>Ga0302326_10007010_pt1 | contig 25199 bp, 17 predicted proteins | sample Palsa_T0_3_FD_202264 | JGI IMG/M metagenome (GOLD analysis project Ga0302326, IMG submission 202264) | Peat permafrost microbial communities from Stordalen Mire near Abisko, Sweden - Palsa_T0_3 | ecosystem: Environmental > Terrestrial > Soil > Palsa > Peat permafrost | place: Sweden: Abisko... | reverse complement strand
GACTCAGGCAGGCCCGCGCGCCAACCAGACACCACGGCCGAACGCCGCCTCGTGGCCCAGCTGGCCGACGCCCTCGAACGGGCCGACCTCGAGGCCCTGGTAGGGCTGCTGGCCGAGGACGTCCGGGTCTCCATGCCGCCCGCGATGCTGGATTACCGGGGCATCGACCTGGCCCGTCAATTCTTCGCCGCCGCCACCCTCCGTCCCGGCCGGTCCTACCGGGTGGTGCCGACCCGCGCCAACGGCCAGCCGGCGTTCGGCATGTATCTGGCCGATCCCCACACCGGCGTCTACCGGGCCTACGGGCTGCATGTCGTCACGATCGCCGACGACCGCATCACCGCCGTCACCGGCTTCACCGCGAGCGTGATGCCGTGGTTCGGGCTGCCCCGGACGCTTCCGGGAACGGACTGAAAGACCGGCGCGCTCTGCGTAACGGCCGCCGCGGGGCCGGGTCGGGCGGGCGGTGGGGGTGGAGCCAGGGACCGTTCGAGATGACGGGTTTCGCGGTTTTGAACTGCGGAATCCCGGGTCCGGGAGTTAGCTGGCGACGGCGAGCAGGTGGTAGTTGCGCTTGCCCTTGCGGAGCAGGATCCAGCGGTCGTAGAGCAGGTCGGCCTCGGTCAGCGGACGGTCGGCGACGACCACCTCGCCGTTGACCGAGGCGGCGCCCTGGTCGATGGTCCGGCGCGCGTCGGACAGCGAGGAGGCCAGCGGGGTCGCCGCCAGCGCGGCTGCCAGCGTCAACCCGGGCGCGAACGGCGAGGTCGGCACCTCGGAGGCGAGGAACTCGAGGGCCTGCGCGGACGCGCCCGCGGGGGAGCCGCCGAACAGGATCGCGCTCGCCTCCTGGGCGGCCGCGGCCGCCTCGGGGCCGTGCACCAGCGTGCTGATCTCCTGGGCGAGGCGGCGCTGGCCGTCGCGCTTGTAGGGCGACTGGGCGTGCGCGGCGGCGATCTCGAGGCACTCCGCCACCGGCAGCAGGGTCAGCTGGAGCAGGAACCGCTCGATGTCGGCGTCGGCCACGTTCATCCAGTACTGGAAGAACTGGTACGGCGAGGTGCGGTCGGCCGCCAGCCAGACCGCGCCGTCCTCGGACTTGCCGAACTTCTTGCCGTCCGAGCGGAGCAGCAGCGGCCAGGTGAACGCGTGCGCGTGCCTGCCGTCGGACTTCCTGATCAGGTCGACCCCGGCGAGGATGTTCCCCCACTGGTCGGAGCCGCCGATCTGCAGCTCGACCTGGTGGTTCCTGCTCAGGTGGAGGTAGTCGTTGGCCTGCAGGAGCTGGTAGCTGAACTCGGTGAACGAGATGCCGTTCTCGCTCTCCAGCCTGGCCTTGACCGACTCGCGGGCGATCATCTGGTTCACGCTCGCGTGCTTGCCGACGTCGCGCAGGAAGTCGAGCAGGGTGAGCTCTTTGGTCCAGTCGAGGTTGTTCACCAGGGCGACTCGGGAGATGCGGGCCGCCTGCTCGGCGATGCGCTTGTTGTTGCTGGCCAGGGTCTCGGCGTCGAGCAGGTTACGCTCGGTCGAGCGGCCGCCGGGGTCGCCGATCATGCCGGTGGCGCCGCCGGCCAGGGCGATCGGGTGGTGCCCGGCGTCGGCGAACCGGCGCAGCACGAGCAGCCCGATTAGGTTGCCGACCTGCAGCGAGTCCGCGCTCGGGTCGCAGCCGTAGTAGAGACCAAGCCGGCCGGCCGTGATCCGGGCGCGCAGCGCCTCGCGGTCAGTGCTGTCCTGCACGAGGCCCCGGGCCTCGAGGTCGGCGAGAAGGTCCATGCCGCCTATGATCCCACATCCGGGGCGGTGGGCTGGGCAATAAAGGCCCGTGCGGGCAGGCCTGAACCCCGCGTGGCGGAGGCCGCACGCGGGGGTAGGCCCGCAGCTCAGTGCTCGTGGATAAGCACACCTCGGATGTTCTTGCCGTTGAGGAGGTCGTCGTAGCCCTCGTTGATCTGGTCGAGGGTGTAGGTCCTGGTGACGATCTCGTCCAGCTTGAGGTCGCCCGACTGGTAGAGGCCGAGGATCTTGGGGATGTCGGTGGTCGGGTTGCAGTCGCCGAACAGGCTGCCCTTGATCGTCTTGCGGAACAGGGTGAGGATCGTGGCCGACAGGTGGATGTTCACCTCGAAGTTGTTCAGGCCGGTCACGACCACGGTGCCGCCCTTGCCGATCACGTTGAAGGCGCTGTCGACGACCTCGGCGTCGACCAGGCCGACGGTGATGATGGCCGAGTCCGCCAGCTGACCGCGGGTGAGGTCGGTGACCTTGTCCTGGGCCTCGGCGGCGGTGGCGAACGCGTGGGTGGCGCCGAGCTCGAGCGCCTTCGCGCGCTTGTTCTCGAGCGGGTCCACCGCGACCACGTACTTGGCGCCGGCGTAGCGCGCGCCCTGGACCGAGTTGATGCCGATGCCGCCGATGCCGTAGATCACGACGGTGTCGCCGGGGTAGACGTTGGCGGTGTTGACCGCGGACCCCCAGCCGGTCGGGACGCCGCAGCCGACCAGCACCGCCTTCTCCAGCGGGAGGCCGTCGTCGACCTTGACGGCCGAGTTCTGGTGGATCAGGCCGTACTGGCTGAACGTGCCGAGCATGCACATGGTGCCGTAGTCGCCGCGCGGGCCCCGGAGCGGGAACTTGCCGCCCGGCAGGAAGCCCTCGAGGATGCTGGCGCCCATGTCGCAGATCGACTGCCGGCCGGTCGCGCAGTAGCGGCAGACGCCGCAGTTGGGGATGAAGGAGCAGACCACGTGGTCGCCCGGCGCGACCCGGGTGACGCCGGGCCCGACCTCCTCGACGATCCCGGCCCCCTCGTGGCCGAGCACCATCGGCAGCCGGGCCGGCAGGTCGCCGTGCTGGACGTGCACGTCGGAGTGGCACAGCCCGGCGTGGGTGTACCTGATCAGCACCTCGCCGTCGCCGGGGGGGCCGTTCAGCTCGAGCTCCTCGATCTCGATCGGCTTGCCCGGCTCGTAGACAACCGCAGCCCTTGTCTTCATCGCGCATCTCCCTTGACTCGCGTTGCCCCTCGGCTTGTGCGCCCTCGGGCTGGGGTACCCGCCCCTGCCCTTCATCTGACCCTCGCGCGCGCTCTGGCGCAACCCCCGGCGGCCCGCGTCGTCGAAAGCGGCGTTACCCGCTTGTCAGGCGAACCGCTGGCTGACGGCTGGCCCTCGGCCACGCCTCGTTCACTTGCGTTGTCTAGCGTCTCGCGCTATGAGCGACTCGATCCAGGCTGAATCAGCCGGCAAGCCCGGGTTCACCCGGCGCAGGTTCATCATCGGGACCGTCGGGGCCGGCGCGGTAACCGCGCTGGCCGGGACGACCGTCCGCCCGCCGCGCGCGCTCGCGGCGACCGCCCCGAGCGGCCCGCCCACCAGCACGCTGCCGCTGCCGACGACCACGGCGCCCGAGCAGCTGCTGCTGACCTGGGGCGGCAACCCGGCCCGGGAGGTCACGGTCTCCTGGTGCGCGCCCGGCACGGTCGCCCAGCCGGCGCCGTCGCTGGCCCTCTCGACCCGGCCGATCACCGCCGAGCACCCCGGCACCCTGGTCAAGCTGCCCGAGCCGGCCCCGCTGGACGTGACCAAGCGCTACCGCGAGGCGTCGTCGGTCAGCTTCACCGACGGGCTCAACGGCCAGACCACGTACTACTACCACGTCCAGCTGTCGGACCTGGCGCCTGGAACGCGGTACTACTACCAGGTCAGCGACGGCGCGGCGACGCCGTCGACGGCCGGCGCCTCGTTCGAGACGGCGCCGTCGGGCCGGGCCAAGTTCCGCTTCTCGAGCTACGGCGACCTGTCCACCCCGTCCTGGGACCTGAACTCGTCGGGGAACATCTGGCACGAGTCGTGCGACAACTCGTGGTACGCGGTGACCGCGATCGAGAACCCGGGCGACGGCCAGGGCGCGCCGCTGTTCCACCTCCTCAACGGCGACCTGTGCTACGCCAACCTCGACATTTTCAACGCCCCCGGCGTGTGGCGGGACTTCGGCAACAACGTGGCCCGCAGCGCCGCCAACCGGCCGTGGATGCCGGCCCTCGGCAACCACGAGACCGAGTTCGGGGTCGACACCCACGCCGGCGCGACCGGGGGCGCCCCGGGCGGCATCGCCGCGCAGGGGGCGGCCGGGAACTACTGGAACGGCCCCTACGGCTACGGCCATTACCTGAGCCGGTTCCTGCTGCCGGACAACGGCCTGGTCAACTGGGACGGCAACCGCCTCCGGGGCAACTTCTACTCGTTCCAGGTCGGCACCGTGAAGTTCATCTCGCTCGACGCCGACGACGTGATCTACCAGGACGGCGCGTCCGCCTACCTCAACTCGGCCCCGAACGCCGCCCCCGAGACCACCTCGTCCGGCGCCGCGATCCCGAACGGGACCGTCACCTACAACCACGGCTACACCGGCGACCTCGCCCTCCGCGCGAAGGACAACTCGCTCATCCCCGACTACTCGGGCGGCACCCCGAACCTGCAGACCCTGTGGCTCGAGGCGACGCTGGCCGAGGCCCGCTTCGACGAGTCGGTCGACATGATCGTGGTCTTCATGCACCAGTGCGCGATGTCCACGTCGGTGCACGGCAACGGGTCCGACCTGGGCATCCGCCAGGCCTGGCTGCCGCTGTTCGACAAGTACGAGGTCGACCTGGTGCTGTCCGGGCACGAGCACGACTACGAGCGGAGCTACCCGGTCCGCGGCTACGACGACGGCGAGTTCGGGACCGTCGTGTCGCCGAACCCGAACCAGACCGCGGGCGAGACGGTCGACACCCGCCGGCCGTCGGTGGCGACGACCGAGCCTTACTCCTACCAGGGCACTCCGGCCTGGGACACCTCCGAGGGCACGGTGTACCTGGTGCTCGGCGGCGGCGGCACCAACGGGCCGACCAACGTCTACGGCACCGACACGGCCGACGACGAGCCCCAGGCGAAGGTCATCACCGAGCGGAACGCGATCAGCGGCTCGGAGGCGACCGGGTTCACCAGGAACTCGGCCGACTCGGTCGAGGACGCGCCCTGGTCGGCGGCGATCAACCCGACCGACGCCTACGGCTACTCGATCTTCGACGTGGACCCGGGCCGGAAGCCCGGCGAGACCACGATCACCTTCCAGTACTTCGCGATCCCGGCGGTGAGCAACGAGGCTGGATCCGCGCACGACGGGACGACCACGCTGCCTTCCTCCCCGACCGAGAAGTTCGTTTTCGGGCGCAAGGTCCGGCGGGCCTAGTTCTTACTGATAGGTGAGGAAAGTCGGCGCTTGGGCCGACTTTCGGTGACGGCGGTGACGGCGGTGACGTCGGCCGGACCTGGTAACTGATTAACGATGCCGTTAACAGTTAACGGGTCCGGCCGGGCTGGTCCCGGCCGGTTCGGCCGGTCGCACGGCCGTGCGGGCCGGCGAATCCGGTTGGCAGCGGTCCCTCGCCAGGCCGCTGGCAGCCTCTCGGCGCGGGACAACCGGGAACCTCACGGTGTGCCCGGTGTGTTTTTTGGACATCCTCCTTGCGGGACGGCATCACGTGAGCCGACGAATCAGCCGGTTCTCGCTATAGGGGTGATGTTAGGGACATGTCCGGCTACGACACCGGCCTTGGCGGTCGTCAAGACCCGCCGGCCGGCTCTGGTTACGTGCCCGCGTTCGACGGCAGCCTCACCACCCGCAGCAGCGCAGCGCCGCGCGCTCGCGACCCGTTCGACCCGACCTCGGTCGTGGTCGACCCGCAGATCCCGCCGGCCGCCCGACAGGAGCTCGAACGGCGCGGCGGCCCCGACTACGGCGTGCTCGCCTCGGCCGAACTGGTCCGCTTCATGGACCCGCCGCCGGTGGCGCCCGCGCCGCCGCGGTCCCTGGCCGCCGCCCGGCAGCTCGCGGCGGCCGCCTGGGCGCTGCTGGTGGTCTCGGTCGTGGCCGGGATCCTGCGCGGCCCGGACACGTTCGCGGTGCTGTTCGTGATCGGCGCCTTGGCCGGAGTCCTGGCCACGTCGGCCCGGGCGGCGGCCAGGCAGGGACGCCCCGCGTTCGCGGCCGGGCTGATCCCGCTCGCGCCCGCCCGCGACCTGAGCGAGTACTACGCGGCCCACGCCGGCAAGATCTTCCACCGGCATTACGTCCGGCCGCGGACCGACCTGGACCAGGAGGCGCGGGGCACCTGGGAGCGGGCCGTCGACGCCGCCAACCGGATCTACCGCTCGGAGTCGCTGCGGGACGAGGCGGTCGACGCCGAGCGGGTGGCGGCCGACGTCCCCGAGCTGCTGTGGAAGATCATCGAGGGGCTGGCGATGATCTCCGACGTGCGGATCAACATCAAGAACATCGTCAAGGGGTACGAGCGCCAGCACCCGGCCGTCTACGCCAAGATCCAGGCCCAGGAACGCCACCTGGCCCGCGGCACCAGCCAGGTCGAGAGCCGGATCGGCAAGCTCGACATGCTCGCCCGGGTGCTCAGCGACGCCGACGCCGCCCGCCGGGGCGAGGACATGCTCAAGCGCCTCAACGAGGTCGACGAGAAGATCGACGACCTGGTGGCGAGCACCGACGAGACGGACGGCGAGGTCGACATGGCCGAGGGCCTGAAGATCGACGTCGAGGCCAACATCGAGATCACCAACCAGGCGATCAGGGACCTGTCGGTGCCGGACTCCGACCCCGCGCCGGACGAGGATCAGGAGCCGGGCGAGGCGTACCCGCCGCTGGCGAGCGCTCCCTAGCAGCCGCCTCGGCCTGCAGCCCGCGCTTGAGGGCGGCAGGCCTCGCTCGAGGGCGGCAGGCCGGATCGCGGGCTGCAGGCCGGATCGCGGGCTAGAGGCCGAGGCGGCGGGAGAGGTCGGAGGCCAGCGCCCCGGTCGGGTCAAGCTCGGCCCGGAGCTTGCGGAAGTCGGGCAGCCGCGGGTACATCTGCTCGAGCGTCGCCGCGCTCACCCGGGAGTCCTTGGCCAGGTAGACCCGTCCGCCGTGGGCGACCACGAGCTGGTCGAGGTCGTCCAGAAGCGGGCCGAGGCCGGGGGTGCGGGCCGGGAAGTCGAGCGCGAGCGTCCAGCCCGCCGTCGGGAACGACAGCAGGCCGGGATCGCCCTGGCCGAATCGCTTGAGCACGGTCACGAAGGAGGGGGCCGGGTGCCCGGCGATCATCTCGAACGAGCGCCGGACGGCGGCCTCCGCCCCGAACGGCATCACGTACTGGTACTGGCGGAAACCGCCCGGGCCGTAGACCCGGTTCCAGTTCCTGATCCCGTCCAGCGGGTGGAAGAACTGGCTGATCGTCTGCAGTTCGCCCTCGCGCAGCCTCGGCGCCTTGCGGTACCAGGCCTCGTTCGCGAGCTTGATCGAGTAGCGGTTCATCAGCCCGGGCGGGAACGCGGGGGGCGCGCCGATCCTGGCCCGGGGGTCGAACGCGAACGGGTTCGCCCGCTGGGCGGGCGACAGGTCGGCCGACCGGGCGAAGTCGCCGCTGGTGATGATCGACCGGCCGCGGGCCCGGCCGGTCGCGAGCACGTCGGACCAGGCCACGGTGTAGCCGTACTTCTTGTCGTGCTCGGCCAGCACCGCCATCGTCTCGTCGATGTCGGCCGTCTTCACCGTGTCCACGCTCACCAATGACGACTCGACCCGCTTGAGCCTGATCGTGGCCCGGGTGATGAGCCCGGTCAGGCCCATGCCGCCGGCCGTCGCCCAGAACAGCCCGGGATCGCCCTCGGGGGTCACCGTCACCGGCTCGCCGCCGGGCAGCAGCAGGTCGAAGGCGCTGACGTGGCCGGCGAAGGCGCCCGCCAGATGGTGGTTCTTGCCGTGCACGTCGGCCGCGATCGCGCCGCCGATCGTGACCTGCCTGGTGCCGGGCGAGACCGGCACGAACCAGCCGTGCGGCAGCCCGGCGACCATGAGCTGCTCGAGGCTGACGCCCGCCTCGCAGACGGCGACCCCGGTCTCGGGGTCCAGGCTGACGATCCGGTTCAGCCGGGCGGTGGAGATGACCACGCCGCCGGCCGACTGGGCGGCGTTGTTGTAGCTGCGGCCGAGACCGCGCGGGATCACCGCGGCCGACCGGCCGGCCGTCAGCCGGAGCAGCCCGGCCGCCTCCGGGCCGGTCGCCGGGGTGGCGAGCTCGGCCGTGGTCGGCGCGATCCGGCCCCAGCCGGTCAGGGTGACGGTGCTGGTCGGCACGGGATAGGGCGTCGCGGGGCTCGGCGTCGCGGGGCTCGGCGTCGCGGGGCTGGTCGGCATGTCACGCATATTACTGGCGGTCCGGGGTCCGGCCGGGGTTGAAGCGGCGCAGGCGCAGGCTGTTGGTGACCACGAACAGCGAGCTGAACGCCATCGCGGCGGCCGCGATCGTCGGGTTGAGCAGGCCGGAGGCGGCCAGCGGGATCGCCGCCGCGTTGTACCCGAAGGCCCAGCCGAGGTTCGCCTTGATGGTCCTGAGCGTCTTCCGCGACAGGGCGATCGCGTCGCCCACCGCGCGCGGGTCGCCGCCGACCAAGGTCACGTCGGCCGCCTCGATGGCCGCGTCGGTGCCGGTGCCCATCGCCAGGCCCAGGTCGGCCTGGGCGAGCGCGGCGGCGTCGTTCACCCCGTCGCCGACCATGGCCACGGTGCGATGCTGTTCCTGCAGGCGCCTGACGGCGGCCAGCTTGCCGCCCGGGTCGACGCCGGCGATGACGTCGTCGATGCCGGCCTGCCGGGCCACCGCGCGCGCGGCGCGCTCGTTGTCGCCGGTCAGCAGCACCGGGTGCAGGCCGAGGGCGCGCAGCCTGGTGACCGCCGCGCGCGCGGTCGGCTTGATCGTGTCGGCCACCGTGAGCACGCCGCGGATCCGCCCGTCCCAGGCGACGAAGACGGCGGTCTGCCCGCTCTCCTCGGCCCGGTCCGCCCGCTCGGCGAGTTCGGGCCCGGGGGCCAGCGACCACTCGGCCGCCAGCCAGCCGCGCTGGCCGACGAGGAGGGCGTGGCCTTCTGCCACCGCCGAGACGCCCAGGCCGGGATGGGCGGTGAACTCGGAGACGTCGCGGACGTCGGGCGCCCACGGCGGCGCGATCGCGTCGGGGGCGGCCGGCGCTGCCGCCGGCGGCGCGACGGCCGGCAGTGCGGCGGCCGGGGCGGAGGCTGCGAGGCGGGTTCGCGCGCCCGTGGTGATCGCGGCCGCGATCGGGTGCTCGGACCCGGACTCGGCGATGGCGGCCAGCCGGAGCAGGTCGGCCTCGGGCACTCCCGGCGCGGCGAGGACGTCGGTCAGCGTCATCCGGCCGGCCGTGATCGTGCCGGTCTTGTCCAGCACCACGGTGTCCACCCGACGGGTGCTCTCCAGGATCTCGGGCCCCTTGATGAGGATGCCGAGCTGCGCCCCGCGGCCGGTGCCGACCAGGATCGCGGTCGGGGTGGCCAGGCCCATCGCGCACGGGCAGGCGATGATCAGCACCGCCACGGCGGCGGTGAAGGCGGCGTCGGCCGACGCTCCCGACGCCAGCCAGCCCGCCAGCGTGGCGGCGGCGATCACGAGCACGACCGGGACGAAGACCGCGCTGACCCGGTCGGCCAGGCGCTGCACGGGCGCCTTGCCCGCCTGCGCCTGGGTGACCAGCCGGGCCAGGCGGGCGAGCTCGGTGTCGGCCCCGACCCGGGTGGCCCGGACCACGAGGCGGCCGCCGACGTTGACGCAGCCACCGGTCACCGCGTCGCCCGGGCCGGCCTCGGCCGGAACCGGCTCCCCGGTCAGCATCGACGTGTCCACCGCCGAGCTGCCGACGATGACGGTGCCGTCGGCCGCTATCTTCTCCCCTGGCCGGACGACGAACTCGTCCCCGACCTGGAGCTGGCCGACGGGGACGCTGAATTCGCGTCCGTCGGTGAGCACGGTTGCCTGCTTCGCGCCCAGGTCGAGCAGCGCCCGCAGGGCCGTGCCGGCGCTCCGCTTCGCCCGCGCCTCCAGGTAGCGGCCGAGCAGGATCAGCGCCGTGACCCCGGCCGCCACCTCCAGGTAGGTGGCGTGCGTCCCAGGGCCGGCCAGGAACAGCGCGTAGAGCGACCAGAGGTAGGCGGCCGACACACCGATTGACACCAGGGTGTCCATCGTCGCCGTGCCATGCAGCGCGCTGACCACGGCGGCCCGGTGGAACGGCCACGCGCCCCAGGTCGCGACCGGCGTCGCCGCCGCCAGCGATGCCCACCGCCAGCCGGGGAACTGCAGGGCGGGGACCATCGCCAGCAGCACCACGGGAACGGCCAGCGCGACCGAGACGAGCATCCGCAGGCGCAGCTCCCGGCGCGAGCCGGCCGCGGCGTCCTCATCCTGCCCGGCCTCGGGCGGCGCGGGCAGGGCGGCGGTGTAGCCGGTGCGCTCCACCGCCGCGATCAGGTCGCCGACGGTCAGCGTCTCGGGGAAGCTCACCCGGGCCGCCTCGGTCGCGAAGTTGACGGTCGCGCTGACGCCGTCGAGCCGGTTCAGCTTCCGCTCAACCCGGGCCGCGCAGGACGCGCAGGTCATGCCCCCGATGACCAGGTCGGTGGTACTCGTCGCGCTCACTCCTAGGACTTGACGAGGCGGGCGATCGCCTCGGACGCCTCGCGGACCTTCTCGGCCGCGACGTCGCCCCCCTCGGCCGTCGCCTGGGCCACGCAGTGCCCGAGATGGTCTTCGAGCAGGCCGAGCGCCACCGACTGGAGGGCGCTGGTGACCGCCGACACCTGGGTGAGGATGTCGATGCAGTACTTGTCGTCATCGACCATCTTCTGCAGGCCGCGGACCTGGCCCTCGATCCGGCGCAGGCGCGTGAGGTACCTGTCCTTGTCCGGCGTGTACCCGTGCATATCCGCCTCCGTCTGGGCAACCGCAAAATACGATACCCCAGCAGGGTATCACGAGGCGTCTGCGAGCGTCCCAGGCGGTCTGGGCGGTCTGGGCGGTCCGCAGGCGGTTCGACGGCAGCTTCTTATCAGTTCTGACCATTCAAAACGGACAAAACAGACAAGAAAGTGGTCAGAAACGATAGGAAGCGAAAAAGTGGTCAGAACTGATAGGAAGACGATGGGGCTGGTGGGCAGGGGAACGGCTAAGCGCGCCACTTCTGTACCGCAGCCCTGACGATGCGCTAAATCCCTGCCCAGCCTGACGCGGCGCATTCGCCCCGGAACGACGCTGGCACGCTCGGCCAACGCGAACCCGCAGGTCGGCGCCGTATACGTCGTTTTGGAACCCCACGCCCTCAAGAAGCTAGATGAAACAGTCGAAGTATGCCGCCGACCTACTCGTGGAATCGGGTCAGACGCTCGCTCAGGACCCGGTCGAGCGCCACCCGTCCCGCCGGACCCCACGCCGGCTTGCCGCCGGGCAGGCCGCGGTCCCCGTTCTGGCCCATCAGCATCAGGAAGAGGCTCTTCACCGCGGCCAGCCCGCGGGCGCGGCGGACCGTCGCCTCGTCAGCCTGCGCGTATGCGGCGAGGAAGCGTGCGGCCGCGCCCGCCGGCAGCAGCACCCAGGCGGCCGCAAGGTCCGACGCCGGGTCGCCGACGAACAGGTCGCCGAAGTCGACCACGCCCGCCAGCGTCCCGTCCGCGACGACGACGTTCGCGGGATGCAGGTCGCCGTGCACCCACACCGGCGGACCCTCCCATGCGGGGGCCGCGACGGCGTCGTCCCACACGGCCCGGACGTCGGCGGCGTCGGAGCCGATCGCGTCAGCGTCGACGGAGTCGAGGAATCGGTCGAAGCCGTCCGTGCAGTCCTTGGGGTGCGCGCCGCGGCCCGTATCAACTGGTGCGTCGGCGGGCGCTGCCACATGCAGCGCCCGGAGGAACGCCGCTAGGGTGTCGGCCGCGTGCTCGCCGCGGGTGATCGACCCGTGGTCCAGCGGCAGGCCCGGCACCCACGTCATGACCGTCCACATCTTGGGAAAACGCTCAGAGGGCCCACCACTGCGCACCGGGACGGGGATTGGCAGCGGCAGGCGCGGGGCGAGCAGCGGCAGCCACCGTCGCTCCTTGAGCTGGTGATCGGGGTCGGTGTCCATGCGCTGGATCCGCACGGCCAGCTCGTCCCCGAGGCGCCACATCTGGTTGCCCCAGCCGCCCTCCACCTCGCGGAGGGGCAGCTCGGCCAGGTCTGGATGCTGGTCCCGCAGCAGGTCGCGGATGAGACCCGCGGTGATCTCGGTCTCGATCTCGGTCATGCGGAGCAACTGTACCTATGGGGCGCCAGAAGTGCGCCTGTACCGTCTGTACTGCAGTTTTCTGGGTCAACCGGGGTCCGGCGGAACCCGGCTTACGCTGCGAGCTCCGATCGCCAGGCCGCGTAGAACGCTCTCAGTTCGGCCGCCGACGAGCCGTCGGGCACAGGTATCTCGCTGTCGGTGAAGCGGTCAAGGGTAGCAATCATGTCGGCGAGCACCCTGACGTCGAAGCCCGCGTCGATCTGGGCGGCGCGGGCGAGCAGCACCTCCTTGCCGAAGCGGCGGGCGAGAATACAGATGTCGGCGAAGTCCCGCGCGGCAGCCCGGTCGAACAAGGCGAGGAGCTTGTTTCCGGCGAGCTCTTCGGGGGCGAGCGTCGGCCCGGCCGGGGTCGCGGAGGCGGGGAGATCCGGTGGCGCGTTCACAGCCAGGTCAATGAGGACCCCGTTGTCAGCGCTGCGGATGACCATCCGGCAGAACGTGTCACTATCGTGAATCCGCTCGGTGTGCGAGCAGCGCTGCTCCCCCCGCTAGCAGGAAGCCCCTGCTGGCGGGCAGCGCGAAGAACATCCTCGCCACTTCCAGCTGGAAGGGCGGCAGCCCGGGCTGGCCGTCGCCCGCCATCACCCCTCCGCCCCGCCGGACGGCGAGACCAGCGGCGCCCACGCGGACCGGACCGCTTGCGGGAGGACCAGGTCGTCCCACAAGTCAACGAGCAGCGCCCCGTCGACGTAGGCGAGGATGTCGGCAGGCCTTCCCTCTTGCAGGACGATTTCGTACACGCGCGCCCGGTCGGCGCGCGACCGCAGGTCGAACACGCGTCCTGGCGCGGACCAGTTGAGGTGCAACGGCAGTTCCACCACCGCCAAGGCCCGCGCCACGTCCAGTCGCGGCAGTCGGTCCGGGACCCATGCAGGCCGTCCGCGCACGGTCGGCCGCTGGGTAAATGACACCTGCGGCAGCGCCGCCAGTTCCCAGCCAGCCCTGGACAGGAGCCGTGCAAAGGTAGCAACCGTCGGAGACTTCCGGCCGTGCTCGTACGCCGACAGCGTCGGCCGCGAAGTCCCGGCCCGGCGCGCCAGTTCCTCCTGGGTCAGGCCAGAGCTGGCCCGGACCTGCTCAAGCAGTTCGGCGGCGTTCATTATCTGTCTAGTGTATCCGATGAGATACCGTATCCGTTCAGATACTAATGCGGACGCGACATGCGGACGGCCAACCCGTTGTCCACGTCATCCGGTCGGCTCGGGGCGGCGGGGCCCCTTGGGCTGCGCCTGCGGGGATGGCGGGCCTTTATCCCGGACCGAATAGCAGGGAAAGGTCTACGTCGGACAGCATCGCGGCGGTCAGGTCGACGGTCGCGAACGTACGGCCGCCGATGCCGACGACGCGGCAGCCCGCGCGCCGGGCCGCGGTCACGCCCGCCTCCGCGTCCTCGAAGACGACGCAGGCGCCGGCCGGCAGCCCGAGCCCGGCGGCGGCCCGGAGGAATATCTCCGGATCCGGCTTGGTCCGAGTGATGGCGTTCCCGTCGACGATGGCGTCAAAGCAGGAGTCAATTTGCGTCTGCCGGAGGATTTCGCGAGCATTTTTGCTTGACGATGCCAGGGCGACGGGTATATGGCGACGGCGCAATTCAGCGAGCGCCGCGCGGGCGCCCGGCAAGAGCCTTTCCGGGCCGAGTCCGGCGATGCGTTTCAGATACCAGGTATTCTTCGCGGCCGCAAGCTGCGCACGGCGGCTTTCACTGGCCGAAACACGCCCGATGGACAGCACTATGTCCAGTGCCTCGGGCCGGCCGACGCCCTTGAGCCGCTCCCCATGGGCAGGGGATAGCTCGAATCCCAGCGACCGGGCCATCTGCTGCCAGGCGTCGAAGTGGTCGCAGGCGGTATCGACGAGGACTCCGTCCAGGTCGAAGATCGCGCCGCCGGCCGGAAACGGCTTCATGAGGACATCCTCCGCAACACTCGAGTTAGCATCCATCGCGAGCTACGGAAAGCTCGGCGCCCCCTTATCCGGGTGCCGCTGATAAGCACCTCGAATCGCTAGCGCGCTCAACCCAGTAAAGCGAACTCCCGGCAACGCCGGCAACCGGCGGCGGAATGTCTCGTCGACGGGACAGTGCCAGGAGCCGGTGGCCCAGTAAATTGCCCGCGGCTTGACCGTCGTTATGAATGCATGCCACGATGCGGACAGTGATACACACCGAATGCGGCCGCCTTCCCGTGCGGTCGGCCGCGCCATGACCGATGGCCTGGGCGCCATGGTGCTGGCGAGTGGCGAAGGACGGCGGTTGCGCCCGCTGACCGCGGAAGTCCCCAAGCCCATGCTGCCTGTCCTGGGCCAGACCCTGTTGGACCGGGCACTCGACAAGGTTGCCGCAACCGGGCCGCATCGCATTGTGGTGGCCCTGCACCACCGGCCGGATGTCGTCGCCGACCATCTCAGGTCCGGCCCGTACCCGGTGTCGGTGAAGGTCGAGGAGCGGCTCACCGGGCCGGCCGGCGCGGTGCGGTCGTACGGCGCCGACCCGGACCTGAAGGTGCTGCTGGTCGTCTCCGGCGACCTGCTGTTCGACGACGACCTGGGCGGCCTGGTGGATCGCCACCTGGCGACGGCGGCCGAGATGACGTTCGCGACCCGCCGGGTGAACCGCGCGAGCCGGTTCGGAGTGCTCGAGGTGGACACGGACGGACGGGTCACCCGGGCCAGGGAGAAGCCCCCGGTGCCGGACGACGAGGAGCACGTGGTCAGCGCCGGCATCTACTGCCTGAGCCCGCGCGCCGCCGCCGCCATCCCGGCGGGCACGACGTTCGATTTCGCGCAGCACCTGACGCCGCTGCTCCTGCAGCGGGGGGCAACGGTGCAGACCTATGGCCTGCGCGGCTACTGGAGCGACGTCGGGACGCCGGCCGCGCTGCGCGAAGCCAACCTGGCCGCCCTCCGCGGCCTGCTCGCCACCAGGAAGGACGGCGGCCGCCTGATCCCTACCGGCGACGGCAGCACGTACGTGAGCGACCGGGCGACGGTCGGCCCGGATGTCATCTTCCGCGGCCATAACGCCCTGCTCGGGCCGGTCAGGATCGGCGCCGGCGCGACCCTCATGGACTCGGTGGTCATGGGGGGAACGGAGATATCGCCCGGGTCGGCCATCTGCGGAGCGCTGGCCTGGAGCCCCGAGCCGGAAGGAGTTCATCCGCGATGAAAGTGCTGGTGCTCGCGTCCCTCTACTTCCCGATGACGGGCGGGGCCGAGACGTACATCCGGCTGCTGGCCGAAGGACTCGCCGCGCAGGGGCACAAGGTCGCCGTCATCACCGACGGGAGCCGGCTCCCGGGCGAGCAGGCGCGCGAGACGCTGGGCGGCGTGGAGCTGATCCGGCTCAGCGACTTCGCCAGCGAGCTCGACCGCGAGGACAAGGTGCGCTGGCGCCGGATGCAGTACGCCGTCCTTGAGGAGATTGCCGACCGGCTGCCCTGGGTGCCCGACCTGCTGCACGTCAACAGCCACGAGACGCTGCTGCTCGGGTCCATGATCGCGCTTGAGTACGACGTTCCGCTGGTCGCCTCGCTGCACGAGCAGAAGCCCAACTTGCTGGCTTTCGGCCGCGGCCGGTGCAAGCTGGCCTACAGCACCCTGCCGGTCGATGCCTACCTGGCGGGCAGCGCCTTCTACCACCGGCGGGCGGTCGAGTTCGGCGCCCCGCAGGACCGCCTGACCCTGATCTACCACGGCGTGGAAGTGCCAGACTTGTCACCGCAGGCGCGCGAGCGTGGCCGCCGGCGCTTCGGCGTCGCCGAGGGCGTCCCGCTGGTCGTCTGCGCGGCCCGGCTGGACCCTCGCAAGGGGCAGGATGACCTCGTCCCCGCGTTCGCGCGGGTCCGCCAGCAGGTACCCGACGCCAGGCTGATCCTGGCCGGGCGGGTGGCGGACTACCCGTACGCCCAGCGGGTCGGCGCGCTGATCGAGGAACACCGGCTCGCGGGGGCAGTGCAGGTCGTCGAGGACCTGACCGATGTCGACATGCCCGACGTGATGGCGGCCGCGGACGTCGTCGCCCAGCCCTCGCTCGAGGAGGGCCTGGGCCTGGCCGCGATCGAGGCGATGAGCTGGAGCAGGCCCGTCGTGGCGTGCGACGTGGTGGGGCTTGAGGAGATCTTCACCCATGAGGTGGACGGCCTGCTAACGCCGGCCAAGGACCCGGAGCGGCTGAGCGAGGCGCTGCTCCGGCTGCTGCTCGACCCCGGCCTGGCGGCGCGCCTGGGCGCGGCGGCCCGCCAGACCGTGATCAAGCGGTTCAGCCAGGCCACGATGGTTCACGAAACGCTGCACGTCTACGAGACGGTGCGAGCGCGCCGAACGGCGGCAGTGTAACTGCTGAAGCCACGCCGTCAAGATCTCGGTCTCGGCGGCCCGGAAGCCCTCGAACCGCTCGACCAGGTCATGGGGCAGCGGCTTGCCCTGCCGCTCGCTCATCAGCACCCGCAGGCGGGCACGGTCGACCTCGGTCACGAGCCTTTCGTAGGATCGCGCCGGCGGGTCCTCGCCGACGGCCGGCGACAAGAGCCGTAGCCGGTGCAACAGGAGCTTCTTGTGCTCAAAGTGCGTGTGGAACATCGCGTAGTCGTGCCACCCCTGTCTCCCCGCATGTGACTGAAGGTGCTCGATCAGGTAATCGTAGGTGGCGATGCCGAAGGTCACGGGTGCGTCACGGGACACATCGCTCGCCCTCGAGTACCACCACCAGCCGGCGTTCAGGTCAAAGTCGGCCGGGCGGGAGCCGTCGAGGTACGCCCTGACCTGCCTGCGGATCCGGGCTGGGCTGGCGGTTTCGTCGGCCAGGGGCGCAGAGAGGACCTGGATGACATGCGTAACCTGGCTGTCGTCAGCCGACGACTTGAACAGGGCGGTCCGTGGTTCGTCCCGCATCCGCGCGAGCGCTGAGCCGAAGGCCGCTTCGAATTCACTGGTCGGGAAGGTCAGCGCGGAGAATCGCGCGTTCGCACCGAAACCCACGATGTGCAGCGTCTGGCCAGCGTCGCTGTAACCGTGGACGAGGAACTCCCGGATCGCGGGCACCGTCCCGGTCAGCATGGCGTTGTCCACCATGACGATCGGATACTTGCCCGCATCGATCGAGCTGATCAGGAATTCGGTCAAGGCGAGCTGCTCGGCGACGGCTCGCTCGACGCGCTGGGGCCGTAGCAGCTCGGTATACGCGAAAGCATCGCAGAAATCGAAAACATGCGTCTTGGGCTGGGACTCAAACTGGTACCCGCACAACTGGACGAACCGGTGCTGGAACCACCAGCGGGCGTCGTGGCCGAGCGCGACGCATAGCGGTAGCGCTGCATAGAGCTTGGCGTTGAGGTGATGCTGCACCTCAACCGGGAGCGACCGGCTGCGGACATCCATCTACGTGTCGGCGCCGGCGAGCCCGAACACCCGGTGCGCGGTGCCCGCGATCAGCTGCCAGATCTCGTCGTCGCCGAATCCGTGCTCGCGGGCGTTGGCGACCTGGCGTGACAACGGCTGGGAGCCCGCGGCGACGACGCCGTCCTGCTGATACCACAGGGTGTTCTCCGCCTCGTGGTGGAGTTGCTGCCGGCCGAGCCGGGCCGAGTCGCACCGGTCGGTCATGATCATCGTGTTCCCGGCGCCCATGAGCTCGATCGCCCGCTTGGCGATGTCGGGGTCGACGTGCTCGCCGTCAAAATTTATGCAGGCGGCGATCCGGCCGGCCGCGGCGTTACGCATGATCGCCGCGGGGACCGGCCCGAGGATCTCGTCGGCCCGGTCCAGCGTCCATTCCTCGAGGCGGTAGCTCGCGATCGTCTCATCCCGATCGGCCCGGGCCCGGCTGGTGCGGAAGGCGTGCCGAATCGCGAGCGGCATGTCGTTGAACAGGTGGTCGGTCACCACCGGCAGGCCTGGCCCGTTCCAGCCGGACTGCCATGCCAGGTCAATGATCCGCTCCACGAAGGCCGCGCTGCGGCCGGGATCCGTGCGGGCGAAGTGCCCGAGCGCGGGCCGGACGCCTGAGTTGGCCAGCAGCGGCACGAAGTCCTCGAAGCGGGGGCTGCTGGCATCGATCCCCCCCTCGAGCCCCGATCCCTTGGCGAACGCGTCCGGTGACATGACGGTGTAGACGAGGCCCTTCCGGCCGCATGCGGCCAGGCGCTCCCACTCCCGCCCGGTAGGCAGCCACACCGTGGCGGCGGGGGTGCCGCCGTGACTGGCCAGCAGCGGTCCTTCCAGCGCGATGCCCACGATGCGCCGCAGTTCCCCGTCGGCCCGGCGAGCCGCGTACGAATCCAGCATCGCCTCGAAGGCGTCGAGGCTGTCGTGATGGAGGTAGAGGGTGGGGATGACGCAGACGCCCTCGGCGACGCAGGCCGCCTCCAGCCGGTCCAGGTCGAGGGCGCTGAGGTCAGAGAAGTCAACCGGTCCGAACCCGTGGCAGTGGACCTCGACCGGGAGCTGGCCCATTGCCCTCAGCTCGGGGTCGAACAAATCGGAAACCGTTGGCGGGGCAGGGTTCATGGCGGCGTCCTTCCTTCGTGTATCCCGTGTATGACCATGGCGTGGATCCTTCGTGTCAGGGCTCGGCTACGCCTTCACCCGGGCGCGTGCTCATCGCCTCCCGCACGCTCCGCGGGCGCATGTCGGTCCAGGCGGCGTCGATGTGGGCGAGGCAGGCCGCGCGGGGGCCGGCGAAGCCCTCGGGCCGCCAGCCGGCCGGGATCGGCCGGTCGGCCGGCCAGATCGAGTACTGTTCCTCGTCGTTCAGCACGACCAGCGTGTCGTTCATGAGTCCTCCGTAGTCGCGAGCAGGCGCTGCGCCTCCTCGTCGGTGAGTGCGTCGAGCTCGGCCACGAGGAGCTCCTCGACGGCCGCGGCGAAGTCCCGGAGCACGGGATGGGCGAAGAGCGCGCGGACGGGCACGTTCACCTGGGTGGCGGCGCGCACCCGGGCGACCATGCGCAGGGCAATCAGGGAGTGGCCGCCGAGCCGGAAGAAGTGGTCGGCGGCGCGCACCCGCTCCAGCCCCAGCACTTCCGCCCACGTCTCGGCCACGAGCTGCTCCGCATCGGACAGCGCGCTCTCGTCCTCGCGGACCTCGCCGGTCTCCGGGGGCGCGGGCTGCGGGGCGATGTCGGCCAGGGCCGGGCGGTCGATCTTGCCCGCGGCGGTGAGCGGCAGCCGATCGACGTGCACGACGACGTCGGGCACCAGGTGCGCCGGGAGCGCCTGCGCCAGGTGCCGGCGCAGCTCGTCGCCCGAGGCGGTCCCGACGACATAGGCGACGAGGGCGTCGTCGCGCGCGATGACCGCCGCCTCGCTGATCGCGGGATGGCCGAGGAGCGTGGTCTCGACCTCGGCCGGCTCCACCCGGAACCCGCGCACCTTCACCTGGTCGTCGAGCCGGCCGAGGAACTCCAGGTCGCCGTCGCCGCGCCAGCGGGCCAGATCGCCGGTGAGATAGCGGCGCGCGCCCGGTTCGCCCTCGGGGTCGGGCACGAAGCGTTCCGCGGTCAGCGCGGGCCGGGCCTGGTAGCCCGCCGCCACCCCCGCGCCGCCGATCGCCAGTTCACCGACGACGCCCGGCGGAACGCGGCGCCCGGCCCGGTCGAGCACCTGGACGCCGGTCGCGCCGATCGGCCGGCCAATCGGCGGGCGCGCGTTGCCGCCGACGAGGTCGGCGGCGGTGGCGATGATCGTCGCCTCGGTCGGTCCGTACGTGTTGACCAGCCGCACCCGGCGGCCGAAGCGCTCGTGCCAGCGGTCGACCGCGGCCCCGCTCGCCTGCTGGCCGCCGAGGATGACCAGGCGCAGCGCGTCCGGCCAGGCGATCTCGTCGATCAGGTCGACCAGCTGGTGCCAGTAGGCCGTCGGCAGGTCGAGCACGGTGACGTCGGGCGAGACCGCCAGGAAGTCCGGCAGGGACGCCCCGCCGTCGGGAAGCAGAACAACCCGGGCGCCGGCCACCAGCGCCGGGAAGATCTCCTCGGCGTGCGCGTCGAAGCTCAGCGAGGCGAACTGCACGATCCGGTCGTCGGGGCCGAGCTCGTACGCGTCGACCATCCAGCGCACCCGCGCCGCCAGGTTGGCGTGCGTGACCGCCACCCCCTTCGGGACGCCGGTCGAGCCTGAGGTGTAGATGACGTAGGCGGGAGCGTGCCCGACCGCAGGCTCGGCCACGGCCCGGTCAGAGGCGGCGGGATGCGCGGGTGCGGAGCCGTCGTCCGTGGCCACAGCTTCTGTGACCAGTGTTTCTGTGATGACTGTTGACGCACCGCTGTCCGCGATCATGAACGCGCGCCGCTCGGCCGGGTACTCCGGGTCGAGCGGCAGGTAGGCGGCGCCCGCGTCCCAGGCCGCTAGCAGCGCGACGACCATGTCGGTGGACCGGTTGAGGCAGACGCCGACGACGTCGTGCCCGGCGAGGCGGCTCGCGATCGCGCCGGCCCGTTCGCGCAGCTGCGCGTAGCTGAGCGTCTCGTCTGCGCAGCTGACGGCGACCGCGTCTGGCGCTCGATCCGCGGCCCGGGCGATCAGCTCGGGGACCAGCGGGCCCTGATCGGCGGCGGCGTGCGCGTGCGCGTCGAGGAATCGCTGATCGGCGGCGGTGAGAATCGGCAGGTCGGCGACCGGGCGGCCCGGTTCCGCGACGATCGCGCCGAGGAGCACGACGAACCGCTGCGCGAGCGTGGCGACGGTCGATGCGTCAAAGAGCTCCGCGTCGTAGTCGAGCACGAGGGCGAGCCCCTCCTCGTCGCGCCAGGCCTCGAGCATGAGGTCGAACTTCGCCTGCCGGTAGCCGGCGTCGAAGAACTCGAAGCCGAGGTCGGCGAAGGTGTCGCCGGCCCCGTCCTCGTCCTGGCTGTGCACGATCGCCATCGTCTGGAACAGCGGCGTGCGGGCGGGGTCGCGTTCGACGCCGAGCGCGGCGAGCACGTCCTCGAACGGGACGTCCTGGTGGTCGAGCGCGTCCAGCACCGTGCGCCGGGTGCGCGCCAGCAGTTCCTCGAACGGCAGGTCGGCCGCGACCTCGCCGCGCAGCACCAGGGTCCTGGTGAAGTAGCCGACCACGGGTTCGAACTCGACCCGGTCGCGCCCGGCGGCGGGCGTGCCGACCAGGACGTCGGCTTGTCCGCTGTGCCTGGACAGCAGCACCTGGTAGGCGGCGAGCAGCACCATGAAGAGCGTCGCCCCGCGCTGCCGCCCGACTGCCTCCAGGGCGCGGGTGACCTCGTCCGGGAGCCTGAACGGGTGGATGCCGCCGCGGTGCGCCGAACGCTGCGGCCGGGGGCGGTCGGTCGGCAGGTCCAGCACCGTCGGCTCGGCTAGCTGCGCGCGCCAGTACTCCAGGGCGGCGTCCCGGTCGCGGTTCCAGTGCTCCGGTTCGATGTCGGCGTACTGGACAAGGGGCTCGGCCAGCGCCGTGGCGACGCCGTGCCGTCGGGCGGCGTAGAGCGCGGCCAGGTCGGCGCGCAGGATGTTGAGCGACCAGCCGTCGCCCAGGATGTGGTGCAGGACGAGGCAGACGACGTGGTCGTCCTCGGCCAGCCGGATCAGGCTGATGCGCACCGGCGGCGCGGCGGTCAGGTCGAAGGGCGCGTTGACGCGCGCCGCGACCAGGCTGCTGGCCTCGTCCTCGGCGCCGTGCAGCTCGATCTCCTCCACCGCGAGGGCGCCGGCCGGCTCGACGGTGGGCACCGGCCTGCCGTCGTCGTCCGGGTAGCGGGTCCGCAGGATCTCGTGCCGGGCGGCGAGGTCGCCGACAGCGGCGCGCAGGGCGTCGGGGTCGAGCGGGCCGCGCAGCCGCCAGACGTTGTACATGTTGTAGGCGGCGCTCTCCGGTTCGAGGCGGTGCAGGAACCAGAGGCGCTGCTGCGCGGGAGAGAGCTGCGCCGCGCCGCCGGGCCGCCGTGGCGCCGCGGCGGCCTGCTCCCCCGCGTGCTGCTCGAGCACGGCGGCGAGGGCGCCGACGGTCGGGTGGGCGAACAGTTCGCCGATCGGCAGGCCGCCGAGGCGGGCAACCGTCTTCGCGGCCAGCAGCGAATGGCCGCCGAGGGCGAAGAAGTCGTCGTCGACGCCGACCGGCCCGCACCCGAGCACCTCGGCCAGGACCTGCGCGACCCGGCGCTGGGCCGGGGTGCGCGGCTCGCCGCCGCGTGCCCGCGCCGTGGGCTGCACGGCCGGGAGGGCGAGCCGGTCGATCTTGCCGTTGGGCGTGAGCGGCAGCGCGTCGATCGGTATGTACAGCGCCGGGACCATGTAGGCCGGAAGCGCAGCGGCGGCGTGGCCGAGCAGGTCGCCGGTCTGGCCGACGACGTACGCCACCAGCGTCTCGTCCCTGACCACGACAGCGGCGGCGCTGACCTGCGGGTGCGCGCCGAGGACGGCCTCGATCTCGCCGAGCTCGATGCGGTGCCCGCGCAGCTTGACCTGGTTGTCGGTGCGCCCGAGGAACTCGATCGCCCCGTCCGGCCGACGCCGCGCCCGGTCGCCGGTGCGGTACAGGCGCGAGCCCGGCGGCCCGAACGGATCGGGGGTGAACCGCTGCGCGGTCAGGCCCGGCCGGCCGAGATAGCCGCGGGCGAGGCCCTCCCCCGCGATGCACAGCTCGCCCGGCACGCCGATCGGCACCGGTTCGAGCCGCTCGTCCAGGATGTGCAGCCGGGTTCCGGCGATGGGCCCGCCGATCAGCACGTCCCGCGGCTGCGGCGGCACCGGCCAGCAGGACGACCAGATCGTCGTCTCGGTCGGCCCGTACATGTTGACCAGCCGACGCACGCGGCCGCGCAGCTGCGCCGCCAGGTGCGGCGGCAGCGCCTCGCCGCCGACCAGCGCGTCGATCGCGCCGGCCGGGAAGCCGGCGTCGAGCAGCAGCCGCCAGCCCGAGGGCGTCGCCTGCACGTCGGTGACGCCGCCGCGCTCGATGATGCGGTTCAGCGCGGCTCCGTCCCTGGCGGCGGCGTCCGGGGCCAGCACGACGCGGCCGCCGCCGGTCAGCGGCAGGAGGAGCTCGAGGGCCGAGATGTCGAAGGAGAGCGAGGTGAGCGCCAGCCAGCGGCGGCCGGCCTGCTCGCCGAGCACGCCGGTCATCGCGTGCAGGAAGGCCGCGAGCGCGCGGTGCGGCACCGCCACGCCCTTGGGCCGACCGGTCGAGCCCGAGGTGTAGAGGACGTAGGCGAGTTCTTCATGGTGCGCGGTCGCGGGCCGCGCGGGCCGGGTCCCTGGCTCTGCGTCCTCGATCAGGAGCAGGTCGGCCACCGTGAACCGGTCGGCCAGCGCCCGCTCGGTTAGCAGGACCGAGGCGTTCGAGTCGGCCAGGATCAGCGCGGTGCGGTCGCGGGGGAACTCCGGATCGAGCGGCAGGTAGGCCGCGCCGAGCTTCCAGACCGCGAGCAGGCTCGCGATCATGTCCGGGGTACGGCGCAGCGAGACGGCGATCAGGCCCCGCTTGTCTCCCAGCAGGGCAGCGATCTCGTCGGCTCGGGCGTCAAGCTCGGCGTAGGTCACGTCCCGGCCTTCGCAGCTGACCGCGACCGCGTGGGGCGTGCGGGCCGCCTGGGCGGCGATCAGCTCGCCGGCGGTGCTGCCCGGCCGGTCGGTCGCCGTGTCGTTCCACTGGGTCACCAGCCGCGCGCGCTCGTTCGCGTCAAGGAGGGCCAGTTCGCTGATCCGAGCGTCGGGGTGCGCGGCGATGTCTTCGAGCAGGACGAGGAAGCCGGCGATCATCCGCTCGATCGTCGTCCGGTCGAACAGGTCCGCGTCGTAGGCGCACACCGCGTTGGCACCGTCCGGGCCCTGATAGACGTCGATCCCGAAGTCGGTCTTGGCGCCGCTCAATCCCTGGTCGAAGATCTCCGCATCAAGTTCGCCGAGCCGCGGCTTGAGGTCGGGCTGGCGCATCAGCATGAACATCGACTGGAAAAGCGGGGTGCGGCTGCGGTCCCGCTCCGTGCGCAGGGCGGCGACGATCCGCTCCAGCCCGACGTTCTGCCGCATGAGTCCCCGCACCGTGGTGCGCCTGGTCGCGCGCAGGAAGTCGCGGAACGTCGGGTCGTCGCCGAGGTCGCCGCGGAGCACCACCGTGGCCGCGAAGTAGCCGATCACCCCCTCGGCCCGCGGGTCATCGCGGCCGAGGACGGGGGTGCCGACGCAGACGTCGCGCTGGCCGCTGTAGCGGGCGAGCAGCGTCTGGAACGCGGCCAGCAGCACCATGAACATCGTGCTGCGCTCGGCCCGCGCCAGCGCTTCGAGCCGGTCGAGGAGGTCGGCCGGCAGGTAGAAGGAGAACTGATCGCCTCGGCCGGAACGCACCGGCGGGCGGGGATGGTCGGTCGGCAGGTCCAGTACCGGCGCGCCGGCCAGCTGCTCGGTCCAGTAGGCGAGCGCCGCGGCGTCGTCGCGGCGCTCAGCCTGGCGGACGTGGTCGAGGTAATCAAGCTCGAGCGGCGGCAACGGCGAGGGTTCGCCCGCCGCGTACGCCGCGTAGAGCTCGGAGAGCTCGCGCAGCAGCAGTTCGACCGACCAGCCGTCGGCGGCGATGTGGTGCAGCACGAGGCCGAGCACGTGATCGTCGGCGGCGAGCCGGATCAGGGTGAGCCGTAGCACCGGGCCGTGCTCGAGGTCGAACGGGCGGTCGGCGCGCTCGGCGACGAGCGCCCGGGCGCGCGGTGCCGGGTCCGGCCGGTCGGACAGGTCGATCAGTTCGAGTCCGGGTCCGCGCGCGCCGATCGTCTGGACCACCCGTCCGTCGCGCTCGGCGAAGGTGGCGCGCAGCATGTCGTGCCGGTCGACGAGCTCGATCAGCACCTCGTCGAGGAGCCCGACGTCGAGGGCGCCGTGGATGCGCAGCGTGACCGGCATGTTGTACGAGATGTCGGCCGGGTCGAGCCGGTGCAGGAACCAGAGCCCTTCCTGGGCCGAGCTGAGTGCGGCCGAGCGGGCTGAATCGGGCCGCGCGGCGAGGGCGGCGGTGACGGCGGTGACGGCGGTGACGGCGGTGACGGCGGT
>Ga0302326_10007009_pt1 | contig 25200 bp, 21 predicted proteins | sample Palsa_T0_3_FD_202264 | JGI IMG/M metagenome (GOLD analysis project Ga0302326, IMG submission 202264) | Peat permafrost microbial communities from Stordalen Mire near Abisko, Sweden - Palsa_T0_3 | ecosystem: Environmental > Terrestrial > Soil > Palsa > Peat permafrost | place: Sweden: Abisko... | reverse complement strand
ACATTGGGTTGTCGTCGCAGGCGGACGCAGGTGGTATCCTCAAAACAAGGCTCACCTATGGGCATCCGGAAGGCGTTATGCGGAGCGGGATTCGGCGTTGCCTTCCTCGGCGCGTTGTGCGCGCAGCGCCCATTCCGCCAGTTCCCCGGTGTGGAATACGAGAATTTCGAAGTCCCTTCGGACTGGAACCAAAAGACCGAATGGGCCTTCGCGCGCCTGATGTATCCGCCCGGCCCCAACGACGGCTATGCCGGCCGCTTCGACGGCGACTGGCACGAAGGCCTGTCGCTCTGGACGCAGGATTATCCGCGCGCCGACCGGCACTTCTCCCAGGCGCTCCGCCGTTTGACCCGCATCCACGTGCGCTCCGTGGAGCAGCCCGTCAACCTGGATGAAGGAGACGCCTACGATTGGCCGTGGCTCTATGCCGTGCAGGTCGGCGAGTGGGGCTTGACCGACACTCAGGCCAAGGAGATGCGCGAATACCTGCTGCGCGGCGGTTTTTTCATGGCAGACGATTTCCACGGCAGGTTCGAATGGGAGATGTTCGAGCAACGCATCAAGCGCGTCTTTCCCGACCGCCCCATTGTGGACATCGACGACAAGGACGCTATTTTTCACACGGTCTACGATCTGGACGAGCGCTTCCAGGTGCCCGGCCAGGCGCATCTGCGGCAGGGTTACAAGAATGGTGGGGACGGCGGCATCGGCGCGCATTGGCGCGCCATTTACGACGACAAGGGCCGCATCATGGTGGCCATCTCCTACAACTCCGATCTTGGCGACGCCTGGGAGTGGGCCGACGATTGTTGTTATCCCGAGAAATTCTCCGGGCTGGCTCTGCGCATCGGCGTGAACTACGTGGTCTACGCCATGACCCACTGACTTCGCTAAGTACATCGTTTTAGAAGTTCGCCGACGTATTTCGGCGAAAGTGGGGCAGCCCCGTGGGCTGTGGCGGACCCTCGGTCCGCCTCCGGCAGGGCGGCCTGGGAGGCCGCCGCAGCGCACGGCGCTGCCCCACTATCGTCGACTAAGCGTCCGGGCGCCCAGGTCAACCAAGCTATAATTACTCTTCGCCAATGACCCCGCGGCAGAGGATTGCATGAACGTTGCCCCGCTCGGCGCATCCAGCCGGGCGCCCCTTGCCGCATTCCTGGCGGTCGCGGCCGCTTCGGCAGCGTTGCTCGCGTGGGGCACCGATCGCATTCCCATGACGGCCGCCTACCAGGACCGCGTGAGCCAGATCCACGCGCAGGACGAGGCCACTTACAGCCGTGTCACACTCGAAATGGTATTCGGAGGCGACTGGCTCACACCGCGCGTACTGGGCCGCTTCTTCCTATATAAGCCACCGCTGTTCTACTGGTTCTCCGGTCTTTCCGTCAAGTGTCTGGGCTTGTCCCGCCTGTCTCTCAGGCTCCCCAACGTGATTGCGGGCGCGGCGGCTATCGCCATTGTGCTTGCCTGGTGCCACTTCTTGAATTCGTGGCGGACCGGGTTGATCGGCGCGGTCCTGATGCTGTCGAACTCTGTCTGGGAGACCATGAGCCGTCTGGCCTGCATGGACGTCTTATTGGCTTCGGCGATCTTGCTGGCGCTCTTCTTCCTGGTGCGAGACCCTGTTCTTGCCCGCCGATCGTCGCTAATCGGATTTGGCGGCGCCACTGCCGCGGCCATCATGACTAAGAGCGTCGCCGGCGCCATCCCCATCCTGACCCTGGCGGCTTTCGCGATTCTGGCCGGTTCCGGCAAACGCCCGCCGTTGCGCAGAATCGTGTACGCGCTGGCGGTGGTATGTGTGTTGGCCGCGCCCTGGCACACTTACCAACTCATAGCCCATCGACAATGGTTCGTGACCGAGTATATTACCGCCCAGTTATTCGGCTTCGGAGCGCATCCTCCCGTGCCATCGAGCGAGACCGCTTTCTGGTTCTATGCCCGGCGATTGTTCGCTACCGATCCGGTGTTGGCGATCCTGTTTCTTCTGGGCCTGCCCGGACTCCTGGCGGCCATCCGCCGCCGCGGTACGCCGGCCCTCATTCTGTGCACCTGGCTAGCGGTCACGATGCTGGCCGTGTGCGCTTTCCAGGCCCGGAACTTTCTGTATGCCGTTCTCCTGATCCCTCCGTTGTGCCTGGTGGCGGCCGGCTACTCGATTGTTCCACCGCGGTTCGAGCTGCTGCTATTGCTCGGCTTGGTTGGCTTGGGGATCGGCAAAGTCTACGCGGATGCGCCCTGGGATCTGGCGTTCTATCGCATCGGCACGCCCCAGCCGCAACTGAACCTGCGCGCGTATGCGGATAAAGGCCGCACCAACGAACTGATCGTCGTGGATCCCGACGACGAGTTCTATTCGATGCTCTTGCCTATTCACGGGGTGCGTTATTGCTGGATCGGCCAGATCCAGGCGCTGCAACGCTACGCACCGCATCTGGTCGACTTGGGGATTACCATGCCGTCCGCGCAGTTCATCGACCTCGGCAGATACCAGCCACAATATGAAGCCCTGCTGCGCCGATGGGATCTCGACTCCTCAGATCCAATCGCCACTTCCATCGTGGCCCCCTCGGCCGCGGATGTGCTGCTCATGGTGCATAGCCGGCCGGCCAGCGACTTCTATCTTCCAGGTCAAATGCTGGGTGACAATCCGAACCAGTTCGCGGCTACGCATTCGATCGAGCCTGCCCTCGCCGGCCGCGCGTTTCTTCTTTCGCGTACCGCGCCGAAAACGGCGCGCTGGACGCCGATACCGTCCCGGGCGCGAAACCTGTGACTCCCGTGACAGGGCGCAAGCGCACCACCATCCACATCGTACTGCCGGCGTTCAATGAAGGGCGCAATATCGGGCGGCTGCTGGACCGCATCGCGGGCACCATGGAGGAAGCCGGACTGCGTTACCGGATCATCCTGGTGGACGACGGCAGTACGGACGACACGGTGGAAACCGCCGGCCGATTCCGCGGCGAGGCGCCGCTCGAGATCGTTTGCCACGAACAAAACCAGGGTCTGGGGGCGACCTTGCGCGACGGTCTCGTCCATGCGCTCAAGAACGCGGACGATAACGACATCATAATAACCATGGATGCCGATGAGACCCACGCTCCCGGTTTGATCCTGCACATGTCCCGCAAAATACGCGAGGGGCACGACGTAGTGATCGCATCGCGCTTCCGGCCCGGCGCGCGTGTGTATGGAGTGCCGCTCACGCGCCGTTTTCTAAGCCTGGCGGCGTGCTGGGTGCTGCGCCTGGCATTTCCGCTCTCCAATATCCGGGACTTTACGTGCGGCTATCGCGCCTACCGGGGAGGCGCTCTCAAGATCGCCGTGGAACACTATGGCAGCCGCCTGGTGGACGCCGACGGATTCCAGTGCATGGTGGATATTTTGCTGAAACTGCACAAACTCCACATGATTATCGGCGAGGTCCCCGTGATCCTGCGCTACGACCTGAAACAGGGCAAGAGCAAGATGCGCGTGGCGGCGACCGTACGTGGCACATTCTCGGTTCTGTTCAGGCGCCGGCTCGGTCTGCCATGAGCGATTTCGATCGAGCCTATTTCGAGCGCAATTATCGCGATTACCGCCGGCAAAATCCCCGCCGCAAGATGCGTTTCTATGCAGGCCTTGTGCATGCCCACCTGCCGGAACGGGCCGGGCCGCACCGGATACTCGAGATGGGCTGCGGCTTCGGACCTTTTCTGCGGCACATCGGAACCGGCTGGCGGAAATTCGGCATGGATCGAAGCGAGTATGCGGTCCGGCAAGCCAAAGGTTCTGTACCGGATGCGGCCTTCGTGGTCGCCGACGCCGCTTCCGTACCGCTGCGCGGGCCGTTCGACGCGATTGTGGCCTTCGACGTCATCGAGCATGTGCCGGATCTGGAAGCGGTCGCGAACGAGGTCCGCTCTGCGCTGGCGGGCGATGGCGTGTTCGTCTTCGTGGTCCCGGTTTACGATGGTCCTCTGGGGCCGGTCGTCCACCTTCTAGACAAGGATCCGACGCACATTCATAAGCGCTCCCGCGCGTTTTGGATATCGTGGGCTAGCCGGCATTTTCAAGTTGTGGATGCCTTCGGAATTGTAAGGTATCTGCTGCCCTACGGGCCGTACATCCATATGCCCAGCCGGTTCGCGCTTCGATTTGGACCTGCCATCGCCCTCTGCTGCCGTCCCAGCAAATAGCAAAGGACGACTTACCGGCGCGGCATGTTATAGCTGAACGTCAGCTTGAGCACGATGCGATCACCCGTGAATTCCGCGGGGAACGGCGGAAACGGATGCGACGCGTCGATGCCCGCCACCGCGGCGCGGTCCAGAGCCGGAGCGGAATGCAGCACCAGCACCAGCTTGGGGATGCTGCCGTCGCGGGCGATCACGAACTGGGCTTCCACCTTCCCGCGCAGGCCATAGCGGGCGCTTTCCGGGTACACCGCGAACCAGTTCCGGCGCACGCTGGCCAGCACCTGGATCAGGTAGGGGCGGAAATCGACGCCCTTGGTATCGCTGAGCAGTTCCAGCGCACTGGCGGCGCGTCCCGGTGAAGGCGGCAGGTTCAAGCCGCTGCCAAGCCCTCCAGGGCCCGGATCGCTGGTATCGTCGCCCACGGACAGCCCGCCCTGCGAGCCGCCTTCCGTCAGGTCCCGGATCGCGCCCGCCACGGACGTGTCAGGGCGTGCAATCCGGCCCACTCCGCCGGAAGGGGGCGGCGCGGTGGGATTCTCGAAGGCCAGCTTGGGCTTCTCCTGTTCCTGAATCTGCGGCGCCATGGGTTGGACCACCGGAGGCCCTGGGGGCAATCCACGGGGCGGCTGCGCCACGCGATTGCCGGCTTCGATCTTGGGCGGTTCCGGCAAGGGCACAGGCGCGGGTTGCGGCGGGCTATTGATCTTGGCGGCAGGCCGCGTAGTGGACGGCGGCGAGTGGGGAATCTGAATTTTGGGACGCGGCTGCAGGGCCTCCACGGTAATTTCCTTGGAAATGGGGCCTTTGTTGGGTGTCTTCTGAGTCAGTTCGGTGGGCGGCTCAATTAATGGAGTAATCGTGGGCTCCATGCGGCGGGGTGGCGATACCAGGCTGCGAGGCATCAGGATCAACGCCACCACAGCCGCCACGTGCGCCGCGACTGACAAGAGTCCAGCCCGGCCGACACGTTCCCTATCCTGCCCCCATGTGGTCAGCAGATTCAATTCCGCCGGTTTTTCCACAGAGGATTGCGCTAAAGCTTCCATCCGCTTGCCAACGACTGAGAGACTATCTCCGAGTGTTCCTTAATCTTATCAAGAATAGACAAAGCTATCCGTAGAGTTAGACGCGCCGCGCGCCCCGAAGTTTTTGGCGATGTGCGGCTTTCCACACTGTCCAGAAAGGCGTCGAACTGTAACTGCAAGGGCTCGGATTTCGTCACCGGAACCGGCTCGAAAGACACCTGGTGGTTTTCCCCGACTGAAAATATCAGCACTTCCTGCCGCGCGTAGTCCAGCGAGCAATACTGTTGCGGCTGGAAAAGGCGCAGCTTGCGCACCCGTTCGGTGGAGACCCGGCTGGCAGTGAGATTGGCTACACAACCGTTCGGGAATTGCAGGCGGACGTTGGCGATATCCACTTTCGGGGACAGGATGGAGACGCCGGCCGCGCGGACTTCCGCCGGTTCGGCGCGCGTCAGGTTGAGCACGATATCGATATCGTGGATCATCAGGTCGAGGATCACGTCTACGTCCAGGCTGCGCGGGCTGAACACGCTCAACCGGTGGATTTCGAAGAACAGCGGGAGGGTGATGCGGCTTTCCAGCGCGACTACCGCCGGATTGAAGCGTTCCAGGTGGCCCACTTGCAGGATACGCCCGTGTCGTTCGGCGGCCGAGACGAGCCGGCCGGCGGACTCCAGATCGGGCGCGATGGGCTTCTCCACCAGCACGTCGATGCCGTGCTCCAGCAGCCAGCAACCGATTTCCGCGTGGACCGATGTGGGGGTGGCTACGATGGCGGCGTCCACCCGGCCGGCCAGTTCGCGGAAGTCGGCGAGATCGCCGCGGGCGGGGTCGATATCGACAACGGCGATCAACTCCGCGCGAGCGGATTGCCGGACCACGCGGCAATGGTTCTGTCCGAATTGTCCGGCGCCGATCACGGCGATTCTATGCATCGGGGTCCTGGCCGGCATCCTGCCCTAGGATGGCTATGCCTGCTTCGTCCGCGCGCGCCAGCATCTGCTCGCGATCGAGCAGCAGTGTGCGGCCCGCATCCACGGCCATCGCGGTGGTGCCCGTTTCGCGCATGACAGCGATGGTGTCCAGCCCGGCTACCGGCACATCGAAGAGTAAATGTCCCCGGCGGCTGGAGACTTTCACCAGCGTCAAGGGACGGCCGTTCACTAGGCTGGCCGCGCGGCGCAACATGGCATCGGTGCCTTCCATGGCTTCCAGAGCCACGCAAGCCCGCTCGCAAACGGCTACACTCTGGCCCACGTCGAAGCCTGCCAGCGCAGCGGCTACGCGGCGACCGTAGGCGATATCGGCTTCTTCGCGCGCATCTGGCTTGCGCCGCGTCATGGCTCCGCGATCGGCGAGCAGGGGCTTCAGCAACGCAGTCGAATCGCGGAGTTGGATGCCTTCGCCGGCGAGCACCTGCGCCACGCCGCCAATCAGACCGTCGGTATTTTTGGATGGCAGCGACGCCAGCAGTTTGATGAGCCGCCAGTCCGGCCGGATGGAGGAGAAGATCTTGGCATGCTTCACTTGCCCAGCCATCACCACTTCGCGGATGCCTTCTTCTTTCAGGATATCGATCAGACGGCTGAGTTGACCCAGCGAGAGCCAGTGACACTTCGCGGCGCGGGACGCCAGTTCGGGCGAGGCTTCTTCCTGGATGGCGAACACCACCACTTCGTGGCCCAGGCGGTGTGCGTTTTCGAGCGCCAGCATGGGGAAGCGGCCATTGCCGGCGATCAGCCCATACTTCATAGAGTGGGGCAGGCCCTTGGCCTGCGGCGGCCTCGCAGGCCGCCTGCGGGTCCGAGGGACCCGCGCAGGCCGAGGGCCTGCCCCACACTGCCCAACGTCACTTAACCACTCCCCGCTGCGATTCCCCAACGAACGCGAGCAGTTCATCCACCTCGCTGCACTCGGCAATCTCGGTGCGAATCCGTTCCACCGCCTGCGATGTGTTCAAGCCCGCGTGCGTCAACAGGCGCAAAGCCGTCTGCAACTTCTCGATAGTGGCGCGCTCGAATCCGCGGCGTTCCAGTCCGGTCCGGTTGGCGCCAAACACTTTGATCCCGCGCTCGCTCACGGTGTTGGAAAACGGCAGCACATCCTGCGTCACCACGCTATAGCCGCCAATGATGGCATGTCGCCCGATCCGGCAAAACTGATGCACTCCCGTGGATGCCCCGATCACCGCCCAGTCGCCCACCGTCACATGCCCGCCCAGCGTGACGGCGTTGGCCAACACGGTGCGGTTACCGACATGCACGTCGTGCGCCACGTGCACGTAGGCCATCAGCAGATTGTCGTCGCCGATGCTGGTCAGCAGCCCGCCGCCCGCCGTGCCCCGGTGAATGGTGACAAACTCGCGGATCTTGTTGCGGTCGCCGATGCGCGTCTCGGCGCGCTCGCCGCGGTATTTCAAATCCTGCGAGATTACGCCCACCGTGCTGTAAGGGAAAAATATATTGTCCGCGCCGATGCGCAGCGGCCCCTCCATGTAGACGTGCGCCATCAGCCGCGTGCGGGCGCCGATCTCCACCTCGCCATCCACGATGGAATACGGACCGATCTCGGCGGTTTCGGCGATGCGCGCCGCGGGAGAGACGATCGCGGTGGGATGCACTGGCATCGCTCAGGAAAGCGCTTCCGCTTCGTCCTTGTCGGCCAGCTTGCACATCATCTCGGCCTCGGCTACCACTACGCCATCGACGGTGGCCTTGCCGGCCATCACGGCCACACTGGCCCTGCGTTTGAGAACGCTCATCTCCAGGCGCAGCGTGTCGCCGGGCACCACCGGACGGCGGAACTTGGCGCTGGTAATGGAAGCCAGCAGCACCAGCTTGCGATGCCGGTCAGGGACATGGCTCAGCACCAGCACGCCGGCCGTCTGCGCCAGGGCCTCTACGATGAGCACACCCGGCATCACCGGGAAGTCCGGAAAATGGCCCTGAAAGAAGGGCTCGTTCTGTGTGACGCACTTGATGCCCACGATCCGCTCGTCTTCCAATTCGATGACGCGGTCGACTAACAGCATGGGATAACGGTGCGGGAGTATCTCGCGGATCTGGTTGATATCCAAAACGGGCATGGAAGTCGCTATTATAACAGCGGTGGATTCAATACTATCTGAAGCCCGGTCCCGCCAGAAGCAGATTGTGGCGCTGATCCGGGAAATGGTGGAATGCGAATCGCCTAGCGACGACCCCGCGGCTGTAAACCGCTTCGTGGATCTGCTGGGCGATGTCGCCCCCTCATTCGCGCGCGTGAAGACCGTGCCCGGCGGACGCTTCGGGCGGCACGTGGTGTGCGAATTCGATCTGTTCGGCAAAAAGAAGCAGGGGCAGATTCTGGCGCTGGGCCACTCCGATACCGTGTGGCCGCTCGGTACGCTGGCATCCATGCCCTTCCGGCAGAAGGACGGCCGCCTGTGGGGACCCGGCGTTCTGGACATGAAGGCCGGCATCGCCTTCTTCATTTACGCCATGCGGATCTTGCGCGATCTGGAAGTGCCGGTGGCGCACAAGGTGGCGATGCAGATCAATTCCGATGAAGAAGTGGGCAGCGAATCGTCGCGCGCGCTGACGGAGAAGAACGCCAAACGCAGCAAAGCCGTGCTGGTGCTGGAACCGTCCACGGGCCTGGAAGGCAAACTGAAAACCGCGCGCAAAGGCATCGGTGGTTATACGGTGACGGTGCGCGGCAAGGCCACGCACTCCGGCCTGGATTTCGCGGGCGGCGCCAGCGCGGTGCTGGAACTCGCGCGGCAGCTTCAGAAGATCGCCGCATTCACCGATCTGCGGCGCGGCATCACCGTGAACCCTGGCGTTATTTCCGGTGGTACGCGCGTCAATGTGGTGGCGGCGGAGGCCAAAGCCGAAGTCGATATGCGCGTGCCGCGTTTGAAAGACGCGGCCGCTGTGGATCGCAAGTTCCGGGCGCTGCGTCCCGTGGATAAGCGCTGCACCATCGAGGTGGTGGGCGGCTTGAACCGCCCGCCGCTGGAACGCTCGCCGGCCATCGTGCAGCTTTTCCGCAAGGCGCAGAAAATGGCCGGCGAGATGGGCGTGGAACTGGGCGAATCGTTGGTCGGCGGCGGTTCGGACGGCAACTTCACGGCGGCTCTCGGCGTGCCCACGCTCGATGGCATCGGCGCGGTCGGCGAAGGCGCGCACGCGCTGAATGAGAGCATTCTGATCGACCGGATTGCGGACCGCACGGCACTGCTGGCTAAGCTGGTAGTAGGGCTTTAATCCCATTTGGGGACAATCTTCGCTCTCCTAGACCAACGGCGGCCTGCCGTTTGGTACACTACCGTACGGATAAACCGACACCGAATCCTGTCCGCTGACTGGGGCCATCTCCCGTCCATCCAACGTTTGGGACAACTTGCCGGAGAGAGGAAATTGAGCGGCGAGCCCGCTCCAAGCCGGCAAGTCCATGAAAATCCTACTATACAACCCAGACAATGGGGTGACCCAGAACTTCATGCCGCACCTATGGATGTTCCTTTTGCAGGCCCTGACGCCGCCGGGCCACGAGGTGCTGCTCATCGACGGCAATACGCAACCCATGACAGACGCGGAAATTGTCGATTTCGCGCGCGCCAAAGGAGTCGGCCTGGTAGGCATAGGAGCTATGACGCGCATGATCGCCAAAGCGTACCGCGTGGCCGACGCCCTGCGTGCCGCGGGCCTTCGCGTAGTGATGGGCGGACCGCACGTCACCGAGGTGCCAGACGAGCCGCTGGGACGCGACGGCGGACCCCGCCATGCCGATGCGGTGGCGTTGGGCGAAGCCGACGAAACCTGGCCGCGCATCGTCGCGGACGCCGCCGCCGGCCGGCTGAAGGAGGTCTATAAGCCGCTGGACGCTTTCGGCCAGGAGCGCAAGCCGAGCCTGCAGGACTACCCGGCTATCCCGTGGCAGTCTCTGGATCTCAAACAGTTCGACCGCATCCCCGCTTTCATCCGCCCCATCATGGCCCACTTCCAATACGATTGGGAGACCTTCCACATCATTCCCATCGAGTCCGGGCGCGGCTGCCCATACGGATGCGAATTCTGCACCGTAACGGGTTTCTTCGGCGATTCCATCCGCTTTCGCACCAATCGGAGCATTGTCGACGAGTTGCTGCGCCTGAAAGCGGGGGCCGCACGCACAAAAGGCCAGGTGGCCGTCTTCTTCGTGGACGACAATTTCGCCATCAACGTGAAGCGCACCAAGTCGCTGTTGCGGGACATCGTGACGGCCGGCGCCCAGGTGAACTGGGTCGCGCAGATCAGCGCCAACCTGCTGCGCGACGACGAGCTCCTCGATCTGATCGCGGAATCCGGCGGCAAGTGGATCTTCATCGGCATGGAGTCGCTCGATCCGGCCAATCTGGCCAGCGTTGCCAAGACGTTCAACAAACCCGCGGAGTATGCCGGCGTTCTGGAACGGCTGGCAAAGCGCAACGTGTACGCCATTACCTCATTTATCTTCGGCCTGGATCACGACACGCCGGGGGTAGCGGAGCGCACGCTGGAGCAGGTTCGCAGGTGGCCGCCGGGCTTGCCGGTTTTCGGCCAGATCACGCCCTTCCCGGCCACGCCGCTGTACGACCGGCTGTTAAGGGAAGGCCGCCTGACGCGCCCCAAGCACTGGCTCGAGTTCGCTCCCTTCCAAATGGCTCACACGCCGCGGGGCATGACCGTTGCCGAGGTTCAAACCGAGGTCCACCACGCGTGGACCGATGCCTACAGCCCGGCGGCCACGGCCCTGGCCTTGGATGCGATTGCCGACGAACCGGTACCGTACAAAATCAGCCACCTGGTAGCCCGCATCTTCTTCCGCGGCATCTATTTCCCGCCCAGAACGGGTTGGGGCTGGTTGAGGGTCATCGCGCAGAATCGTGCCTCGATCTATCGCATCGTAAGGGAATCGTTCACGCAGTGGCATGGTACGGCCGCCGCGGCACATCACCGGCGCGCCGCGGAGAACGCGCCCTATGCGGCGTCGGAATCCGGCGCGGATTAGGTTCGACGTGGTTCACTTAACCCGCACTTAACCCAAATGAGCGGGGCGACTGCCTCACCGCAGGACTTGTATACTTATTTTCCGCATCCGGGCTTCTTGAGCTCCACTCTGCGATTCTGGGCTCGGCCTTCATCGCTGCCATTGTCCGCGATGGGCATCTTCATCCCGTATCCGTGCGCCGTGAGGCGATCCGCCGCAACGCCGTTCGCGCGAAGCCAGTCGACGACCGCTTTCGCTCGCGACTCAGATAGTTTCTGGTTGTAGTCTTCGCCGCCGACGTTATCGGTGTGACCCCGTATCTCCAACTTCAGATCCGGCCTTTCTTTAACCAACGCCAGCACCTTCTCCAAAACCGGTTCTGAATCCGGCCGCAATGTCGCTTTGTTGAAGTCGAAGTGGATGCCATAAAGCGCAACGTGGCAATCTCGATCGAGTTGCTTGCCGATGTCGGCCGCACCGGCATCCGCGACTTGGATCGTGTAGTCGGCGCCACCGGCGTGCAAAGTTGCCCAAATATCGCGTCCATTGGAATTGTAGTGCGCATTGAGGACGGCGTCTGCTCCATTAATGCTTTGGACCTGATGAACAATCGTCCAGCCTGCTTGAGTTAGCGCTTCGCGGTAGACGGTGACGAACAGGACTGTCGTTCGGAGAGGCGGGGGCAAGGTGTAGGACTTAATGATCGAGCCGCTGCCCACTACCTGCTTCTCGTGGGTGTTCTTATCGAAGTCTACGTCTACCATCATTGGTGTATCGTCATGACTGCCGCTTCCCCCTATGGAGCCGGGCAGCGGAGACAAATAAGGGAAGTCACCGGTTTTGACGTCCACCACTTCGGGCTTTGCGGCAGGCTTAGTAAGGCTCAATTTGAGGGAGAGTGGGCCTACCTCGACTAGATCTAAACGCAGATCGTCTGCGCTGAAAATCCACAGACCGAACCAACTGTCGTGTCCGTCCTTCCGATAACGCGCAACCTTCTCCTGCCCAGCGGAGTCGGAGAGAACCGTCCAACCGCCCCGCACCAGGGACGGCTTGAGTTGCGCCCAGACCGCCTCCGGATCAATGCCTGGGGGGACGCCGGAAAGCGTCAGGTAAGCGCTCCAGTGTTTACCCCGTTGGATCGGGTGGTCCTGTTGGCCGACGATGTTGAACTCCGCCTCGCCATAGTCTTCCTGGACAGAACTCGATTTCATCTGCACCTGCGCAGGCAGGGCCACGTAGGCCGGAAGCGGCGGCGCCTCCGCAAGACACGGAGCGACGGCGCAAATCAGAGCGAACATGCCCGCACCGCAGCCGACGCTCTGTTGCACAATGCCAGATGCATTCAAGATGCGCCGCCGGCTGAAGTCATGCCTCATCGAAGTCTCCTGATTTACGAACCCAAAATGCGTCTTGGGCGACTCGCATTTCACTCGCACGGGAAACGGAACGACTGGCGACAACGGGAGAAGTCCAAGCCACTGGGAGTAGTATGCTACCACGACCCGATCTGGGTCCCGCTTGCCCAGCCGGATGCCCGCCAGGTCCCGCGAAGACGGAGGAAGCCACGCCGATCGGTGTAAGAGATCCGGGAATGGTCACGCACGAGCGCGAATCAAATCGGCGCGGCTCTCAAGCGTTCATCGATCGCAGCCTTAAACTCCGCGGATGACTTGCCGCGTCCGAAGGATGCCGAGTTCGGCAAGAAGGCCAGTAACTCCTCGTAGGACCAAGGCCTCTCCGGCGGGAACGCGACATAGCCGAGTGTATCGCTCAAGCGCCAGCTTACCTTGACGACATTATCGAGGCTGCTCTCGCCGGGGAGGGGAGCTTCGTGGTGTACCGCAATAGCCGCGGCCAATTCGTCTGGGAAGTCCCAGTCCTGCGCCAGGTAACAGCCGGCCAGGCAGTGGTCGATATCGAAAAGATCGCGTTCCGTCTGCAGCAGATCGAATCCCCACTCCTGGGTAACCTCCAGCATCTGCGAGTATTCCGCGGGGTAGGCCGACATCAGGCCTAGGGTGCCCAGGTTATGCAACAGCCCGCCGGTGTAGGCCTGGTCGGCGGGGATACCGGTTACGCGGGCAGCCTCTTCGGCGATCATGGCGGTAACCAGGCTATGTATCCAGATTTTACGGAGCGCTGCCAGCCGGACCGAGGAGCGCACCATGCGGTTGACGGCCACCAAGGTTGCCATGGTCTTCACGCGGTTGAGGCCGAGCAAAATGATGGCCTGTGAAACACTTTTGACCTCGTGCCGGACGCCCAGCAGCGCGGAGTTGGCAAAGCGCAGCAATTCGGCGGAAAACGAGGGGTCCATCTTGACTAGATCGCCGAGATCGCGGATGGCGACATCTTCCTGGTTGACCAAGGCCAGCACGCGTTGGGCAACCGCAGGGAAGGGCGGCAAGAGGCGCAGGGCCCAGGGGGCTTGTGGACGGGCTAACAATTCGGGCATAACGTACTCAGTATCTCTATCGGCGGGACGATGGGAAGACATTAGCCGCTGGAACAGCGGCATTCAACGGGGATGCCACTCAGCTATACTGAAAAAAGGCAAATGACCATAGACGAACGCTTGGAACGCCTCACCGACCGCCACGAAGCCCTTAGCCACACCGTGGAGCTGCTCACCCACGATATCGACGCTCTCCGCGCCGAAGGCAAAGAGACGGGCGAGAAGATCCGTGCTCTCGCGATCGTTGCAGAACAGAACGAAGCCCGCGCCGGCCAGATGATGGACGCCATCACCCGCATGGCCCGCGCAGTCGAGGCACACGAACACCGCCTCACCAACCTCGAGAACTGAACGCAAAAAGTGGATTATCGGCGATCCACCGGCCACGCGCTACACTAAGACCGGTGCCAGAGCCAATCGCCATCGCGGGTGCGGGCAGGATGGGACCGGCTCTCGCGCGCCTGCTGCGCGAACGAGGCGAAACGATTGCCGCGGTGGCCAGCCGGACCCCGGAGCGCGCCGCAGCCGCGGCCAAGTTCGTGGGCGGCGAGACGAAAGCCGTTTCCTATGGCGAACTGCCGCAACACGCTGCGCACATCCTGATCGCGGTGCCCGATGGCGCCATCGGCGACGTGGCGCGTGTGCTGGCGGACGCGGGCATGCGGAGCGGGGTGGCGCTGCACACCTGTGGCGCGCGCGGTCCGGAAGCGCTGGCGCCGCTGGCCGCCGCGGGCGTGGCATGCGGCGCATGGCATCCCTTGCAGACGGTCGCCAATCCCGAAGAAGGCGCCCGCGTGCTGCCCGGTGTGGCCTTTGCGATCGACGGCGAAGGCGAAGCGGCTGCTTGGGCCGAGCACCTGACCGCGGGGCTGGACGGTTTGGCGCTGCATATTCCCCCAACAAAGCGGCCCCTGTATCACGCGGCGGCGGTAATGGCCAGTAACTACCTGATAGCGCTCCTCTCCACGGCTGTTATGCTGATGAGGGAGGCGGGTGTGGAAGAAGCTACGGCGCGGCGGGCTCTCGCACCGCTGGCGCGCGCCAGCATCGAGAACGCGTCGCGGATGGGGCCGGCGGCGGCGCTAACCGGGCCTATCGCGCGCGGCGACTCCGATACTGTACGCGAGCACCTGGTGGCGCTGGCAAATGCCGCGCCCGAGGCTGTGGGCCTGTACTGCGCGGCGGGACTGGCCACGCTGCAGATCGCGCGCCAGCAAGGCCTCGGCAAAAGTTCGGTGGCCGCGATCGGCGAGCTTCTTAGAGAAAGGACAACGGCATGACTGACACGAGGCGGATTCGGCTGCCCAGCCTGCAAGCCAGGAAACTGCACGGCGAGAAGATCGTCATGCTGACAGCTTACGATTACACCATGGCGCGCCTGCTGGACCGCGCCGGTATCGACATCATTCTGGTTGGCGACTCGCTGGGCATGGTGGTGCTCGGGTACGAAACCACTCTGCCGGTGACGCTGGACGCGATGGTCCACCATACGCGCGCCGTCAGCCGCGGCGTCCAGCGGGCGCTGGTGGTGGCCGATATGCCGTTCCTGACGTATCAAGTGGACGTGGCGGATGCCCTGCGCAATGCCGGACGGCTGATTCAGGAAGGCGGCGCGGCGGCCGTGAAGATCGAGGGCGGCGGCGCGGCAGTGGAGGCCACCGCTCGATTGGTGGAAGCCGGCATTCCGGTGATGGGGCACCTCGGCCTGCTGCCGCAGTCCGTACACCAGCTCGGCGGATTTGGTCAGCAGGCCCGCGCGGCGGAAGACGCTGAACAGTTGCTGCAGGATGCGCGGGCGCTGGAAGAGGCGGGCGCCTTTGCGGTGGTGCTGGAATCCATCCCGGCCGGCGTGGCCCAGACGGTCACGGCCGATTTGCACATTCCCACCATCGGCATCGGCGCCGGACCGCACTGCGATGGCCAGGTGTTGGTCAGCTACGATATGCTGGGCCTCTCGCAGGATGGCGTGCCGCCCTTCGTCCGGCGCTACGCGGATTTGGGCGAGCAGACCGTGGCCGCCGCGCGTGCCTACGCGGAAGATGTCCGCATGGGCCGGTTTCCCGCGGTGCGCCAGGCGGCTGTCGCGGCGGATGTGCTGATCGAGGCGCTGTAGCGCTTGCGGGCCATCCCTTCGATCGGCGAATGGCGCCGTTGGCTGGCGCAAGCATCTCGTCCGCTCGGATTCGTACCCACCATGGGCGCGCTGCATGCCGGCCACGGCGCCCTCATTGACCAGGCGCGCGCGCAGTCGGCGTCCGTGGTGTTGAGCATCTTCGTGAATCCCATTCAGTTCAACCAAGGCGGGGATTTCGAGCGGTATCCCCGGCCGCTTGCCGCGGACCTGGCTTTCGCGGAAGCGCACGGCGTGGATGCGGTGTTCGCGCCATCCGTGGAAGAAATATATCCGCAGCCGCAAGTTACTTTTGTGGACGTCGGCCGCGTGGCCGAGCACATGGAAGGGCAGTTCCGCCCCGGCCATTTTCGCGGCGTAGCCACTGTGGTGCTGAAACTGTTCCAGATCGTGCAGCCGGACCGCGCCTATTTCGGCGAGAAGGACGCGCAGCAATTGGCGGTGATCCGGCGCATGGTGAGCGACCTGAACGTGGCCGTGGAGATTGTGGCGGTGCCCACCGTGCGCGAGCCGGACGGGCTGGCTCTCAGTTCACGCAACCGGCATCTGAGCGCGGAAGAGCGCGCCGTCGCGCCGCGGCTTTACCAGGCTCTCGCCGCTGCCGCGCGGTCGATCGCGGCGGGCGAAACGGACCCGCAGGCGGTGAAGCGCGCGGCGCACGCGCTGCTGGCCGAAGAGCCGCGCATGCGCGTGGAGTACCTGGAGATTGCCGACGATCCGGAAATGCAACCGGTGGCGCGCATCGCGGGTCCCGTGCGGGTGGCCGCGGCGGTCTGGGTGGGCGGTACGCGGCTGATCGACAACCTGCTCTGTCAAGCGACGCTGCATAAATAGTGGGGCAGGCCCTCGGCCTGCGGCGGCCTCCCAGGCCGCCATCTTCTTGGGCCGTTAAAGCGGCGAATTTGTCCGTTCGATCCTAATTGCAACTCAATTGCTGATACATCTTTGCTGCCGATACTTGAATGCAGTATGCTCTGAAGTTTGATGCAAATGAGTTGCAATAGACAAATTGTTGTGGTTGTGGCGCTGTTGGGCTTCTCGCTATGGGCCGACGGCGGCGGAAGCATATTGGGTACTGTCACGGATCCGCGCGGCGCGGCGGTGCCCGGAGCGAAAGTTACGGCCACGGAAACCGCCACGGGCGTAAGACATTCCGCCGCCGCCGATGCGCGCGGCTTCTATTCGCTGCAAAGCCTGCCGGTCGGGCACTACGACGTCCGGATCGAGGCCTCCGGCTTCAAACTTCTCCGGCGCACCGGTGTAGCGATCGACGTGGACAGCAAGGTGGTAGTGGATGCCTCCCTGGCCATCGGAGAGAAGACCGAGACCATCACCGTTTCCGAATCGGCCACGCATGTGGAAACCGTCGATACTCAAATGGGTGAAGTCGTCACGGGCAAACAGATGACTTCCGTGCCGCTCAACGGCCGCAGCTACACGGACCTGCTGGCGCTGCAATCCGGCGTGGTTCCCATCACGACGCTGACCTCCAGCACAACTCAGGACGTGGGTGTGAGCGCGTTTTCTCCTTCCGGCGATTTGAACCCCGGGACGCTTTCGATCAACGGACAGCGGGAATTCGCCAACAGCTTCGTGCTGAACGGAAGCGACGTCGAAGAAGATGTCAACATGGGCGCGGCCATCGTTCCGAACCTGGACTCGATCGCCGAGTTCCGGATTCTCACCAGCAACTTCGACGCGGAACACGGCGAGTTCAGCGGCGGCCAAATCGACGTAGTCACCAAGTCCGGAACCAACGCCTTTCACGGCGATGTCTTCGAGTTCCTGCGCAATACGGATCTGGACGCGCGCAACTACTTCTCGCCCACCCGGGGCGCGTTCGACCAAAACCAGTATGGGGGGACGCTGGGCGGCCCGCTGCGGAAGAACAAGGTCTTTTTCTTTGCAGACTATCAGGGCACCCGCTTAACACAGGGAATCGATACGGGAGAGATACCCGTTCCCTCCACGCCAGATCGCACCGGCAACCTGGCGGATGTGGCGAGTTCGTTCGTCACCGTCGACCAGAATGGAAATACCGTCCCCACCACGGTGAGCGGCCCTTACTGGGCCAGCCAGCTTTCGCGCAAGCTCGGGTACAGCGTAACAGCCGGAGAGCCCTACTACTTTCCGGGGTGCAACAGTTCGCTGCTGTGCGTTCTCCCCAACGCCGCGATTCCGCAAAGCGCCTGGTCCGCGCCCGCAACCAACCTGTTGAAATACATTCCGGCGCCCGACAATCCGAACGGAACGTTTTCAACTTCGGCCTACAACGAAACTCTGCAGGACGACAAGGGCGCTTACCGCCTGGACGGCGCGACGCGTTGGGGTATGCTATCGGCGTACTACTTTCTGGACGGCTGGTCGCAGAATAATCCCTACCCGGTCGCTCAAGGCGGCGCGAACGTTCCGGGCTTCAACGCGCGGAATATGGGACGCGCCCAACTGCTCGCCTTGGGCGACACCAAGACGTTCGGTTCGACGGCGGTCAACGAATTCCACTTCAGCATCATGCGCGATGCCACGGATCTGGGCCGGCCCATCGGCGGCGTGGGTGTCAGCCTCGCGTCCCAGGGCTTCGTGGTGGGCCCGGACACGCCCGGTATCGTGCCTCTGTCGCCCAAAACCGAAGGCGTGGAAAGCGTCAATTTCAATAATTTCTCGATCGGGACCAACACCAATGAGCTGAAGCAGGTGAACAACACGTTTCAATGGCGCGACGGCTTCTCCAAAATCGCCGGGACTCACACCGTCATGGCCGGCGCGGAGTTCCACTACGACCAGGTCAATACCAACCCCATCGCTCAGTTGAACGGCAACTTCGTCTTCTTCGGCAGCGAAACGGGTGTGGACTTCGCGGATTTTCTGCTGGGCATTCCCAGCCAGTACAACCAGAGCCAGCTTCAGTCTTTCTATGGCCGCAACAAATACGCGGGGATTTACGGGCAGGATAGCTGGCGCTTGACGCCTAAGCTGACGTTGAACTATGGTCTGCGGTGGGACCGCATCGAGCCGTGGTACGAGAAGTATAATCAGATCGCCACGTTCGCGCCCGGCCAACAGTCGGTGGCTTTCCCCGGCGCGCCCGCCGGCATCCTGTTTCCAACCGATCCCGGGGTGCCGCGCACGCTGGCGCCTCCCGGAAATCGCGATTTTGCGCCGCGCGCCGGTCTGGCCTACGCGCCCGACAGCAAGACCAGCCTGCGCGCCAGCTTTGGCATGTTCTACACCGCCATCGAAGCCCTGACGATCGGCATCATGAGCGCCAATGCGCCCTATGGGACCACTTACACCAGCCCCGCTCCGCCTCTGTTTGCCACGCCGTTCATCGGCGCGGCTAACGGCCAAAGCGCCGGCCAGTATTTCCCGGTGCAGCTCGCGCCATTAAACACCACCGCCAGCCACCCCGATGCCAGCCTCGACTGGTCGCAGTTTGAGCCCATCAGCGGGATGCCCAACTATCCCACGACGAATCGCATTCCCTATACCGAGGAATACATGCTCTCGCTGCAGCACGGCTTTGGAAATGACACGCTGCTCGGCATCAGCTATGTGGGCACGCAGGCGCATCGCCTGCTGGTGCTGGAGGAAGCCAATCCCGGCAACCCGGCGCTATGCCTGCAGCTCAGCAATCCGGCCGTGCTCGCGCCCGGACAAACGCCCTGCGGACCATTTAACGAAAGCAACGTCTTCACCACGGCGTCGGGCCGGGTGATCGCCGGAACCAGAGGTCCCTTGGGTCCGAACTTTGGAAGCGATACCATCCAGACCAGCATCGGCAATTCCAACTACAATTCCTTGCAGGTCACGCTACGGCACACTGCCGGGCCGCTGCAATTGCTGGCTGCCTACACCTTTAGCAAGTCGATCGATCAATCTTCGAACCTGGGCGAGGAGGTCAACCCGATCAATCCTGCGCTCAGCAGGGCTCTGTCGGCTTTCGATATACGGCACAACTTTGTGGTGAGCTACAGCTACCGGCTCCCGCTCGAACGGTTGTTGCATACCGCCAACCGCTGGACCGAGGGGTGGGAATTTTCAGGCATCACGCGCTTCAGCAGCGGTCTGCCTGTGACGCTGATTAACTACGGGGACAATTCGTTGCTGGGAGCCGAGCCAAACGGAATTAACGATTACGGCGTCGATGAACCGGACGTGGCATCCGGCTCCCTCGATCTGAACGGCAATCCCCGCAACGGCCGGCCGTATTTCAATACGGGGTTGTTCACCGCGAACGCTTTGGGCACTCCCGGCGATGCGTCGCGGCGCTTTTTCTATGGCCCTGGAATGCGGAATTTCGATATGGCGGTGCTGAAAAATCTGCGCCTGACGGAATCCAAGTCGGTGCAGCTTCGGGTGGAGGCTTTCAATATCTTTAACCACGCGCAGTTTTTCGGACCGCAAGCCGTCGACGGCAATATCGGCAGCGCCACATTTGGGCAGGTGGTGAGCGCCACCGCTCCGCGGCTGGTCCAGGTGGGGGCGAAGTTCGTGTTTTAGTCTGGCATGAAGAAGATGGCGCCCTGGGAGGCCGCCGCAGACCGAGGGCCTGCCCCACTATATCGGGACGCATGCGCGCTTCGCGCGTCAAGTAGAATAGAGTACACATGATCAGAACGGCGAATCTGGACAAATTCTACGAAGCGGGCTACGGTCGAACCTACGTCCTGCGGCGTATCGAGGTGGATATCAAGGAAGGCGAATTTGTAACCATCATGGGTCCATCCGGCGCCGGAAAATCCACCCTGCTCAGCATCATCGGCATGCTGGATGGCGCCTGGACCGGCGAGTTCTACTTCCTGGACCATGCCGTGCACAAGATGAAGCCCAAGGACCGCGTGGAGCTGAACAAGAAGTACATCGGCTTCGTGTTCCAGAGCTACCACTTGATCGACAACCTGACGGTGTACGAAAATCTGGACATTCCGCTGTCGTACCGCAACATCAAATCGTCGGAGCGGGCCAGCCTGGTGTGCGACGCGCTCGACCGTTTCCACATCGTGGGCAAGCGCGACTTGTATCCCAACCAGCTTTCCGGCGGCCAGCAGCAGCTTGTGGCCGTGGCCCGTGCGGTGATCGCCAGTCCCAAGCTGATTCTGGCCGACGAGCCCACCGGCAACCTGCACTCCAGCCAGGGCAAGGAGATCATGGAGTTGTTCAAGCGCTTGAACGACGAGGGCACCACCATCATACAGGTGACCCACTCGGAAGCCAATGCCGCTTATGGACACCGCATTATCAACTTGGCGGATGGCTGGGTGGTGAAGCCGGCTTAGGAGCATGTGCCGCCTAAAAGGCGGCTGCGGGCAGAATTGCCCGCCCCAACGGTGCAAAAAGCTTGTTGCATTTGCCTGCTACGGCTTCAGCGCGAATACCGTACCGCTGTTGCCGGATCCTGCTAGATTAAGACCCGACGTGGTTCCGAACAGCACTCCGCCTGGACCCAGCACCACGCCCGCATAGGGGACTTCCTCTTCCGTCGTGGATGTAAAGTTGTGGAGCACGGTGTACTGCCAAGCGCCGCCCGGCGACGATGGCGGCGCCAGCCAAAACACGGTGCCCGCGGAGTCCTCCGGACTGCCCCCCGTACTGGTTGTGCCGAACAGGTTTCCGGAGCTGTCGATCGCCAACCCGCCCAACGGCAATTTACCTCCGTCGTAAGTGAAGCTATAAAGAACGGCTTCCGTCCAGGCGCCCCCCGCGCTGGCGGGCGGAGTCAACGAAAAAACGGTGCCCGTGTCATTGGCGCCGCCTGTGTAGGTGGTTCCATAGAGCACCCCGCCGCTGCCGATCGCCAGACTGCCGTAGTATGGAGCATCCCCGTCGGCGCCGCCCGTGAAGTTATAGAGCACGGTTTCCGTCCACGTACCGCCGGGCGCCGCCGGCGCCTTCAGCGAGAATACCGTGCCGCCACCGTAGGCGCCGCCGTTATAAGTCGTACCATAGAGCGTCTTGTCCGAGCCGATTACCAGACCCGCGATCGGTTCCGTTCCATCGCCGGGAGCGCCGAAGTCATGCAGCACCGCTTCGCTCCAAGAGCCGCCCGCCTCAGCCGGCGGGCTCAGGGCGAATACCGTGCCCGTGCCGTACGTTCCGCCATACGTAGTGGTGCCAAATAGCACCCCTCCGCCACCGATCGTTACCGGCGCTTGCGGAGCGCCACCGTCCGTGCTCCCAGGCGCGTCGGTTCCCGAAAAGGCGTGAAGGGTGGTTTCCGTCCAGGCGCCGCCCGGCGAAACCGGCGGCGTCAAAGAGAACACCGTGCCCCATTTCGCGGGCCCGAGGAGGTAGGTGGTGCCATAGAGCACGCCGCCGGCGCCGATGACCACACTTCCAAAAGGCGCGAATCCATCTTTGCCGTTAAATGCATGCAGTACGGTTTCGCTCCAGGCGCCGCCGGGCGCGGCTGGCGGCGTCAGCGAGAACACATTGCCGAAGCCTCCGGACCCGCCAAAAGTGGTCGTGCCATAGAGCACGCCATTGCCAATAGTCACCGGCGCGATGGGCGTCTGCCCGTCGCTGCCGCTAAACAAGAACAACGAGCTAAAGGTTTGGGCGGCGCTAAACGAGGGAAACGCGAAAAAAAGTGTTCCTCCCGCCATGAGCAAGTGACGCAGTGTGTACAAGGTCCCCTCCGAACCTAAGGAGTATACTCCTTTTGATTTTCGAATGCCGCTCCCGTAACGTTTTGGCGCCGGGCCAGTATAACCCCTGTATGGGTAATCTCGCGCACGACCTGCGTTTTGCCGCACGTACGTTTAAGAAGTCGCCGGTCTTCGTGGCCGTTGCGATCCTCTCGCTGGCCTTAGGCATCGGCGCCAACACCGCCATTTTCACCCTGGTGGACCAACTGCTGCTGCGCCTGCTGCCCGTGAAAGACCCGCAACAGCTTGTTCTGCTGTGGGGCCGCGGCAAGCATTACGGCAGCAACAACGGCCGCTACAAGCTCTCTTATCCCATGTACGAGGACTTTCGCGACCACAACCAGGTCTTCAGTGGAATGTTCTGCCGCTGGGCGACTTCCTTTAGCATCAGTTCGGAAGGCAGAACCGAGCGGGTGGACGGCGAACTCGTCTCCGGGACCTACTTTCCAGTGCTGGGCGTGGGCCCGGCCTTGGGACGCGTATTTACGCCCGACGACGACCGGGTCCCCGGCGGCCATCCCGTGGCGGTCATCAGCTACCGTTACTGGCAGAGCCGCTTCGGCGGAAGCAAGGACGTCATCGGCAAGAAGCTGCTGGTGGATGGATACCCGCTGACCATCGTGGGCGTCAGCCGGGCCGGTTTCGACGGCACCGATCCCGGATCGGCGCCGCAGATTCGCGTTCCCATCATGATGGAAGCGCAGTTGAGCCCGCAGTTCGCCGAATTTTACAGTCTGAAGACCCGCAGAGGCCGCTGGGTGAACACATTCGGAAGAATGAAACCGGGCGTGACCATGCAGCAGGCCAAAGCGGCACTGCAACCGTTCTTTCATCAGATGCTCGAGATGGAGGTGCGCGAGAAGGAGTTCGGCACGGCCGCTCCCGAAACCAAGAAGGCATTCCTCAGCATGTACATGGATGTTCTTCCCGCCTCCAAAGGCGATTCCGAGTTGCGGCGCCAATTCGCCAGTCCGCTACTGGTGCTGACCGCGCTGGTCGGGCTGGTGCTCCTGATTGCCTGCGCGAATGTGGCCAACCTGCAGGTTGCCCGCGCCACCGCGCGCCGGAAGGAAGTCGCCATCCGGCTGGCTTTGGGCGCCAGCCGTTCGCGCATCGTTTCGCAGTTGCTGGTGGAAAGTTTGACGCTGGCGCTGGCCGGCGGCGCCGCGGGACTGCTGCTGGCGATATGGATGGATCGCGCGCTGCTGAATTTCCTGCCCACCGGAGACTCGCCGCTGACCATCTCAACCACGCCCGATTGGCGGATCCTGGCTTTCAACCTGGGCATATCGCTGCTCACCGGAGTGCTATTTGGTCTGGCGCCCGCCCTCCAATCCACGCGCCCCGAGCTGGCCGGGACATTGAAGGATCAGGTCGGCTCTATCGTGGGCGGCGCTTCCGTCGGGCTGCGGAAGACTTTAGTGGCCGCACAGGTGGCCTTATCGCTTTTGCTGCTGATCGGAGCGGGCCTATTCATCCGCAGCCTGAGCAACCTCAAGGGACTCGATCCCGGATTCCGTACGGCCAACCTGGTGGGCTTCGCCGTGGATCCGCCCATGAATGGATATCGTCCGGAGCGCACCCTGGATTTCTACCGCCGGCTGCGCGAAAGCCTGGATGCGCTTCCCGGCGTGGAGTCGTCCAGCCTGGCTGTGATACCGGTCCTGGCGGGCGATGAATGGGATAGCAGCATGGCGGTGGAGGGCTACCAGCACAAGCCTACGGAAGCTCCCGACCCCCACATGCAGTTCGTTTCACCCGATTACTTCAAGACCATGAACATCCCCATCCTTCTGGGCCGGGACTTCCGCATGACCGACGGCCGCGAGGCGCCTAAGATTTGCATCGTGAATGAGAAATTCGCGCGGCGCTTCTTTAAGAACGGTCTGGCCATCGGCAAGCACATCGGCATGGGCGGCGATCCGGGGACCAAGCTGGACATCGAGATCGTGGGAGTCTTTCGCGACACCAAGTATGAGAGCATGCGCGACGAGGTGCCCCTGGAAGTCTATCGTCCGTATCACCAGATGGAATTCGTGCTGGGAATGTTTGCCTATGTCCGGACTGCCCGCCAGCCCGAGCAGGCCTTTTCGGGCATCCGCCGGGTGGTGAACGGGCTCGATCCGAGTCTCCCGATCTTTCAGATGAAAACCATCGAGGCCCAAGTGGATGAATCGCTAATTACGGAACGCCTGGTGGCCACATTGTCGTCCGCATTTGGCGCATTGGCGACGTTGCTGGCGGCCATCGGGCTTTACGGTGTGATGGCCTACATCGTAGCGCAACGCACGCGCGAAATCGGCGTCCGGATGGCCCTGGGGGCTTCCGCCGGCGACGTTGTGAAGCTCGTCATGCGGGACGTGTTGCTTCTCACGGTCATCGGCGTGGGAATCGGCCTGCCCGCCGCCTGGGGCTTGACGCGGATGGTAAGCTCGCAGCTCTACGGAATCCAGCCTAACGACGCACTGACCATCGCCGCAGCCACTCTGGGAATTGCCTGCGTGGCGCTTCTGGCAGGATATGTTCCGGCTCAACGAGCGGCGCATGTCGACCCCATGCGCGCACTGCGCTGGGAGTGAGCTGGTGCCTACATGCCATCACTAAGGTCTATATAAATAGTGGGGCAGGCCCGTGGCCTGCGGCGGACCCTCGGTCCGCCCCTCCGCGGGCTACGCCCGCGGCTTCCGCGGGCTACGCCCGCGGCGACCGCATGAGTGCGGTCGCGGCACGCTGAGAGCGTGCGCCACGTCAGTGTCGCAAAATGTCC
>Ga0302326_10007004_pt1 | contig 25211 bp, 14 predicted proteins | sample Palsa_T0_3_FD_202264 | JGI IMG/M metagenome (GOLD analysis project Ga0302326, IMG submission 202264) | Peat permafrost microbial communities from Stordalen Mire near Abisko, Sweden - Palsa_T0_3 | ecosystem: Environmental > Terrestrial > Soil > Palsa > Peat permafrost | place: Sweden: Abisko... | reverse complement strand
TACGCCGTCGTCTTCGCCTCGCGATAAGCGCGCTCACCGGCCTGCGCCGCTTCTCTCACGCGCTCTTTGGCGTCATCTACGCCCTGCTCCGCGCGACGCGCCCACTTGCGGCCAGTTTCCACTGCGCCATCGAGTTTGTCTTGCGCGCCCCCCACCAGATAATCGCGGGTCTCTTCTCCGGAGCGTGGGGCGAACAGCAGGGCCACAGCGGCTCCGACTCCCATCCCAACCGCGAATATCGAAACAGTTTCAGACCATCCATTTTTCCGCATATATTCTCCTTTTGCTTCTTTAATTAGGGTACCGGCAAGCTCCGGATATCGCCATACGGTGAAAGACGTAGATTCACTCAGCAATTCGCGGTAGCTCTGGGCCTAGGCGCCAAGCTGCTGGTCTGGTGATCTCTGCGACTGCCTACGTGCGACGCACGACCAGGCACGTTATGTCATCGTGCTGCGGCGCAGCGCCCACAAATTCGTCGAGCTTTCGCATCACGGACGAAAGCGTGAGCGAAGCTCGTTCCTCAGCCGAAGAATTCAGCAGCGAGAGCAGCCGCGCCTCTCCGAACTCCGCTCCATCCTCGTCGCGAGCCTCGGTGACGCCGTCCGTGTAGATCACCAGAATATCAAAAGGCTTCAGACTTGCTTTGCCGACTTCGTAGGTTTGGTTCACTTCGATGCCCAGCGGGATGTTTTCGGACTTCAATCGTTCTACGCTTCCGTCCCGGTGCTTGAGAATCGGGGGATTGTGGCCGGCGGAAAGATAGCTCAGATCTCCGGTTAACGGATCGAGCTCGGCGATAAACGCAGTCGTAAAACGCCGCCCATTCATGTTGTTGGAGCAGGCCTGGCGATTGAGGCCGGCTCCGAGTTCCGCAAGAGAATTTCGCGAGCCCGCAAGCGCCCGGAGGCTGGCCTGAAATGTGGCCATTAACATCGCCGCCGGAACGCTCTTGCCGGCCACATCGGCGACCGCAATCAACAACGGCCCGTCTTCGGCGCGGCGAAAGGCGTCGTAATAATCGCCGGCGACCGTCTTTGCCGGGCGCGTGGCGAACGCCATATCCACGCCGGGCACATCGGGAGGGACGCGAGGCACTAACCACCGCTGAATCTCTCGCGCGATCTCAATATCGCGCTTCATCGAAATATGATCGCCCAGCACCAAAACCAGAAGCATAAGGACGCCGAGAAACGCGATAAAGAGTTCAATCTCACGGGTGAAAATTAGAAACTCAATACCCACGACGGAAATCACCGCCAAAAGAATCGTGAGCAGCAGGAACACACGGCGAGGGGGAGACAGCTTTTTTAGTATGTTCGAGGATATTGCTGCGAAGATTCTGAACGGCCGCTTCCAGGATTTTTGGCCATCCACTGCGCGCCAATTAACGTCCTGTTTGAAGGGGCGCGAACTTACCGCAGCTTCCGCCTTAAACTGCGACCACAAATCTTCGATCTCTACTCCGGCCGTTAGGCGCCGCCAGCCGTCTTGCGATCGCCACCACGCCCGCTTCAATCGAGATTTCAGTCGCGAGACGTACTCGCGGAGCTTGGGTGGTTCAGGGGCTGATGCCACCGGCAAGGACTGAGGCTCGTGCAGTTCAGTGGTTGAAGTATGCACACTACAAGGTATGTCACATAAGCAGGAATAGCGATACTGCAATTCCGGTATTGTGCGCGGGGAAGACGGTTTAGGGATGTATTTTTGGTTCAGACCGGAACTGTTCCGAACGCGAATCAGTACCGTGGCCCACCGTACTCAGCGATGTTGTGTCCCGCGCGAGTGGAGCTCCACGAGTTCCTGCGGTGACGCGGGCCGGTACGATTTAAATCCTGCGCGTTCCATTCCCCGTTGTGCTTCCGGATTTTTCATGAAGGTGTCCCAGACGAAAGCCGTACGTGCGTTCTCGGCCATCACCATGGTGATGCCGGTGTCAATCCCCACGATATCGCTGTCGTACCAGTGCGTGAGCGGGTTAAACGCGTCCACAAAGCCGTAGCGGCTCCAGGTCCCTGCGCCGTAGCGATATTGTATCGTGCGCAGCACTCGCATCACCGGGCCCGGCAGGAACGGCAGAGAGCCCGCCGAGGCGCACGGGGCGACCGTGCCGTCAATCGGCCCGGTGGATGGCGGACCTCCCCAGATCTCATAGCCATGTTCGGAATCGGAAGCGGTGATGCCCCACAAGTTGTCGGAGTAATCCGGAAACTTATTCGCCAGGCTCAGGCAAAAACGACGGTGCACGTCGGTGGCCAGGATGGAATTTTCAAAGTAGTTGGCATATTTGTCGCGCTTGCCCCTGAAATCAAACCAGCCCTGCGAATACTGGTGCACGAAAAGCGGTGCGTAAGAGCCGATGTAACGGATGCCGTCGTATTCGAACGTGTTGCGTTTCCATGCGTCCCAGGCGCCCGGCGCGAGCGGATGGGACGAAGAACCCAACCCCAGCAGATACATCATCATGAGTTCGCTGTAGCTGTCCCAGCGGTATTGCAGGAATCCTGTTTCCGGAGTCCAACCGTGCGGGAGAATGCGGGTATCCTCGGAAAGCCACTTCCAATCGACGCGATTGAATATGTCGTGGGCCAGCTGGCTGATTTCCGAATGCTCGAAGCACTGCCGGCACATCAGCACTCCGCAAAGCAGAATGGCCGTGTCCACGGAGGATACTTCGGACTGCCACAATCTCTCGCCCGTGTTGATGTTGGCCCAGTGATAATAAAATCCGCGCTCGTGTGCCATTTTTTTGGCAAAAAAACGCAACGTGATAAGTGCGCGGTCCCGAGCTGACGCATAGGAAATGTATCCGCGTTTTTCTCCGATGCAGAGAGCGGTAAGCCCGAACCCCGTGGCCGCGATGCTTCCGAGCACTCCCGTATCGGACCCGCGGACGTTGCATCGATCTTTCACGATTCCGGTTCGAGGATTGGCCTGTTCCCAGAAAAACTGAAAATTGGCGTTCTCCAATTCCTCCAGGAAGGTGTCGTCGCTCGGAGAAAGATAGGTGGGCTCGGGAAGGGCTACGGGCGAAGCGGCCTGCGCCGATTCTTTTTGGCCGGGGATTGCGCTGATACGCGGAAGCAGCCCTACCACCGGCGCGCACACAGCCGCGCTCGCGAGCTGCCCGAGTAGCTCTCGTCGCGAAAGTTTCCTTCGACTGCCGATTCCATCCACCCTACAATTTTAGACGGATTATCCCTCGATTAGAACCGCAGGAAGGTATCGCTTTCCACCCGGTAGAGTGTGGCTGGTACAGCCTAGCCCCGCGTTCGCAGGCAGCGCCGCCTTCTTGGAAGTGATGGATACCGGATAACAATGCGCTCCGCCCGGATTATTGGGTATGGCTCCGGGCGCGTATTTCACTTAAGCTTCGTGGTTTCAACGAGCGTCGGCTGCGCCATGGCGAACGCGCGCGGACCTGGACATTCCTAGGACTCCAAAGACTATGACTGAACAGCCGGCATCCACCCCGACGTCGAAGGTGGCAAGGAAACCCGGGGCGCTTCTCCGTCTGCTGAAACTCGGTCCTGGACTGATCGCGGGAGCCTCGGACGATGATCCCAGCGGCATCGCAACCTATTCCCAGGCGGGAGCCCAGTTTGGCTACTCCATGCTCTGGACCATGCTTTTTTCCTATCCGCTCATGTCAGCGATTCAGGAAATCAGCGCCAGAATTGGACGCGTAACCGGCGCGGGAATCGCCGCCAACCTTCGTAAGCATTATCCGAAGCCGATTGTTTATTGCGCCGTGGCGCTCTTGCTCATCGCCAATATTTTCAATCTGGGAGCGGACATCGGCGCCATGGGCGCAGCCGCGAAGCTGCTTTTTCCCGGGCCAGCCATGGCTTATACCGTCTCCTTCGGCGTCTTGTCATTGTTGCTGCAGATATTCGTGCCCTACGACCGATACGTGAAATACCTCAAATGGCTCACTGTGGCGCTCTTCGCTTACGTCCTGACCGCGATCGTCGTAAGAGAGCCGAAATGGACGGCGCTACGCGCCACCTTCCTGCCTTCTCTTTCCTTCCACAAGGACTACTTCACCGCGCTGATCGCAGTTCTGGGAACCACGATCAGCCCCTATGTATTTTTCTGGCAGGCCTCCGAAGAAGTGGAGGACGTCGCTCTCGATCCCAAAGAAAAGCCCCTGAATCAAGTCCCGCGAGAAGCCCGCGCTCAGTTTGAGCGCATCGCGTTCGACACCTATTTCGGCATGGGGTTATCGAATATCGTCGCATACGCCATCATTCTCACCACCGCCGCAACGTTGCACGTTCACGGCATTACAGACATTCAGACGGCGGACCAGGCAGCCCGCGCTTTGGAGCCACTCGCCGGCAGATTTGCCTTCCTGCTCTTTGCCTTGGGCATTGTGGGAACCGGCCTGCTCGCCGTCCCAGTGCTCGCAGGCTCGGCCGCTTACGGCGTGAGCGAGGCCTTCGAGTGGCCGGCCAGCCTGGAGAAGAAGCCGCGAGAAGCCGGGAAATTCTACGCCACGATCGGCGCGGCTACCGTACTCGGCCTGCTCTTGAACTTTATTCATCTGAACCCGATCAAGGCATTGTTTTGGGCCGCGGTTCTGAACGGGATCGTGGCCGTGCCGGTGATGGCGTTGATGATGATTCTGGCGCGGAATCCGAAAGTGATGGGGAATTTCATGTTGCCCAAATACCTGCGAGTGGTCGGCTGGGTGGCGACTGCGGCGATGCTCCTTGCGGCGGTGGGAATGATCGCATCGAACCTCTGGTGATTTCTTCTCCCCGCTTCTTGCAAAAAGCCCCGCTTCGGCAAATCTTCGGCTACAGCAAGGCCCATGTCCGCGTACACGAATATCTGTATTGCCGCTATCTCGAATTCAAATTACAAACGACGCGACACTAAGAAAGCGGCGTCGCAAGTCATTCTAAGTGCACGCCGCCCTTCAAGGAGGCCCTATGTTGCGCTGGGCGCTGGCATTCTTCGTTGTGGCGTTGGTCGCGGCCATTTTCGGATTTTTGGGCATCGCCGTTGCTGCCGCTGGTATTGCCAGGATTCTGTTCTTCATCTTCCTGGTGCTTTTCCTGGTCTCGCTGGTCGGTGGATTGGTAGGACGAGCGTAGGCACGGTAGGCGAATCCCGATTCGAGCCTGCGCCTCGACGGTAAATTCAGATGTGCCGGATGCGTGTGGTCCGTCCGCTCCAGCACGAGGAGACTTCCATGAAGGGCGCTCAACTTGCGGCAATCGTCCTGATCGTGCTTGGCGTCATTTCCATTGCCTATCAAGGGATCACCTACACTACGCATAAGAAAATCGTGGACATCGGCCCGCTGCAAGCATCCACCACGCAGCACAAAACGATTCCTCTGCCTCCGATTCTGGGCGGAATCGCGCTCGTAGGTGGAATTGCTCTAATGTTTGCAGCCAGAAAAGACGCTTAGTCCCGTCTCTCGCCGTTCTAGCCCAGGACGATGCGTATGGTGTGCACCGCGCCGTCGTCGGCGAGCGGGATGCCCGCAGGACCGGCTATCAACTTCCCGTCCAGTTCTGTCAGGGCCACTCCCCGCGCCACTTGCGAAGGATTTTCCACTTTGATCCGATACATCGCTGAGTGATAGCGAAAATCAATCGAATAGCCGGGCCAATTTCGAGGTATGCACGGATCGATGGTAAGGAACATCCCTCTCACGCGGAATCCAAGTATCCATTCCATGCCCGCTCGATATAGCCAGCCGGCCGAACCTGTGTACCACGTCCATCCGCCGCGTCCCACGTGCGGAGCCTCCGCATAAATATCGCCCGCGACGACGTACGGCTCAACTTTGTAACGCTGCACATTCGCGCGCGAACTGCTACGATTGACCGGATTCATCATGCGGAAAAGCTCGCCGGCCTTGTCGCCGTCGCCCAGCGCCGCAAACGCGATGAGTGTCCAGGTCGAGGCGTGCGTGTATTGGCCGCCGTTCTCTCGAATGCCCGGCACGTAGCCTTTGATGTAGCCGGGATCGTTTGCCGGGTGGTCAAACGGCGGGGTCAAGAGCAGGATCAACCCATCCGCCCGGCGGATGAGCTGTTGATCCACGGCCGCCATGGCCCGCGCCCCGCGGCCTGGCTCCGCGGCGCCGCTGATGATTCCCCAGGATTGCGCAATGGAGTCAATGCGGCATTCCGCATTCGTAGCCGACCCGAGCGGGGTCCCGTCGTCGAAATATGCCCGGCGATACCATTCGCCGTCCCAACCTTCTCGCTCCAGAGCAGCCTTAAGGGCGCTTACGTGCACCCGCCAGTTTTCCGCTCGCGATCGCTCTCCCCGCGCGTCCGCGATCTTCGCAAATTCCCAGAGTACGGTGTGCAGAAACCACGCCAGCCACACGCTTTCGCCCTTGCCCTGCTGGCCCACGCGATTCATTCCGTCGTTCCAATCGCCCGTGCCCATCAGCGGCAGCCCGTGGCTTCCCACTCCCAGACTTCTGTCGAGCGCTCTGGCGCAGTGCTCAAATAATGTGGCCTGAATTTCCGAAACCCGCGGCTCGAAATACGATTCCGTTTGCCCCTCGGCGAGCAGGTCGCCTTCGATAAACGGCGCCGTTTCTTCCAGCACAGACATATCGCCGGTGGCTTCGATGAAGTGGATCACGGCATACGGCAGCCACAGCAGATCGTCGGACATCCGCGTGCGAATGCCCCGGCCGGAAGGAGGATGCCACCAGTGCTGCACGTCACCTTCGACAAACTGGCGCGAGGCCGAGAGCAGGAGTTGCTCCCGCGCAACTCCTCTTTTCGCCACCGTCAGAGCCATCACGTCCTGCAGTTGGTCGCGGAAACCATACGCGCCGCTCAGTTGGTAGAACGCGGCACGCCCCCACACGCGGCAGGAAAGCGTCTGATACAGCAGCCAGCGATTGAGCATCAGATCCATGCTCGGTTCTGGTGTGGAAACCTGCACGGCGCCGACGATATCGTCCCAACGGCGCGTGACCTGGCCCAGAATCTCGTTCAAATCGGCGGTGCGGTACTGGTTGAGCAATGCGCGAGCCTGATCTTTGTTTCCTGCCTGCCCAAGAAAGAACACAACCTCCGCGCGCGCTCCCGGACGCAGCTCGAGCGTGGTCTGAAGCGCCGCGCACGGATCGAGCCCTGCTCCGACCCGCCGTGAAAGCGGCCCGCCCTCATCAAGCGCGGCCGGGCGATCCGGTGCGCCGTTGCGGCCAAAGAATTCGGTTCGGTCACCTGTGAATGAAGTCTGCCGCCCCGCCATATCTGCAAAAGCGATGCGCCCGGCGAAATCGCCGGCCCACGCACTTCGCGCGAAAATTGCGCCGGTAGCGGGATCGAGTTCGGTGACGATGTACGGCGCCGTGGCACCGCGCGAACTCCCCAGCACCCACTCGGCATAAGCGCTCACGGAAAGTTTCCGAGTGCGGCCGGAATCGTTCTGCAGCGTAAGCTTCGAAATTTTTATGGAGTCTTGTACTGGCACGAATTGCACGAAATCAAGAAGTATCCCGTGCGATCCGTGCTGGAAACGGCTGTAACCTTGTCCGTGGCGCGCCACGTAGGTGGCCGTTTCGTCGCGAATGGGCAGCGCCGTCGGCGTCCACACCTCTCCCGTGCTCTCATCGCGGACGTAAATTGCCTCTCCGGGAGTGTCGAACACATGGTCGTTTGACCACGTCGTAAGCTGGTTTTCGTGGCTGTTGATGGACCAGGTGAATCCCGCGCCGGACTCCGAAGCCAGAAATCCAAAGGTTGGATTCGCGATCACATTTATCCAGGGCTCGGGCGTCCGCAAGCCCTCGCTCAGCACCGTCACATACTCGCGGCCGTTTTCGGCGAAGCCGCCCAGCCCGTTAAAGAATTGCAGGGCTTGCTGCGGCAACGGCACATCCTGGCGCTTGCTCGTGCGAACTTGTCGCACCGCCGGAGCCGGCGTGAGCTCCCGGTGCTGCGACCTTACAATTTGCTCGGCCAATGTGCCGCGCCGGCTGAGCAGCACCACTCGCGCCGCGGCTTGAAGCTGCGCGCGCGTTTGCGCGGAAACCAGGTCTCCGCGCAGGAGAAAAATCTTCCCGCTCACACCGCCGGTGTCGGGCGAGAGCCGCAGCTGGCTTCCGCGCACCAGAGATTCCAGCGAGTTCTGAAGTTCTTGTATGTAAGACGTCGACTTTTCATTCAGGATCACTACGTCCGCTGACAACTGCTTCATGCGCCAGTACTCGTGGGCACGCAACAATTGGCGGATGATCTCGACGTCATCCTCGCTGTCAATGCGCGCGAGAACGATGGGCAAATCGCCCGAAATCCCCTGCGCCCACAACGTCGTCACGTCCAGTGAGGTTTGGCTCAGCACGTCCGAACTAGGACGCATCGAAGAATCCGAATACAGTACCGCATTCGCCAGCCGCTGAAAGAGATGCGCTTCTTCCGCGCCAATGCCCAGGTGATGAAGCTGTACCTGCGTCTGCGTCCACGCGAGCGTTCTGGTGCGCTCAAACGTCCTTGCATCGCGGTACTTATCCGCCAGGTCAATGGCCTCTTCGCGCGTGGAAGCGACGATGGTGGAGAAGACCAGACGCACCGTGTGGCCCGGCGGAATATGCACGGTCCGGCGCAGGCTCATCACCGGGTCGAGCACCGAGCCAACCGTGTTCGAGAGCGGACGCCCGTCAATAATCGAGACCGGATTGCGCAGATCGCGCGTGCGCCCCACAAATTTCGCGCGATCGGTCTCAAACTGTAATTCGCCCGCGCTATCGCCCTCAACCACGAGCACGTGCGCGGCCCACACGGATGTTTCGTCATCGGATCGCTTGCGGCGTGTCGCCAGCAATGCACCGACTTCGGGCGCAAATTCGGTCTCCACGAACAAGTTCGAGAATGCAGGATGAGCCGCATCGGCCGCCTGCGAGGTAAGCGCGAGCTCGGCGTAGGAAGTCACTTGGATGTCGCGTGCGCGCACGCCCAGATTCGTAACGGAGACGCGGCGGATTTCCGCATCGTCTTCCGATGACACCACCACCTCAAGCGTGGTAGTCAACGCACGGTCGCGCCGGACGATTTCCGCGTGATCTTCGTAGAACGACGCCTCATAAGAATCCGGTTCCACCCCGCTCGGCTGATAGCCCGCGGACCAAACGCTGCCGCTCTGCTCGTCCCGAAGAAAGATGTAAGTGCCCCAGCAATCGCGCGTGGCGTCTTCGCGCCAGCGCGTGATGGCAATATCCCGCCATCGGCTATAGCCCGAGCCCGCGGCAGTCAGCATCACCGCGTAGCGCCCGTTCGAGAGCAGTTGCGTCCTCGGAGTCTCGTCATGCGGCGTCGTGAATCGCCGGACCACCGGAGGAATGAGCTCGCGCACTTTCGCCGCTGCGGACACTTCTTCCGCGCGTGGCCGCGCAACCAGCACGTCTCTCGGCGTGCGCTCCTGTAGCAACAATTCCGTAGCCTGCACCATCGGCTCTGCGTGGAATCGCGCTTGCATCACGCCATCGTTCAGAACATTGGCCGAGGCCACCACATTCATGCCCTGGTGGTGCGCCATATAAGCGCGTATCACCGCGACGTTCTTTCCTTCCGGCAAGCGGGAGCTCGTGTAATCCAGCGCCTCGTAGAATCCGTACGCGCCCCTCCCGCCGGCCTCCGCGAGTCGTACTAAATTGTGAACAGCCCCAGCCGGATCGACCATGGCGGCCAAGGACGTGGCATAGGGTGCGATGACCAGGTCCTCGCTGAGTCCTCGCTTCAGGCCCAGCCCGGGAACTCCAAAGCTGGAATATTGATAAGTAAAGTCGAGGTCGCGCGCATTGTACGCAGATTCCGAAATTCCCCACGGTACGCCGCGCTCATCCCCATACTCGATCTGCCTCTGCACTACGTGTTCGTACGTTTGGCTCAGCAGGCTATCGGCCGGGGAACGCATCACCAGCGCCGGCATCAGGTATTCGAACATCGAACCCGACCAGGATATGAGCGCGGACCCGCGACCCACCGGAGTCAGTGGCCGTCCGAGGCGAAACCAGTGCGAGGACGGAACATCTCCCTTGGCGATCGCAATGAAACTCGCCAGCCGGGCTTCCGAAGCCAGCAAGTCGTAGCAATTGGGATCCAGGGTTCCGTCGCTTCCCCGGTAGCCGATGGAAAACAGTTTGCGCGAGTGATCGAATAGAAAACTAAAATCCATGGCCGCGAACAAGCTGCCCGATGTGTGCGCGATTTCCAGAAGCTGGTCGTTTAGCCGCCCTACATCCGCGATCGATCCCTGGATGGCCTGAATCAGCGCATCGATCCGCCTGAGTGCATCCCGATTGCCGGCCCGATCCTGGCTCAGGCTTGTGGCGAGCGTTGTAAGTTCGCGCAGAGCAGCCTCAAATCGTTCCGGAGCGTCGGACGCGGTGGGAATGTTGCGGAAGAAAGGTTCAATCGCCGCCCATTCGGGCGCTTGCTCCGCAGGACGCTCGGCCATCACGCGGACATCCTCCGCGTCAAGCTGCAACCAAGGAAGCAGGATTCTCGCGTCTCTTGCGTGGCTTTCGACGCACGCTCGAGCCGCTTCAGCCCAGAATCGCAGCTCGGAGGCGGAACCATCGCCAAGCTCCTGGGCCAGAGTTTGCGCCATGTCCGCCACCGTCTGCGTGTGCTCTTTCAGTTCCACAAAGCGCACGGCCCAATCCGCCGCGTCATTTGGCGCCGAATTGACCGCCATGGCCAGAGCGTCCATCGCGTTCGTCAGTTGCTTTCGTGTCACGGCGTGCGTGCGGCGAGTATCCGCAATCGTGGCCAGCGCCTCGCGCAAGAGCAGAAGCGCATCCTCAACTCCGGCCAGCAGACGAAGGTCAATCGACGATTTTTGGATCAATTCCCGGCAGCCGTTGCCCAGCGCCAGCAGATGCCCCGCCATGTTTCCGCTGTCCACCGACGAAACGTATTTTGGTTCGAGAGGATGAAGATCTCGCGTGTCATACCAGTTGTAAAAGTGACCCCGGAATTGCTCCAGCTTGCCCATGGACTGAAGCGTGGCTTCCAATCGCTCCGCCATATCCCGCGTGCCGATCCATCCGAGATCGCGCGCGGCGAGCGTCGAAAGCAAATACAGGCCAATATTTGTCGGAGATGTGCGATGTGCCACTACGGGTTTCGGGTCTTCCTGGAAATTGTCCGGGGGAAGAGAATTATCCGTGGCCGATACGAAACTTTCAAAGAATCGCCAGGTGCGCCGCGCCGCCAAGCGCAGCACCTTGGCATCCATGGCCGACAACGGCTCGATGTCCGGAAGGCGCGGCGGAAGGCTGATCCACCGTGCCACTGCGGGAGCCGCAGCCCACAAGAGAACGAACGGAATCGCCGCGCCCAACGATTGCGGCCTTACAAAAAACACCACGGAAAATCCTGCGATCGCAACCAGGACGCTGGCGAACATCCGTTTGAACATGCCCAGGATCTTCAGATCCACGGCGTACTTGGCCTGCGCCGCGGTCACCCACTGCAGCAGATTTCGTCTGGTGATAAACAGCCGCCCCAGTGTGCGCACGATGGCATCGGACATCAGCCACGCTTGGTAGCCCAGAAAAGTGATGGTCAAGCCGATCTGATACAACCCCAGCATCAGGTCCGAGAACACTCCTCGAAAATGATTGCGCTTCGATATTCCTCCGATTCTCGGGTTCAGTCCCGCGAGGAAGGGAATTAGCGACGGAATTGCAACCGCGGTCAGGATAAATCGAGTCCACATCCACGGCGACACATGCGGCACGAGCCAACCCACAATCAAAGTGAGGAACATGCTCGGCGCCGAAAGAGTCCGCCGCAGATTGTCCAGCATTTTCCAACGGCTGATCGCGGGGATTTTTATTTTCTTGCGCTCTTCTTTCGAGAGTCCGCCTCGCCCGAATATCCAGGGAAGAAGTTGCCAGTCTCCGCGCGCCCATCGGTGTTGGCGTGCGGCCGCGGCTTCATAGTGCGCGGGGAATTCGTCGAAGAGCTCGATGTCCGTAGCCAGCGCAGCGCGCGCGAAGATTCCCTCGAAAAGATCGTGGCTGAGCAGTGTGTTTTCCTTGACCTTGCCCCCCAACGCCGCTTCGAACGAATCAATCTCGTAAATCCCTTTTCCCGTGTACGATCCTTCCCGGAAGAGATCCTGGTACACGTCCGAAACGGCGGAAGCGTACGGGTCGATTCCGCTCGGGCCGGAAAATATCCTCTGAAACAGTGAACCTTCTCGGTCTGTCGGCAGCGAAGCCGTTATGCGCGGCTGCACCACCGAGTAACCTTCCACCACGCGCCCCTCCTCGGCGCTGAATCTCGGCCGGTTCAAGGGATGCGCCATGGTGCCCACCAAACGAGAAGCCGTACCACGAGGAAGGCGCGTGTCGCCATCAAGTGTGATGACGTACCGCACTCCGGGAATCATCTCCGGATCTCTTCCGCCCAACGCCATATACGTAGTGGTCGTCGAGCCGCGCAACAGATTATTCAGCTCTTGCAGCTTTCCGCGCTTGCGCTCCCAGCCCATCCATTTTTGCTCGCGTTCATTCCACACGCGCTTGCGGTGATACAGAAAGAAACGGTCGCCGCCTCCGGGCGGAGGCCCATGGCGTTTGTTCAGCGTCGCCACGCCCTCGATGGCCGCGGCTAGGAATTCCTCGTCCGATGCCAGCGTCTCCGTCGGCGCGTCTATCCAGTCAGACAGAATCGCGAAGCGCAAGTCGCCATCCGGATTCGCCAGATAATGAACTTCGAGCCGCTCCACCTGCTCCTTAATTCCATCAACCGATGTCAGCAGCGTCGGAACTACCACAATCGTCCGCAGTTCCTCCGGCACTCCGTCGCCCAACTCCAGCCTCGGCAGTGTTCGCGGTCCGAATAGCTCTGTGACCGCGCGATTTATCAGCGCGATAACAAGGTCCGACGCTGGAACCACCGCAAGCAGCCCAAGCAGCAGCACATACTGCACGCCCAATCCAAGTTCCCGCGCGTGAATCAGCGGCATCGCCAGGATAGCCGCCGTCAACAACGCGATGGTTCCTAGGTATCCGGGAACCGCAGCCCGCACATACAACCGCAGAATCCAGCGTCGCCAGGGAACCCGGAAACCGAGCTCCCGCTCGAACGCCAATCGCCCCTGCGAAATAAGGTAGTAGCCGGGGTCCGCCTGCCGTTCCTCCGGCAGCTCGCCTTTGGGTCCGGGCGCCGCGAGCGCCCGCTTGGCGCGGTGCACCGCTCGCTCTGTCACTTCAATTTCTGTGTGCGCCGAGCCTCGCGACAAATCCTCAATGGCGTGCCGGTAGTAATCTCGGGTGGCGAAATCCATTTCGGCGAAATTGCTTCCGTCGCGCAAAATCTCATCCACCAGGCTGACGCTTTCGAAAAAGGACTGCCAATCGAACTCCGACGTCAGCCGCATGCTCGTGATGATGTTGCGCACGGTCACGCTCATCGCCGCTTGTTCCTGGTGCTCCGCGCGCACGATTTCGTCCGCGGTCGTTCCCTGCGCGGCCAGGCGCTCGTCCAGCCACACCAGGATGGGACCCACCTTGGGATCCAAGTCGCGCAACCGTTGCACCAGCTGCACCGCAAACGCCCGCTCCAGCGGTTTCTTTTCGAATCGGCGAAGAACGGTTGCCGGCGCAATTAGAGGCTGGCCGCCGGTTCCCAGCACACTGTCGGCCAGGACGTCTGCTTCCTCGCGCGCCTGCCGGCTAAGCACCAGCCGTTCGGAAATTCTTCGCAGATTTTCTACCAGGACCACTCGGAGCGTTATGGCCACGGCCCAGAGCTCGCCGATCGTCAGCGGTTGCACGCGCTGATAGGCCGCAACAAAACGTTGCAGCACTTCCGGATCGAAACGGCTGTCCGTATGCGCTACGAATGCCCACGCCACGCCGAATACGCGCGGGTAGCCTCGTAAATGTCCCCCGGCAAGTTTGGGAAGTTTCTGGTAGAAACCGAGCGGCAAATCGTCGCGAATTTCGCGGAGTTGTTCTTCCACGATGTAGAAATTATCCACCAGCCACTCCGCCGCGGGCGTGATGGTGCGTTCTTCTTGTATCGCCTTGGCTGTCGCGCGGTAGTACTCCAGCAGCACGCGCCCGTTTTCCAGCACGCGAGGAATCAGTGGCCGCCCGGCATCCGGTTCGGGCGTTACTGCTTGCGCCGCGGCCAGGCTTTCAGCGTGCTGCTCAAGACGCTCGATGCTGAAAAGCTCCGCGCGGATTGGATCATCGATTTCCGAAAACGTATTCAGAGGTTCCGCCGCCGTGACCATCGTTTCCTTTACATGAATCTCGCTTGCTCGACACCGCGTGAAGGATGTTCTAGAGGGCACCTATACAATACAGTGCCGAAGGCCCGTCCGCCCACACCCAATCTCAGTCGCTCCGAAGCAAACCATCGAGCACGAGACGCCGCGGAAAAACATACGGATCCGGAGCCCGGGCCGGTGCATCCTGCGGCGTTCAATTCTTTGGATGAAGACAATGATGAACGAGAACCACGATGGCGTTCACAAGAATCACCAGATTTATTCGAGTAAAGGCGGAACTCACATCCGGCCGCAGCGCCTGCCGGCTCGAAAACCGCGCCTTGTTCTCTTGCGATGTCATTTTCCCTTACCTGTCGTCGTCCCTTCGTCTCTGCCCCGCTCAATCCTTTCAGCCGAGCAAATTCATGTATAGGAGTAAGCCACACGCGGCAACCCTGAGGAATACGGCAAATCGCGTAGTTTGGGGACTCGCGTAGCCGTACGCAACAAGCGGCGACCACATAAAGGATTTGCAATCGTCCGTAATTCATTGAAAACAAAGCCTCCACACCCTTCGAAATCGCAACAAAATTGGCTGCTATCCTTCGCCCCGGTTTTGCGTCAGTTCATTCCATGATGGCAGCGTGTGTCTAGCGGCGCACCGGGAAATGAACTAAACCTCGGCCGCTTTCGTATCTATGGTTCGGTGGGCCCGAACCCAATCGAGAATTGAAAGGAAGCCATATGAAACGCTTCACGGCGGCGGTCTGGATTCTCTTGCTGGGCGGTGCAGTATCGGCCCAGCGTCTTCCGGACAAGGTATTGCCGGACAGCTATGACCTCACGCTCACACCCGATCTACCCAGCGCGACTTTCACCGGTGACGAAACCATTCAGGTGCGCCTGCTGGCTCCCGCCTCATCGATTGTGCTCAATTCCGCCGAGATCGAATTCCAGGAAGTGACCGTCGCCGCCGGCGGCTCCACGCAAACCGCCACGGTGACCACGGACGAAAAGAACGAAGCCGCAACCCTTACGGTGCCGGCCACGATCCCAGCCGGCCCAGCCGAGATTCACATTCGCTACAAAGGAATTCTGAACGACAAGCTCCGCGGGTTCTATCTTAGCCAGACCGCCCGGCGTCGCTACGCGGTTACGCAATTTGAGGCCACCGACGCCCGCCGCGCCTTCCCCTCCTTCGATGAGCCCGCATACAAAGCTGTCTTCCGCATCACTTTGATCATCGACAAAGGCGACACCGCCATTTCCAATGGCAAAATTATTTCGGACACTCCCGGCCCGGGTGATTCCAAGCACACCCTGAAGTTTTCTCCTTCGCCCAAGATGTCCACCTATCTCGCGGCTTGGATGGTCGGCGATTTTCAATGCCTGGAGGGCCAAGCCGACGGAATTCCCATTCGAGTCTGCGCCGTTCCGGAGAAAAAAGACCTCACCTCTTTCGCCCTGGTTTCCGCCGAAAACATCCTCAAGTTCTACGACAACTATTACGACACCAAATATCCCTACGGCAAGCTGGACATTATCGCCTTCCCTGATTTTTCCGCTGGCGCGATGGAAAACACCGCCGCGATCACCTATCGCGAGTCTTTGCTCACCATCGACGACAAAACCGCTTCGGTTGACTCGCACGAGCAGGTCGTCTCCGTGCTCGCCCACGAGATGGCGCATCAGTGGTTCGGCGATCTCGTCACCATGCAGTGGTGGGACGACATCTGGCTGAACGAAGGTTTCGCCACCTGGATGGCCTGGAAGCCCATTGAAGCCTGGAAGCCCGAATGGCACGGCGAACGCAGTGAAATTCAGGAAACCATCGGCTCCCTTGGCACCGATTCGATTTCGTCGGTACGCGCCATTCGCGCCAAAGCGGAGACGCCCGCTGAAATCCAAAACCTTTTTGACGGAGTCGCCTACGGCAAGGCCGCCTCCGTGCTCCGCATGGTAGAAGCGTACGTCGGTCCGGAAGTTTTCCGCAAAGGCGCCAACGCTTACCTGGCCAAGCATTCCTATGCAAATGCGACCGCGGAAGATTTCTGGGATCAGATGACCTCTACTTCCGGCAAGCCCGTCGATAAGATTATGGCCGGCTTCACCGAACAGTCCGGCGCTCCCCTGGTTTCAGCGAAATCGGAATGCAGCGGCAATACCACGCGCCTCACCCTCTCGCAGGAGCGTTACTTTGCCGACGCGGCGAAGCTGGCCGCGGGATCCGCCGAAATTTGGCAAATCCCGCTCAATATCCGCGCCGCGGGCGACCAGGCCGCGACCTATTACTTGCTCACGCAGCGCCACCAAACATTTGAGCTGCCCGGCTGCTCCGCCTGGGTTTATGTGAATGCCGGCGGTCGCGGTTATTTCCGCAGCAGTTACGATTCCGCCGCGCTCGCCAAGATGAGTGCTGTGCTCGAAACTTCTTTTTCGCCGGAAGAGCGCATCCACTTCCTCGGGGATAACTGGGCCATGGTCCGCGTCGGCCGTCTCCGCATTGGCGACTATCTCGCCAGCCTCGAAAACATGCAGGCAGAGCGTTCCCGCGCGGTGGTGGACGAAATGATCGCGCACGTGCCCGAGATTCACGACAATATTGTCTCCGCTGCGGACCGTTCCTTTTTCGAAGCTTGGGTGCGGACTTTTCTTCGGCCCATAGCCAACGATCTGGGCAGCGCGGACGTTCCCGGCGAACCCGACGATCGGCGCGCTTTGCGTTCGGATGTTTTCGGGACCTTGGCGGGATACGGCCGCGATCCGGAGTTGATCGCGAAATCCCGCGCGATTGCTGACCAATACATGAAGGATCCCGCGTCCGTGGATCCGGCGCTGGCCGGAAACGCTCTGGCCGTGGCGGCGCAGAACGGCGACGAGGCCTTGTACGACAAATTCATGGAACATATGAAGACGGCCAAGACGCCGGAAGAGTATTACGCCTACATGGGCTCTCTCGGAACCTTCCCCCAGCCGGACTTGGCCAAACGCACTTTTGATTTCGCTCTGAGTCCCGCGGTGAAAAATCAGGATATGGGCATTCTGGGTGGGCCTTTGACGAATTACGAAACGCAATCCGTGGCCTGGGATCTGTTCAAGGCCGATTTCAAAGCCATCATGGCCAAGCTCGACGCTTCGCTCGGTGGTGGGATCGCGCAAATCTCGGGCGTCTTTTGCGACGCGAAACTCCGCGACGATTCCCAGCAATTCTTCGCCGCCCAGAACATCCCCGGCGCCGAGCGCTTGCTGCAAAATGGCAAAGACAATGTTAACGCCTGCATCGAGCTTCGTGCGCTGCAGCAGCCCAATCTTTCGGCATTCCTGAAGAAGCAACCAGGTCATGCCGCTGTCTCAAGCGCTAAGCCCGGCGCGATGTCGCAGTAGCGCTTTCGCAAATCATCGGTCGTGGCGCGGCGCGAACCACGGAAGCCCTTGCTCGCGGCCGCGCGCTGCGGTTGTTATCACCTCCCGCTGAGGATAGAATCGCCCTCCGAACAAATTTTCCCGCTCAAGGTCGGCTGAGGCGTGCAAAGGTACATCGGAAAATCCGCGTGGGTTTTTTTGGCGCTGCCGCTCTTGTGTTTCGCGGGACTGCACGGAGCACAAGACTCTTTCAACGTCTACACGCAGCGCATAAACAATCGAAGGACCGGAGCGAATCTCGTCGAAAAGGAGCTTACCCAGCAGGCGGTCAAAAATAAGTTCGGGAAATTGTGGGCGCTGTATTCCGACGCAAAAATAATGGTCCAGCCACTCTACGTCTCTCACCTGGTCAGCACGAAATGCCCCGCAGGCTGCAACACTGTAATCTTCGCTTCCATGAACAACACCGTTTACGCCTACATCGCGGACCAGAAACCAACGACCGCGAACGACACGCTCGTGTGGGAGAAAAATCTCGGCCCGGCCCGCGTCGGTGCTCGCGACATCGATCTCTGGGCGGTGGACGATCCCACCTGGGGAATTCTCAGCACGCCGGCCATCGATCCGGCGAACAATCTGTTGTACGCCGTGGCCTGGAACAAGGACGATATGTACCGCGTCTTCGCTCTCGATCTTCACACCGGAGAAACCGTCAAGGGCCCCGTCGTTGTCGATGGTTCCGTCGGCGACACTTCGTTTGTCCAGCACAAATCCGGCTGGACGCAGACTCGCAAACAGCGCGCTGCCTTGTTGCTCGATCATGGCTCGCTCTACGTGGCCTTCGGTGGAGACAATCCGCACGGAATCGCCGGTTGGCTTTTTGTCTATGATTCGGCGAACCTGCAGCTGCGAACCGCGTGGAGTCCTGATCCCGGCGGCAAGAGCGGCGGGATTTGGATGTCGGGCACCGGCCCGCTCGCGGACGATGCCGGCAACATTTATCTCGCCACCTCGAACGGTGACTTCAATCCGGCAAAAAATCAATACGCCAACAGCCTGCTCAAGCTCCGGTTGAACGAAAATAAACTCGAAGTCGCCGATTCCTTCACCCCTTGCAATCAGTCCTACCTCAATCATGAGGACATGGACATGGGTTCGTCCGCGCCGCTGCTTCTGCCGGGCGATTTGATCCTGGGCGGCGGAAAGTTCGGGACGCTATATTTGATGAGCCGCGAAAAATTCGGTGGTTACGCCGCCGCCGGCGGCATTTGGCGCTCCGATTGTGCCGACACGGATCGCGTGTTGCAAAAAATTGACGTGAACCGCGGCCACATTCACGGCACTCCCATCTACTGGAACGGCCCGGACGCCAAGCAGTGGGTCTATGTGATGGCGGAAGGGAAAAATCTCGAAGCATTTCCGTTCGCGGATGGGAAACTCAAGACCAGCGACGCGGAAATCAAGACGAGCGCGTGGAAGCCGCCGCGCATGGCTCCCGCTTCCTGCCACAACGAAGCCAAGAACTGGATGCCGGGAGGTATTCTCGCGGTTTCAAGCAACGCGGACGCAAAGGGCACCGGCATCGTGTGGGCTCTGGTGCCCGCGGACGGCGATTCCAACAGCTATCGCGGCGTCAAGGGCATGCTCATGGCCTTTAACGCCGAAGATGTCTCCGAAGAATTGTGGCGCAGCCAAGGGCCCGATGGTGAGGCGGACACGCGCGACAGCTTTGGTCTGCTCGCCCGCTTTGTGACGCCGACGGTGGCCAACGGAAAAGTCTTTGTGGCTAACGCGGGCGACCGCGAAGAACTCGAGCGCTACTGCGGCACGCGCCCCACGCAATATCCGAAGAATTACGCGCTCGTGGTGTACGGCTTGAAAAACTAGCATGGGCCGCCCGGGCATCGCGAACTCCAGCGGCATGAACGCGGCCGCAACAGAGCAGCCGCGCACCGCTCGGGACATCTGTCTTCTGCTCATCCTCACCGCCGCGGCCATCCTGGTGCAAGGCTACCATCTGGGAATCGAGGACAACGCGGTTTACCTGCCCGCGATCAAGAAGCTGCTTAATCCCGCGCTCTATCCTTACGATGCAAACTTTTTCCTGCTCTTCACTCGCTGGACTCTTTTTCATCGCGCTGTCGCCGTCGCCGCGCGCATCACGCATCTTCCGCTCGAATGGCTCATTTTCCTGCTGCACATCCTGAGCGTTTTTCTCGTCCTGCTGGGCTGCCTTCAACTGATCCGCAAATGTTTTCGCGAGCTCGTTGCACAATGGGCCGGAGTGACGTTCGTCGCCGCGCTCTTGACCATGCCCGTAGCCGGCGCTGCCATCTTCATCACCGACCAGCATCTGCACCCGCGCAATTTCGCCGCAGCTTTCCTCCTCTTTGCCGCCGTTGCAATTCTCGATCGCCAGCCGCGCGCGCTGGTTTGGATTTCCTTGACTGCGCTCTGCCATCCAACCATGGCCGTTTACGGCGCGTTTCATCTCGCGATTCTAGCGTTGGGTATAGGTCCTGTGCCCCAGCCCGCCGCCTCATTCGCCGCCGCAATCCCGCTCGGCGCTCCTCCCAATCCGATTTGGCGAAAGGTGATGGCCGTCCGCAGCTTTCACTATCCGTTCATGTGGGCGTGGTACGAATGGATCGGGGCGCTCGCGCCCATTGTCTTTCTCGAATTTTTCTCTCGCCTGGGGCTGCGGGCCGGAATGCCAGTATTCGCGCGCGTTTCGCGGCTTCTCGCGATTTCAACATCGCTCGGCATCGTCATCGCCGTATTCTTCTCCGAATTCTTCCAAACGCAGACACAGACCTGGGCGCGTCTCGAGCCTATGCGCGTCCTGCATTTCCCCTATCTTGTGTTTTTGCTCTTCAGCGGGGGACTTCTCGGAAAATACCTGCTGCGCGACAAGCCTTTGCGTTGGGCCGCGCTCTTCATCCCGCTGGCCTTCGCCATGTTTCACTTCCAGCGCTTGGAATTTCCATCCGACCATCACATCGAATGGCCCGGCCGCGCTCCTCGAAACGCCTGGGTACAGGCATTTGATTGGGTGCGCGAAAATACGCCGCAGAGCGCTTTCTTCGCGCTCGATCCCAGCTACATGAGCCGTCCAGGACAGGATTTCTACGGGTTCCGCGCCTACGCCGAACGCAGCATGCTCGCCGACGACGAAAAGGACGCCTCCGCCGTCGCCCTCTTTCCCGATCTCGCCTGGCAGTGGAACCTGGAAGTGACCGCCCGGCAAAATTGGGCCCACTTCACGCTCGATGATTTCGAGCTCCTGAAGAAAAAATTCGGTGTGAACTGGGTGATCGTGGAACGCCCCGGCGTCTCCGGCCTAGCTTGTCCCTACGCGAACCGCGCAGTGATGGTCTGTCAAATTCCGTAGCGTTGTTTTGAAGATGTTCTCCAGCTATCTCTTCACCGACCAAAGCAACCCGATGCCGCCGAAGACGAAGGCTCGCTCGTCCAGATTTGCGTAGCCCAACTTTTGCAATAACGCGGCGAACTCCGGTATCGAAACGAAGCTTCGTATTGAATCCGGTATGTAGGTGTAAACGCCCGCGCGCCCGTGCAGCAACAAGCCCCAGAATCCGCCCTGTAAATACAGCCAGCCGAGATAAATCCGGCGCAACGCGCGATTTGCCGGCAGAAAAAAATCCAGGCTCACCATCAGCCCGCCCGACCGAGTGACGCGCTCGATCTCGCGTATGGACCCGCTCAGATCCGGAAAATTTCGCAGCCCGTACCCGATGAATACGCAATCGAAGGTCCCATCGGCGAAAGGCAACGCGGCGGCGTTTCCGCAGGCCGCTTCGCGCACCCCTCGTTTTCGCGCCAGCCGCAGCATGCCCTCCGTTATATCCACGGCAATCGTTCTCGCCCGCGGGAGCCGCTCATTTACGATCTGCGAAAAGTCGCCCGTGCCGCAAGCCAGGTCCAGCACCACGGCATTGTCCGGCAGCGCCGCTTTCATCACGCCCAGGCGCTTCCAACGGCGGTCCATGCCGCAGGAAAAGGCTCGCGAGACGAAGTCGTAGCGTGGCGCGATCTCATCAAACATCTCGCGCATCAGGCGCGTGTCTTGCCGTTCGATCGGGGCTCTCATGTCCGGGCTGAAATATTATCACCTCCTGGCAACCAGGGCCTCCGCCTCGGCGTGCAAAGCTTTACGCCTTCCGTTTGCTATAATCCAAGTCATAAATGGACTTCGACCACCTGACCACCTTTCTCGAGATTGCTAAGACCGGCAGCTTTTCGCGCGCGGGCCACAAGCTTTACCGCTCGCAGCCCGCCGTGAGCGCCCAGGTTCGCCAGCTCGAGCAGGAATACGGCCAGAAACTCTTCGACCGCGTGGGCAAATCCGTGCGATTGACTGCCGCTGGCGAAACGCTGCTCGATTACGCCCGGCGCCTGCTGAGCCTTAAGAGCGAATCCCTGCGCGTGGTGGCCGATCAATCGGCCGCCCCTCGCGGAACTCTCGCCATCGGCGCCAACGAAGCCACCTGCCTCTACGTGCTTCCCGATCTTTTCGCCGAATATCACCGGCGCTACCCGTCGGTGCAAATCAGCATTTACCGGAATTTCAGCCGCAAAGTGATCGAGAAAATCGAAGACAGCACGGTAGATGTCGGCATCGTCACACTCCCCGTGAAGTCGCGCAGTTTGAGGACCTACTCGATCTTCCGCGATCGCCTGATGTTGATGGTCAATCCGGCTAATCCGCTTGCAAAGCTGAAAAGCGTCACCACCAGCGAAATTGCGGAGCAGCCGCTGATTTTTCCCAACACCGGATTCACCCGCAATTTGCTGGACAAGCTTTTCCGCCCTCACCGTTCGAAGCTGCGCATCACCATGGAGCTCGCCAGCGTGGGCATGATTAAGCGCTTCGTCGTCGCCGGGCTGGGCGTGTCAATAATCAGCCAAAGCTTCGCGCGGGAAGAAGTCCGCTCCGGCGAAGCGAAGCTGATCGCGATTTCCGACGTCGAGCTGTGGCGCGAGCTCGGCCTGGTCTATCGCCGCGATCGCACCCTTCCGCGCGCCGCAGCCGCCTTCGTCGCGCTTCTTCGCCAGCAGACCGCCTCTGCCGCAGACGGACGCCCGGCACACAGCCGCTAACCGAGGCTGCCGCATGGGCGCATTATCCCGCAGCACATCATCGTGTTGCGGACGAACCTCTGCGGCGGTTCAGGCATCCAATTCGTAGCGGTATGCGTATCATATACAGCGGAAGTTAGTCGCGCTTAGGCGGAACAATGCTCGTTAAGAAAGCTCCAGATCTTACTTACGCGGACGTAACGCCCAAAGGGCTTTACATGGGCCGGCGGAATTTCCTGTACGGCCTCGCGGCCACCGGCACGGCCGTCTGGGGCTACAAAAATATTCCGCGCCTCTTGGCCCCGCCACCGTCCGGTTCCACCCCCGTGAAGCTGACCGGTGTGACCAAGTGGCCCGGCAGCACCACCGAAAAACAAACGCCCATCGAGGACGTCACCCACTACAACAATTTCTACGAGTTTGGAACCGGCAAAAAAGATCCCTCGCAAAACGCTGGAAATTTCGTCACTTCGCCCTGGGTCGTTTCCGTCGAAGGCGAGGTCAAGAAGCCGCGCAAATTCAGCATGGACGAAATCATGAAGCTTGCGCCGCTCGAAGAGCGCGTTTACCGCCACCGTTGCGTCGAAGCCTGGTCCATTGTCGTGCCCTGGATCGGATATTCATTCAGCGTCCTGGCAAATCTAGTCGAGCCCACGCCCAAGGCAAAGTTCGTCGCGTTCCAAAGCTACTACGACGTGAAGCAGATGCCGGAAGGCCCGCGCGCCGGAATTGAATTGCCCTATGTCGAAGGCTTGCGCCTGGACGAAGCCATGCACCCGCTCACGCTGCTCTCCGTCGGCATGTACGGCGAAACGCTCCCGAATCAGGACGGCGCGCCGGTGCGCATGGTCATCCCGTGGAAGTACGGCTTCAAGAGCATCAAGTCGCTGGTGAAAATCCGTTTTGTGAAGGACCAGCCGCCCACCACCTGGAACATCAGCAACGCGCATGAGTATGGCTTTTATTCCAATGTGAATCCCACCGTGGACCATCCGCGCTGGAGCCAAGCCCACGAACATCGCTTGGGAGGCGGTTTATTCGATCGCCCAATCCCCACGCTCATGTTCAACGGATATGGCGATCAGGTTGCCGGCTTGTATAGCGGAATGGACCTGAAGAAAAACTACTGAGTGAGCGCCGCCGCGTGAACGCAATCCTGACGAGCAAGTGGACCAAAGTTTTTGTGTTCATTCTTTGCCTCCTCCCGCTCGGCCTGCTCGTTTGGCGCGCCGCACACGCCGATCTCGGCGCCAACCCCATCGAATTCATCACCCACACCACCGGCGATTGGACTCTGCGTTTCCTGATCTTCACTCTCGCGATTACTCCGCTCCGCAAGATTCTCCATCTGCCGCAGCTCATTCGCTTTCGCCGCATGCTCGGCCTCTTCGCCTTCTTTTACGCCTGCCTGCACTTTTCCACCTGGATCGGCTTGGACAAGTTTTTCAATTGGGCCGAAATGTGGAAGGACGTGCAGAAGCGCCGTTTCATCACCGTCGGCTTCACCGGATTCGTGCTGATGATCCCTCTGGCCCTCACCTCCACCGCCGGCTGGATTCGCCGCCTCGGCGGCAAGCGCTGGCAAATGCTCCATCGCGCAATCTACCTCAGCGCGATTGCCGGCGTGATTCACTATTACTGGCTGGTGAAGTCTGACACGCGCAAGCCCCTGCAGTACGCTTTCATCGTGGGAATCCTGCTGGCCTGGCGCTTGGGCGCGTGGCTCTACGGCAAGAGGCGGCGTCCCGACGCAACCGTTATCACGCACGAAGAACCAACCACCGCAGAAACCGCCTAGCGCTCAAACTTTGCGCTATCCGTAGGCCTGAAAATCTTTCCAGAATTCAGGCCAAGGCTCGCGCGGCGGCCCGCATACGAAAATGTCGGGATGCTCCCTGTTCTCTTCGTTGTCGATCCCGTAAGGATTTCCGTTGTGCCCCGCCAGCCTGCACGATTCAAACATCCTCTCCGCATCTTCCCGCGACTGCCCGACGACAATTAGAACTACCGGCGCCGGATTGCCGTAGCCCCGAAACCAGGCAGAGTTCGTCCCGCTGATAGCCGGCGGCAAACTATAAGCCGCCCCGTAAAGGTCGATAGCGCCTGTTTCGCCGTAGTTCCCGGTAATGATTGCGAAGTTGCTTCGCTCAGCGGGAGTCAGGGAATCACGCACCTTTGCGACCGCGGCAACCAGATCGGTGAACCCGATTTCCTCCCGCAGGTCGCCGTTATTCCTGATCCCGAAGTTGTTCGCGGAGATCACCGGGTCAATCGGAACGATAAACGCGCACGCCAGCACGCCCCCCGTCGCTATCGCAGCAAACGTCACGCCTCGCACCACGCGCGACCACGCGGTTGAAATTGACTTCACCCAGCGCTCCCACAGAACGCTTCCCGCCGCGAACAGCATCGGATACGTGGGCGCGAGATAATACCCACGGCCCTTCGCAAATAGAAAAAGCGCCAGCGGAACCACATACAACCAGCCCAGCAGGCGGTAACGCTTGCCGTCCGTTGCGCCAAAGTAATAG
>Ga0302326_10007003_pt1 | contig 25212 bp, 24 predicted proteins | sample Palsa_T0_3_FD_202264 | JGI IMG/M metagenome (GOLD analysis project Ga0302326, IMG submission 202264) | Peat permafrost microbial communities from Stordalen Mire near Abisko, Sweden - Palsa_T0_3 | ecosystem: Environmental > Terrestrial > Soil > Palsa > Peat permafrost | place: Sweden: Abisko... | reverse complement strand
GGCCGCGGGCGGCCCGGTCCTGGAACAGCAAGCGGTTCGGCAGCCCGGTCAGCGCGTCGTGGAACGCCCGGTGCTTCAGCTCCTCCTCCAGCTGATGCTGCTCGGTCACATCCCGCAACGTCAGCACGAGCCCCCCGACCGTGTTCTCCCTCCGCAAGTCACTGCACCGGACCTGAACCCGGACGCTGACCCCGTCCCGGCGGGTGATCCGCATCTCCTCGTAATACGACCGGCGGCCCGCGTGCTCCCGCATCCGCGCCAGCGCGCGCACCAGGTCCTCCCGCTCCCCGTCGGCGACCAGGTCCCAGAGATGGACGCCCTCCACGATGACGTTGCCGAAGATGCTCGCGGCGGACGGGGTCGCGTACCGGACCATCCCGTCGTCGGCGATGATCAAGATGGCGTCCGAGGTGTCCTGCACCAGGGTCCGGAAATACGCCTCGCTGCCCCGCCGGATGACCTCCTCACTCAGCATGACCCGCTCCACCGCCAGGGCGGCCTGCTGCGCCAGGATCTCCAGCGTCGCCGACAAATCCGCCAGCGTCCGCTGCCCACCGAACACCGCGAGCACCGCGATCAGCGGATCACCGGACGGCCGGTCGTCGAGCGTGACCGGGCACAGCAACATCCCGTCACAGCCGGGGAGCAGCACGCCCGCCTGGGCGCCGAGCCTGGCCGCGGGCAGGAAAAGCGGCTGCGACCCGGTCAGCAGCGGCACGCACGTCTCGATCAGCCCGGCCAGCTGATCCAGCCGCAGCGAATCAGCGGACCCGCTGGCCACGGCGCGGAGCGCACCGTCGTGGCGCACCACGAGCAGGGCCTCGCGCGGCGAGCCCGGGTCGATCAGGGCGACCGCCGCATCCCTGACCGTGGCGGCGGCCTCCGGCACGGTCACCGCCGAGGCCAGGGCGGCGCCCGCCACCCGGACGGCGCGCTCCCGGCTCAGGGCACGGCGGTGCGAGGCCGCCACGTCCCACAGCCGCGAGAGCACCAGCAGGTACAGCACGGCGGAGAACACCGCGATCACGCCGTCGTCGTGGTTGCGGCCGGTGACCGACTGGATGAACAACACGACCGGGGCGATCAGCGACGCGAGCATCAGCACGGTCAGCCGGAACGGCGAGGTCACGGCCGGCAGCCGGGCCACCGGCTGGGTGAGCTCAACCATGCTCGGGTGCAGGGCGGCCGCCCCCCAGGCGAGGTAGATGACCGCCCAGCCCAGGTCGACCACTGTGCCGTTGTGAAACGTCCCGTACAGCTGGATCGCGCCGAACGACACATCGGAGCACAGCATCCCGACGGTGCCGAGGATCAGCAACTGGACGGACCTGGTCCGCGCCGTCCCGGGCACGATCAGCCGGGCGATCATGGCCAGGAGAAGCACATCGCCGAGCGGATAGCCGACCGCGACGCTTTTCTGCAGCCACGACAGCGCGGGGTTATGTACATACGGAAGGATCAGGTAGATCCAGGACAACAGCGCCAGCCCGACGGTCAGGGTCAGCGCATCGATCAGGCTGCGCCGGTCCCGGTCCGGGGTACGCCACCAGATAAAGATCAGCAAACCCACAGCGGCCAGCGGATACTGCGCCAGGAAGAAACCGTCCGTGAAGGACGGAAACGGAACCGTCACCTTCACGATCTCGGTCAGGACCAGGAAGCTGACCTGGCCAACGGCGAAGCTCAGGTTCGCGGCGGCCAGCAGCAGCCACGGCGTCCTACGGGCAGGCCGGTTGATGACCACCCCGGCCACGATGGCCAGCACCCCGGTCAGCCCGATCAGGCCCCACGCCTCGGTCCGCACGCCCGGCCGCCCGAAGTACACCGCGATGAGCAACGCCATCCAGATGAAATAACCCACCAGCACATTCCGCCGCGATGTCAACGCATCCCCCATGCTCACCGGCCCGCTCCGGCACGCTGTCCTCAGCAGTGCACGCCCTGCCCCTAACCCCATCTTCCCCCGGAAACACCACCGCGAAGCACTTAGCGCATGTCCCTCAGTAGCCCCAGTAAGCCTAATTAGTTGTTTATGTTAGTTTCCGGGGCCGGCCTGTTACGAAGATCACATTACTCTTTCCCTATTTTCCGCGAGTTTTCTCGATCTGCGGGGGATTTTCAGATTCTGGCTGACCAGACTGGCGGTTGTAGCTATTTATCATTTTTTATGATTACAATCCGCCCGCCTTTTCGGTCGGCCACCCCGTCGCTGCCCACGTTTGTTGGCCGTAAAGCGTGTCAGCTCCACTCTTAGCGGGCATTAAGACATTGCTCCGGTCAGCGCCTGGGGAGCTAAGGAACCGGTACAGCGAGACGCATCAAGGCGCGGCGCGGAAGCAGGTTATCCAATTTCGCCCGAACATAACGCACGATATGTTCACCAGCTATTCGGTGAGCAGGCATGGCGGCACCCGCACTGGGCCGCGGTGGTCTCCGGCCGGACCCAGCTGACCTATCGTCAGCTGAACCAGTCGGCCAATAAGCTGGCGCACCATCTGGCGGACATGGGCGTCGGCCCGGAAACCCTGGTCGGAGTCTGCCTCGAGCGCGGCGTAGAGACGATTCGCTGCCTGCTGGCGACCCTGAAGGCGGGCGGTGCGTACCTGCCGTTGGATCCGTCGCTTCCGGCCGTACGGCTGCGCCAGATGTGCGCCGAAGCCCGCCCGCAGGTCATCCTGGTGAGCCGCGCAAACGCGGGAACCTTCGCGGAAACTGACGCAAGGCTGCTGCTGATCGACGAGTGCGCCGCCGAGCTCGCGGACCGGCCGGCCACGGCTCCCGGGGTCAGCCTGCAGGCAGCGGACATGGCGTACGTCATCTACACGTCAGGCTCCACCGGCCACCCCAAAGCCGTCGCCGTCAGCCACGGCTCGCTGGCCTGTGTCAGCGCCGAACTATCGCGCGAATACCAGATCTCCCCTGACGACCGGGTTCTGCAGCTGGCTTCCCTGGGCTTTGACACGTCGCTAGAGCAGATCCTGGTCACGCTGACCTGCGGAGCGACCCTGATGCTGCCGCCCCCGGGGACGATCGCGCCCACCGAGCTGCTCGGTTACCTGGCGGCGGAGCAGGTCAGCGTCATCGACTTGGTCCCGGCGTACTGGCACCAGCTGGTCGCGCTCGCCGAACCGAAAGACGAGCGGCTGCGAAGCGTTCGGCTCATGATCACCGGCGGCGACCGGGCGAGCCCCGCGGACTGCGCCGCGGCCCTTCGAGCAGTGCCCGGAGCCAGACTGCTCAATGCCTACGGGCTCACCGAGACGACGATCACGTCGACGCTGTACGAGGTCGACGAGAAACTGCTGGCCCCGGCCGCCTCGGTACCGGTAGGCAAGCCGGTCCGGCACGCGCAAGTGCTCGTTCTCGACCAGGACCTGAACCAGGTGCCCGCCGACACGGTGGGCGAGATCTACATCGGCGGCTGCGGCGTCGCCCGAGGGTATCTCGGCCGGCCAGAGCTCACGGCCGGGCTGTTCCTGCCGAACCCGCACGACGCCTCGCCCGGGAGCAGGATGTATCGCACCGGAGATCTTGGGCGCTGGCACGGCGATCACAACCTCGAGGTCATCGGCCGGGTGGACCATCAGCTGAAGATCCGCGGCTTCCGGGTCGAACCGGCCGAGATCGAGAGTGCCCTGGTGGGCCACCCCGCCATCGCCGAGGCGGCGGTCATCGCCCACGACTTTGGCCCGGGTAACCGGCAGCTCGCCGCGTACTACACCCGGCGCCATCCCGGATCGGCTGACGCCGAGACGCGGGAGCTGCCGTCAGTCGCGAGCCTGCGGACCTTTCTAGCTGCCCGGGTGCCAAGCTTCATGATTCCGGCCGTGTTCATCGCGATAGACCAGATGCCGCTGACGCCGCAGGGAACGATCGACCGGCGGGCGCTGCCGCGTCCGGTGACCGTGGCCAGCGGAGGCCTCTCCGGGGGATATACACCGGTACAGGCGGGCATGTCGCACCTGTGGTCCAGGATGCTCACGACGGGACGGGTGAGCCTCGACGACGACTTCTTCGCCCTAGGCGGCAACTCGCTGATCGCCGCGGAGATGCTGGCGCACGTGCGCGTCATGTTCGGGATCAGGCCGAACTACGTCCGCCCGCTCACCCGCCGCCTGCTCCGCGACCCGACCCTGCGGGGTTTCTCGAAGGCCACCCAGGACGCCCGCGCGGGAAGGCTCACCGCCCGCGGCGCGGATCCGCGGGTCAACTTCACCGCCGAGGCCAGACTGACTGATCCGGTCCACCTGGACGCCGGTCCGCCCCCGGACTGGAGGCGACCGCGCGAGATACTCCTCACCGGGTCGACCGGCTTCCTCGGGCTTTACCTGCTGCGCGAGCTGCTGACCGCCACCACCGCGCGGGTGCACTGCCTGGTCCGCGCCGACAGCGCCCCGGACGCACGGCTGCGCATCGCGCAGGCCGCCGAGCGCTATGAGCTCGACGGCCTGACCACCGATCGCATTGTGCCGCTGGCCGGAGATCTCGCCGAGCCGAATCTGGGCCTGGACCCCGGCACGTTCAGCGAGCTCGCGCGAACCATCGACGTCATTCACCATGCCGGCGCGACGGTGAACTTCGTCTACCCGTACCAGGATCTGCGGGCAGCCAACGTGACCGGCACCCGGGAACTAATCCGCCTGGCCGGACTGTACCGCGGCATACCCATTCACTACGTTTCCACTACTACCGTGCTCGCAGGTTTCGGCGCCATGGGCGTGCACGAGGTAACCGAGGACACGCCCCTCGCTTATGCCGACCGGCTTTGCATGGGCTACATAGAGACTAAGTTCGTCGCCGAGGAACTCTTGCGGAACGCCAGCCGCGCGGGCTTGCCGGTGGCCATCTACCGGCCCCTGGACATTGTCGGTGATCAGCACATCGGCGCCTGGAACACCGCTACCGAAATGTGCGCGCTGATAAGGTTCATAACAGACAAGGGCGTCGCGCCGGATATCGACCTGCCGCTCGACTTCGTGCCCGTCGATATATGCGCGGCCGCCATAGGATACATCTCTTCACATGCCGAAGCGGCCGGGGTCACCTATCATCTAGCCAGCCCGCAATACGCGCTGCTCGGATCGCTGGTCGACCGGCTGCGCCAGTACGGATATGCGATAAGAACGATACCTTACCCCGAATGGGTCGATGAGCTGCTTAAGAATGCCGCAGAAGACCCCGGCCACCCGATGACCCCCTTCGTCCCGCTCTTCGTCGACCACTGCGAAGAACCCGGGCTCACGGTGGCGGAAATGTATCTTGAACACATTTTCCCGGCTTACACACGGTCACACGCCGAGGCGGCGCTAAGGGGCAGCAGCATAGCTTTCCCGCCGGTCGATGAGAAACTCCTTGATCTCAACATCGGCCGGCTGATGGCAACCGGGTACCTGAAGAGCCCGTTATGGCGGTCCGCCACTATCCGGACTGGGAATCCTTCACGATCGCACCGGGCGCCCAGGGCGCCCCGGTCGCCTTCGGCGCGGACCTGAGCCCGGGCAGCGTTCTCGGCGCGTACAAAAACGGGATTTTCCCGTTCCCGGCGCCCGATGACTACGCTCGCGACGTCAACGAGTTCCGGTATGAGGATCAGGTGTCGGACGGCGTGATCGGCCTCGTGGGCAGCACCGGAGATGACCCGTACCGGGTGGCCTGGTGGTCACCCGACCCCCGGCCGGTGATCAAAGCCGGGGATATTCACCTTGGCCATAATGTCAGGAAACAGCTGCGGCACGGCCGGGAACGAACGACAGCGAACGTTTCGTTCCGGCGGGTGGCGCAGGAATGCCGGGCGGGCCGCGAGCCGCGCTGGTTCACCGACGCGCTGCTGGAAAGCATGGTCCATTTGCACGAGGAAGGCTGGGCCCACAGCATCGAGGTCTGGCAGGACGGCGATCTGATCGGAGGCGCCCTCGGCGTCGGCGTGGGCTCCGTGCTCAGCGGAGATTCGATGTTCAACCGGCATCCCAACGCGGCGCGAATTGCGGTCGCGGATATGGGCGCGCGATTCGCCGAGGCCGGCGGCACGCTGATCGACGCACAGTGGGACAGCCCATTCCTGCGGTCGCTTGGCGCCGAACTAATGCCGCGAGAGGATTACCTGCCGCTGCTGACCGCCTCGGCCCGGCGCAGCGTGCTACCGGCCCAGCCACTCCCCGCGCGGCGGCTGCTGTCAGTAAGACTGGCCGAAGAGGGCTGAGAACCGCCGGGGGCGCCCGTCGACGATGCACACGTCACCCGATGCCTCCAGGTGCTCGGGGATACACCGGACGCTGACCGCCAGCGGCTTCAGGGCCGCCTCACACTCCGGGTCACCGCACCAGGGGGCCAGCACCAGGCCGCGGCCGCCGGTGAAGAACTTCCGCATCTCCGCGAAGTTGGTGAGGTCCGAGCGGATACCGTCCCGCAGCCGGGTCCGCGCCTGGATCAGCAGCCCTTCGTGCACTTCGGAGAGCGCGCTCGTCATCGCCTCCGTCGCCCCGGCCAACGGGACCGAGCGGACGTTCCGGTGATCCAGCCGGACCCGGTAGGTGACGGTGCGGCTGGCCGCATCCCGCTGCCCGACCTCGATGATGACGGGAGCGCCCTTCTTGATGTAACTCCACCGGACGTCGTTGGCCCGGCGCTCAGATCGCTCCACTAGGACCCGGTCCGGGGCCAGGCCGCCGGGCCGGGCCAGTTCGCTCGCCACTTCCTCGGCGTAGGCCAGGATGTCGTCGCTGCCCCCGCCGCGCAGGATCGGCACGATGACGACCTGAGCCGGGGCGATCTTCGGGGGCAGGACCAGGCCGTCGTCGTCGCCGTGGGTCATGATGACGGCGCCGATAAGACGGGTCGAGATGCCGAACGACGTGGTGTACACGTGCTGGCGCTGGTTGTCCCGGTCAAGGAACCTGATGTCGGCGGCGCGAGCGAAGTTCTGGCCGAGATAGTGCGACGTGCCCGCCTGCAGGGCGCGGCCGTCCTGCATCATCGCCTCGATGGTGAACGTCTTCACCGCGCCCGGGAAGCGCTCGCTCTCGGACTTTTCCCCCGGCACCGTGGGCAGGCAGAGGAAGTCTTCCGCGAAGGTCCGGTACATCTCGTGGGCGTTGAGCGTGTCCGCCAGCGCGGATGCCTCCGACTCGTGGGCCGTGTGCCCTTCCTGCCAGAGGAACTCCGTGGTCCGCAGGAAGACGCGCGGGCGCAGTTCCCACCGCACGACGTTGCACCACTGGTTGAGGCGCATCGGCAGGTCGCGGTACGACTGGATCCATTCCGCCATGGACTTCCCGAAAATCGTCTCCGAGGTCGGCCGGACGACGACCGGCTCCTCTAGCGGTCCGGCCGGGGTAAGGACGCCGTCCACGCTCTCCAGCCGGTGGTGGGTCACGACGGCCATTTCCTTGGCGAAACCCTCGACGTGCTCGGCCTCGGCCTGGAGATAGCTGACCGGGATAAACAGCGGGAAATACACATTGTCGTGACGCCTGGCCCGAATCTGGAGGTCGAGCTCGGCCTGCATGAGCTCCCACATCCGGTACCCCCACGGGCGGATGACCATGCAGCCCCGCACGTGGGCCATGGTGGCCAGCTCGGCCGCCCGGACGACTTCCTGATACCAGCCGGGGAAGTCTTCAGCGCGAGTCGGTGAGATCGCCGCGGCTGCCTGAGCTGACTGTGCTTGCGGCACCAGAGGAGTCCCTTCAATGCGGCAGGTGAGGTAATGCTAGATCGACACGCCCGAGGCGGCAGCGGCCTATTCTAGCAAGCACCGCGCCCATGAGTCCGGGGCTACGGTGCGGGTGGGGCGACGGTCGCGTCGCGACGGCCGGCCCGGCGCAAGGCCTCGGTGATGAACCCATCGGCCTTGAGCTCCTCGACGAACGTGCGCAGGAAGCCGAGGGTTTCGTCGCGGCGGGTCCGGGTGGTGCCCACGGCCTGCCGGATCTCCATGAACCGCGGTTCGAGCAGCCGAATGCCGGGATGGGCGGCGGCGAACACCTCGAGCGGCTGGCGGATGCCGGCCACGGCCTCCAACTGCCGTTCGGTAAAGACCGTGGTACCTTCGTCGCCGCGGACCACCTCGGCGTGGGCCAGGGTGCGGGAGAGGAACAGATCGTAGGCGGACCCTTGGTTGACCGCGACGCGCACACCGGGGCGGTCCACGTCGGCGCTCGAGGTAAGGGGTGAGTCCGGCGGCACGGCGAATACGCCCTCGATCACCGCGTACGGCGGGGTGAACGCCACCGTCTCCTCGCGGGCCGGGTCGATGGCCAGGAAGCAGATATCGGCGCGGCCCGCCTTCATCGCCTCGAACGACTCCCGGGCCGCGTCGAAACAGACCAGCTCCACCGGGACGCCAAGCCGAGCGGCCAGCTCACGGGCGATATCGACGGTCACGCCGCTCGGGGCCGCCGGCGTGCCTTGAGCCAGCACCGGGTTGCCCAGGTTGATCGAGGCTCGCAACGTGCCCGTGGGGGCGAGGTCAGTCCGGACATCCATGAGTCGCATTGTGCCATCCGGCCAGCTCCTGATGCGTGGCTCAGCATCGACGAGATCGGCCTACATGTGTAGATTAAGAGGCGTGAAGATGACCGTGCCGCTGGAGCGCGTGCTGCGGGCGTTCCTGGACGAACCCACGGCGCCCCGCTACGGCTATGACCTGATGAAGGCGGCCAGCCTGCAAAGCGGCACCCTGTATCCGCTGCTGGCTCGCCTGGAACAGCAGAAGCTGGTCGCCTCCGCGTGGGAGACCCCGCAGCAGGAGGGACAGCGGCCCAGAAAGTACTACCGGCTGACCGGCGAGGGCATCCGGGTCGCCCGGCTTGAGCTCGCGCGATCCTCCCGGCAGGAGCGCACGCCGGGCCGCCCGGGCCGGCTAGCACCAGGGAGCCTGGGTTGAGGAAGCCTGGGTTGAGGGGAGAGCGCGCGCTGCTGCGCATCGGGGAGTACCTGGTGGGCTGCGCTTGCCGCCGCCTGCCGCGCGGGACCGGTAAAGATCGCTACCGGGAATGGGTGGCCGAGCTGCCCGCTATCCTGCATGATCCCGAGATCAGGTTCGCTCCGTACCGCGCCGTCCGCATGCTGGGCTACGCGGCGGATACCCTGCGGGGAGCCGCCAGGACGTCCGGCCGGACCCGGCACCGGCCGCCCGCGCCCTTGGCCCTCCTGCTCGGCGTGCTCTTTGCGGCTGGCCTGGCGCTCGTGGCCTGGGACATCCGGACCGCGGTACGGGCACCAGGGCACTGGCCGAACTACCTGTACCTGACTTGGTCCCTGTTCCTTGCGGCCTGGCCCCTTGGCCAATATGCCTGGTCCACCGCACGCATGACCCGACTGCTCTTCTTCGGCGGCCTCCTAGCTGGCATGGTGGTCAACATCTGGACTGCGGTGCAGGCCCCAGCGAACTGGGTGAACTACCTTGTGGCGGCGTGCTACTTCTCCGTCGTCCTTCTCCTGCTGTGGCTCATGAGGCGATTTGGCCGCCGGCACGGTCTTTCCGTCAGGCCGGGATCTACTCGTTGAGCCAGTCGAAGATGCGTTTACCCTCACTCCCCTCTCTTCGCTATCGACCGAGCGGCGCCGGCCTGACGCAACTGCAAACATCTGTTGCACATCTGATCCTTAAGTGCTACCGTTGGTTGCAGTTCAAACGACCAGTGGCGCACTTAGGCAAGGAGCGGATTCTGATGGCAGGTCTCATGATTGAGCGGGAGGTCCTGATCGAGGCACCGGCGGAGGTGGTGTGGCGCATCGTTACCGAGCCCGACCAGATGACCAAGTGGTTCGCCGACCGGGTGGAACTCGTCGTCGAACCCGGCGCGCATGGCTATATGCACTTCGGCGACCAGGGGGGCCCCGTCGTCGTGGAGACGGTCGATCCGCCGACTCGCTTCTCGTTCCGCTGGAACCATCCCCGCGAGGAGGAGCCGGTGGCGGGCAACTCGATGCTCGTCGAGTTCACGCTGACGCCCGAAGGCGACGAGCAGACTCGTCTCCGGGTGACCGAAAGCGGCCATGATCTGCGCGACTGGCCCGACGCGGAGAAGCAGCGCTATGCCGACGATCACCGGGAGGGGTGGGGCGACTTCCTGGACCGCCTCGCCGGCGTGTCCGTGGCGCGCCAGCCGGGATGACGACGCAGGTCGATGACGAGTTGTGGTCGGCCATCGGCGACCCGTCTCGTCGCCGGGTGCTCGATCTGCTGGTCAGCCACGGTGAGGTCAGCGCCAGTTGGCTGGCCGGCCACGTGCCCTTCTCCCGCCAGGCGGTCTCCAAGCACCTCGTGGTGCTCGAGGAGGCTGGGCTGGTCAGCCGGCGCAAGCAGGGTCGAGAGGTTCTCTACCGGGTCGAGGCCGGCCGCCTCGATCAGGCCGCTCGGGCCATGGCTGATCTCGCCGCGCAATGGGACCAGCGCCTGGCCGTCGTCAAACGCCTCGCCGAGGCGGCCCACGTAGAAAGCTTGGACACTCCCAGGTAAGGAGAATGCGATGACTCTGCCTCCTGTCGTCTCCCGTGCGGAATGGCTGCGGGCCCGTCAAGAGCTACTGGCCCAGGAGAAGGAGCTCACCCGGGCCCGCGCCCGGGTCAACGCGGAGCGCCGCCGGCTGCCGATGGTTCGAGTGGACAAGCCGTACACGTTCGAGGGCCCCAACGGGATGGTGAGCCTGCTCGACCTGTTCGAGGGCCGGCCGCAGCTGGTCATCCATCACTTCATGTGGATCAACGACATCGACGCTGACGGGAACGAGCACCCGCGCGACGCCGGCTGCGCCAGCTGCTCGTCGGCCGCCGACGGCATCGGCCACCTGCGCCAGCTCCACGTCCGGGGCACCACCCTGGTCGCGGTGAGCCGGGCCCCGCAGGCGAAGATCGCCGCGTTCCGCGACCGGATGGGGTGGACGTTCCCGTGGTACTCCTCGGCCGGCAGCGACTTCAACTACGACTTCCACGCGACCGTCGACGATCGGGTGGCGCCGGTCCAGATCTTCCATCGCTCAGAAGCGGAGATGACCGAAGCGGGAATGCCCTGGACCGAAGCCCTGCGGGGCGACTGGCCCGGCATCAGCGCCTTCCTCCAGGTCGACGGGGAGGTGTACCACACCTACTCCACGTTCGGCCGCGGTATCGAAGAGTTCCACAACGGCTACCCGTACCTCGACCTCACCGCCCTGGGTCGTCAGGAGGCATGGGAGGAGCCGAAGGGACGAGCAACCCCACTCGGCCTGCAAGTCGGCGGCCCGAACATGCGCCTCCCCGACGAGTACTGACAGACCTCTTCCGGTCAGAAGCGGGTCCTGCGGAAGGTCGATCAGCGCATACGCCAAAACCCGTGACGCAGGCTTATCGTGTGGCATTGGGCGTAGCGAGGATGAGGGTGAAGGGCGGCGGCGGAGCATGTTCGAGCGGTTCACTGACCGGGCGCGGCGGGCCGTGGTCCGGGCACAGGAAGAGGCCAGGAGGCTGGACCACAGCTACCTGGGTACTGAGCACGTCCTGCTGGCCCTGACTCATGAAAGCATCGGCGGCGTGGCGGCCGGGGCGCTGGAGTCACTGGGGATCGGCCTGGAGGCCGTGCGGCAGCGGGTGGAGGAGGTCACCGGCCGGGGCAAGGAGGCGCCGTCCGGGCACATTCCGTTCACCCCGCAGTCAAAGAAGGTGCTTGAACTGGCGCTGCAGGAATCCATCGCTCTGGGTCACAACTACATCGGCACCGAGCACATCCTGCTCGGCCTCATCCGTCAGGGCGACGGCGTGGCCGCGCAAGTGCTGTCGGAGCTGGGCGCCGACCTGGACGGGGCCCGTGAGCAGGTGATCCGGCTACTGGACGAGTACCGGCGCACGCACGGGAATCAGACCGGATGACGGCGCTGCGCCGCGCAGCGCCCGTGGCAAGATCACGGCCGTTCCGCTCGGCCAGGCCGGTGACCCTCGGCCAAGACGCCACGCCACCGGGCCACCAGGCGCGCTAGCACGAGGAAGCCGAGTAAACCTGAGCTGGCTGGTGTCATGATCACCCCGCGTACCATGGGCCGGAGGCGGGGGGGGAGCCGGCACAGTTCATAGCGAGGAGAAGCGGGTGCCGCAGGCGCCAGCACGGCGGGATACCGGGGAGTCATCGGATGTAGCCAAGCTGGTCAGGCTGCATCACCGGCGGCGCGGGTGGGCCTGGGTGGTAATGGGCAGCGTGATTGGCCTCGTGGTGTACGTGGGGATCGGCGCAAATCCGTTCGGGGACCTCACCGGGACGGCGGAAACCCTCGGCGTCATCCCGGTGTTCGTGCTGCTCGCTCTGGTTCTGGCCGGGCTCGTGGTGGTAGTCGTCGATACCTCACGCATTCACGGTGCCGACGCGGCCGTCCGGGTGAGCGCGAAAGGCAGCGTTTCGCATCACCCGCTGTACGCTCACGCGCATCGCTATCCGCCGCGCCACCATGGCAGCTGGGCGTTCGGAATCGTCATGCTCGTCGCGATGGCTGGTATCACCGTGGTTATCCTGCCCGCCGAGGTGAACTCGTGGGCATATGCGGTCGGCGCGGAGAACCACGACACCTTCACCCCGGCGTCGTATGCCCAGTCCTGCAGCAAGGTGGCCCGGGGCGGCGGCGGCTGCCATACGGTGACCGAAGGCTACCTTTCCAGAAGCGGCGCGGACGTCACCTGGGGCAGCCAGGTGCCGCTGGCCCAGCCGTTCGGTGTCCGCGACCCGCTCTGGGGCTGGGGCACCGGGCGGAATCTGATCAGCGGCGACGGCTCGGCGATCCCGACGATCATCACGGGGCTGTTCTTCGACGGAATAACGCTCCTGCTGCTGTACATCCTCCTGGTGATAGTGCGCCAGACGTCATCGAGGCCAAGCCAGCGGATGCCGGTGCCCGCTCGCGCAGACCCGGGCCGGGTTCGCGGCACGCAGCATCCCGGTCGCGGTCACCACGGCAGCGGCGTTCGCCACCCGGCCCGGCGCGGGCCAGGTCGGCGCTGACGATCCCGCCGGAGGGTGCGGCGTCCGGTAGGTAGCCAGGCCGGGCGGTCGCGTTACCTGGGCTTGCTGTGCTGGCCATTCGGCCGCGGTACGCAGATCTGGTCACGGGTTGTGGTGCCGCCGTCCGTTCCGAATAATTTAAATTCAGGCCGAACGGACGGTGGTTCACGCTCTGGGCGATCGGGCTCAGGTGCCGCAGTAGGTGACGTACGGGACGCGGCCCGCGGGCGCTTCGGGGGCCGGGCCGGCGTAGTCCGCTAGGCCGGGCCGTTCCTCGAAGGGGCGGGAGACGACGTCGACGAGACGGCGGAACGGTCCCAGCTCGCCATCGGTCGCCGCCGCAAGCGCCTCCTCGACACGGTGGTTGCGCGGGATGTAGACGGGGTTGACCTGGTCCATCGCTGCGGCCGCCGCGGCATGGTCCGCGGGCAGCAGGACCTCGCGACGGGCGGCCCAGGCGTCGAAAGGCTCCGGCTCGGTGAACAGCGTGCGCGCGGTGCCGGCCGACAGCGCGCGGAAGAACCGCGTGAAGTCGACCTGCTGCCGCCGCATCAGCTCCAGGACGTCCTCGGCCAGATCCCGGTCCGGCGCGGTGAGCCCGAGCTTCGCCGCCATGCCCTGCGCCCAGTGCCGCGCGTAGGCGTCAGTGAACCCGTTCAGCACGTCGGTGGCCGCCTCGACCGCGGTCTCGCTGTTGTCGTCGAACAGCGGCAGCAGGGCCTCAGCCAGCCGGGCCAGGTTCCACTGCAGGATCCTCGGCTGGTTGCCATAGGCGTAGCGGCCGCTGTCGTCAATGGAGCTGAACACCGTGGCCGGGTCGAAGGCGTCCATGAACGCACACGGGCCGTAGTCGATGGTCTCGCCGGAAATCGTCGTGTTGTCCGTGTTCATGACCCCGTGGACGAACCCGGCCAGCATCCACCGGGCCACCAGCGACGCCTGCGCCTCGACCACCCGCCGGTACAGGTCCAGGTAGCGGTTCGGGGCGTCGGCGGCCCCCGGGTAGTGACGGGCGATGGCGTAGTCGGCGAGTGCGCGCAGCAGGTCCGGGTCGCCGGACGCGGCCGCGTACTGAAACGTGCCCACGCGCAGGTGGCTCGCGGCGACCCGGGTGAGGACCGCGCCCGGCAGCGCCCTTTCCCTGAGCACCCGTTCGCCCGTGGCGACCACCGCGAGCGCCCGCGTGGTGGGGATGCCGAGGCCGTGCATGGCCTCGCCGATGAGATACTCGCGCAGCATCGGGCCGACCACGGCCTTGCCGTCGGCGCCGCGGGAGAACGGGGTGCGCCCGGCCCCCTTGAGATGAAGGTCGTGGCGCCGCCCCCGTATATCGATCACCTCGCCGAGCAGCAACGCGCGACCGTCCCCGAGCCGGGGCGCGTAGAAGCCGAACTGGTGGCCGGCGTAGGCCTGGGCGACCGTCGTGACCCCCGCCGGGGCCTGCCCGACCAGCAGCGCGACGCCCGACGGCGCCCGCAGCTCGGCGGGATCGACGCCCAGCTCGACCGCCAGCTCCTCGTTGAGCACCAGCAGCTCGGGGGCGGGCGCCGACGCCGCCGTCCACGGCACGCAAAGGCCGGGCACTTCGCGGGCGTAGGAATCCTCGAACCGGAACAAGGTCGCCGTGATGGTCATGCCTTCGAGACTACGGGCCCGCCGCCGTCCGGCAAGTCCCTGCTCATCGCGGGCCTAGGGCTGGCGGTTATTTCATTCTGGTATCGCCTCGCGGGTGCGGCCGGGGGCGTCGTGCCGGCCGGCGCGACCGTGCTGATACTGGTGCTATGACTGAGACTGAGTCGCTCATCGCCGAGGTCCGCCTGTTGCGCGCCGACGTCGCCCGGCTGCACGCCGCGCACACGGCCGTGCACATCCGGCACGGCTGGATGGGCCTGCTCCTCAAAGACCTTTCCACCAACCCGTACACCCAGTACAAAGTCCACATGTGGGGCGCGATCTACTGGCTGATCAACTTCCCGCTGATCTGCTGCCTGTTCTTCTTCACGCCTACGCTGTGGGTCAAGCTCGGGATCTTCATCACGCTGATCTACTCGATCTACGCCAACCTCGCGACCGACTACGGAGCCATGTCGGCGGCCGAGGCAGCGTTCGGGGAGCCGCAGCCGCCGCCGATCCCCCTTGAGCCGCAGCCGCCGCTGCAGTCCACGTGAGGCGGCGCGAGGCGTTTGACCTGACCCGCGGCATGACGGCACATCGTGCCGGCTATTGCCGCCATCCATGCGGGCATCAACGCTAAGGACGCCATCGTAACCGCACTCACGGGTACAGCCAGCAAGGGCAAGAACCACTCCGCCGCAGCCGGGGAACTGCAGCAAGCACTTGGCCAGCGACCCGACGCAGCTACCGCTGAACGAGCACTCCGCGAGTTGATCTCTGCCAAGACAGATGTGGAATACGGTGTCGCGCTGGTAACTGCCGCGACGGCCGAACCGCTCGTACGGCGCGCCGGAACCCTGGTCGAACTCGCAGTCCAGATCGTTCGACTGGGTCGCTGACCGTCCCGGCAGAATTCCTTAACCTTAACGAGGGTGGGTGTCAGGCGAAAGGCCGGATGGTTGCCGGGTTGGCGGGCTCGTACCGGCGCCACTGATCTGCGGCAGGCTGGCCAGTGGCTACGAAGGCCGCCACCGCGTGAGAGAACGTGTGGCCGAGAGATCGGGCCGCGGCGGTGGCCTCGCCGAGCATGGGGCTGTCGGGGTAGGCGTCGATGGTGTCGAAGAAGAAGGGGAGTTCAACGCAGTGCGGGGCGCCCAGGTGGGCGGGGTCCTCGGCCGGGGTGTAGTCGAATTGGTAGACGTAAGCGGGGTTGCTGGCTGCCGCGTGGTGATCGGCGATGGCGAGAGTACCGTCGCGGAAAATTATCTCGGTCTCGACCTTGGTGAGGACGTCGCCCGGTGTGGCGCCAGGAAGCCGGGCGGCGGTGCGGTCGTACCGTTCGGCGCCGCCGTCGATCTGTCCAGCCACGATCGAGCTGGCCCGGTCGGCGGTGATGGCTTGGATGCGCGGGTCGAAGGCGAAGAACGCCGCCATCTCGTCCCTGGTGGTCCCGGTCAGCAGTTGCTTGCCGTCGAGGCGCCCGCCGGCCAGCGCCTGCTGCCATGCTTCGGGGATGCCGAAGGCGCCGAGGACGGGGTACATCGGCGGAGCGACGCTGCCAGGACGGGAGATGTCCAGGGCCACCTGCTGGTAGGCGGCGAGGAGTTGCTCGGCTGGGACCGCCCGCAGGGCGGCGGGATCCAGCCCGCGGTCCAGGCCGAGGATCTTGAGGAAGCTCCGGGCGTGGTCGGCCGCCTCCCCGGGGTGTTGCGGGGCGAGCCCCCAGGGCCCGCTCTGGGTGATGACCCGGTTGATGTGCGGGCCGGTGACCGGTGAGAGGGCGAGGTAGAGGGCGGAGAACGCGCCGGCGGACTGACCGCCCACGGTGAGGGTGCCTGGATCTCCCCCGAAGGCGGTGATGTTGCGCTTGACCCAGGCGAGGACGGCGGCCTGGTCCTGCGCACCGAGATTCTCGATGCCGAGTTCCGGCAGGTAGAGGTAACCGAGAGGGCCGATACGGTAGTTGGCGGTGACGACGACAATGTTGCCGGCGGCGGCCAGGTTCCGGCCGTCGTACCAGTCCCAGCCACCGGACCCGCTGGTAAAACCGCCGCCGTGGAACCACACCAGGACCGGGAGGGCGCGCGGGGCGGGTCCGTCGACCGGCAGGCGGGGGGCCCACACGTTGAGGGTGAGAGAGCCGTCCTCGTGCCAGTCGGGGGTGCGGCGCCCCATGACCGCTTCCAGACGGGAGGGGCCCTGCGGGACGGACGGGCCGGGGCGGCTGGCGTCCCGCAGGCCCGGCCACTTGGGGTGCTGCTCGGGGGCGGCGAAGCGCCGGTCCCCCACTGGCGAAGCCGCGTAAGGAATGCCGCGGAACGCGGCGACGCCGCCCTCGACGATGCCCTGGACGCTTCCCGACTCCGTACCTACGACAGGGCGTTCCATCACGTTCATTGGTGTCAACCTTCGGGTGCTGACGGAGTCTGTCAGCCGACCGACGTGACGCCGAAACAAGAGGACCCGATCTCGCTGGTGGATCCGTTCGGGTCCTTCCGCCAGGTGAGGGCACAGTAGGTGCCGTTTGGTATGGAGCCGCCCGGGATCCACGTCAAACCGATCCCAGAACCGGGACGAACATAGCTGTAGCCGGTGCACTCGATCCGAGTCCCGTTGCGGTGCAGGCAGGACTGAAGCGTGCGGCCGGAGCTCGTGACACTTGCGCTGGTCGACACCGACGTGAAGTTGCTGTCGCCGCTGATGCACGTCTTTGTATTGCCGTTCGACGAGCCGTATGTGCAACCCGAGTCAGCTGAAGCCCCGGCCGCGGGAGCGCCGACGTAGCTGACCACGGCAGCCGCGGGAATGAGCGCCGAAACGAGCGCGGCGGCGCGGACTATTCGGCGAACCCGATCAGTCATGCGTATCATGCGCAATCCTCCCCGTCGTTCAGCACGCGTGCAGAACCCGCCGAAAGCGGGACAGATGCCAAAGCTACAAGATGCTGGCGGGAAAGGTTGGCTGCTCTGGGTTAAGAGACAACTCGTTGTGCCGAGGGAGCGTCCACTTCCTAAGTTGCGGCATCGCGCATGATCTCCAAGGTCTCCTGCAGCGCGTCCGGGCCTTCCGCGGCGATGCCATAGCGTTGCCCTCATGAACGCGCACCCGTTCGAGATCATCTGCGAGATCGAGCCTCCCGTCCGGCCAGACCTCACGCACGCCCGCCACCAGATCGGGGTGCTCACCGCGGTGTCCAGCACCTTCCTGATCCCCGATAACCACATCGGCCGTGCCACCGTCTCCAGCATCGCGGTCGCGCATGAGGTGCAGGCCATGGGCGGCCACAGCATCGCCTGCATCAACTCCCGCGACCGCAACCTGCTCGGCTTCCGCCGCGACCTGCTCACCGCCGCCGCCTATGGCGTCAGCCAGTTCCTGTTCGTCTACGGCGACAAGCCGGGCACGGGCGGGCGGACCAGCGACCTGACGGTCCGGTCCATGATCGAGGAGGCACGCTCCTGCACGGCCACGGACCCGGCGTTCGCCGGGGTCGCGCCCTGGCGGATCGGCGTCGCCGCCGGCCTGAAACCGCTGCCCCGGTGGAAGCACGCCGCCGACTTCATCTTCAGCCAGGTCAGCTACTCGGTCGACGCCCAGCTGCGGTGGCGCGACGCCAACCCGGCTGACGTCCCCGTCTACGCTGGCGTGATGGTCCTGGCCAGCGCCGCCATGGCCGGCCGGCTGGCCGCCACCATCCCCGACATCGAGATCCCCGGCTCGCTCGCCGGCCAGGTCGCCCGCGACAAGATGGCCGGCGTCGAGGCCGCCTGCCAGCAGATCACCCGGCTCCGCGACAGCGGCGCCTTCGCCGGCGTCCACCTGGTGCCCGTCAACCGCTACCGGGAAATTTCCGCACGCCTGGAAGCACTCACCTGACCAGGCACGGCTAGGCCTGCAGGACGAAGAATAGGAAGCACAGGAAGCGCGGCTTGGCCGCGAGCTCGTCGGGGAACAGCTCACGGGCGGCCGGCGCAGGCGCTGGCTCGCTGACGACCGCTATCCGAAATCCGGCCGCGGTGAAGGCGTCGGTCATCGCGTGCAGCGGCCGGTCCCAGAAACTCATCCGGGCGGTCTGGCCGCCCATGGTCCACTCTTCGATCCGGTTGGAGGTCGCGAAATAGTCGGCCGTGCGGCCGGCCTCGCGGTGCATGAGGGTAATGGCGAAAGGATGCTCGACGGACACGACCAGCCGGCCGCCGGGCTTGAGCACGCGTCGCAGCTCGGCTAGCGCCGGACCCCAGTCCTCCAGATAGTGCAGCACCAGGGATGCGGTGACGTCGTCGAAGGTGTTGTCGGGGAAGGGAAGCGGGCGGCCAAGGTCGGCCACCTGCAGATCCGCGTCGTCACCGAGCCGCCGCCGGGCGAGCTCGATCATTCCGGCGCTTTTGTCGAAGCCGGTCACGAAGGCGCCCCGGTCGCGCAGCGCCGCGGACAGCGGGCCCGCGCCGCAGCCGGCGTCGAGGATCCGCCGGCCGGCCACGTCCCCGGCCAGGGCCAGCATCGCGGGCCGCTCGTAATAGGCATTGACGAGGTTGGCCTCATTTTCGGCCGAGTACGCCTCAGCGATGCCGTCATAGTCGTTGGCCCTCTGCGGATCTGCAGAAACAGCGGACAGCGAGGTAAGCCTGGTCGAGATCTCCCCGGAGGGATCGTGGTCGGTAGGCACGCGGTACATCCTGGCATACCCGCCGTGTCCCGCATCGCGTGTCACCGGGGGTTAATGGCCCGCTAATGGCCCGGCGTTCCGGGTCGCTGATCTCTCCGGGCCTGGAATTCCTTCCACTCCCGAGGCCGCCTGGCGACGTGCTCTTGAGGAACACGATGATCGCCAGGGCGGCCGCAACCGCCGCGGCGTCCAGGACCTTGCCTGCGAGAACTAGATACACGGCACCGGAGATGGCTACCACCGCCACAGCGTGGCCCTCGGGCGAGGCGGGAGAGTGGCTGTGCCCCGCGCGCGCGGGGCCGTACCATGCTTTGCTTCCCAGCAACGGCCTTGGCCGCATGGTCATCGGCTCCGGCGATCGCTTCCGCAGACGTTGCGCGAGCAGGTAAACGAGGCCCCCGAGGGGGCTGGCACCCACAATGAGAACGGCCCAGACGAACCTGGACACGAAATGCGCAGTGTCGGCTGTCCCAAGGCGCAGCAGGCAGAAGACGTCGAAGACCACCACGAGCAGGACGCCGAGCAAGATCGCAATCAGCCCGACCGAGGCCAAAAGCCCTTCCATGTCCCGAACGCTACACCACGTTGCCTGCCGGGCCGTGCCCTGCTCCGCCCCGTCTTCCGCTAGCACGAGACAAGAAAGAGGCCGGACCCTTATTCGGATCACGGTCACGCACCCAAGGCCATTGTCCGGCGAAATGCGGCGGTCAATCCGGCCGACACTGGGTGCAGCAGAGCCGCCGAGGACGTGATGGGCCCAGCAGTGGGCGCACAAGTATCCGCCTTATGTGCTCATTTGCGCGTGTGATGCAGGGGGCGCTCAGAGTTGGGCGTTCTGTTTGGCATGTGCGGGGTTCTCACTGGCCTTCCGGGCCGGCGGGCAGGGCGCGCAAGCCGGCCGGGGTGGCTTCGCTGGCCAGGCGGGCTCGGACGGCGTGGCGGGCGCGGTTGAGGTAGGCGGCATCGGAGTAGAGGTGGAAGTACCAGTTCGCCATCAGCAGGGCGCCCTCCAGCTCGAAGGCGAGCTGCCGCGGGTCGCTGCCTGCTGGCAGCTCGCCGTTGGCCTGGGCGTCCCAGGCTGTGCGTTCGAGGGTTTCCATCCATTGGTTCTGGCATTGGGCTATGCGGCTGCGGACGGGGCCTGGCGCCTTGCAGTCGAACTCGGCCATGGCCGAGGCGAAGAAACACCCGCCGGGGAATACGCCGCGCTCGACGTAGGACAGGAATGCCTCGCACAGCCCGTGCAGGCGGGTGATGCCAGAGGCGGTGGCCAGGGCCGGTGCGATCACCTCCTGCGCATATCGCTGCCTGGCCGCCTCGATCGTGGCCAGTTGCAGGTCCTGCTTGGAGCCGAAGTGGGCGAACAGCCCGCTCTTGCTCATGGCCAGCTCGGTGGCCAGCCGCCCGATGCTGAGGCCGTCCAGGCCCTCGACGGAGGCCAGGTCGGCGGCGGCCCGCAAGATCGTGTCCCGTGTCCTGTCGCCGTGGCTAGTGGTCTGTCTCGGCATGAGTCCCATTGTATAGCACGAACGATCGTGCTATTTTCGGGACGGAGCCCACCTCAGGGCCGTCTCTTGGAAAGGGGATGGGTCATGCCATTCGTCAATGTCAAGGTCATCGAGGGAGTCTTCTCGCCCGAGCAGAAGCAGGACATGGTGCGCCGGCTGACCGACACCATGGTCGACATCGAGGGCGAGAACATGCGCCAGGTCACCTGGGTCGTCGTCGAGGAAGTCAAGAGCGGTGACTGGGGCATCGCCGGCAACCCGCTGAGCACCGCGGACGTCAAGGCCCTGGCCGCCGGCCAGCCCGTCGGCTAGCCGTCACCGGTCCCTCGCCACCGGCGGGCGCGATGTATGACGTGATCGTGGTGGGCGCCCGGTGCGCCGGGGCGCCGCTGGCCATGCAGCTGGCGCGCGCCGGGCACCGGGTCGCCCTGGTCGACCGGGCGTCGTTTCCGGCCGACACCATGTCCACCCACTTCGTGTGGCAGCGCGGCGCGGCCCGGCTGCGGGCATGGGGGCTGCTTGGCCGGCTGCAGGCCCGCGGCTGCGCGCCGATCCGGGAGATCACCTTCGATCCGGGCCCGGTGCAGGTGACCGGTATCGGGCCGGACGTGGCCGGGGAGTCCGGCACGTACTGCCCGCGGCGGACCGTGCTCGACGCGCTGCTCGTCGAGGCGGCCGGCGAATCCGGCGCCGAGCTGATCGAGGGGTTCGTGGTCAGTGACGTGCTGTGGTCCGAGGGCCGGGCGGCGGGCGTGCGGGGCCACCGGCGAGGGTCCGCGGAGTCGTCGTTGCGGGCCCCGGTCGTTGTGGGCGCGGACGGCTTGCATTCGACCATCGCCCGACGGGCCGCGGCCCGCACCTACCGGCAGCATCCGCCGCTGACGGCCGTCTACTACTCCTACTGGAGCGGGATCTGCGAACTGGGTGCCTCGTTCCATGCCCGCTCCGGGCGGCTGATCCTGGTCTGGCCCACCAACGACAACCTGAGGTGCATCTACGTCGCCTGGCCCCGCGAGGAGTTCTCCCAGGTCCGCAGGGACGTGGCGGGCAGCTTCCACGCCGCCCTCGAGCTCGTTCCCGGGCTGCGCGAGACCGTGGCATCGGGACACCGGGAACAACGCTTCACCGGCACCGGTGACCTGCCCAACCTGTACCGGGTATCGGCCGGTCCGGGGTGGGCGCTGGCCGGCGACGCCGGCCACCACAAAGACCCCTGCACCGGCATGGGTATCTCGGACGCCTTCCTGGCCGCCGACCTGCTAGCCGAGGCCATCCACGACGGGCTGGCCGGGCACCGGCCGATGGACCAGGCCCTCGCCTGTTACCAGCAGCGGCGAGACGCCCTGACGGCCAACGGGTTCGACCTCACCCTGGGCACCGCCAGGCTCGCACCGCTCTCGCCCAGGCTCGAGGTGCTCTGCCGGACCGCCGCAGAGCACCCCGGCGTGGCCCGCCGGCTCTTCGGCGTGCTCGGCGGCGCCATCCCGATCGCCGACCTGTACCAGGGAACAGCCCAATGAGCGGGCCGTCGACCGGGGTCATCCTGAACCGCCTCGGCGGGGCCAACGCCGGTCAGTGGCGGCGGCTCATCAAACGGGCCGAGGCCGCCGGGCTGGATCACCTCGCCGTGGGCGATCACATCAGCTTCCATACCGGGGCCGGCGCCGACGGCCTGCTGGCGGCCGCCAACGTACTTGCCGTCTCCGAACGGCTATCCGCCAACACGGCCGTCTACCTCCTCCCGCTGCGGCACCCCGTGCTGGTCGCGCGGCAGCTTGCCGACATCAGCACCCTGGCTCCGGGACGGTTCATCTTCGGTGTCGGGATCGGCGGCGAGGACCGGCACGAGGCCGAGGTCTGCGGGGTGGACCCGGCCACGCGAGGACACCGGATGGACGAGTGCCTGCAGGCGATCCGGCAGCTTCTCACCGGTCAGCCCGTCGACTTCGAGGGCCAATTCATCAGGCTCACTCAGGCCCAGATCATCCCGCCGCCCGCAGAGAGGATCCCGGTCATCATCGGCGGGCGGTCCGATGCAGCCATCGGACGCGCCGGGCGGTACGGCGACGGCTGGTTCGGGATCTGGGTGTCAGCCGGCCGCTACCGGCAGGCGATCGCCCAGATGCACCAGGCCGCCCGAGACGCCAGACGCGACGTGCCCGGCTGGACAAACGCGCTCAACATCTGGTGCGGGGTAGACAAGTCCCCCAGCACCGCGCGGGTCCACGTAGCGCAGGCCATGGAGAACTTCTACGGGCTCCCCTACAGCGCATTCGAGAAGTGGAGCCCGGCCGGCCCGCCACAACAGCTCGCAGAGTTCCTGATGCCTTACCTCGCCGCGGGCTGCTCGGTGTTCAACCTGATCATCAACGGACCCAGCGCCGAAGCTGAGATCGAAGCCGCCGCCGAAATCCGCCAGCGCCTGCTTGACGTCACGCCGTAACCGGGCCGGCGGCCGGCATGGCCGTTGGCGCCTACCCCGGTGCGGTCAAACTCACGAACAATCGTGGTCAGTCAGTTCTCGCGAACGGAATCAGCGAGTGCATCCGCACCGAGGTGATCACGAAGCCGGGCACGTCGGCCGCCAGGGTGAACCCGGAACCGGAACCCGGCGCGCGGGCCGGCAGGGGGAGATCCCGGCAGGACACGTCTTGAAAATGCGGTCAGGAGGCGAGCTGCTGTTCCAGGACGGCGGCGGTCCGCCAGTGCTCCGCCAGGACAGGTCCGGGCTGGTCGAGGGCCGCGATGGTGAGGTTGATCTCGGCCAGCGGCCGGGCGTCGCGGTCACGGAGCCGCTCGTATGCGGTGAGGGCCGCGTCACGCTCGTCGTCCCAGTGGCGGGTGACGGTCTCGGCCAGGACGGCGGCGTCGCGGAACGCGTCCGCGATCCCCGTGCGATCGCCGGGTCCTTGTGGTGCCCGGCATCGCCCGCGAGGGCCCACCCGGGCCCGGCCGATCGCCGGAAGAAGTTCGGCAGGTCGCCGGAGCCACGGATGCGCTCGGTGATCTCCCCACCCCGCAGGAGCCGACGCAGCGGCGGATGGTCGTGCAGGACGCGCCGGTAACGCTCGCCGGGGGCGTGCCGCGCGTCGGCGAACCCGGCGGCGGGGGCCTCGGCATCCGGGCACTGCGATGTAGCCGGCCGGTCATGCTGGCTCAGGCGGACGGCCGGGAATCGGAGGTCAGCTGGGTACGCCAGGATGCCTCGCTGACCGGTTTGATGCCGGGCAGCGGGCCCAGCTGGCTGAGCATGAGCAGATCGTTGCGGGTCGCAGCGTGCCGGGGAAAGGGCCTTAACCTGCGGAAATTAGTAGCGGGGGCGGGATTTGAACCCGCGACCTCTGGGTTATGAGCCTACGACGCACGTCTCCGAAGTCTCGGGCGGTCTCTATCCACCGCTCCTGCCTCGGAAAATGCGACCCGCCAGTGTCACCCAGCGCCGCATGTCTCCGTCGTCGCGGGCCGTTCCGCAGCGTCTCGTGCACAAATCCGTGCATATGTCAGTCACGAGGTAATGCCGCTATATCCGACTTAGACACCGGCTGCGGCTCCCGCTCCAGCGGCCGGTCGCAACGCTGATCGTCAGCGTGCCACATGCTTCGGCTGTCCGGCTGTCCGTGCCTTGCCCGCGCTCAGATCATCAGTTCGCCTGTCGCGGCGGTCAGCGGTAGTGGACGGCGTGCTCACGGCAACGAGCCCGAGCTCCATTAGGAGAGAGGGTCGAGACCCGAGCAAGGCGACGTATCGTCGGGTCCCGGCGGGTGATCTTTCGCACCGAAGCCGCCGAGTCCTTGTTCGAGCAGTGCCAGGGCCCGCTGGGCCTGGGCGCGCACGTCACGGGCGAGACCTGGGTTGGGTTGGCCAGCCAGGGCTCTGCGGCGGACGGCGTCGAGCACGGCGTGGTGCACGCCTATCAGGGCATTGGCGACGACCCATGGCGTGATGTCGCCAGAATCGGCCTGCGTTTGCTCGGCGAGGAGGGCGGCGAGTTCTGCGGTGGCCGCGGAGAAAACCTGCCGCTCCCTGGCCAGGAGGGCAGGGCTCGCGGTGACCATGTGGGCCATCGTGGCGAGACGCTCGCTGTCTTGTGCCAGGAGGCGGTCAGGCTGCGGTCGGAGCAGCATTTCCGTAAGCGCCGCCAGGGCTGACGTACCGGGGTCACGGTTTCGGATCGCATCGACGAGCCGGGCTTCGTAGTCACCCATCCGGCTGTAGACGAGATCTTCTTTGGTAGGGAAGTAATTGAAGAGCGTCGCTTCAGAGACCTCGGCCTCTCGTGCCACCTCGGCCACGGTTACCTGGTCGAAGCCATGTTCAGTGAACAAACGTAGGGCCGTGTCGGCGATCCTCTGACGAGTCTGCGCTTTCCTGCGCTCACGCAGCCCTGGGACGGTGCTCACGCCGCCAGCATAGCAAAAGCTGGTCAGACCACAAACTTAGAGCTGCTATAATTTTGAAGT
>Ga0302326_10007001_pt1 | contig 25217 bp, 18 predicted proteins | sample Palsa_T0_3_FD_202264 | JGI IMG/M metagenome (GOLD analysis project Ga0302326, IMG submission 202264) | Peat permafrost microbial communities from Stordalen Mire near Abisko, Sweden - Palsa_T0_3 | ecosystem: Environmental > Terrestrial > Soil > Palsa > Peat permafrost | place: Sweden: Abisko... | reverse complement strand
CGGGCTATATCGGCCTGGAGCTGGGCTCGGTATGGCGCCGGCTCGGTAGCGACGTCACGGTGGTCGAATTTCTCGACCGCATCACGCCCGGCCTCGACGGCGAGGTCGCCAAACAGTTCCAGCGCACCCTGCAGCGTCAGGGGATGCGGTTTCTGCTGTCGACGAAAGTCACGGGCACCGAGAAAACCGGCGACGGGCTGCGGACGACCGTGGAAAGCGCAGACGGCAAGCAACAGGTGCTCGAAGCCGACGTCGTGCTCGTCGCGATCGGGCGCAAACCTTACACGGATGGCCTGGGTCTCGACGAAGCAGGTGTCAAACGCGACGCGCGCGGCCGCGTGATCACCGATGTGCATTACAAGACAAATGTGGAAGGCGTCTGGGCGATCGGCGATTGCCGCGAAGGACCGATGCTCGCGCATAAGGGCGAAGACGAAGCGGTCGCCTGCATCGAGCGTATCGCGGGTCGCGCGGGGCATGTGAATTACGACGCGATTCCGGCCGTCGTTTATACCCATCCGGAAGTTGCGAGCGTGGGGAAGACGGAAGAGGAATTGAAAGCGGCGGGCATAGTGTACAAGACGGGCAAGTTCCCCTTCACAGCCAATGCGCGCGCCAAAACCGTGGCCGCGACGGACGGGTTCGTGAAGGTTCTCGCCGACGCCAAGACCGATCGGGTGCTGGGCGTGCACATCCTGGCCTCCGAAGCCGGCAATCTGATCGCCGAGGCGACGCTTGCCATCGAGTTCGGGGCGTCGTCGGAAGATATTGCGCACACCAGCCATGCGCATCCCACCTTCAGCGAAGCCGTGCGTCAGGCCGCCATGGGCGTCGAGGGCTGGGTCACACAGATGTAGGGCCGTTAGCCCTGAGCCTCGCGCCGCGATAGGATGCTCCCTGCCCCAAGGGAGGACCCCCCCATGAAGGATTTCGATCACGACAAAGTCGTCGGCCTGCTTAACCGCATCCTGGAAGAAGAGCTCGCAGGCGTTGTGCGTTACACGCATTACTCGCTGCTCGTGTTCGGCCACAGCCGCATCCCGATCGTCTCCTGGCTCCGAAGCCAGGCGGATGAAGGCCTGACCCACGCGCATCAGGCGGGCGAGATGATCACGAATATGGACGCCTATCCGTCGCTCGCCATCGGCCCCCTGCTCGACAAGCCGCAATCCGATATTGCCGGAATTTTGCGTGAGTCGCTCGACACCGAGGCGCGTGCCCTCGAACTTTACAAAGAGCTGCTCAAAGAAGTTCAGGGCCGGTCCGTGCTGCTCGAGGAATATGCACGGCAGATGATCTATGCCGAAGAGATGCATGCTGGTGAAGTGCGGAAGATGCTGCGCCGGCCGGACGAGTTGCTGACAAAGGCGAAAACCGGGAAACATTAGGGCACGGCATCGCGCCGGTTCGCGAATCCAGGGAGCGCAACGCAAATTCTGTCGAACGAGACAAAGGAATACTACGCCCGCCTGGGCGTTGCTCCGTCAGCCACGGCTGACGAGATAAGGGCGGCTTTTCGCCGTCTGGCGAAGGAACTCCATCCCGATCGCAATTCCGAGCCGGACGCGCCGGCGCAATTTCGCGCTCTTACCGAAGCGTATCACGCGCTCGCAAATGCCGAACTTCGCGCGCGCCGCGACGACGCGCCCGCGCCGGAGCATTGGGCGATTGAACCGGAAGCCATCGACCCCGTCACCTGTTCGAGATGTGGAAAGATAACGGCGCAACCGCGCCACACTGCGTTCCATTCGGTCAAGAGTTTCATCGTGTTCACGAAGCGCACGTCTTATGAGGGCATATTTTGTGCGGACTGCGCCCGCAGCACCGCGCTTCGAGCCTCGGCGATTTCGGCCGCCGCCGGCTGGTGGGGTGTTCCGTTCGGTCCGATATACACGTTGGTAGACATCGTCTGTAACGCGTTCGGGGGCATCGAACTGCCCGGCTCGCGGGAGAAATTGTTGTGGCAGAATGCGCTCGCCTTCGCCGCGCGCGGCAAGAGCGAGTTGGCCTATGGCCTGGCGCGCATTCTTCGCGCCGCGCAGGACGACACGATCGCCCATGGCGCCACCCGGCTCATGGAAGCGCTCAGACAACGCGGCGTCGATCCGGAGACCACCCGCCTGAAGCCGGCTTGGCCGATCTCGCCGCTCACGGCCGCGTTGCAACTGGGCCTGGCGGCGATTGTGCCGTTGGCGATCGCATTCGCCGCGACGCTCTTCATGCAGGATCATTGGGCCGCGAATGCCAGCGTCGTATCGTCGGACGCGACGGATGCGATACCCGCCGATGAAATCGTGAGCCTGGGCTCAGGCAATGTCGCTATGCACGATCCCGCGCCCGGAACCGCGCATTGCGCGACGCCGCCGCAAAACGGCGACGTTCTTCAGGGCGGCACGATGTCGGGTGAGGACCAGAACCGGCTGGTGATCGCAAACGGGCGCGGCAGAAACGCCATCGTCAAGGTGCGCGACGCGACGACCAACAGAGTGGTCGTGTCTTTTTTCGTGGCGCCCAACAGCACGGTGACCTATGCAAAAATTCCCGACGGGCGTTACAACATCCAATACGCCTTCGGCGGCCGGCTGAACCGGAGTTGCACAACGTTCCTGTCGATCCGAGAGTCCGCCGAAGACCCGCACCCCGAAACCTTCGCGACCCAGGCCAACGATACCGGGTTTCACTATCAGGAATTGAGCTTCAGGCTCTATCCGGTACCCAACGGCAATTTCCAGCCGCAGCCCATCGACGCGGCGACGTTCAACGCGAATTGAGCGGTGCCAGCGAATAGCTCGTGCTGCGTCCGCCGCCGGCGTCTTTCGTCAGCAGGCCGCGCCCGATGAGATCGTCGATGTCCCGTAGTGCTGTGTCCTGCGAGCAGCCCGCAAGCGCGGCCCACTGCGACGAGGTAAGCCCGCCTTCGAACCCTCCTTGCAGGCGTTCAAGCATGGTGCGTTGACGGCTGTTGAAAGACGCCCCAGCAGGCATTTCCAACAGGCGCGCTTTTCCGCGGATGCCCGAGAGTGTCTTTTCCGCGGCGTGGAGGGCGCGGTCGAGGCAACCGAGAAACCAGTCGAGCCAGGGAGTGATGTCCAGATCGCCTCTCTGCGTTTCGTCGAGAATCTCGTGATAGGTCGCCTGGTCCGCGCAAAGCTGTGTCGACAGGCTGTAGCAGCGCTGTGCGCTCCGCTCCGAGCGGGCCAGAGCCAGATCGGCGATCGCGCGCGCGATTTGTCCATTCCCGCGATCGAAGGGATGCAGAGCGACAAACCACAGATATGCGACGCCGGCCTTCAGCACGGGGTCGGGCGTCGTTACGCCGTCATCGAACCAAGCGAAGAAAGCCCGCATCTCCTTCGGCAACCGCCGGGCGGGCGGCGCTTCATAATGGATGCGTTCGCGGCCGGGCGTGCCCGAGACAATCCGCATGGGACCCGGCCGGTCGTCGCGCCAGGCGCTGGCGATACTCTCACCCGATCCGGCCGGAAACAGACCCGCATGCCAGGCAAACAGTCTTTGCTCGCTCAGGGGAACGTCGAAATTCCACGTCGCGTCCAGCGCCATGCCAACGGCGCCCGCGGTTCGGTCGTCGGCAGGAACGCCTCCCGCAGGGCTGAGGCGATAGGCGAATGCAGCACGCACCCGTTCCCGGTCGAATTCCACACCGTCGATCGCACCCGATGCAACGACGTCGTCGGTCAGGGCACCGATGACCGCCTCGGCGCGCAGGATGGGATTGAGCGCGTCCATCCGGCCCAGCAGGCACCCCTGCCGATGGCGAACTGCCGCGAGCCGGTCGATGAGCCGCTTCCGGCTCCAGCTGAAGCGCGGCCAATCCTTTCGTTCGTGAATGTAGCTGGCCATGATCACCGCATTTTCTGCGGAGATTAAAGCGGAACCCGAAATTCAGCAAGAGTAACGCCGCACTCCGCGCGGAGAATAGACTCATCCCACCCGCGAGATGAGTGCCTGCGCAGCAGCGGGCGCGCGGTGCTTGGCGCCGGAAATGAAATAGACGAACACGTCGCCCCGCTTCGCCCAGGCTTTGGCACGTTTGGCCCAGCCGTCCAGCTCGGCGGGTTTGTAGCCGGTCTCGACCTCGTCCTGCGTGCGCATCAGCCGCGCATAGGAAAAATCGGCCGTCGCTTCGTCTATCGCGGGAAATTTGTCGTCGTCGGCAAAGACGATGGCGGCGTTGTAACGGCGCGCCAGCTCATAGAACCGCAGGTCCTGGAAGGTCTCGTGGCGAACCTCCAGCGCGTGACGCAGCCTGACCCCGTCCACTTTGGGCGGTAAGAGCTCGAGAAACCCCTCGAAATCCTCCGGCTCGAACCGCTTCGTTGCCGCGAATTGCCAGTTGATCGGCCCCAGCCGGTCGCCGAGTTCGCCGAGACCCTGTGCGATGAACCGCGCGACGGACTCGCCCGCCTCCGACAGCACCTTGCGATTCGTGCAGAACCGCGAAGCTTTCGCCGCGAACACAAACCCGTCCGGTGTCTCCGCGCGCCATCTGGCCCAGCTGTCCGGCTTGAAGGTCGAATAATAGGTCCCGTTGATCTCGATGGAGGTGAGTTGCCGGCTGGCATATTCCAGTTCGCGCTTCTGCGGCAGCTTTTCGGGATAGAAGACCCCGCGCCACGGCTCATAGGTCCAGCCGCCGATCCCCACCCGGATTTTTCCAGCCATGACATCCTTCCCCCAAACCCGCGCTAAAAAAGAAGGGCCGCCCACGCCGGCGCGGACGGCCCTTCCACTGTCTGTCGGCGGCTTTCGCAAACCGCTTCCGCGGTTCAGGCCGCGCGGACCTCCGAAGATCGAACGATCCAGTACGCGCACCTGCGCTGACGATGACAATGAGACACTGGATCACCTCCTTCCGCTGTTGTTGCCGAAGCGGAATATAGTCGATCACCGCCGGACCGAAAAGGGCCAGCGGGATGAAGGCGCTGTTACAGTTAGGGGTCTGCCGAAGATTGGGTAATACCTAATTTGAGGGCGGCTCCCGCTCCGGCTGCCAAAGCTCGATCTTCGTTCCGTCAGGATCGAGTATCCACGCGAACTTGCCCATGCCATCCATCTGCTGACGGCCGTTTACCTCAACGCCTTTGGCCTCAAGCCCGGCAAGGAATCCGTCCAGGTCGTCAACCGCGAAATTGATCATGAACTCGCGTGACGAGGGCTTGAAATGGCCCGTGTCCTTGTTGAAAGGCGCCCATACTCCATACGAGGGACCGGCGCCTTCCGCGCGTATCATTGCGCCGCCCCAATCCTCAATACTCAGTCCGAGCGTGTCGCGATACCACGCGCAAAGTGTCTGTGGGTTTGCGCTATGGAAAAATACTCCACCAAATGCCGTAATCCGTGCCATTTCTTTCCCCTTGGTCAGCAAGAGATGCTAACCCAATGCCCGAGGGACCCCAAGGGCAGAAACGCAAACTGTAACAATGCCACCAGATCGTCGCCCATTTCGCTCGCGGACATATTCTCCGGCGGCAGGGACTGGAAGAAATTCGCGGCCGGTTACTGCAACAAGGATCTGCGCCGGCAGGTCGCGGACGACAATATGCCGACCGATTTCGATATTTCCGATATCGGCGCGGCTGTCGCGAAGGACGGCAACTGGCTGTGGAGCAAGGACAGCGCGATCGCGATGTTCACGATCTCGATGAATTCCGGCATGCCCGATGCGCCATACGAAGTGCAAATCCCCTATACGGCGCTCAAGCCTTTCGTGAAGCCGGACGCGCCGGTGCTCTGAGCGTCCGCTCTTTCCGCTCGCCAATCGCCCCCCGTCGTGACACGATTTGATGCAGTCCGGCGCGTAGCTCGCAGTGGGAGGACATGATGACGTCTCGAATGAGTTTGCTGCGTGGCAGCGCGAGCGTGCTTGCCATACTGGCGCTGCCGACAGCTGCTTTCGCCGGCTCACTGCCGGCGGACGGGAAATACGTCTCGGGTTCGGGGGCGATCCAGAGCGGCGCGAACGGCATGACCATCGATCAAAGCTCGACGCGCGGGATCATCGACTGGCAGAGCTTCTCGATTGCGAAGGGCAAGACCGTCCAGTTCGACAATGGCAAGGGCGCCACGCTCAACGAAGTGACGGGACAGAACCTCTCGCAGATCGCGGGGTCGTTGAAGGCGACGGGCTCGGTTTTTCTCGTCAATCCCAATGGCGTGATCGTCACACCGACGGGCAAGGTGTTCACGCAAGGGAATTTCGCGGCGAGTTCCTCGGCCAATGTCACGAACGAGGGCAGCATCTCTTCGCCCAACGGCCAGGTGAGTCTCATCTCGGACAGCCATGGCAATGTGATCAATGGCGGCAATATCGCAGCCGCCCAGGTGCGGCTCAACGCGGCCGGCGGCAATGTCTATGCCTTGGCGGGCAACCATGGCGGCGTCATTCGCGCGACAGGAACGGCGAACATCGCCGGCCACGTCTGGCTTACGGCGGGCGGCACGACCACGATCTCGGGGAGTGTGAGTGCCAAGAACGCCAATGGCTCCGGCGGCACGATTATCGCCACCGGCAAATCCGTTGTCGTGGGTGAGAAGGCCAATCTCAGCGCGAGCGGCACGCAAGGCGGCATCATCCTCATCGGCGGCGACATTCATGGCGGCAAGATCGCCAAAGACAATCTCGTCGCGCAGCAGGTCGCGACTGCGACCACGACGAGCGTCGCCAGAGGCGCGCGGATCGACGCGAACGGCTCGCAGGAGAAAGGCGGCTCCGTCGTCGTGTGGTCCAACGATCATACGAACTTCGCAGGCTCGGTCTCAGCGCGCGGCGGCACGGCGGGCGGCTTCACGGAAGTGTCGAGCCGCGATCTCCTCGGCTTCACCGGCCAGGTCGATCTGACGGCCGCGTTCGGCAAGACCGGCACGCTGCTGCTCGATCCAGAGAACGTCACCATCTCGTGGCTCAAGACCGAGAATGAAACCTGCTCCGACGGAATCTGCACACCGACGGGGGGTAATTCGATCCTCAACTCAAAAATGTTGGAGAGTTTGCTCGCAACTTCGAGCGTAGAGGTGACAACCGGCGGCTCCGGTTCACAAACGGGTGACATCACAGTTGGAGGGCCGCTCACCTGGTCGAGCGCGAACACGCTTACGCTCGACGCGTATCATTCCATAATAATCAACAGGCCCGTATCCATCATGGGTGCAGGCGGCCTCGATCTGATCACCGATGATGGCGGCACGGGCGGCGACCTATATTTCAGCAAGCACGGGAATGTTACCTTCGCGAGCCTTGCAAGCAGCCTCACGATCAACGGCGCGCCCTACACGCTGGTTGATAACATCGCAATGCTGGCGAGCGACATCGCCGCCAACGCAAACGGCAACTACGCGCTCGCCAACAGTTACGACGCAAGTGTGGACGGCACTTACACATCTTCGCCGATTGCCGCGACCTTCTTCGGCAGATTCGAAGGGCTCGGCAACGCGATTCGAAATCTCTCAATCGACGACCTGACCGTGGGCGATGATGTCGGCCTGTTCTCGACAGTAGGACCCGGCGGCGTGCTGCGCGACATCGGTCTCATCGACATCAACGTCGCCGGAGGGGATTCATCGATTGGCGGGTTGGCGGGCTTGGTCAATGGCGGCGCGGTCGACGCGTCCTACGCGACCGGTAGAGTGACTATGGCCTTGGCGTATAAAGAATACGGGTATGCCATTGGTGGGCTAGTTGGTTCCGTTGACAATGGAATGATCTCGCAGTCCCACGCGAGGGTCTGGGTGCAGCAAAACGGGGGAGGTGAGGCTTTCGGTGTTGGCGGTCTCGTAGGGGAAATTGACGGTGGGATTGTCTCGCAATCCTATGCAACCGGCAAAGTAAGAGGCCATGATGCAGCTGTCGGCGGTCTGGTTGGTCTCAATGAAGGAACACTCAGCGATTCCTTTGCTACTGGGACCGTCATGGGTGGTGGCGACCTTGGCTATTTTTCCTGTTTTGGCGGGTTGGTTGGCCTGTCTGGCGGAGCGATCGATAACTCCTACGCAAGCGGAGCAGTGACAGGCATATACATGGCCGACATTGGCGGGCTTGTGGGTATAGACGAAGGCACGATCAGCAATTCCTACGCGACGGGAGTAGCGACTGGGGGATACCACGCGGAGGCAGTCGGCGGTCTTGTGGGTTTCGCGCAAGACGCAACGATCTCGCAGTCGTATGCGACAGGTGACGTAATAAGCGACGCAGTCCGGAAATCTATCGGGGCCGCAGGCGGTCTTGTCGGCTTTCTTTTTGACGCGACGATCTCGCAATCCTTCGCGACCGGGGCAGTGATGGACACGGAGGGGGTACCAGTCGGCGGTCTCGTAGGTGCAGGAGAGGCCGCCACCATCTCGCAGTCTTATGCGACTGGTAAGGTAACGGGCGGAGGGGGGACACAGATCGGCGGCTTCATAGGCTTCTTTAACGGTGGGACTATCTCGGAATCTTTTGCCACTGGCGCAGTAACGGGTGGGAAAAACGCGAGTGTCGGCGGGTTCGTGGGCGACGTCTACGGCACGATCGACCAATCTTATGCCACTGGTGCGGTCGTGGGTGGGCAACGTGCCGATGTCGGCGGTTTTGCTGGCGCCAACACTGACGCAACGATCTCGCAATCCTACGCCACAGGCGCGGTTACAGGGCGTACCAAAAGCACGATAGGAGGTTTTGTCGGCGCCGACGATAGCGATGGGAGCGGCATTACATTCTCCTATTGGGACACGGACACCAGTGGGATCACGAATCTGAGTCAGGGCGCCGGCAACATTCCGAACGATCCCGGCATCACCGGTCTCACGACGGCGCAATTCCAGGCTGGTCTGCCCCCTGGATTTGACCCTTCCATCTGGGCTGAAAGCGCGAACATCAATGGCGGGTTGCCCTATCTCATCGCCAATCCGCCGCCGGGCGGCGGCCCGACGATATCGGGCGTGCAAAGCGGCTTCTCGCCGGCGGTCTGGACCGGAGAATCCATCGCCAAAAGCAAATCTCGAGAACGCCGCGGAAACCCTGGCAAAAACACCGAACGTTCTGTATACTGATAAAATGCTCGGCGCGTTTGATCAAACACACTGACAATTTCGTCATAGCAGCATTGTGCGCCCGGCGCCCGGAAACAGGCGCCGGTTTTGTTTGCCCCTATCTGTGAATCTTGCGTCGACCTCCGCTTGGGTGAACGCCGGTCAGGAACGCTCAGCTGGCCATGCCGAGCGCGGCCAGATAGAGATCGAGAATGGCTTCCTGTTCCTGGCGGTCGGCGCGATCGAGTTTCCTGAGCCGCACCACCTGGCGCATGATCTTGGTGTCGAAGCCCTGCCCCTTCGCTTCGGAATAGACTTCGCGGATGTCGGCGGTCAGCGCAGCCTTTTCCTCTTCGAGCCGCTCGATGCGCTCGACAAGGGATTTGAGTTGGTCCTTCGCAAAGCCGCTTTTCGCCATGTCACGCGCCGTCCCAGAGTTGAAGGGCGCGGAACCTAGCTCGCCCGGCCTTGCTCGCGCAACGCCCGGCCACGAGCCTAGCTGTGGTTTTTCTGTGCCTGACCAAAAGCCGCGAGTTGCTCCTGCGTCGCTTCCTTCTGGTAGCGCGCCTTCCATGCCGCAGGCGCCATGCCGTAGACGATTTCGCGCGCTTCGTCTTTTCCGAGCGCGATGCCCTTTTCCGCCGCGGCTTCGCGATACCAGTCGCCCAGGCAGTTGCGGCAGAAACCCGCAAGGGTCATGAGGTCGATATTCTGCACGTCGGTCCGTGTCCGCAGATGCGCGACCAGACGGCGGAATGCGGCGGCTTCGAGTTCGGTTCGCATCTCGTCATCCATGTTCGAAACTCCCTGATTCAAGGCCAGAGGCCGCGAAAACCGGATCTCGGGTTCGCCCATTTCCGCCAGGGCTTCGTCAAGCGCGGGCTTCAGACGCAACGCGAAATCCCTCGCTGCTTCAGGCGTTGCGATCAAATCCTGGCGGATTTCGATCAGCACATGCGGCAATCCGTTCATCGTACCATGCACATACATGCAATCGCCTTCGAGTTCTCCCGAATAGGGCTCATTGTCGCCCACGACAAAGCCCGCGCGTGCCAGCGCCGCCAGCAGGGGACGCGCGAGGCGATGGTCGCGATCCCACAGCACCCCCGTCTGCCAGGGGCGGCGCTCGCCTTTCCAGTTCGGCGTGAAACTGTGGATGGAAACGAGAACCGGCAAGATGCCCTGGGCGCGCGCCTGCACGATCGCCCGAGCAATCGCTGCGTGATAGGGCGCGTGAAATTCGGCCAGGCGAAACGCAATTTCCGCCGCATCGGCATTCCTGTTGCCGGCGACAATGCGGCCGTCCGACAGTTTCATGACGAGGGTCGGATCGTCGACGCCACGATTGAGGTCGATCAAAAGCCGGGACCAGCGCGCCAACAGGGCCGGGGCGCGATAGGCGCGAGCCAGCGCCCGCGTCACGTCGGCGGCACCAATGTCGTAGGCAATATGCGTCGCAAAAGCGCCTTGTTCGAGCCCCAATGTGCCATAGGCGTCAGGCAGCGCGTTCGAGGCGTGATCGCACACGAAAATGAGAGGCGAAGAGGACTCCGCGTGAAGGATTTCCGTCATGTCGGCGACAGCATAGCGCAATCGCGGCGCATCCGGCAGGCCGGCGTTGACTTGCAGCAGCGCCTGCGCGACACCCGCCCCCGTCTCATGCGGTTCGCCCTGACCTTCCTCATGCTCTGTTCGACAACCGCCTCGGCCCGGGCGGCCCTCATCGTCTGCAACAAAACCGAGCGCCCCACGAAAATCGCCCTCGGTCGTTTCGAGGGCCATGACTGGCTGAGCCAGGGCTGGTGGGCGATCGCAGCCCATGCCTGCGCCACGCTCCTGCCTGGTCCGCTCGATGCGCGCTACTACTATCTCTACGCCAGCGACAGCGCGCTCGGCGGCTGGGACGGCGGGTGGGGCTTCTGTACCGCGCCTGCGGATTCGTTCCGCATTGTCGGCCGAGCGAATTGTTCGGCGCGCGGGTTTGAACGAAAGGGTTTCTTCCAGGTGGATACCGGCCAGGCACGCGATTTCACGCAATCGCTTTCGGAGTGACGGCGATGCGGCGGACACGCAAAACCAAGATCGTCGCAACGCTGGGGCCGGCCTCCTCCACCCCGGAGCAGATGAAGGCTTTGTTCGAAGCCGGCGCCGACATCTTCCGCATCAATATGAGTCATACGTCGCATGAACGTTTGACCGAGCTGCACGGCCGCGTCCGCGCGCTCGAGCGGGAAGAAGGACGGCCGATCGGCATATTGGTCGATCTGCAGGGGCCAAAGATCAGATTGGGTCAGTTGCCCGGCGGCGTATTGCGACTTGAAAGCGGCGCACGCGTCGGCCTCGTCCGGGCCAGCGTGTCGGACCGCAGCGACATGATTCCCGTGCCGCATCCGGAAGTGTTCGCGGCGCTGCGCGCGGGCGACTCGCTTTTGATCGACGACGGCAAGGTCCGGCTGAGGATCGAAAGCGTGGGGGGTGATGCGGCGGAAGCCATCGTCATCGTCGGTGGCGAGATCAAGGATCGCAAGGGCGTCAACCTGCCGGACACGGTTCTGCCCATCCCGGCCATGACGCCCAAGGATCGCAGCGACCTCGATGCGGCACTCCATCTGGGCGTCGACTGGATCGCACTCTCCTTCGTGCAGCGGCCCGACGATGTGGCGGAACTCAAAAAACTCGTGCGCGGCGAGGCAGCGGTGCTCGCCAAGATCGAAAAGCCCAAAGCCGTCGAATGGCTGGCGGAGATTCTCGACCTCACCGACGCGCTCATGGTGGCGCGCGGCGATCTGGGCGTGGAATTGCCGGTGGAAACCGTGCCCGTGCATCAGAAGGAAATCACGCGGCTGGCGCGCCGTGCCGGCAAGCCGGTGGTGGTCGCAACCCAGATGCTCGAATCCATGATCGAAGCAGCCGCGCCGACGCGTGCGGAAGTGTCCGACGTGGCCACGGCCGTGTTCGATGGCGCGGATGCGGTGATGCTGTCGGCCGAGACCGCTTCGGGGAAGCATCCCGTGGAAGCGGTGGCCATGATGGACAAGATCGCCATGGCCGCCGAGTCGGGCCCGCTGTTCCAGGCCCTCATGGATGCGCAGCGCAGCGCGCCGGAGGAGACGACGGCCGATGCCATCATGGCGGCCGTGCATCAGGTGACGCATACGATCCACGCGCGCGCGATCGTCTGCTGGACGAAATCGGGTTCGACCGCTCTGCGCGCGGCGCGCGAACGGCCCGAGGCGCCCATCATCGCGCTCACCCCCAGCATCGACACGGCGCGCAGGCTTTCCATTGCCTGGGGATTGCATTGCGTCTTGACCGACGATGCGCACGACCTCGACGACGTCGTGGGACGCGCGGCTCAGATCGCTGAGGAGCAGGGCTTCGCCAAGGCCGGCGAGCGCATCGTCATCACCGCGGGCGTGCCGCTGCGAATCTCCGGCACGACCAATCTGTTGCGCGTCGCGTTCGTCGGCGGGCGATAAGGGTTAAATCTTTTCGCCTTCCACATCGCGCGAGAGCTGCTGGACTTCGCGCTCCAGATTTTCGAAATGCGGATCGATGGCGAGTGCCTTGCGGAACGCGGCCAGCGCGTCGCGCTTGTCGCCATAGTCGATGAGGATGGACCCCAATTCCGCCATGGCGATGAAATGGCGCGGATTGAGCGTGACGGCCTTGTTGAGGCTGATGATGGCGCCTTCATCGTCGCCGGCCGACGCCTGCAATTTGCCGCGCTGGTGCCAGCCTTCCGCATAATTGGGTTCGATCGATGTCACCATGTCGAGCAGCCGGCGCCCTGTGCCGGTGTCGCCCGCGGTGAGCGCGGTCGCGGCGCGCGTCATGAGCAGATCGACGCTGGGACTGCCCGACTCGAGGAAAAGAGTCTGGATCTGGGTTTCGAGGGGTTTGGCGTCGGCCTCGGACCGGGCATGGCCCAGCGCGCCGAACAGCCTGTCGAGCTCTGGATTGGCCGGCGGCGATGCCTGAGCCGCCGAAGCGAGAAGAAGGGCCGCAGCGAGAATGCGCATGCGGGAAATCCTAATGGGGAATGGTCTGGCGCGCTACGGACGCGCAGGGGTCAGCCCTGGCGCGCCTTGAAGCGGGGGTTCTTCTTGTTGATGACATAGGTCCGGCCGCGGCGGCGGATGACGCGGCAGTCCTTGTCGCGCTTCTTGAGCGAGCGCAGAGAATTGCGAATCTTCATGACACGCCTTGCGAGAACCTGTGGGCCCAAGGCCCCAAAAGGGGCCGGAAAAAGAGCGCGGAAACTAGTGGCGGCCTTTCCCCCTGTCAACCGCCGGAATCGCCCGAATTGTGCTATCACGCAGCCGATTCGGGGGTGTTTCGGCCATGAAAAGCTGGTTCTGCGCGTTCGCCCTGGGCGCCACGCTCCTGACCGCAGCGGCGAGCCCCCCCGCCCGCGCGGCCGATGCCCCCCCTGCCCCTGCGACGGGCACCGAGGCAGACGCGAAATTCGCCGATTTCCTGAAGGGTTTCCGGGACACGGCCATCAAGGCCGGGATTGATCCCGAGATCTACGACCGGTCGGTTGCCGGCATCCATCGCAACCCACGCGTCGAAACGCTCAATCTGGAACAGCCCGAATTCGTGAAGCCGGTCTGGCAATATCTCGACACCGCCGTCTCGGCGGACCGCATTGCCCATGGCGACGCGATGCTGGCTGCCAATGCTGCGGCGCTTGCCGATATCGAAACGCGCTACGGCGTGGCGAAGGAGATTCTCGTCGCGATCTGGGGCAATGAAAGCGATTACGGCCAGTCGATGGGCAGCTTCAACATGTTCGAAGCGCTGGCGACCCTCGCCTATGACGGTCCGCGCATGGATTATGCCCGGCGCGAATTGATCGACGCCTTCAGGATGGAACAGCAGGAACATCTCGACCCCGCCCTGATGACGTCGTCCTGGGCCGGCGCGTTCGGCGAGATGCAGTTCGTGCCATCTGCGTTTCTCACCTATGCAGTCGATCAGGACGGCGACGGCAAGCGCGATCTCTGGCATTCGCCGGCCGATGCGCTGGCCTCGGCCGCGGCGCTGCTCGCGGCGGCGGGCTGGGAGAAGGGCGCACCCTGGGGTTACGAAGTGACGTTGCCGGGCGGCTTCCCTTACGAGACCGCCGATCTCGACAAGACGAAATCGCTCAGCGACTGGAGCGCCCTCGGCGTGACCGCCGCGGGCGGCGCTGCATTGCCAAAGAGTCCTGCGCAGGCGGCCATCTATCTGCCCGCCGGCGCACGCGGGCCCGCCTTCATCGTGTTCGACAATTTCCGCACCGTGCTCAAATACAACAATGCCGGCGCCTATGCGCTCGCCGTCTGCACGCTGGCCGACCGCCTGCGCGGTGCAGGCCCGATAGAGGCGGCCTGGCCACGCGACGAAGTGCCGTTGACGCGCGACGAACGCATCGCCTTCCAGACCGACCTGCAGAAACTGGGTTACGATCCCGGCGATATAGACGGCGTGCTGGGCCGCAAAGTACGCGCAGCGTTGCGCGCCTATCAGAAAGCGCGCGATCTCATAGCGGACGGTTTTCCCACTGGAGCGCTGCTCGCACGATTGGAACGCGAATTGGCCGCGAAAGGGAATTGAGAACGAGCCGTTTCAGACGTTCCGGACGAGCGGTGCAAAGAGGTCTTCACATTCCCCGACGAAACCCTGGGCCAGCGCAACGAGCGACAGCAACGCTGGCACGATGGGCTCTCCCTCAAAAGGCTGCCCCTTGCGGAACACGATAGCGAGGGAGGCTTCCAGTTCGCCGCCGATCTTGAATTCGTCGCGCGAGGCGATGCCGGGACAGTCAACGACGGCGATGAAGCGCTTGCCGTCGTCCACCGAACGGAAATCCGCTCCGCTCAGCGAACGCGGTTCGCCGCGAAAGAACGCTTCCAGCCGGTCGATGCGCAATTGCGCGACGGACGGAATGAGCAGCTTGTGCTTGTCCAGGTTGTCGAGTTCGTGGAGCGCGCGCAGGCCGAATCTGCCGCCCTTGTAGGGCTCCAGCGCTTCCACCAGGCGCAGCGCCTCTTCGGGCGCGCCTTTCATCTTCCGTGTCAGCGCATAGGCAAATTCGTTGCGGTCCTTGCCGGTGGGGAAATAGGCGTCTTCCGGCTTGCCCTTGCCGATGGGCGGAATTGTGAGCGCGACGGCGGCAAAATCGAATGCCGCGCGTATGTTGTGCGTCGCGTCGCCGATGACGGCGGCGAATTCGAGCGGCATCGGCGTCGGCAGATAGACGATCTCGACCTTGCCCGTCTCCACGCGCGGTCCCACCAGGAAGCGATAGCCGCGCTTCATCGGCAATTGCCGGGCGGCGTTCGCCAGCTCGCGCAGATGCCGTTCCGCCCGCTTGATCTTGAGCCGGGCACCTAGAAACGGGTTGCCGTCGTGATAGGTCAGGCGACGGTAATAATCGCCCGGTACGCGCGAGGGTTTTCCGACAGGTCCGGAGGCAGACATATATCGCTCTGAATATCGTTCTAAGTATCGGGAACCTGCGTTTCGGCGGGCGCATCGGCGCTGGCGATGACGCCAGCATAGCGCAGATGCGGCGAAAGAAGCGCATAGGCGTAGAGTACAGCCATGAGCACCGCACCGAAGATATAGGGCGCGGCCGGCGAGAGCCTGTAGAGGCCCGTGGCGATCATGGGCCCGAAAATAAAGCCCGCGCCGCTCGTGGCGCCGGTAAGCCCCGCGACCGCACCCTGCTCGTGCGGATCGACGGCGAGCGACGCCGCGGCCGCATAGCCGGGCCGCATCATGCCGAGACCCAAGCCCGACAGGATGAGCGCAAAGACGAGCGGCCCGAACTGGTGGCCGATCGCGAACAGCACAAACGCCGCCACCGCCACGAGCGAACCCAGGCGGATGAGCGTGCGCGCCGAAATGTTGAACCGCTGCACGACGACCAGTTGCGCGAACAGGGCGGCGAGCGACGAGGCGACAAGACCGATGCCGATATATTGTGGCGCGACCGACGGTTTGAAGTGCAGCACGTCGATGAACAGATAGCCCACGGTCTGGATCGGAATGGCGCCGGCGGTGCTCACGCCAAGGCCGAACAGGATGAACGGCCACACGCGGGCGTCATGCCAGTGAACCGTGGCTGCATGGCCGCGCCGGATCCGCGGCACGTCGCGCTCCTTCAGCAAAAACCACACCGCCGCAGCACTCGCGAAAGCCGTGAAGGCCGTAAAATAGAACGGCGCAAACAGGCCGAACACGACCAGCACCCCACCGATGGCGGGACCGATCGACGTGCCCAGCCCGAACGCGGCATTGATGGTGGCGACGCCGCGGGTGCGTTCCTCGCGCGTCGTGCGATCGGCGACATAGGCCTGCGCCGCAGGCGACGTGCCCGAGCCGAATATGCCGTAGATGGCGCGCGCGGCGATCATCAGCGGATAGGCGACCATGACGGGCAGCACACGGTCGATGCCCAGATTCGCGATGGCCGCAAACGACGCGAAGGAAATGCCGAACGCCACGAGACCCAAGAGCATGACAGGCTTCCGGCCCCAGCGGTCGCTGAGCTCGCCCCAGAAACCGCTCGAAAACACCCAGATGGTCGCAGACGCCACGAAAGGCAGCGACGCCTCGAATTCGCTCAGGCCCAGCTGGCGCGCGAAGGACGGCAGGACCGCGAACATGACGGATTGGCCCGCGCCGAGGCACATGAGGCTCAGGAACAGGATCGCGAAGGCGCGATTTCGTTCGTCGGGCGGCATGAGATAGAGCACGGGCGCGGCATCGCTGCCCCCGACAATGTTTTCTCCCGCGCGAGCCTCTGCGGGCTCAGCGCTCGACTCACCCGGCGCCATGCCGGAACGAATCGCATCGGCAACGAGCGGTCAAGGGTTCAATCCGGGAGAAAGGCCACGATTTCCAGCCAAAGGTATCGTCCGTCTTTGGGAGACTGATAATATCGTGAGCGGCGAGGAATGAGGACAGTGATTTGAGCGCAAACTTCTTCTGCTGGCTACCGATTCTCGGGCTGATACCAAGCTCGCCAGATTTCTCTGCCAAAATTGAAAAGCTGCAAGAGGCCCCACACTCGTCACCGTCCCCGGTGGTGGTGGAATTCGTTGATGACTTGTTGAAGCGATACCCTGAGCAAACCGCCAAGATAGAAAGCGTCTGGGCCGATGCACCGCTGAAAAGCGACATCACCGGTCAGTTCATCGATATGGGAATCTTATGGTCGCGATATTCAGAGGCGGTCCCGTTCATAGTTTCTACCGCCCATCACTTCAGGTTGAATTGTTATGATCCACAAGATTCGCGCTACTACCTCGCCAAAAATTCAGACTGAAAGGGCGGACAACTGGCGTTGTTCCTTGGCCACCCACCCGCTTTGTGGCAGCATGAATTCGGACACCGCTCCATAACCGGGCAGGCGCACCGCCGCCGCTGCTCACAAGAGGAGTTCGCGAGCGATGACCCAGATTCCCATTTCAAAAATCATCTTCGGACGCGCCGCACCCGGCATTCCCGTGCGCGAGATCCAGGCGGCCTGCGATTTCTATGTGCGCGTGTTCGGCTTCCGCAAAGTGTTCGAGAACGGCGACCCCGTCGGCTTCATGATTCTCAAGAAGGATGCCGCGGAGATCCATCTCAATCTCAAACGGGATCATTCCACTTCGACACTCAACGTCGCGCATATCCTGGTCGACAATGTCGACGCGCTCTACACCATCTGCGAAGCGGCGGATGTGCGGATCGTCAAATCCATCGCCGACAAGGATTACGGCCTGCGCGCGTTCGTCTTCGCCGATCCCGACGGCAACCGCATCGATGTGGGGCAGGTGATCGGATAGTGGAACGATCTGAAACACCCCCTCACCCACTTCGCGTAAGCTCGCTTCGCTCACCAACGCTTCGTTCCCCTCTCCCCCGTCGGGGAGAGGGCAGGGTGAGGGGGGTGCTTCGCCGGAGAAGCCTTCGTCACTTCAACCGTTTGAAACGGATATTCGCCACATCGCTGCGGCCCTGCGTATCGACCACCGTGACGCGGGCGAAACCTTCGCCCTGCGGCGCGTACAGCACCGGCTGAAAGCGATCGAAGCTGCCGAGCAGCTGGCCGTTCACGAGCCAGGTGAGCGGCTCGCGCCCACCCTCGGCCTTGAAAAGGATCGTGCGATCCTTCGCGTCGGGCGCGGGGAGCGGCACGGTCGCGCCATTGGGCGGAAACGCGATCGAAGGCGGCGGGATATGGGTTTCTTTCGGTGCGGGCGCTGCTTCGCTTTCGCGGCTGAACACACGCAAAGCGGGCGGCAGATCGTCGGTGGAGACGGCCATGAGCGCGCCCGCGGGCGGCGATGGCAGCGGCCGCCTGTCGGGCGGCAGCAATTCGAATGTGCGGAGCAAAATCGGCGCCGCGGCCTCGCGCCCGATGCGCCCGGCACTTGGCGCGCCATCCGCCCGGCCGACCCAGATGCCCACCGTGTAATCGTTGGAGAAGCCCACCGACCACGCGTCGCGAAAGCCATAGGAGGTGCCGGTCTTGAACGCGACGGCGTGGGCGCGGGCGAGCCCCTGCCCCATCGCCCAGCCTTCGGGCAGCGACACGCCCAGCAGGATGTCGCGCAGATAATACGCCGCGACGGGACCGAACAGGCGATGCGGCGCGCCTTCGGGCACGCCTTTCAGCACCCGCAGCGCGCGCGCGGTTCCACCGTCGGCGATCCCCGCATAGAGCATCGTGATGTCGGCCAGATCGATGCCGAGACCGCCCAGCGCGATGGGCAGCGATGGCGCTGTATCATGCGCCGGGTAAGCGAGCCGCGCGCCGGCATTGGAGAGTGCGAGCGAGAAACGCAGCGGCCCGATACGGTCGAGTACCGTCACCGCCGGCACGTTGAGCGACAGGCGCAGCGCATCGCGCGCCGTCACCGCGCCCTGGAACGCGCCCTCGAAATCGCGCGGCGCGTAATCGCCGAAATTCATCGGCGCGTCTTCCATCATCGTCGCGGGATGGAGAATGAGATCGTCGAAGGCTAAGCCGTAGATGAACGGCTTCAGCGCCGAACCGGGTGAACGCGGCCGCGCTGCCAGATCGATCTGGCCCGAACGGCCCCAATAATCCGTGCCGCCCACATAGGCCAGCACGTTGCGCGTGGCGTTCTCGACGACGACGATGGCGAGGCTGCCGCCATCGTCGAGATAGTTGCGTTCGCGCGCCGCCATGCGCTCCACGGCGCCTTGCAGCGGCGCGTCGAGTGTTGTCACAATATTGCCGCCGATGCGTCTGGCGTGCGCCAACCGCTCCGCCAGATGCGGCGCCGCGAGCGGCATGGGTAGGCGCAAGGAAGCGATCCCTTCGCGCATGGCGAGTTCCGCATCGCTTTGCGGGACCACGCCATCGGCGACCATGCGCGTCAGCACTTTGGCGCGGCCTGCTTTCGCGGCGAGCGCATGCCGGTCGGGGCGCAAGCGCGCGGGCGATTGCGGCAGCGCGACCAGAAGGCTTGCTTCGGAAAGATCGAGTGCCGAGGGCTCCTTGCCGAAATAGGCGAGCGAGGCGGCGCGCACGCCTTCGAGATTGCCGCCGAACGGCGCCAGTGTCAGATAGAAGGAAAGGATCTCATCCTTCGAATAGCGCTCCTCCAGTTGCAGCGCCCGCAGCATCTGGAAAATCTTGGTCGTGAGCCCGCGCGGCCGCGGCTCCAGCAGACGCGCCGTCTGCATGGTGAGCGTGGACGCGCCCGAGACAACATGGCCCGCACGCACGAACTGAACCGCGGCGCGCACAATGGCGAAAGGATCGACGCCCCAATGCGAATCGAAGCGTTGATCCTCATAGGCCTTGAGCAGCGCCAGATAGCGCGGGCTCACATCCCGCACGCGCGTCCTGAGCCGCCAATAGCCATCCTTCGACAGGAACGGGCGCAGGAGCACGCCATGGCGATCTACCACCTCGGGCGACAGCATGCGGAGGCGCGCGAGATCCGGCGGATTGGCGCGGTCCGCTGCAGCAAGCGCGCCAATAACGCCGAGGGCCGCAAAACCGGCCGCGATCAGCCGTGAAGGCCAGCGGCGCGTGCCGACATCAGCTTTCGCCGCCATTCCTCAAACCCCAAGTCCACGCATATAGTATAAGGTGAGACGCGGCCCGCGTGTCGTAAATCCTTGTGGAGATTCTCCCCATGCCCGCGAAAGGTCTCGTGACGCTGCGGAGCGCCCATGATGTGGCCACCACGGTGGAGCGGCTCACCAAGGAACTGGAAAGTCGCGGCATCACGGTTTTCGCCCATATCGACCATGCGGAGGGCGCGGCCGATGTGGGGCTCAAGCTCCGGCCCACGGCGCTGGTGATCTTCGGCAATCCCGCCGCTGGCACGCCGCTCATGCAGGCGGCCCAGACGGCGGGCATCGATCTGCCGTTGAAAGCGCTGATCTGGCAGGGCGCGGACGGTGCGGCTCATCTCACTTATAACGATCCCGCCTGGATCGCCGACCGGCATGCGCTGGGAAGCGAAGTCAAACAGACCGTCTCCGCCCTCACCGCCGTGCTTGCGGCCCTGGCCGTCCGCGCCACGAGCGCGTAGGGGGGACCTTGGAGGATTGGCACGGCGCGGTCTGCGCGTTCATCGCACGGAAACAGCATCGCGAACTGCCAATGCCGCGTCGATTTTCACGCACCAGGCAACCGTCGAATTTTCCGCGGAATCCGTGGAAAAAACACGGAACGTTCTGTGTACGAATAAAAGTGCTTGACGCGTTTGATCAAACGCATTATAAATTTCGTCATAACGGCATCGTGTACCCGGCGCTCGCAAAGAGCGGCCGGTTTTTCTTTGACCAATCATCGGCGTCGCGCAGGCACCCTCCTCCGGAGGAAGGTGGAAGGCTGCGCGCATGGAAGAGCAAATCAGCAGCGATCCGCGCGCGGGAACCCGCTCGTGTTATTCCCTGTTCCTAATATTCCCTGCTAATTTCCCTGCTAGCAGGGAATTCGTTGCCGGAAAGTTCCGCCGCGAAATTCCCTGTTCCGCGCGCAGGTCTCGGTGCGTCATTGACCGGCCGAGATCGTGACGCTGCCCATGTCGGTGCGCGCATGGATGGCGGGCGCGTACATGTCTTCGACCACGCCAGCCGGCATGACGAAGGTTCCCGCCGTGACCGCACGCGCGATATAGGCGAGCCGGAAAGTGGGCGGCGGCGGCAGCGGCTTTTTGCGATCCGGCGTTTCCTGATCCTGCGAGCCGATGCTGAAGGCGGCGACGAAGCGGTCGTCGCGCGCCTCTTCGACGGTCACGTCGTTCAGCGTTTCGAGCCAGGAATAGGCTTTGCCGCTGTCGCCGGCGACGGGCGCTTCGATCTCGAGTCCCGCCGGGAGCAGATCGAGCGCCGCCATCTGGCGCGCATAGCCGTTCGCCATCTGGCCTTCGAGCACGATCATCACGCGATCGTTCTGTTTGAGCTGCGAAAGATCGGCCGGCTGGCCAGACATGGTCCATACGGTTTTCTTGAGCGTGAGGCCGTCCGCTTCGGCGGCGAGCGGCGTGGACGGCGTGCCCTGCACAGACACCGTGCGCCAGACGGGCGCGTCGCCCTTGTTCAACACGGAGATGCCATGCGCGAGTGCGTCAAGAGACGGGGCGAGACGTATCGCGCCAGCACGCGGCGTCGTGGGTTTGCCATTGACCACGATGTCGAGCGACGTGCGCTGCCTGGTGAGCTCATAGGCCGCGCGCAGCATCCAGGCCTTTTCCTGCGTTGTCGTGGCGTTGAGACGCATGTTGACGTCGTCGGTGCGTTTCATGAGCGCGGGCACGATTTCGGGCGCGCCGCCTTCGATGGCGAGCGCGGTCGCAGCGGCCAGGTCGCGCACGAAGGAACCGTAATCGTCGGTCGAATAGGTGAGCGGATTGGCCGACATCAGGATCTGGCGCGCGCGGCCGAACGCATAGGTTGCGCGCGAACGGTCACCCGCCTGCCCAGCCGCGGCGCCCGTCAAGGCCGCCGCAATCGCCGTTTTCCATTCCGGTCCGCGCGTATCGCTGAAATAGCGCAGATCGCTCAGATTGAGCTGACCCAGATGCTCCAGCACATAGAAGGAATAGGCGCGCACGGCGTCGTCATTCGAATCCGACGTCGCAGCCTGCTTCAGCCAGCCGGCGCCGCGCCGCAACGCCTCGTTCGGAATCACATAACCCTTGTCTTTCGCCTGGGCGAGGAAATCGAGCGCGAAAACGGAAAGCCAGGGATCGGCGTCGGAACCCGCGGCCCACATGCCGAAATTGCCCGCGAAGTTCTGCATGTCGAGCACGTTGTCGGCCGCGTCCTGGATGCGATCCCTGAGCGCCTTGTCCTTCGGCAGGCGCGCCAGATCGGCAAGATCGTTGAAATACAACAGCGGCATGGCGCGGCTCGTGGTCTGCTCGATGCAGCCATAGGGATATTTGTCGAGCCAGCGCAGCAATCCCGGCACGTCGCTATAGCCATGCGCCGCGGACACGTTGAGCGCGACGCTGGCGGTCGAGGGCACGAGATCGGAAACCAGCGACGCATTCGCCGTGTAACTTTGCCCCGCGCCCAGGATGGCGGTGTCGTCGCGCGCGACATCGAGCTGCGGCGCGCGGACCTCGATCGGCCAGGACCTGGAAACCTTGTAGCCGCCGGGCCCCGTGACGGTGAGCGCGATATTGGCAATGCCGAGGCCCTTGCCGTCGAGCATCACGGGCAAGAGCACGCGCTGGCCGCGCGTGAGGCTGCGCGTGAGAACATCGGCTTTCGCGCTGGCGTCGAGACCGACGGGGCCTGTCGTGGTGACGGTGGCGGTGTAGCTGCCGGGCGCGCCTTCGACATTGTTCATGTTGAGCGCGGCGGCAGCCCGGTCGTCGGGCGCGAGAAAGCGCGGCAGCACGATATCGGCCACGACAGGATCGCGCACGGTGAGCGGGCGCTCGGCATGGCCCAGTTTCTTGCCGCTCATCGCCACCGCCATGAGCCGGAGTTCGCCGTTGAAATCGGGCACGTCGAGCGGAATCTGTGCCACGCCGTCGGCGCCGATTTTCACGAGGCCCGAAAAGAGTACGACGGTTCGCGTCGGCACGACGGCCAGCGGGCGGCCGCCCAGATTGTCGCCGCCTTCGCGCAGACTGCCGATCGGACCTTTTTCCGGTTTGATCAGCCGGCCGTAATCGTCGCGCATGCCGACGCCGAGGCGACGCTTGCCGAAATAATAGGAGACGGGATCGGGCGATTTGAAATCGGTGAGCTGCAGAATGCCTTCGTCTACGGCGGCAAGCGTGAGCCATGCGCTCTCGCCGCCATCAAGGCCTTTGACGGATACGGGAATGACGATGCGCTGGCGCGGCGTGATCTTCGTGGGACCGCCGATCGAGGTGACCAGCGTGCGCGGCGAATTGTCGACGCCCAACCACGCCACACCAATGGAACGCACAGGCTCGCGACCTGTGGCGCCATTGAGGCCGCGATAATGCGTGACGAGCACATAGGCGCCCGCGCCCCAATCCGCGGAGACGGGAATGTCCACCGTCGTGCCGCTTGCCGGCGCATCCACCAATTGCGACGAGAACACGCGGTCGCCCGCCACGACGACAAGCGCCTGTCCATCGGTCGCGGGCTTGATCGAGACATGCGCCGTCTGGCCGGCCGCGTAGGAGGGTTTGTCGGCCGCAACGGGAATGCGATCAGGCCGGTCGCCCGAGGCGTTCGCGGCCCAGCCGGAATAGAAGCGATAGGAACTCGCTGCGCCCGATTTCGGATCGGTGATCGTCAGCCGGTACTCCCCCCAGGGAAAAGCCTGCGCCAGTTTCGCCGGCGCAGCCGCACCGACATCGAGACTGCCGCTGGTGATGAGACGGTCGCGCGTGACGGAATTGTATTTCCACGAACCATTGTCCTGGAACCATTGATAACTCGTGTCCTCCCGCACCCAGGAATAAGTAAGACCGGACAGCGCGATCCGCTTGCCATCGCCGTTGAGGGCAATGACTTCAAATCCGGCGCGGCCCTGTTCGGGTACCGAGCCGTCATCGAAATCAGGGCGGATGCCGATGGCTGCATCGTGCGTGCGAACGGGGATGTCGACGGTCTTGTCGGTCGTGCGTCCGCCCGGCTCGTGGATCGAAACTTTGACGATGGCTTTGAGCGGCAGGGTGGTGTCGGCAAGATCGCCGATGGAGCCCGTGGCCGTCGTGACGCCGGTCGCGTCCGTTGCGGGAACGTCGAGCGTGACCGTCACGTCGGAGAAGGAATCGTCGACACGGCCGAACTGATAAAGCGAAAAATCTGGATAGGGGTCTGGATCGGTCGTGATGCGCGCTTCGCCTTCGCCGGACAGATCCGAGGCCGGCGCGCCATAGAGGAAACGGCTTTCCGCCCGCACATGCAGGTCGCTGTTCGCGTGCAGGATTTTCTCGACAGGCGTGAGCGATACTTTGAGCCGCTGCGGCACGAAATCCGAAACGTCGAATTCCACACGGCTGACGGGATCGGCCGTTGGATCGACATAGGCGGATATCTGCCAGCGTCCGTGTGGGGCGGTGGGACTAAGCGGCAATGTCCAGGCGGCGGCGCCCGCGGTGAGCAAATCGCCTTTGACAACGGTACGCGCGACTTCCATGCCGTCGGGACGATCGGCGACCAGCGTGAGCGGCGCCGTCACCGCGGCGCCCACGCGATCGCGTAGCAACGCGACAGATTGCACGGTCTCGCCGGGGCGATAGATGCCGCGTTCCGTATAGAGATACGCATCGACCGGTCCCGGAGAGGCGCGGCCGCCGACGCCGCGGTCGGTGAGGTCGAACGCGGGGCGGCGCAGATCGAGGAAGCTGAAATCGTCGTTGCGGCCATAGGCCATCACGACGACGGGTTCGTCGCCGCCCGTGCCGCGGAAGAACCCCGGATCGAAATCGGCCCGGCCGCTTATATCGGTCACGACCGTCGCCAACACATTGTTGTTGCGCGCAACAAGCGTGAGCTTGACCCCGTCGATGGCCTTCGCCGTCGCATAGGAGCGCGCGAAGACGGTGAGCCCGTTCGCACCCTGGAAGGTTGTCAGCGCGATATCGGAATCGATCACCCATTGCGCCGCCAGCTGGCCGGAATCGTCGCCATTGCCGCTGCTGTCACCGCTTGCGGTTTTGGCGGCATCACTCACCACCAGCACATAGGCGCCCGACTTTTTGTTTTTCAAAATGTCGCGGATGGGAACA
>Ga0302326_10007000_pt1 | contig 25217 bp, 25 predicted proteins | sample Palsa_T0_3_FD_202264 | JGI IMG/M metagenome (GOLD analysis project Ga0302326, IMG submission 202264) | Peat permafrost microbial communities from Stordalen Mire near Abisko, Sweden - Palsa_T0_3 | ecosystem: Environmental > Terrestrial > Soil > Palsa > Peat permafrost | place: Sweden: Abisko... | reverse complement strand
ATACGGCATCAGTACCCCGGAAGCCATCACCGTCAGTCCTAAGCCAGCCGTGACCCTGGCGGCCGGAACCTACTCCTCGCAGATCATTCTCACCTCTGCGGACGGCACCCAGACCATCACCGTCCCGGTTACGCTGACGATCGCCGCGAAGACCGCAACCTTCTTCGACTCGCTTCCCGGCGCGTTAAGCTTCTCCATGCTTACCGCCGGCCTCACCCCGCCAGCACAGCCTATTGAGATTCGCAACGCCGGTGCTGGCACACTCACTTGGACCGCTGCACTCAGCACTGCGGATGGAGGTGCATGGCTGGCCATCTCCCCAGCTAGCGGCACCGCTCCAACCGTTCCTCAGGTCAGCGTCATTCCCTCAAAGCTTCCCGGGGGAGGACTGACCGCCGGCACCTTCACCGGGCAGGTTATTCTCGAAACCACCACGGATCGCGTCACTGTTCCGGTGAGCATGGTCGTTGGAGCCTCGGTCTTCCGCCAGGTCAACGCGCTCGACTTCAACATGACCTACGGCGGAGCCGCCCCTTTGCCTCAGCTCATCAACGTCACCAGCACCGGGGCAGCCTTTACCTTCATCGCGTCCGTCGCCAACTCCACGGGCGGCAACTGGCTTCAGATCAATCCAAGCGCGTATGGCTACGGCCTCTCCACGCCGCAGAACCTGATCGTCACGGTCAATCCTGCCGCGACCCTGGCTGCCGGAACCTACACCGCGCAGATCATCGCGACCGCCGCCGCGGGCAGTCCGTCCATGGTTATTCCGGTGACCCTCACCGTCAACTCACCAACCACGACCTACTTTGACGACGTGCCCGGAGGTACCAGCTTCTTCAAGGTCACTGGAGGAGTTAACCCGGCGGCTCAGACTCTTCCCATCCGCCATGCTGGCACGGGCACGCTGGACTGGTCAGCAAGCGCAATCACCCCCGACGGCGGCGCATGGTTGACCCTGTCGGCAGCCAGCGGAACTGCGCCCTCAAGCCTGTCCGTAGCCATCAACTCAGCGAACCTGCCCGGCAAGGGGCTAGTTGCTGGAATCTTCAACGGTCAGGTTCTGCTCAAGACAGGAACCGGACGCGAGACCGTCCCCGTGCAGGTCGTGGTTGGCGCTAATGTCTTCAAACCGCTGGCCCCGCTCACCTTCAGCAAACCATACGACGGCACCAATCCCACCGGCCAACTGTTGAATGTAGCCAGCACCGCAACCAACTTCACCTTCTACGGTCTGGGAGCCAGTGCCAATGGCGGCAAATGGCTCACCATCACGCCCAGCGCCTACGGCTACGGCATTGCAACTCCTGAATCGGTCCAAGTTGCCGTCGTTCCCGCAACGACGTTGGCTCCCGGCTCCTATGTGGGCGAGGTGATCTTTACTTCAACCGCAGGCGATCAGGGCATGGTCGTCCCTGTCACCCTGATCGTAACCAGTTCGTCGGCTACCGCGCTGCCCGCCTTTACCCCGCCGGGCGGCAGCTACACTTCCACGCAGGCCGTGACCATCGCTGAAGCAACCCGCGACGCCGCCATCTACTACACGACAGACGGCACAACCCCCACGACTGCCTCCAAGGTCTACAGCGCGCCGATCGCTGTCACCACGACGGGCACTACGCTCAAAGCCATCGCGATCGCGCCCGGCTACCCGCAATCCGCGGTAGCCACCGCGGTCTACACAATCACCACGCCGCCCGCAGCTACGCCGATTGCTACGCAAACGATTACGATTGCCGAAGCCACCGCCGGAGCGACGGTGTATTACACCACCAACGGCGCCACGCCCACCACCGCTTCCACCAAGTACACCGGGCCCATCATCTTCTCCACCAGCGCGACGCTGAAATTCCTCGCCGTCGCACCCAACTACATCCCGTCGGCGGTTCGCACCGTCACTGTCACCGTCCAATAATCGTCCCTACTCGACGTCCACAGAAAAGCGGAGCGGCTCCCCACAACGGAGCCGCTCCGTCTCTGCGTTGTGGCTCGCCAAGATTGATATCTGTTCTTGAGTCGGATATATCGTACGTCACCATTGCCTAAATTCGAGCAAGACTGGTCTCATGCTCAGACCGCAGAGGCTTCTGTCAACCTTACCTTCCCGCTTCTTCCGCTCTCGCCGTGATCTTCTCTTGGAAAACCTGACGCCTCGGCAACAGTCGTGAGGCATAAAGGGGCGGCAGACGCGATTGGCTGCTTCTGACCGATTGTTTTGTGTGATATTTCAACGGCTTTCCCGTGGATGAAAGCAGGCGTTGACCTTGGTTCAGCCGAAGATCGCGTGCGATGGCACCGAGTCTGCGCCAACTCATCTCACTTTGTGGATTGGTGAATTTGATTTATCAGATGTTGGTAGCGGCTGGAAATCGTATCCTTTCAAAACAACGCGAGAATTGCCAGTTTTCTATTAAACACTCCGATGTGTAAGGGTGAACAACATACTAAAAAGAAATCGGAATCGGAATATCCTGCTGTGTGGTTTTTGCACCTTGGTAGTGTTGGCCTGTAGCGCCAGTGCTTCTTCTACAAGTTCCGGGATGAGAGACACTGCGACGAGCGCGACTTCCAGCTATTCTCAGCAGGCGAATTATGGTATCCAAACCCTGCAGAGATGGTACTTAGAGAGCTCTGGTCTCTATGAGAAGCCAACTGACTGGTGGAACTCTGCCAATGCCGTCACTGTGCTGGTGGATTACTCAGAGCGGCCCATACCACAACCTATCTGCCGCTGTTCCAGGAATAATTCATCCGATGCTTCAAGGGGATTGGACCTATTCCAAGTGGATCCAAATCGATTGCACGACTCTGATCTGAGAAAAAAGATCGTAGCGCTAACTAGAAGTGTGCAACCGCTTTCCCTGCCACGCAACACAAGAAGCCTTATCACCGTCATCGAAAGAGCAAAGGAACTTCAGCAACAGACCATGGCCACTCTACTCGCCGAGCGAAAGCAAATTGACGCGCACCTCATTCAACTCTGGCACGGATAAGAGATGAAGAAGCGCCGTAGACTCCCACCAGCGAGGTAACCGCTAGAATGATCATTGGTAACCAGGCTCCAGAATGAGCAATAGATGACAGCCCCGTTTGTGAGCAGTCAGTGATGCTGAACCTGAAATCTTCATGGAGGGGCCGTATGCAAAACATCGAAAACATTCATGAAGTTCGTGAGCAAGTACTAACGCTACTTCTCATCGAACGCGATCTAGTAATTGAAAGACTCAATCAATGCGGGCACACTGATAAAAAAGACCCCGCTTCAAAGCGAGGCAAGCGGTCTAAGCTGCCTTCGACCGTTGACCGTTCTTATAGCTCTCGTGAAGCGGCATCTTCACGCCCCTGAGTTTCCGAGTGTCATTGCCTGCTGGTCCTCGATCCCCCACAACAAGCCGGCTCCAAAACCTCATACGCCATACTCAGTCACGTCCTGCTTCCAACTCATCCAATATCTTTGATGCGGAGTCCCCCTGCCGGAAGTTGACACCGGAATTAGATAAGGTAGACGCCTCCGCCATGAGAGGCGCAGTCAGACGGAGACTACGGGCACAGAGAACCGCAGAAGAAAAGTCGCAGATACTGTTGAAGGGTCTCAGGAGGGCAACGTTGCCAAGACCTCCCGCGCCACGCTCCGACTCGCGAAACCTTGGGCATCCTCCAGCGGAGATGCCAACAGCTGTGCAGGGTTGGTCTAAAATGGCTGCAATGCCTTAATGACAACGATGCCAGGGTCGCATCTCCGGTTCATGGCGATCAGTCCCATCCAACCTTCGGAAGAAGCTGTTCGTCGCCGTACGCATCCCTAATTATCTCCTCTGCGCAATGAATGACTTGAGCCGAGTGCCGATGAGCTGCGGCGGGCAGTTAGAATGCGGCGCTCGTGGGAGCGAATGAAGATACTCGAAGGCCGTCTTCGCGCGGGTATGATCGCCAACGGCATTGATAAGAAGACTCAAGAGGAAATCATCCAGCAAATCAGTTTATTCGCCTTCTACGGCTTCCCGGAATCGCAAGCGGCTAGCTTCGCTCTTATCGCCTATGCCTCTCCGTACTTCGAGGTGAAATACCTCGCTGCGTTTACCCGGCAACCATGAATTCTTCCTCGAAGCAGATCCGAACAAACGCAAACTGAACTCGAATGCCGCTGTTCTACTCAACCAAGCACTGGAGGTATGGGACTCAAGCCTTGGGGGTCGCTCACAACTCCGCTCTACGGTGAAGCATTCGGGCTGAGCTCTACAAAGCCTCCAGGCGGCCTCTCAGTCCATCGAGTCCTTCCACTCTTTGCGACGTCTTGGTGAGACTTACGATGGCCGCGTTCAAAGTTGGATTGCCCAGCAATTGTACTGCTCGTAGGTAGTACACCCTCTCCGCCGTTTCCTGCATCATAGTCAGCCAGGAGAACATCATGGCGACCTCAGAAAATCCTTTTGTCCTGAATCCGAAGACTGATGCCGACGATCCCGAAGCCCATCAGCACGACGTTCCAATCGTGAACATTGAAGACAAAGACCTCGAAACTTTGGAATACGAGCCGCCAGAGGTTGTAGAGGACGAGGAGAAGGCACTCCTAGAATTCGATGAAGCAGATGCGCTCTTTGGCAAGCGTGGGGACGTAAAGGATAGCCACGACCGATATTGATCCTAACGAAACGCCGCCGCACTCATTTCCTGCATCCCACAGCCCAGGAGAAAAATAATGGCAACCTCAAACGATCCGCTTGCCCCCGACGCTACGACCGACATTGACGGTCCCGACGTCTTTCCACCTATCGAACCGCAAGAAGACCTTGAAGAAGCGGTCCCACTTGGAGAAGAGGACGACGTGGAAACAGACCTGGGAAACGGACCTCCGAGCGATCACGATGTCTAAGGGGAGATCAAGCCCCCGCTAAATCTGACGGGGGATTCGGTACGCGACCTTTGGGAGCGCGGGGTCACCTTTTCTATGGCTATCCACATTGACCTTTCCCGCAAAAAGGTTACGATTAAGTCATTCCCCCAACGACCAGGAACCGCTATGACGCGAGTGTTGTAATGTTCCGCGCCGCACGGCGGCTTAATCTCTATGCACGTTTATGGGGCGTGCCTAGGTCAAAAATTTAGCTAGACCTTTTGCCGAGAAAAGGTAGAAAGTCTCTCTTATCTCTCTTATACGCTACGGAACTCCTTCAATGTAGAGGACCTTTTTCTTTTGCTCACTCCGGCGCTAGAACGTTCCCCGTTGGGAGTCCTCATACCGGGTAAATTCTTCCCGGATGGCTCGTTCGCAGTCGTGCTTTCGCTCGGCCTCGTCCAAATTCGCTTCGTTGCCCCGAGCGACCGTAAGGAAGCAGTTCATGCAGATTGAATCTTCGGTTGAGTCGTAGTTTTTGCGGCGGGTGAAAAACTCTTGGGAAATCACAGTTTCGCTCCATGTGGTGAAGTAAGACCAGGAACTTGGCCCTAGGATACCGTGGAGAATTAACTATGTCCTTCAGAACGAAAGACGCTGAAATGCTGTGCAAGGTTGCTCACCTTTTAAGATTTTTTGGGGAGCCGCGATTACTTCACTTCAACAATTCCTGCTTTCTTCACTGTTACGACCCACACTGCTGACTCGTCAACGACTGGCAATTCGCACTCTGACTCCTGCGCCCTCTTTAGACTGGCAACAAGTTGGGCCGCAGCCATTTCGGTTTCGTCACGTTCGGGATTTTTCTCGTCTAAGCAGTCCATCTATTTATGGATGCGAACTATGAGGAATGGGAAGTGCGTGTGGATATTTTTCCTTTTCTGCGCCAACAATCACAGCATGGGCGAAATGCAACGCGCTATCGTCAGAGAAGTCAAGGAACGGACCGAATACGAAGCCAGGATCAAGGACGGCTTCGCTTCCACACTGGTCATTGCGGCTTCAACAATCACCCCTGTGAGGCTTCCGCGAGAGGATGCCGTGAGCCTCGCTCGCATGATCTTGGATGAGATCATCCGTCGAACCCGTAGCTGAGGCTTCGACAGCCGCGCATCTGTACGGCGACATTCTGCGTCTAATTTGGGATGAAGATTGCTGACAAGCCGCTTGCTTACGCGCTTCTTCGTATCGCCTTCGGAGTCAATTTCGTGGGCCACGGATTGATCCGCATCTATTTGGGCCTTGGCGCGTTCGCCTCGGCCACCGCGGAGCATCTTGCCAAGTCGCCGCTGCCCCATGGATTTGTGCTTGGCTTCAGCTATGCGATTCCGGTCATCGAGTCGCTGCTTGGGCTTGCCTTGATCCTTGGCCTATTGACTCGCATCGCGCTGGTTGCGGGCGCGATGTTCATGATGGCGCTGACCATCGGCGTCAGCGCAAACCAGCAATGGGACGTTGCGAGCCAGCAACTGCTGTACAGCGTGGTCTTCTTCGCGCTGCTGTTTCTCATCGACCATAACTCGCTGGCTGTAGACAGGGTCTTCATGCGCTCACGCGACGAGTTTGCGCCTTCCAATCCCTCCTAGCCACTTCTCGCCGGCCTTCAGCGGAGGCTCCAGCGTTCTCACTTTGTTGGAGGTGTAGTCGAGCACGCCGACAGGTATCAAGAGCTGGCCCGGCGGCAGATCGATCTGCTGGAAGAAGCAGATGGGCGCCTTGCCGGCCACCTGTTGGCGGTAAGTCTTATCGCTCAGGTTCGCCTTTACAACCTGGACGGGGCACGATCGCGATGTAGATCACCCGCTCAGGTAGCTTTACGATTCACGTGAAAGCACTGAAGCAACGGCTGCCGCACGGCTAACTCGATTTCGTTACGGACATAACTTTGAGATATCTAGCCTTTCCTGGGGCTCGCAATAGTGGGTACGTTCGGCCTCTTGTAGACTGACTTCGTTTCGCTCAGTAGCGACCGTCTCACAGCAACGGGTGCAAACGCTGTCAATTGTCGAGTCGTCCCGGCGTCTTCTCGCAAAGGCTATAAAGCTCGTCATAGATCTCTCCATGCCCAAGGGTTTGACTGTACTATGCCACTTGGGATGCGGGATGCCCTCATCGCAGTTGCTTTGAACTGGAACCATCACTGACCTTAGCCGTTCGCCGTCATACTTCCCTGAGCTCCCCACTATGTCTGCTGTTCTCTACTACTACTCAGGACCAAGCAGAGACTCGCGATGTCGCCCCAGCTCGTGTTGCCTTCCACCAATGCAAAAGCGTCAGCATCTTGATTGCATCTTTCGGAGCTCAATATCCCGCCCGCCTGTATCCCTGTTTACGCTTCGCTATACATCTCACGGTGTCCAGCGCAAAACTCGGGGCCGAGTGGTTCGCTACTCCTTTCTTGTAGGACTCTTCCATTCCCTGCTTCATGCCGGTTTCGAAGGTTTGCGTACACAGATCTGCTAGGCGTCTCTCTGCTATTGGAAGTTTTCTGTGAATAACGCAATTCAGGATTTCCCGGACTGAGCCGAAGCCACAAGCGACAAACTCAGCTCTCCTAATGTGGGTTCCCTTTCCTGCCTCCGACGCTGTAGATCACTCTATGACGACCAAAATAAAACAGTCCAAAGACTACGGCCTGTCGGCGAAGCATTTGTTGTGCTACGTGCCACGGCACGAGCGACAGCGATGCCGTCGCTCGTGCAGGGTTCGGTTTATCCGATCAAGGCAGCAATCGGGGGTTGGCCTTCTGCGCGAGATTGAGAGCTTGCTGTGGAAACCAGGCTCCCGCAATCGGATCGTCGAGGCCCCACAGCGGATCGAAGACTTCCTGGTCGGCCGCGTCCGTTGGCCATCCGGGCTGAGAATACTCCGCGTAGTCCCAGGCCCGCGCTCCTCCGGCGGCGTCGCATGTGCCGTCCGACTGCCCTGGGGTTTTCACCCAAAGATAAGCGTCCAGTAGTGGAACTTTCGTGTTTGCGGTGGGATGAGTTCCCAGCCCCCGTTTCGGCGGATTGCACCAGCTCCCATTGGTAAGGGTCAGGACGACCGAAGCCGGCTGACTATACGGCGCATCCGCGTAGACGCTGGCGTCGAGAGGCCCCTGACCATTGCGGCTGGTGTCAATCACGAAATGCGTCTTGGGTACGGCTATTCCCATGTTCTGCTGATACCACTCGTCGGTGTAGATCCAGGTCGCAATGTTGTCCGGATCGACCGTTCCCAGAGGCGAATAGTACTGGCTGGCGCAATACGAATAGTTACCCAGCCGCCAGCCGCCCTGCTCCGGATCATTCCCGAATGCGATGCAGTCGGAAACCCAGGTGTCGTAGGTCGATTCGTAGTTGTTCAGATTGAAATTTGACACGTTCGTGAAAAATCCCTCCGCCTGCTGAATGCCTGCCAGGACTAGCCGTTGCGCCATGATCGGCACCGCCTGCCAGTGACTGTTGCCCGCATCCATGTAGACCAGCGTCTGCCGCCCTCCTTCCAGCGAAGTGACTGCATAGTTGATCTGCGTATAGCGGTCGGCTGTAGCTTGCGGAATGTTCACCTGCGTGGGATCGTATCCGCAATCGCTGGGGAGGTCCGCCAGAGCGTCCGGCTCCAGTATGATGACCGCTTTCTGACTTCCGATCGCCGCTGCAATGGCGTCAATCCAGGTCTCATAGGCCGCGGTATTCTCCGCGCCGCCGGCCGAGTAGCTTCCGCAGTCACGGCCAGGAATGTTGTAGAGCACCAGCACCGGTACGGCTCGCTCAAGCCCCGCTTGCCGGAGAGTCGATGTCACAATGGCGCTGACCTCGCTAGGCGTACCGCTCGTGAGCCACACTGCCTGCGGGACCGTTTCCATGACGGCAATCAGCAGAGCGTTCTTGAACTGGTCCTGCTTCAATAAGCTCTCCGCCTGCTGCATGGCTCCGCTGGGCGGCTCGGGGATGAAGAAACGAGTGCCTGGCGGCAGCGTCTTGGACTGTCCGTGCGCCGCTGCGATTGATATCAGCAACAGTGCTGTTGCTGTAGCAAACCCGCGTAGAGTGGGGCAATGAAGGGTTGAGGTGTCCATGGTGAGACCTCCTGAGGGGTAGAGACGGTTAAAACTATGCGCCCACGTTATAGTGCGCCCTGTTAAGACTTGTCAACCTTTGGAGCCGCAACTTTAACGTTTGAGCAGGATCCGCGATCGCGTAACCGGCAGAGGTCTGCGTATTCGGTGCGAAACTCCGCATTTGGGCGTCAATAGGTCATGCGCTGCCGAAAAGCTGTCGTGATGGGGCGCTTGCAAAGAAGCATACTTTTCAAGTCGTGAACGCATTCACATGGATGAGCACGGCCATCATACCCCACCCCTCCTTCCAGCTACTTCAATAATTAACCGCACTGTCTGAGAAATCCGACTCATCATCTGATGCCTTATCGCCGTCCACTACCAGGCCGAGCGCCCGCCGTTGAAACAGCCTCCTGTAGGTGCCGCCTTCGCGCCGCACCAGTTCCTCATGCGTTCCCTCTTCCACCACCCGTCCGCGATCAAAGACAAGGATCCGGTCGTGCACCCGCACTGTCGAGAGCCGGTGCGCAATCACGATCGACGTTCGGCCGGCCATGAGCCGCTCCATCGCCTGCTGGATCAGCGCCTCAGACTCCGAATCCAGGCTCTAGGTCGCTTCGTCCAACACCAGCACCGGCGTGTCTGCCAGAAACGCCCGGGCCAGCGCCACACGCTGCCGTTCACCTCCAGACAGCTTTACGCCGCGTTCGCCCACCAGCGTGTGGTATCCCTTCGGCTGGCGCAGAATGAACTCGTGCGCATTGGCGAGCTGCGACGCCTTCTCGATTTCCGTCATCGACGCGTCCGGCCTCCCATAGGCAATGTTCTCGCCAGCGTCCGATGAAACAGGATCGGTTCCTGCGGCACAAGCGCCAGTTGTGCCCGACCCAGAATGCCCCACCAACCCTACGCGCTCGCCGGCATCGATGCGCAGTGAGAAGTCCCGGAACAGCGGCTCCTCCTGCGCTGCATAGCGGAACGTCACGCGGTCATAAAGAATCTCACCCTCCCTCAAAAGGATCGGCTTCGCATCCGAGCGGTCCGCCACGCCCAGTGGATGCGCGTGGAACTCGACCATTTCCTCCATCTCATTGGCCGCCCGCTGCAGGTTGCGCACATGCTGTCCGATGTCGCGCAGATAGCCCTGCATGATGAAGTAGCTTGTCAATACAAACGCCATATCGCCGGCGGTCACCCGGCCCCTCCACCACAGACGCACCGCGTAGAACAGCGCCAGCGTGCGCTCTAGCCCTTTCCGTTGGCGCAGAGATCACGAAGAGCCGCGAAACCGGCCGTGCGGCACGGTCTTGATATTTCGATGTACAGGAGTATCCACGGGCTGAAATAGTGGGCAGATGGTTCACAAGGTTGCTCTGGTTCTCGGTGGTGGTGGGTCCGCCGGACATGCATGGACGATCGGTGTCATCGCCGGACTGGCCGAAGCTGGAATCGATATGACCGAGGCCGCCGATCTGGTGATCGGCACGTCGTCCGGGGCCACCGCGGCAGCGCAGGTGCGCAGTGGCATACCGCCAGCCGAACTGTTGGCTGCGATTCTGTCAGAGCCGGTTCCACCGGTCGGACAGAACCGGCCGCCTCCACCGGGCCCGCCGATGGCCACGGTGTTCGAGCGGATGAGGGCCATCGGCGCTGCCGCCATCTCGGCATCCGATCTGCAACGTGCGATGGGCGCGTTCGGCTTGGAGAGCGACGCCACCCTCGGACCCGCGGCGGCGGAACAACGGCGCGCGATGGTCTCCGCCAGGTTGCCTCGCCAGCAATGGCCGGACAGGCCGATGATCGTGGCAGCAGTCAACGCGCATACCGGCGAGTTGGCTGCGTTCGACCGCGATTCCGGCGTTGACCTCGTGGACGCAGTGACCGCAGGCACCGCGCTGCCTGGCGTAGCTCCCACACACAACATCAACGGCACGCGCTATATCAACGGTGGCGTGCGCTCCGCCGAAAACGCCGACCTCGGCAGGGGCTATGCGAACGTCGTGGTGCTCTCGCCGTTTGGCGGACGGACCGGGACACTACCGGCAGGCCAGTTCGAGGGTCTGCGCAAATTCCCGGGCACGGACCTGGCAAGCCAGGTCGACGCCCTTCGCAAGCAAGGCAGCCGCGTCGTAGTGATCACACCGGACTCCGATTCCCGAACCGCAATGGGCACGAACCAGATGGACCTGGCGACCCGCATCCCCGCAGCCCGTGCCGGTTTCGCCCAAGGCAAGCAGGAAGCGATAAACGTGACGTTCCAGTGACGATTGCAAGCCGACGCCCAGCGCTACACCGTCATCTGTGAAGAGCCCAATTGGGTGGTCCGCTGACGTGATGTCGTCATTCCCGCCGCTGTGTGAACGTGGCGGGTGGCTCGCCCTAAACGCTCGCGGAGTCAACCCCGCACCGACTGGGGTGTCCCGCCCTAGCTCCGCTAGGGCGGGACACCGCGAATTCCATCCGACGGGTTCTTGTCATGACGACCGCTCACCATTGCTAAGTCGGCGAGCATCCAGGCGAGATCCAAGGTTGACGAGGATAGGTCAATGCACGATTCCAGAACTCAACCGCGAAGATAGACCCTGAGAAAAGCACCGGGGTTCAGGAATTCGGTTTTACCCGAATGGTGGTCCGTCCGGACAGAACGCATCTTCTAGTTCACTCTCCAGGCAGTATTTCAGGCGTATTTCGCAATCTCGCCGCTTGGCAAGGCTGCGACAGCAGCGTTGCCGAGCGCGCGGCGGCGGTACAAGCCACTCACGCACTCGCAGGCGCATTCCTGCTGGCGGTCATCGCGAGGATTGGTGTTGGAGCAGCATTCCGACACCGAGCCGCAAGAGTCCAGATCCTTCGCGCTCCGGCGAAGAACCCAAATCCTCAGGGTCTGCCAAGCGGCTATCCCAGGTACCCTGTATGATTGCCCCCAGTCTTGTTTGGACGTCATAGGTGATTCTTGACCCTTGCCAGCCGGTTTGTAGTCGCAGTTGTTCTGTTCTCGGTTCTTGGTGTCTCAGCCACCGGTCAGCAACCGCTGACCCAGGACGAAAGTCGCCATGTGAGTAAGGTCAGAAAAAAGCTGGATCACTTCGGCACAGAAACAAAGCTCGATGTACAACTCAACGACGGTTCTCACCACATTGGGAAGCTGAGCCAGTCCGGCGCAACGTCTTTTGTTCTCGTTGATCCCGCGAGCAACAAGTCGGAATCCGTCGAGTATCGTGACGTAAAGCGGTTGCAGCCAACTCGAAAGGAATATGTCTCCCAACAGCTCGCGAAAACGGCAAAGGGGCTCCCAAAGGTGGCGGTTATTGCGTTGGTTGCCATTGCTGCCATCATTGTCTTCGTGGTGGTCGTCAAGTAGAAGCTGCACGCGCTCGACGGCTAGAGGCCGCCCCATCATCCAGGATTGATTTTGCGTTTGGATCGTCGGCCATTCGGACATTACCCGACCCGTGGCTGTCAAAGGCGACCTTCGAAGCACGAACTACGGATTGGCGGATTGCCAGCACAACTGAGCGACGAATAACAGCGTGAGTTGAAGTTTCACGGTCTCCAGAATTCGCATTGCACACAGTTGGGGAGCATCGCCAATACATACCTGACTTTAGACAATGGGTGCTGGGGAAATTCTTCGTCATAGAGCTTATCGTCCGACATGAAGCGGAGAACACTTCTGTCCACACCATGGAAAGTGGGCTCATAAGGATCTTGGGCCCAACAATGTTCGTAGTCATCAAGCGTGAGCTTACCGGCGTTCATCAGATTTACCGTCACGACCGATTCCCGCACTCCGGTTGTGCCGTGCTCGCTCGCTACGATCGTCCAAACAAGCGAAATGCCCTGGATGTCGGTGATGAACATCCCTGTATAAATGTAGGCCGGGCGCAGTAGGCGCTTGTAGATAAGGCTCACAGACCGGCCGACCGCGAAGGGCATCGTTTGCACCTCGATCAGTCCGCCGCCGCGACCGCTCGCCAGTTCCCTGCACCACCGCCTTTGATCTATCTCATCCGATACAAAAGGGTAAATGCCTCCTTCTGCGGGAATTGCGAGTGAAAGAACATCACCATCAGAATCACGCCACACTCGTAGGTCCTGTTGCGGAGCGTCCTCATTCCACCCGGGTAGCGCGAGACCTACCTGTTGAATCGGATATCCGGGGGATAATCCTGTTGCCTTGCGACGCAAGCGATTCCACCAACTCATGGCGGCGTCTCCTACTAACCGAGGCAATATTCTACCGGTTTCTGGTCCCGTGTCGCCATCAGACCAACGCGCTCATCTAGCGTCCGGCGTCAGCATCAAACTTGCGCTAGCAGTCGCGCTGTTAAGTAGTTTGGCGTTTCGGTCGGTTGGTCGCCAACTCGGCAGTTTCCTTATGGTTAACAGCTTCCGTGATCAGCCGCCGTGAGCCTGCACCGCAGCGGACCAGCGCAGGAATGTCTGTCAAATTTTGAGCATCACGCGTTGCGCTCAAGAGGCCAAATCCATCGCTGAGACCACCCGCAGGTATCATGCCCACGGCTTCGCGAGACGGCCACTGGGACTCCGCACCCCCTGGCGGATGGTTGTGCACCCGACACCCTTCAGCTTCGACGCTCTTCACGACTCATGTCTGCGGTCACCAAAGCCCGCTTCGATTTCCGATATACGTTCGCTACCGACAACGTCCAAAACGGGACGAGATCAACACCCGGCACGAGCTTCGTCAAGAACGATGGCAGAAACTCCCAATGCCACCCAAGCAGGCTAAGCAGCGCAGCTCCAACACCAAGATCGAGGATGTCGTCGGCAGGCGATGCAGCACCCTCAACGAATAGGGGGATAAAGACGAGCTGGAGCGCGTCTGCAACGATGGCGAGAATCATCGCCGCCTGAAAGCGGGTCCGCTGGGAGATTGCGATTGGTTCGTCAGTCACGGCTGCATGCTCTTTCCCGTCCCACGCCACTCTCACTTACCATCCCTGCCATCTACATCATCAGGCAGTTGCTCATCGCAACTGGTTTTTCAATTCCCTAGTGATCGCGTCCGCGGCGTTGCCGGCCACGACCCAGCTTGCCGACCCGGCAACGACGGCTTCGTCCTCGAACCAAAGGAACCCGAAGTCGTCGATGCACTCCGGAAAATCCGGCTTGATGATGATGTATCCCGGAATCACGGCACCCGGGATGTAAGCGTTGTCGGCGCGGTTGTTGCTGTACGTCCTCGTCTTCGAGACCGTACCGACGCCAGCTACATACGAAGTGCTGGATACCGGATGCGTACCGAGAATGTAATTGACGGCGCGAAGTGTATATTCGGAGCTCACAAGATCCGGAAACGCCTTGTGCAGGAAGTACATCCGGATGGCCATGTCGACCACGGCGCCCGATCCACCCCAGGTGCCCACGCTCGGGGGCACGCCGAACGGAGTGGCGTCCAACTGCTTGTCCAGAACCGCCATGTATGTCTTCACCGCTTCCCGCATTTGATCTTTCGCGCCCGCGTCCAGATAAGGCAATGCTCGGACTGCCGTCCAACCCCGGAAACCCATCTGCTGCGGGGTGATCATCTGAGGAAACAACTCCTTCAGGCGGGACTTGTAGGGCTCGGCGCCATGCGTGGCAATGGTCAATTCCAAGGCCGCAGCCCAGTCCTGTCCAACGCCAAAGCCGCCACGGCCGAAGCCGGCGGGAGCAGCTGGTGGTGCGCTCGCCGCGCCAGAACTTGCGGGAGCGGCTGGGGCGACATATCCGTTAGGAGCGCTTTGAGCGCCAGACACCGAACCTTGAGATGCAGCCAGCACGCCGCCTCCGGGAGCACCTGCCGGCGCTGCCCCGCCTAAGCCGCCAGCCGCCGGAAACGGCGTTGGGTGAGCCTTCTCGTCGTTCCATGCTTTGATCGCGGTTTCGAGGCAGTCTTTTGCTAATGCGTCGTCATAGCCTTTCAGCACATCGGACGCTGCAGCCAGCGCTGCGATGGCGTTCCATTGGAAAAACGGGTTGGTAGTGGTGAAAATCCAGCGGTCGTCCGGCTTGCCAGAGTAGTCGCCGCTTACTTCGTTCGGACCGAGCTTCGGGTCATAGATGCGGCCGTCGGTTTTCGACGCTCCGTCGCCCAGGTGCGTGTACTGGCGCAGATCTGGTTCGTGAGTGCCGCGGATCGAGTGGCCGATATTGTGGAACTGCGCCAGGATGAGCAGTGCGCCGTGCCCGACTTGCTGCACAGTATCCGGCACGCCATCGGGACGATGCATCTCAACGTCGCGCGCGTCTTCATCCACCGTAAGCTCGTCGTACTTGAGATTGAATTCTCGATACGCCAGAGCCAAACTCTGAATCACACTGAGTTGCGCTGGCTCTTCGAGATCGAAGTCGCCGGCGTCATACCAGCCGCCCACGTTCATCCCTGGAATGTGATCGCCGCCTTTGAACTTCCCGTCCGTTGCCGTAGCCTGATTCCAGCCGTCGAATTGCTCCCCAACCACGGGCGCCATGCGGCCATCATCCAGGTGCGAAGCGCCGTGCCACACACGGTAAGCTTCGCGAACCGAAACGTGATCCATCTGCTCCGCAAGGTGATGATCCAGGCTGTCCTGCCAGATGTTCGCGTAAGCGTCCTTGGAGATGGGGAAGGGTGCCGTACGCTGGTCTGCGTACTCGATTACATAGAGGCCTGGGTCTTTGACCGGAGTGAAGTCGAATTTTGAATAAACGTAGCGCAGCCAGGGCGTTGAAGGCGTGATCGGGCCCTCGAACGCCTGCTTGTAAGATCCGTCCTCCATCAGGCGCAGCACTTTGGCCGTTTTCGGGCCGTTGTACTTCGGGTCGAGTTCGAGTACCGCCACCTTGGAGAAACCCGGCGCATAACCGACCTGGCTGTGCGCGATCATCGGCGGCCGCGTCCAGTTCGGAATTACGTCCGGCCTGATGTGCCATACGATGGCGCCAGTGGTCTTGCCCGAAGGGATCAGCGAACGCAAGACGAACCAGCCGTTCTGCGCACGGTTGCGTCCATCGAACAGCATCAGGTCGGTCGTATCCGACTTGACGTTGACCCGGGCCAGCGCGTCATCGACCCCCAAGGTGATGCTCTTGCCCTCGGCGAACGGCAGCGGCTGCGTGTAGCCCTTGGCCTTATCCCAGTCCTCCAGGTAGTACGCCTTTTTCGGTTCATCAGCCAGCGGCAGCACCTTAACCATCGAATCGTTGGGCGTTCGCGGGAAGATACCGGCTTTGGCTCCGTCCACGAGGTAAGCCTTGCCCATGTAGATCGAGGGTAGGAACTCCAGGTTGAAGCCCGCCCGCCCGGCCAATTTCTCCGGTAGCGGCTTGTCGAGATTGATGCTGACCTTCACGCCGCCTGGTTCCGCTGCGACTTCCAGGGTGTAGCTGAGGTCAAACGTCGGAAAAGCGAGGTCGGCGGTGAGCCGGTTATTCACCTTATCGGCCTGGCGACCTTTTAGGGTTGCCACCAAATCCCACTGCTCAGGCGTTGGCATCAGGCGCACGTCGCCGTTCGTGGCGATGCGCTGGCCGTGGAGAATCATCTCCATGGCCGTGTTCTTTTGGTCTACGAAAACGGGATGGTACGTGCTGTCGTAGAGAAATACGCTAAAGCCCTGAGTATCGAGGTAATTCTTGTCGTTCACCTTCATCGCAAAATCGGCGGCGAACAGGATTGGGCCGGAGGTCAGGGCCAAAAGGAGACACATTCTGATTCGGGTGAGCATAGATTGGGTCAAATTTCTCCGCCCCTCAACATAACACGACATTCACACCGTCTGGGTGCCGTCGTTTCCCATGCGCAGTGATTTTTCGGGAACCGCGAACCGATGGGTAACCCCAGCAATCGAATCTGATGAGATAGGACTGGCGACGCCGTAGGTTTCGTCGTCCTCGCCCGGCGGGCTCTGTGAACAGGCTTTCTGAAAGGGAGAATGCCAGAAAGCGATGATAGTGGTAGCTCCATTGACTCGTCCAGAAGCGGCTACAGTTGGTCATAGTGTCGGTCTTATTGCCGGGCAGAATCATTGCAGTCGATGGCTAATCGGGAGGGGCGCAGATCGTGAGAATGTGCGGCGAACCAGATTCTACAAGGTATCGGACAGAACAAGCTCGGTCTAAACGTGATCCGGCTATCCTCGGTTGAAGGTGATCTGGTGGAAGACAAGCCGCCTATGTATTCCCACCATACCTGCTGGCCAACGATCTCGACGGAGGTCGGCGTACAGTTGACGAGGGATGCAAGTGACCCTCGGAAGTATCGTGTTTTCAATGCCGTTTTTCATAGAACCGCGATGGTCAGAAACCTACAGGTTGTGGATCGCTAAGAACTTCTAAATGGGGAGTAGTTAGGTCAAATAGCACTTTTGTATATCGCTATTTCCTTGCACACGGCGAAAAACCAAAACTGAACTTGTTTTCCCTTGCGGGGCTTCGCCTTTTCAGCGACAGGGCGGGATTCTTTGCGGCGGGTTCCGGCTGTTCGACTGCTACCGGGCTTTCGGCTCAGGCGCGAAAGGTGTCCGGGTTGTCGAGGCCTTTCTCTGAATAGCGGCCAAGAAGTTGTCACGAATGTCACTTCGCTTCGGAGGACTGTTCACTCTCATCACTCGATGGAGATGCATTGACCATGGACTCTGTCGATACTACGTCGGTGACAGCAACACAATCCACCCACCTTGCGAAAGGGATTTTCGATGTCTCGACCGTCGGTCGGCAGCGCGAAGTCACGTTAGCGCTCAAGTTCCGAGAACATCATTCGTGCCTGTCCCGTCCAGAAGCGGTTGCTCAGGCCGACGAGTGGACCTACGTGACGACCGTGAAGACGTGCCCGTGCCTCGAAATATGGTCCGACAAATCGCAACAATACAGGGAGCCTATGATAAATTCGCGGAAGCAAACTCGAGGTCTTGGCCATCGCCTCCCGTTCCCGCTGACCATACTCAAGCTCAAATTCAACTCGAATCCGTTCGGGCAGCCATGCTGTGGTCAGGACGCGATACCAAGATGGAATTGGCACCCGGGTTCCTTGTCCATCCAGAAGTTGGTTTGCCATCTCCCGCGCAAGAGAATTGACACCCAGCTTGTCAGACATCCACATCTCACGGTTATATGCTTCGAATCCGGCCCAGTCCGGCGGCAGCGCGGAGGCCGGAATGCCGAAGAGCATAGCCATGCGCCTACTCTGTGCGTAATAAATCTCCCTTTCATCTATGGAGAGCGGCGGTAAAACACTGTCGTATGCAAGAAGAGCACTTTCCACGAGAGTCGCGTACACCCAGATGAGCGCATTCAATTCGTTGGCCCGATAATGCGATCCCTGCGCGTAAGCGCCGACAGTTGCAGGAAGCCTTCCCTGGATGCGTGTGTGCAGGGCATATAAATGGCGGGAAGCCTCCAATGCCTGTTCAAGAGTCCCGAAGATCATAGTGAACACAAGGCGGAACGTGTTATGGAACCTGGCAAGCGGATCTCTTCGAAGATTCGAGTGTTGATCGAGCGAAGCAGCCACCCAGGGGTGTGCCAACTGAAGCAGCGTGGCGCGGCCAGCTCCGAGAAACAGAGCGGCTTCACGGTTGACTTTCCAAAAAAGCGACGACTGCCCGAAAATGCCTTCGTCGGGACTGGACGTCTCACCTCTAACCGAACTCCAGAGACGCTCCATGTGCTCTAGCGAGATGAGTGAGCTGCTGTCTTCCATGCTTCGCTCAGATTCTGGAATGGTTCTGGCGGTCCGCCCTGCCAACCGGATCGCTCTTTAGACCGATTGGGACCATGACTTCACGTTAAATCAAATACCTGACACGATTCAGATCTACATCAAAAATTTGCTCCGCGAATGAGCTCTGGTCAAGCCGACTTTGCAGGCAGTTTCTTTGGTGCCTCCGAGAAAGTTGTGAGACCCTAATCCCATATGAGCGCGACAACCCCCATCCTTGATATCCCTGTAGAGCTTATCGACGGAACGCCTACTTCGCTTGCCGAACATAAGGGCAAGGTTTTGCTGATCGTCAACGTTGCGTCGAAATGCGGTTTCACGCCGCAATATGCGGCGCTCGAAACGCTCTACGAAGAGAATCACGAGAAGGGTCTCGTCATTTGCGGTTTTCCAGCAAATGATTTTGGCGCTCAGGAGCCTGGATCAAACGCGGAGATCCAATCCTTCTGCCAGTCCAACTTCGGGGTGAAATTCCGAATGTATTCGAAGATCGCAGTGACCGGCACTGAACGGCATCCTCTCTATAACGCCCTGGTCCTTAGCGCTCCTGAAACCAAGGGCGACACCGGCGAGTTGCGCAAACACCTTGTCGAATTTGGTGTCGAGCCTACGTCTCCGCCGGAAGTACTTTGGAATTTTGAGAAATTCCTCCTGGGCCGGGACGGAAAAGTCGTGGCACGGTTCGCTCCGAACGTCGTGCCCGACGATCCTATGCTTCGGGACACTATCGAAGCGGAGATAAATCGTACCCCCTAAGGCTCGATGTGAGCGGGCACCGGGCGCACCAGCGGCGCATATATGACTGTCTTCGACGGCGTGTATGCTACGCAGCTGTGCACGGTGCCTCTGCCTGCCACCACTTCCCCTGCCTGGGTCTCGTACGGTTGTTCGGGCGTGGTAGACAGTACAGGAGTTCTTTTCTACGCTCTGGGCTCGGGGAGTAGCCCGGCGGGCACCTGGGCCGATTTCCAACTCCCGACCTGGCGGCGCAGTGACGCGGCGCTGAGCCGCTCATTCGTCCCGATTCCCGCGTTTCATGAACTCCGATGCATACCGCCGCACTCAACGCAGGATGGTGGTAGAAGCTAGGCGCAATCCGCGCTCGGGCACCCTCTCGACCAGATCGCGGAAGTTTAGCCCAACAACGCCTACCAGGTGTGCTCGGCCACAATATCTACGGAAGTCGGATTACAGTTGACGAGCGGTGCATGGAGAACCAGTTCAAGATTCTTCCGCTCCCATGAAGTCCTGGGGATGCTCTCCAGCTTCCTCATGCTGATGGGATCGGTCAAGAATTCACTGGCGGCCCGGGTTCCACAGGTTGTGGTTCCAGCAATGGCGATGATTGGGGCGCCGGTCTTGGAATAGAAAATCCTGCAAACGATGGCATAGTCTTCCGTGATCGTGCTGCTTGCTGCTCGGCTTGCCTCATGCGAGATAGACCAAACTCGGCCCTGGCCTCCGCGCTCCCTGATATTCAAGTTTCGATCGAAGTAAAAGTGCAGATCGCGGTTCATAAACATGGTCCAGAAATTGGCGTAGCCGCCCACCAGAACCGTCGGAGCACCGTGCAGGTCTTCGAAGGCCAGGTCCGGTCCAATGCGTAGATCGAAACTCCGCCGACGACCACCCAGCAATTCGGTCACGCTCATAGCCGCCTTGACGTCTCCAACTTCGACATAGCCGCTCGGATCGATTAGAAGGTCCTTTGCGGTGAGCACTTTTCCTTCCGCCAAGGGCGGCAAGGTCCACCTTGGCGCCGGCTGCACCTCCTCGTCAGGATTCAGAGGAGCCTGCTCTCTATAGACAGACTCCATGGAGCGTACATACACCGGCGCTGTGCCGGTGTATATGACAGCCGGCTTCTTGCTGTCGAGGATGGGTTCCCAAAAGATGTCGAGCCCGCTTTTTGTCCACCTTGGGATACAGATCCACGCAGCCAATAGGACAACGCAGGCTGCTGCGGCGGCGAGTCCCCCTACACGCCACCGAGCCTTTCCCGGCAAACTGGGAATGGAAGGAGCGGTTTCAGGCGACGGATGATCTTCCGCGACGTGAGAGCCGGCCATTTCATGCTGGTCCGTGACCGCACTATCTTTGCTCCCGTTGTTTACCCCAGGGCGAAGGAGAAATGTGGGCCGGTATGATCCAGACGTGATGACGACTCTGACGGCGGAATCCTGCCCCTCGTCACTGGTATAGTATTGCGCGAGCCGCTTTCGGACTTCGCCTACCCGGGCCCGGACGACAGCGTCCTCGCTGGTATCGTAGTCGGATTTTCTCCCAAACACTTCGATGCCGATGATGCGCTCTTTGAGCTCGTCGTCTTGTCCCCTTAACGAATGCTCAACAAGATACTGGAGCAGAGTCTGGCACTGCTTACTGCCGGAAAACGGGGCGCTGCACAAGATCAAGCGCAACGCCTTGATGATTTGTGACGGACCCGGCTCCCCTTTCTCGCGATTCTGCTCCAAGGCCATTCTTAATCCCCTGGAAATACTACTCCAATTGAAACCACAGAGGGTTGTGGACGGTGCTGCACCTGGCAAAGCCCATCGTGACAAGTCCCAGAGAATGAGTTGGTTGGGCAAGCTCGGTGAGGTGCGGCACCTGAACAGACGAGTTCTGCACCTTGCGCATTCAGTGGTGGAGACTTAACTGTGGCCTACCAATGAAAGGTCCTCTTTCCGCGGCGCGGGAATGCACGGGATTAAACCGACGCATCCGTTGAGCGTCACCGGGGTACGCGGAATCGATGGTTAGGGAGGCAGTAAACAGACAGACAGACTGAACCTGGGAATCGCCCATCAGTCCCTGAAGATCACTCAGGCCTGAAATTGGCAGATGTCTCCCGAGCCCATCCCGCTCAATTCGGCTCGATTAGCCTCGCCGCTGGGAGGGGCTCTCGATTCACAATTTCAACCCCAGCAGTTCGACTCACAAGAACAATTCGAGGAGGCAGTAACCATGGCATTGAATGACAATTCCTGCAAGGAGCGCCACGGATTTATCGGCGCATTCCTGGATCTGCAAATCACCCGCCAGGCCAATCGACATAGTTGGGCCATGCTGGTTTGCACTCTTCTGCTAATGGGCGCCACGCTCGGCAGAGCGCAGAGCGGCGGCGCGACGGGAACGATCGTCGGTAGCGTGGTCGATTCTACAGGTGCTCTGATTGCCGGAGCACAGGTTAGCATCACCGAAGCTGATACGAACGTTTCAACGCAGACCACCACATCACCATCAGGTAGCTATACGGTCGCTTTCTTGAAACCTGGGAGGTATCGCGTAACGGTGGTGGCTAAGGGGTTCGAAAAGACGACAGTCCTAAATGTCGTCTTAGTTGTCGGTTCGGAACAGCGCGTCGATGTGAAGCTCGCGCCGGGCTCGGACCAACAGAGCATCAGCGTGAATGCACAAGTAGTAGGGCTCGATACGGAAAATGCGGCTGTCGGACAAGTAGTTACAGGTGAAGAGATTGTTGATCTACCTCTTAATGGCCGCAACTTCACTCAACTGCTTCTGCTCAATTCAGGAGCTGTCTCGAATAGCGGCGAGCAAGGCGAATACCGGTCAAACGAAGGGAATGCACTCACGATCCAGGGTTCGCGTCCCACTTCCAACCAGTATTTTCTTGATGGCATCAATATCAACGACACATATTACCAAACGCCGGCAGTCGTTCCATCGATCGACATATTGCAGGAATTTCAGGAGCAGACGAAGGGTTATTCCGCTGCGTACGGCGGCGGCGCCAATCAGATTAATTTGAGCACCCGGTCTGGAACAAACCTGATTCATGGCACCGCCTACGATTTCTTCCGAAACGATGCTCTTGACGCAAAGGGCTATTTTACCCCCGCCGGAAGCAAGAACCCGCCACTTCATCAAAACCAGTTCGGCTATGTGCTCAGTGGCCCCGTTGTCATTCCACATCTCTTTGACGGCCATAACAGAAGCTTCTTTCTGGCAAACTATGAGGGCCTCCGGTCTGAGACCTCCAGTGTAATCTTCGCAATCGTGCCTACAGTGGCCGAAAAAGGGGGCCAATTCACAGTTCCAATCGTAAATCCCTTCACGAAAGTCCCATATCCGAATGACTTTATTGACCCCTCCACATTCTCTAAGCTCGCGATAAATTCTCTTTCTCAGTTTCCGAATCCCAATGTTTCGCTGCCTCAGGGAAACTACGAGTCTGTCTTGACTTTTCCCACAAATGCAGACCAGCAGACCTATCGCTTCGATCAGTCAATCGGAAAGAACGATAGCTTATTTGTTCGATATACGCAGACGTCCTATGGGGACACATCGATAGGTTCGGGAGGAGCCTTCGCGGACGGAGAGGGGTTCTTTACCGAGACCTCCAAGAGCGTTGCCTCAAGCTGGACTCATACTTTCTCCCCAAACCTGCTCAATCAAGCACGCTTCGGCTATCTTTCTGAAGGAGCTAATCTTGTGGGCGTGCCGACAACCCCTGCCGCCTACAGTGCCTTAGGTCTGCAAAACATTTATCCGTATAGTCCCACTATCCCGTTTCCACTCATCGGCTTTCGCAACGCGGAATATAGTTCAGCGGGCGGCTGGGCAGTTATTCAGCAGTTTAACGAACAACCATTCACCGTCTCGGACGCGGCTACCTGGAATATCAAGAGGCACACCATCAGCTTCGGAATGGATGTGCGCTGGTGGCATACCGACCAAAACAATCCGGGACCCGTCGAGTTGACATATGACGGGTCAGGCACGGCAGTTCCCGCCCCTGGTGGAACCACGGTGCCAGGAACAGGCGATTCATTTGCCGATTACCTCACCGGCTATGTGGCACAGGTAACCGCGCTCACACCAACCCAATATGCTCCTACGGTTGCGACCTCGAATCAAGTGGCTTACAGCTTCCGATATTTTGCCCCTTGGATACAGGACGATTGGAAAGTCTCTCCAAGACTCACCGTCAACGCCGGAATTCGATATGACTTCAACAAAAAGCCCTTCGAAGACCTGAATCGCGTCTTCTGGCTTGATCCCAACATTGCGGGTGGCGGCCTTTACACCGCAAATGACACGATTATTAAGCAGGGCATTGGTGGGTCTCTGTACGCTTACGGAGGCGAACAGTTCCCAGGCCCCAGTCAGGTGCTGAATTTTGCGCCGCGTGCCGGTTTTGCCTACAGACCCTCTTCCGACGACAAGACGGTGGTTCGCGCAGGCTATGGCATATTTTACGATACGGTCGAAACCAAAGAAGCCGACGACGGGGGAGGCTATCCGTTTGGCACGAATTTGACATATCAGTACATCAACTCTGCAGACATATTCCCAGCCACGCCGGCGTTCGCGCCAGTGACAAGTGCTGACCTCGGTTTTCTTTTTATCCAAACCGCACACACACACACGCCTTACATGCAAGACTGGCAACTATCCGTCGAACGCGAGGTCGCCCCAGGATGGAAGGCTGAACTGGATTATCTTGGGTCCAAGGGAACTCATCTCGATGGACGGGTGTGGGAAAATGCTCCGACTCAGTACAATCCCGCAGATCCCACGCCCGCCTCTGCGCGCGTGCCCTACCCGAACATTGGCTACATTCTGGATCACTACTACGTTTTCCATTCCGATTACAATGCGCTGCAAGCAAAGCTGGAACACTCCGGAAAAGCTATCAGTACGATTCTGAGCTATACATACTCGCATAGTCTCGATGACAAATCGTCGGAAGCGGGCATCAATGGCGATACATCCGGCAACGGCCCTCAAAACGAGTACAACTTTAACGCGGACTACAGTTCGAGCAGCTTCGATATAACTCACACCTTTGTGGGCAGTTTTATAGCCGCACTTCCCTTCGGCAGAGGCAAGCGTTATCTTGCCGATAGCCCCAAGGGGCTCGACGCAATAGTGGGAGGCTGGCAGGTTAACGGGATAGTCACACTGCGTACCGGCTTTCCGTTTTCTATCGCTGCAACTGACGTTGATTTCTTAAATGAGGCTTTTGGCGAGCGAGCTAACGTGGTTGGCAACCCGAAAGCGGGAGGGTTCACTAAAGGCGTAAACGAGTGGTTCAACACCTCATCGTTCGCTCAGCCTGCTATCGGAGATTTCGGCGACTCATCGAGGGATATTGAGCGTGCCCCCGGTGTCGAGAATGTCGACGCCTCTTTCTTCAAGAGCTTCTCATTATTCGAGCGATTGAAGCTTCAGACTCGCTTTGAAGGATTCAATCTGTTCAATCACACGAACCTCGGGTTCCCGACTGCTAATGTCTCTTCTCCAACAAACGGAACGATTGGCTCCGCGGCGCCTGGGCGCATCATCCAGATCGCGGCGAAGTTTATCTGGTAGTAGCAATGCAACTGCGGGTTTGGGGGCGCGGCTCAGGCCGTGGTCCCCAACTCCGGCCGTGGTCCCCAACTCCGGCCTTGATCGGCCCGCACCGAGAGTTATTGGGGAACTCGCTGAAAGGGAGGTGTTGCCATGAGTCAGCCCCGCGAAACATGTGGCTTGAGCCTTTTCGCGCGTTTGCGGTAGGGAAAAATGGGCGATTTCATACTCCACTCCCTAGGGAGGAAGGGTGCTGG
>Ga0302326_10006999_pt1 | contig 25218 bp, 20 predicted proteins | sample Palsa_T0_3_FD_202264 | JGI IMG/M metagenome (GOLD analysis project Ga0302326, IMG submission 202264) | Peat permafrost microbial communities from Stordalen Mire near Abisko, Sweden - Palsa_T0_3 | ecosystem: Environmental > Terrestrial > Soil > Palsa > Peat permafrost | place: Sweden: Abisko... | reverse complement strand
ATGGTCGGGCCATCCGAAGACTCCCGGCTCGAAGAAGGCGCGATAGAGGACTAACTGAGGGCGGCCCTCGAACAAATCCAGCAGGCTTACCTTGCCCTTGGGTCCATCGAACTCGTACTTCTTCTCCACGGCCACCCACGGCATTCGCCGGCGTTCAGCGGCGAGCGCGTCACGGGAGTTGGTCAGTGCCTTCTCCTTCACCAGGAGCTTCTGCCGCGCAGCCTCCCACTCCTGCTGCGACACGATCGGCGGTGTGTTGGCGAGATGCTTTTTTCCTTGTTCCTTGTCTTTGCTGGTTGCCATCGTATTTCTCCTTTGTGGTCTGAAACAGACCGAAACGATTTGCTCTGAAAGAGTTCTAAACTTGCCGATGCTTCACTTCTCTTTGTTATTCAGATTGGCGTTATTCATATTCGGGACGATTGTTTCTGTTTCGTTCTTTTTGCGAGAAACTTTCACAGCCAGTGCTGCCAGACCGCCGGTAGAAACCACCCCGGCGACCACTGCTCCCATGGTTGCAAAACAGAATGGACACATTGTCTACCTCCTGGGTGGCCAACTTGACCGTTAACCGCCTCTATAGGGATGACGGCCATGGTGGGGTCATTTCGACAAGAAAAAATAAAAAAAATCAGCCCCGCCCCTGGAGCAGAAACTGTCTCACGGCGGGGTCCTCGGTCAGACCAATCGCCCGGTCGAAAGCCTCCAGGGCCTCTGGTGTTTTCCCCAGCCGTCGCAACAGGTGAGCGCGAACCGCCCAGTACGGCTGATAGGCGGAGATATCATCCGAGTCGATCCCATCCAACGCTGCCAGCCCGGCATCGGCTCCCTTCGCTTCGGCTACGGCCGCGGCGTATCCAGTTTGCGTGCCGAGCGTCGGCGATATCCGGATCAGCTGTTCATAGAACATCATGATCGCGTTCCACTGAATCCGGCCGCTCCGCGCCCGCTCGGCATGTACCGACTGAATCGCAGCTTCGAGTTGAAACCGGCCGGCGCGACCGCGAGTCGACGCTTCGCCGAGATGTCGTTCCGCCTCTTCGATTAAGGGCTTAGACCACTTCTCGTAATCCTGCTCCGAGAGCGGCACATACCGGCCGTCCGGCCCGCGCCGCGCCGCCCGGCGCGCTTCGCAGTGGAGCATCAGCGCTAGCAGACCGTGAACTTCCGCTTCCGCTGGCATCAACTGCAGAAGCACTCGCGCAAGCCAGATCGCCTCCTCGGCAAGATCGCGTCCGCGCTGGTCGACGCCGGCCATGTCATCCCAGCCAATGCCGAAGGCGGCGTAAATCGCTTCCAGCACCGCGTCAAGCCGCTCCGGCAATTCACTCTCCTGCGGGATTTCAAACCGAATGCCTCCGTCGCGGATCTTCGTCTTGGCACGCACCAGGCGCTGCCCCATCGTGGTGGGCGAAATCAGGAACGCGTGGGCAATGCGCGCGGCATCCAGGCCGAGAACGGTCTGGAGCATGAGGGGCGTGTGCATCGCCGGATCAATCGCCGGATGAGCGCACACAAAGAGCAGTTTCAATCGTTCATCTGGAAATTCCCCCGACAAAGACGACAAAATCATGTCCTTCTCCTCTCTGAGGAGCGCGAGCGTGGGCTCGCTCGCCTCGGCTACCTGCCGATGACGCACAAGATCGATAAAAGAGCGGCGCGCCGCCGTCAGCAGCCACGCCTCTGGATTTTGTGGCACACCGTCTCGCGGCCAGGTTTCGAGCGCCGCTACCAGCGCGTTACTCAGGGCATCCTCCGCGCTCCCCACGTCGCGCGTGTCGGCGGAAAGGTATGCAACCAGGCGACCGTAGGACTCGCGAGCCACACGTTCGACAGTTCTGTGAGTGTCTCGGTGAGTGATTCGGTCAGTGCTCTCCTGTTCGCTTCCACTCATCCCGTGACCCGTCGCAGGTATTCAGGCGAAACAGGTCGGACCTCCACCGCACCGATCGCGGCGGCCGGGCATCGCGCCGCCCATTCGAGCGCCGCGTCGAGCGAGGGAAGCTCCAGGATCGTGAATCCCCCCAGTTGCTCCTTGGTATCCGCAAAGGGACCATCCTGCACACGCCGCTTTCCATCCTTCAGTCGCACCGTGGTCCCGGTCTCCGGGGGTTGCAGCGGTTGGCCCCCGACGAAGATGCCGGCTTCTACGATCGCCTTGTGGTACGCCCGCCAGGCACCGAGGTAAGGATCGGATTCGTCCGCATTCCGTGCCGCAAAAGCTTGTGGTGGTTCGAAGATGAGCAGGGCAAATTGCATCAGCGTTTCTCCTTGGGAAAAATTGTGAGCGCCTTTGCGCTCTTGAATGTATGACGGATGAGATGCGGCCGATTCGACAGACTTCAGGAATTTCGAGAAATTTGCTCCCCTGGCACGCTGCGGAAAAATGTCGTGTAGAGACGGGGCTTGCCCCGTCTCGGGCCATCCGTGAACCCGAGGGTGGATGGGCGGGGGCGGTGTCTGACCCTGCTCCCCGGTCCGGCCCAATGGTGCTACGTCGAATTACACCTGCGATTCGACTTATGTACGGACGCAGGTGGCCCTATGGGCAACGACCACGGGAAGCTACAGCAACCACGCCGTGGGCCATAGACTGAGTTTGCTCGGGATCACGCATGGACTCAGCCAACTCACTTTGCCGCAATGAGCGCAGCTCCCGGGGAGTCAACTCTTCAGCACTTGATCTTTGCGCGCGGGCCCTCCTTCTATTAGCCTGTGTCGGACTGGCGGGCTGCGGTGCGATCACTTCGTCGGGTTCGCCACCTGGAAAGCCCTCCAAGCCAACGATCACTTCCTTTACGGCCGATCCGACAACCATAAACTCCGGCGCCAGCAGCACGCTGAGTTGGGCGACGACGGCGGCGACCAGTATTGCCATCACGCCCGGAACATTCACGTCCACATCCGCGAGCGGTTCAACGAGCGTCAGCCCGACGGCGACAACCACTTACACTCTGACCGCAACTAACGCCGCCGGCTCGACCACGTCCACCCTCACCGTTACCGTAAACGCGGCAAGTAAACCAACCATCAGCACCTTCACGGCCCTCCCCACGAGTATCACTTCGGGTTCCAGCAGCACACTAAGTTGGGCGACAACCGCAGCGACCAGTATTGCCATTACGCCGGGGACATTCACGTCCGCGTCGGCAAGCGGTTCAACGAGCGTGAGCCCGACCGCGACGACTACTTACACTCTGACCGCGACTAACGCCGCTGGCTCGACCACGTCGACCCTAACCCTTACCGTAAACGCGGCAAGTAAGCCAACCATCAGCTCCTTCACAGCCCTCCCCACAAATATTACTACGGGTTCCAGCAGCACACTAAGCTGGGCGACAACCGCAGCGACCAGTATTGCCATCACGCCGGGGACATTCACGTCCACATCGGCGAGTGGTTCGACGAGCGTGAGCCCGACAACGACGACTACTTACACGTTGACTGCTACGAATGCCGCTGGCTCCGCCACGTCCGCGGCAAAAGTCACGGTGACAGCGGCCAGTGGTCCATTGACGATCACAACCACTTCGTGCCCAGGCGGAACCCAAGGCGCGGCGTATCAAGGATGCGCAATAGCCGCCAGTGGTGGCTCGCCGCCTTACACCTATTCCGTAGGCACGAATTCCAACTTTCCTCCGCTGCCTGAGGGGATGTCTCTCAATGCAACTTCGGGGATCATCATCAGCTCATTGATCGGCGGTCAAGGCACTTACACTCCTGAATTCATAGTCATGGACTCGGCAAGTAACCAGGCGACGCAGGACATCGCCATCTCGATTAACGGCAACAACGCGTTCCTCGCCAACATCTTTCCTTCGACGTCTATTTTTCATCATCGAGTAGACGCAGCCACGACAAACTTGCCCGTCGATACTTCCCCCGCCGCGCCCATGTATAGCGGCTATCTCTCAGCGACGGTTAAACCATTCTTCGGCAACAATTCGAATGCTCCCTTTCCGAATGGAATACCAGCCATTGAAGTTCCTTACAACGAGGCAGACGTATCGGTTACTACCACCGTATATCAGTCCTACTTTACTTCCGGCCCCGTTCCAGCGAATGCTCCTGTGGAAGGCACCAGTAACTCGACCGGAGATCGACACGTTCTGGTCTACCTGGAGGCAGGCGGCGGAAACGATCCTGCCCTTTACGAGATGTGGCAGGGAATATACGAAGGCGGTCCCTGGACTGATTCCTCGAACGCGCTTTGGCCCGACGTAACTTCAAATAACCTGACAACGCAAGGGCAGGGAACATCGGATGCAGCCGGACTTCCGGTAGCGCCGCTGCTCGCCAACGCCGACGAGGTAATCGGCGCCGGCACGCCCAGCGCACCGAGCGGCACCATTGAGCATCCCATCCGATTCACGCTCAACCATATGTTGAACTACTGGGTTTGGCCCGCAACGGAAACAGCCGGTGTGGGGAGTTGCACGGCGACGGGAGGGAGCTCCATTCCCACGGAATCGGAAATCTCCCAATCTTCTCCTCCCGCAAGCTGCACCATGTCCGGAGCGGCGGGCGAGATCTATCGACTGAAGGCTTCAGTCGCGACTCCCTCCTGCGCCGCCACCAGTCCGCAAGCGGCCATTATCATCACCGCGTTCCGAAACTATGGCATCATCCTGGCCGACAACGGAGACAGCGGCGGCCTGATCGGCACCCCCGACGCTCGCTGGAACGATTCCGATCTTGCGTGTCTTACAAGTCTCACCTTATCGGACTTCGAGCCCGTGAACGTCTCCAGCCTCATGGTCAGCAATGACAGCGGCGCCGCCAGCCAATAGCCGACTTGCATTAAATAAATTGTCATCCTGAGCGAGGCGAACGACCTCCTGCTGTACGGCACTCAACCTGTCCCCCCAGCACATGTAGCACACTAGTAACTCCCACACATTACCTTACGAAAGGCCAGTGTACGAAGGTCCAGTGTCCCCCGGTACTTTGACGCATCAAGGAACTGTTCCTAACATCGACTAATCCCGAGGTGTCGGAACCGCGTTCGGTGAAGGATCGTTCGAGATACACGGCTGACTGACTCGGGGACTGCATCACTCTAAGTTAACGAATTTGTTTTGACCAGTTGGTTACACCTGGCGACGGTGGCGGGGCCGACGCCTGGCGATCCCCCAGGTGGTAAGCGAATGTGACGAGTCCCGTCACTGCGACGGTTAAGCGGGGAGCGACACTATGGGGAGTAACGTTATAAAGCGCGCAAGACTGCACATCGCAAGACTGCACACCACAAGCCTGCACACCAGGGGATTCACCCTGATTGCATCTTTGCTTTTTCTGGTGCTGCTGTCAGGGATCGCCATCGGGTTGCTCATGATGGTCAACACCGAAGGCAAGGTGGGCGGAACCGATCTGCAGAACAACCTGGCTTTCCACGATGCCGAGGGTGGCATCGAGATGATGTACGCCAACGTGGCTGGCGTGTTCCAGAACGCCATGTCCCCCACTGCCGCCCAAATCTGCGCCGTGAGCAGCCAGCAGCCGACGATGGTCGGCGTCACCTGGAAAGACTATTCGGTGTCGCCCTCTTCCGGTTGCACGGGAACGCTGACCGCCATCTGGGGACAGATCAGTTCCGGCCCCAATCAGGGTTTGTGGGCGCAGATTATTCCCGTGAACATGCTGGCCACCGCGGCGTTGTCGGGCGGCCAGGAAGTGAGCATGACGAGAAGCGCGCAGGTGGCGCTGATCCCGGTGTTTCAGTTCGGAGTCTTCTCGGAGAGCGATCTCTCCTTCTTCAGTGGTCCCAACTTTGACATGGTCGGTCCGGTGCACACCAACGGCGACTTATACCCGTTCGTGGGGCCAGGCAGCTCGCTGACGTTTCACAACAAGGTGGAGGCCTACGGCAACGTGGTTCGGACCCAGTTGGCCAACGGATGGAACGCGAACAACAACTATAACGGCACAGTATATGCTCCGACCTCGGCCAACGGTTGCAGCACAACCACCACGAATTGCACGGCCATGACGGCGCCCAACGCTGCTTCCTTCGGGGATGGCAGCGTCCAGGGTGTGGGCGGAGATCCGCCGGTGTCGATCTACAACACCTCGGCCTGGAATACATTTTCCAAGGGCACGACTGACTATCAGTTCATCAACGGCAACTACGGAAGCGCAACCAGCGTGGGGACCGGCGCCAAAGACCTTAAGATGCCATTCGTGAGTGGTACGACCTCTCCTTTCCAGATTATTCGCCGGCCACCAGCGGCCGAGGCCACGACCTCGGCACTAAGTCAATCGCGCGAATATAATTTGGCGCAGATTCGCGTGCTGCTGAGCGACAGTGCGGCGGAGTTGCCGGGCGGAGCTTCGGATACGAATAATGTCCGGCTGGCGAACATAACCACTGCGGAGGCAACCGCAACCGGTGGGACCGCCACCAATGCCTTTGGAATTGCGATCTCTACCGGCAATTACCCCTCGACCTTGCCGGCCCCGGGGTCTGGCAGCTATAGCCTGTACTTCGCCGCGGGGTCGAACGCGTTTCCTGACGAGACGCCCTGCGGCGGTACCAACTGCGGCACGGCCAGTTCGGATACTTCGTTGGTATCCGACTGGCCCTATGCTCCGACCATCCCGGCACTCGCTGCGCAGACCCTCACGCCGGCGAGCGCCCCGGTTGTCCTGGGCACCAGTGCCACCGGCCCGCTGAATGTCGCTCTCTGCCCCCCGGCAAAGGTCGCTCCCGCCAACTTGCCTGCAGGCTGTCCCACAACCACGCCCGCCTATCCTTATTACGCCGTGGGCGGGACGGAAGTCACGAGCAACTCGACTGCTCTCGCGGCCACTACCGCCAGTTGGAACCTGATCGATGGCTATTTGCGCGTGGAATATGAGGACGCTTCCGGCGTCTGGCACCCGGTAACCAATGAATGGCTGCAACTGGGATTTGCGCGGGGTCTGGTACCGCCGACGGCCAGCGGTGGAGGTACTCCTGCCGGTGGCACTTCGAACCCGATCAATCCGAACGCGATTTTGCTGCTGCAGGAACCGGCTGACCGTAATGGAGATGGCGCAGTTGACCCGGTCGGTATTGCGCCAACCTGTACCACAACCAGAAGCGGTGTCTGCACCGCGTGGACGAATCCGCTGCCCCCGGAAGTTCAGCCCGATACTACGACTACCAGCCCATATTTCGGACTATCCACCGCTGCCGCACAGAGCGTCAGCATGTACAACTGGTATCCCATCAACTTCTACGATGCCCGCGAAGGCGAGGTTCGGGATAACACTGTGAGCAACAACAGCTGCACCACCAACGGCGTGATGAATGCCGTTGAAATTGACGTGGGCAACCTGAAGCGATGGCTGGCGGGGGCAATCGGAACCAGCGGAACGAGTGTCAATAACGTTGCGCAGAACGGCTACGTGCTGTACTTCTCCGATCGCCGGGGCATGCTGCCGAATCCGAACGCACCGCCTCCCAACGCTCCGAACACCATAAGTGGAGACTCAGGCCTGGAGGACGTAATCAACGGCTCTGTGACTGCCGGTACACCCAACGGAACCCTGGAACCGGTTCCAACCGGCAAGACTGTTTCTCCTGAGGACGTCAACGGGAACGGAGTGCTGGATAACTTCGGAGCGGCAAACCTGGGATTGGGCTTCTACGGCACAGTCGGCAACGCTACCAAAAATCTCAATGCTCAAATCAACGGAGTGTCGCCCCCCGATCCCTTCGGTACCGCGGCCAACGCCCGGATTGCGAGTTGCAGCACCACCGCGCGCAAGAACTGGGTCAGCGGTGCGCGCCACGCTTTGCGACTGGTCGATGGCTCGCTCGGCAACGTGCCACTCAGCCCGACTGGGACGATATCGGACCCGGGCGGCTTCACCGTTGCATCGGAGAATCCGGTCTACATCCAGGGCGATTACAACAGCAATCCGGCCGATACCACCTGGACCACCGGAGTGGACGTTCTCGGCCACTCCTCCACCGCTGTGATCGCCGATGCTGTCACTCTTCTCTCCAACAGTTGGAGCGACCTGGCAAGCCTGGGCCTTACCGGCGACGGCACCGTCACCAACCCGGGCAACCGTACCGCCAACACCGACTACTACCGGGTCGCGATCGCGGGCGGCAAGAACATCAATTTCCCCCAGCCCACCTGGTCCGGGGTTGCACAGGATTTCGGCACCGACGGCGGTGTACACAACTTCCTGCGCTACCTGGAAAACTGGAACGGCACCCTGAATTACAAGGGTTCAATCGTGAGCTTGTTCTACTCAACCTATGCCACCGGGATCTTCAAGTGCTGTACCACTGTCTATGACCCCCCAACCCGAAACTACAGTTTCGACACGGACTTTACTTCTCCCTCCGGCCTCCCGCCGGGCACGCCAATGTTCCGCGACGTAGAAAGCCTGGGATACCGCCAGATGTTTACAACCCGCACTTACTAACTCATAGGGTGGCCCGCTCCTTGCAGCTTTATCGCAAGGGGCGGGTGCGTCCACTACCCAGTGTTGTGCAGTCCAGCAGCAATCCCGTTGATAGTCGCCCCCAGTGCGTAATTAAGCGCGTCCGTATTCTCGCCAGCCCGTTTGCGGCGCAGCAGGTCGACCTGCACCAGGCTCATCGGATCAACATAAGGATTACGCAACCGAATCGACCGGAACAGCACTGTGTTTGCCTCAAGCAATTCTTTTTGGCCTGTGATGGAGAGCACAGCCTGTCTCGTCCGAAGAAATTCCTCCTCCAGCAAAGCGAAAACGCGGTCCCGAAGATTTCCGTCTTCGACCAGCCCTGCGTATAGCCTCGCGATCGTCAGATCCGCTTTCGCCATCCCCAGTTCCACGTTGCGCACCAGTTCGAAAAACAGCGGGAAGTTCGCCATCATCTCGCGGAGACGCTCCCCGTTTCCCGGCGCCTCCGCAATGAACTGCTCAATGGCATAGCCCACGCCAAACCACGCCGGAACCGCGTGCCGGCTTTGCATCCATCCAAACACCCACGGGATCGCCCGCAGATCCTCCAGACGCCGGCTCTGGCTGCGCCGCGCCGGACGCGATCCAATCTGCATATTGTCCAGTTCGTTGACCGGCGTCGCCTGCTCAAAGTAAAGCAGCACATCCGGATTCTCAGCCACATTCTTCCGATAATAAGCGAACGCCTCGCGCGACAGTCCTTCCATCACCTCATCCCATCGAGACGTGTCTTGCCCCCGCGAACCATCGGGCCGTGTCAGCGCTCCCAATGCCGCCGCAATCATCAACTCCAAATTCCATTCCGCGAGCACCGGGTCGGAATACTTCCAGTTCAGCACTTCCCCCTGCTCCGTAATTCGTATCTGCCCCGAAAAATCTCCCACCGGCTGCGCCATGATCGCGTTGTGCGTCGGTCCCCCGCCGCGTCCCACCGTCCCTCCGCGTCCGTGGAACAGCCGCAGCTTGACGTCACATTCCCGTGCCGCCTGATGCAATAAACGATGAGCCTTGTGCAGTTCCCACGTGCTCGTAAGCATCCCGCCATCTTTGTTCGAATCCGAATAACCGAGCATAACTTCCTGCGAACGTCCCCACGAGTCGAGCAACGCCGAATATTCCGCCGACTTCCACATCCGGCGCATGACGTCCGCCGATGAACGCAAAGCTTCGATCGACTCAAACAGTGGCACCGGCATCAGCCCCGGGTCGTCAAAACGATCATGAACACCACCATCCCCATGACCGCCGATTCGTAGCCCACAAACCGCCGCCAGGCGCACGACATTAAAGATGTCCTGCTCCGATTGCGTATTGCTGATGATGAATGTGCGGATCGACCCCGGCGGATAATGTCGCTTGATCTCCGCCAGCGTCTGAAAAGTATTCATAGTTTCGAGGAATGTCTCCCGCGATTTCTCCGAAACCACGCCAGCCGCCCCCGCTCCGAGATCTCCACCCGATCCCGCCGTCACTCCCGCCAACTCCGCCAGCGCTTCTGAAAGAATCCGCGAATGCTGCCGGATATCCAGCGCATGAAGATGAAATCCAAATGTATGTACAGCACACAGCAACGGATCAATCGCCAGCTCCGCCAGCCGGCTCCCCCGATTTTCGCCAAGGCTATCTCTGAGCAAAGCGATGTCCGACGCAAATTCAGCGCAGTCTCTGTAAGCGTGTCCTCCCGAAGAAACTTCTCTCGAAGCCCGCAGCCGCATCTCCACAAGCTGCAGAAACAACCGATAAAGCTCGGCCTCGGAAATCCGCCGCGCGCGCCCAGATAACGCTGGCGAAGATAACGCAGTTGAAGACACCAGCAGCGCTTCATACTCCTTCAGCCGTTGACGCAACCCCGGCGACGTGCCCACCCGCCGCGTGGACGAGCTCAGCAGCTCGCTCGCCTTCGCAATCTGACGCAGGTAGTGGTCGATGATTACCTTGCGCGCCATCTGCAGTGCGTCACGCGTGCACTCCGCCGTCACAAACGGATTGCCATCCCGATCGCCGCCCACCCACGAACCAAAAGAAAGAACGCGCGGCAATTCGCGCTCCTCAAGCCTCAGACCATAAACGTCGCGAAAAGAGTCAACCATCTCGCCATAGACCTTCGGCAAAGTATCAAACAGCGTCATCGGATACGGATCCAGGCCCATGCGAATCTCATCCGTCACGCTCGGCTTGCTGAGCCGCACTTCGTCGGTCTGCCAGAGAGCTGTGATCTCAGCGCTGATTTGCCTCTCCAGTTCCTGAGCGTCAGAATTCGAAAGAGGCAGACGATCGAGGTCCTCGAGAAAGCGAGCGATGTTCAGCCGCTTGCTGAGCACGGTTCGACGTGCCACTTCCGTCGGATGCGCCGTAAATACCGGAGTGACTTCAATCTTTCCTAGCGCCGCGAGCGCCTGCTGCGCGTCGATGCCGGCGTCTTTCATTCGACCGAGCGTTCCCCGGAAAGATCCCGCCAAAGGTGCGTGATCCGCGTGTAACTGCGCCGCGCGCCGCCGTCGCTTGCGGTGATTGCCCTCCGCCAGATTCGTCAACTCGAAATAAATCGCAAACGCCTTGGTGAGCTTGTAGGCATCTTCAACAGGAAGCCCGGCAATAATCGCCCGCGCCTGCCCCAGCAGATCACCTTCATTGCTCTGTTGTTCAGTCTGGAGTTCGCTCGGAAGTTCGCAGTGGCGTTCAGTCTGGAGTTCGCTCGGAAGTTCGCTGTGGCGTTCGGTCTGTCGTCCGCTCTGGAGTTCCTTCTGGCGCTCGGTCTGGAGTTCCTTCTGTCGTTTGTTCTGGTGTTCGCTCTGTCGTTCCGCGCGTACCGGCTCCCGATGCTGGATCAGAAGCCGTCGCAGATGCTCGACCACCTCCAGCAGTGCCTCGCCCGACTGCTCCACCAGCACGTGCCCCAGCAGAATTCCGAGCGAGCGAACATCGCGCCGGAGAGGAAGTTCTTTGGCAGGATCGGAGGTCGCAGCGGTGAGCTCCAAAAGACGCGCCCGCTGGTCCTCCGTTGCCCATGAAGTAGTCTCACCCATAACCCATAATAAAGGACCAGAAGAAAACGTCGCGTAGAGACGGGGCTCGCCCCGTCTAGCCGGGAGCGCACGAGGTGCCGGGGATACACGAGGTGCCGGGGGTACGCCACTTCTCGCGCACTTCGAGAAGTGGCCGCCCGACCCAACAAAAATAACTCTGTCATCCCGACCGGAGCGAAGCGCAGTGGAGGGACCTTGCGTTTCGCCGCCCAGAAAAAACTACACCAGCACCGGTCAGGCCATCAGAAAAGGCAATCCACCATGCCCCAGGAGTTGAACGATTGGGTGGCCGCAGCGGCTATTGATCGAGGAAGACTGTTCCGCCGGGTCAACAAAGGAGGCAGGGCATGGGGCGATGGGATGACGGTAAAGGCGGTTTGGCAGATTGTGAAGGAATCCGCCAGAAGCATCGGAGTGTCGAATTTGGCGCCGCACGATCTGCGACGGACCTGTGCTCGGCTCTGCCATGCTTCGGGAGGAGAGTTGGAGCAGATCCAATTTCTCCTAGGGCGCGTTTCTGTGCAGACGACCGAACGCTACCTCGGCTGCAAGCAGCGGATTCGATCAGCCGTCAATGATCGCATTGGCATCGAGCCGGATCCTTGAGTTGGGTGGGCGGCTGTGGAAGGTTTGCCGACAATACGACATCTGCAAAACCGCCAAAATGCGCGGAACGATTGCCCCGGCATCCACGTACATTGATGTAAGCTAACGCCGGGAGACAACCCGGGAGTATCTTCTTTCTGCGCAAGATCCGAGCTGATCGAGGAGGAGCGATGCGTTGGCGGATAGCGCTGGCGACCTTAGCGCTTTTCGGCTGTTCGCTGCACGCTTTGGGGCAGCAACGAGACGTTCAACGACCGGACGGCAGCACCATTGCCGCGTCTCAAATCGACGAGAGCGTCAAACAATTGATGCAAAGGGCACGCGTAACCGGCGTTGGTATTGCCTTCAGGTTAGTACTGAGAAGCGCCCTGGTATTGACGAATCAGGCCAATTTCCGGATCATCTGCTAGACGGAAGAAAAGCGAGTGTAGAGAGGCCTGATTCGATTCCTCCCTGCGGCTTTAGCCCTCACTCTTGCACCTTTCCGCGTCAGCAATTAGTGTGTCCGAGAAGGAGAATTTCGAATGTTGATACTGATCATTGTTTTGATCCTGCTCTTCGGGGGTGGTGGTGGGTACTACGGCCATAGTCGCTGGGGGTATGGCGGTGGCGCGGGAGTAGGGTTGGGAACTGTGCTGCTGATTCTTCTGATTGTTTATCTGTTGGGGGGCCTTCGCTGAGACCTCCTTCACTGGCGGCGAAGCCAACTCGCCACCGCTTTCGGGTCAAAACGGACGCAAGAGCCGATTCGGAAAGAGGGCATCCTTCCGGCCTTTGCCAACTTGAAAATCGTGATACTTGAAACCGTCAACAACTCGGAGAGTTGTCGGGCGGTCAGGGCGCCCCCAAATCGCTCGATTCGATCCGCCAGCGCGAGCTGAGGGCACGCGGACTCCTTCCTTTCTACGAATTTGGCGTCGGCATCCATTGAAGAATTTCTCACTATCTCGATCTCCTCAGTGATCACTTCAAAAGCGGCCAACGGAGGTACCGGGACTTAGATGTTCTACCCCGTTATGCCTGTTCAGGCAAGTCCAATCAAAGTATTTAATTCTTCGCCTTGAGTTCTAAGATTCTTTCGTCAACCTCGCGCACAACCGCCCTTTGGCTAGGCGTCAAATTCTCGGAGGAGAAGTCCTTGCGGGGCGCATACCAAAGCTGCTCGGCAGCGAACGCCCTAACCGTGGAGCCCTGGGGTTCCTCGCCGTAAGTCGCGAGCAATAACATCTCAACGCCTGCTCAAGAAAGGGACCGACCTCCTCCGGGCGGATCGGCAATTGGGTCATGTAGTAACGAATCTCGATAGGATCTTTTGGCTTAAAGTCTTTGTATTGCCACTGCACCCCACCCTTTACCTCATTCCAACCCGCGGGTGTAATCTGCCTAAACCACCATGGATGTTGCACCGGAAAAGACGACTTGAATCGCTCTGCGTCCTCGGTGGGGAGGTCAGCGGTGTTTTCCTCGGTTATTCCACGGCGCTCGAAGTAACGCTCAAATGGCTTGGAGTAGACCGTGAAAGTCGCGCTTTCAACATTTCCTGACCAGGATGATCCGGTTGATGTGATGTATCCGACCATCTCCATCTGAGCCAAGACTACTAGCTCTTGTGCCAACACTCCGGTCGGTCGAGAAGACTTTATTGCCTGCTCGTCGCGCCCAGTGCTCACAAGGCCCATAGACATCGGAATGTGGTAGCTGACCTTCAGAGTCCTGCTCTCTCTAGGAGCAAAGTTCATCTTCCATACGAAGACCGCCCCGAACTCACCGGCATCCTTGCTGGGTTTGCGACTAACGAACTCGACTTTATATGTGGTCGTTTCGTCTAGTGCGATGAATCCGTAATTTAAGATCCAATCGTGTGCGGACTCCTTTGAAGATGCTGGCTCGGATTCCTTCGCAAACTGCGAGTCAACAGGAAACCCAACTTGAACTTCCTCAGGCTTGTCTGTCAGATTGTGAAGAACAAACGCGCACTCATAGTGAACCTCGTCCATACCCGGTACCGTGCCGTCGAAAAGAAACGGTCCTCTTCCAGGAATGATGCTTACGTCGATGCTCACGAGCTGGATGGATTTCGATGAGATCTGTCGCAGGTTCTGGCCGTTACCTGTAAACACGCCGGCATCAGCGGCTGCAGGTGAAGACGTCCCCAAGATCAGAAATGATAAGACCAGCACAATCGGCAGAACTGCCGTATTAGTTTTCATCGATCGACTCACTCCGAGTTTGCTCTCTCAGTATAATCAGCCTGTCCACTTGATCACCTCAGCGATCCGGTCCGAGGTGAAGCTCTCGGAAACACGTCACTGCCTATTGCCCCGGCACCTCTAGTTTGGTTCTCCAGCTCCGTTCATCGTCGGAGGGCTCCTAACGAACAATGCCCAACATTTTGTCCCATCCGCGTTAAAATCACCCCCGCAGCCGGGGGTGCGCCACTTCTCGCGCACTTCGAGAAGTGGCCGCCCGACCGCCGACACCGTGTGTCTTAAACTATGACGGAGATTAAAAAGGGCGAGCATTTTAGAGCTGTTCCCGGTCGAAACGGAGTCTATTAGCCCTGTCACGGCCCCCTCCATGCACTTGATTCAAGGGACACTTACCATTTCGATTCCCGAAATCCCCGCCCGCCGCCCGTCCCGGGAAAAACTGAAAACCACCCCCTCTAGGGCGCCGTTTCGTCCCGTTTTCCGCCTGGATTTGGGTTACGTAATAAGTACACAGTAAATATTACACTGTTGTGGCTGTTTGACCACACGAGCCCCCTAGTATTTTCAATGACTTACAACGAAGAAATCCTAAAAAGTCTGACCATCGGTCATAACAAATTCCCCAGTTCGCTGTTTATTCGCCGCCACGCCGGCCACTTTGTAAGTACATCGATGTAAGTACAAATGGCCTCAGAAAAAGTGTTTCACGTGAAACATGCCAAGATTTCGGCCCCCTTCGGCACACAAAGACGAAATTTCCCCTGTATATTTTTCTGTCGGCACGAAATTCAAAGCGTCGCTGAGAACAAGGTGGAGTCCGTGACCTTTAAAGGAAAAGTAGCGATCGTAACCGGCGCCGCGTCGGGGATGGGGGCAGCTACAGCTCGCGAGTTTGCCGCTACCGGCGGAGAAGTTGTGATCGTCGATCGCAATGCTCCGCTAGCCGCCAGCGTAGCCAATGAAATCAACGCCGCCCCTCCGCTGGTAGGCGACGTAAGCGACAAAAACTTCTGCGAGCAAGTCATTCAAACCGCTCTGGAACGTCATAACCGCCTGGACATTCTGGTGAACGCCGCCGGCATCATTGTGCGCGCCGATGCGGTCCACACTTCTGACGAACAGTGGCAGCGCGTCATGAATGTGAATGTCAACGGATTGTTTTTTATGAGCCGGGCCGCAGTCTCGCACATGAAGAAAATCGGACGAGGTGTTATTGTCAATTTCGGCTCGATCTGGGGTAGCGTCGGAGCAACCGGCGTCGTGGCTTATTGCGCCTCCAAAGGAGCCGTTCATCAAATTACTCGGGCGATGGCGCTGGACCACGTCAAGGATGGCATCCGAATCAACGCGGTGTGCCCCGGCGAAGTGAATACTCCCATGATCGCCTCCGAACGCTCCGAACCAGTCACCGCTGAACTGATGCAGCGACTAGCGGAGACCGTGCCCCTCGGGCGTTTGGCGGACCCGGTGGAGATTGCGCGAGTGGTTTTATTTCTCGCATCGGATGCGGCGAGTTATATCACCGGGACGTTAGTAAACGTGGATGCGGGCTACACCGCGAGGTAAGTTGGAATGGATTATCGTACGTTAGGTCGAACCGGAGTTAAGATCTCCCCACTCTGTCTGGGCACGGATAATTTTGGTAATCCGACTCCGGAGGCTGATTCTATTTCGATCATCGATCGGGCCATTGAAGCGGGCATCAACCTGATCGATACCAGCAACAGCTATGCCGGCGGAGAATGCGAACGCATTATCGGTCGTGCTCTTGAACGCAACGGCCAGCGTCAGCAGGTGATCATTGCTACGAAAGCCTACTACCCAACGGGGCCCGGCCCGAACGACCAGGGGAATTCCAGACTGCACTTGATAAGAGCGTGTGAAGAATCTCTTCGCCGGCTCAAAACAGACTACATCGATTTGTATCAGCTCCATCGCCCGTCCTTTGATATTCCGGTCGATGAAACCCTGGGAGCGCTGACCGACCTGGTGCGCCAGGGTAAGGTGCGTTACATCGGCAGCTCGACCGCTCCCGCCTGGAAGATCATGGAATCTTTGATGGTCAGTGAAGCAAAAGGATATGCGCGCTTCGTATCCGAGCAGCCTCCTTACAATCTGCTCGACCGCCGGATTGAAAACGAATTAGTGCCTCTCTGCCAAACCTACGGCATCGGCATCCTGGCATGGTCACCGCTAGCAATGGGACTCTTAGCCGGTCGTTACCAGGAAGCCTCTGCCCGTCCGGCCGATTCGCGGGCAAGTTTGCGCGGCGGCATATACGCGGAACGCATAAGCGCCCGCAGCATTCTCGTTGGGAACAAGTTCGTGCGGCTGGCGCAATCGTTTGGCATGTCGCCATCCCAATTGGCGATATTGTGGGTCAAGGACCAGCCCGGGATCAGCGCGCCATTAATCGGTCCTCGCACGCTTGAGCAACTTGAGCACTTACTGCCGGTACTGGAAATGGAGCTGACTGAAACAATACAGGCGGCGTGTGATGAGTTGGTGCCGCCAGGCAGCACAGTAGCCAATTTTCACAATTCTTCAGGCTGGATGAAGATGAGCCTGATCGAGTGATTGTGGGTGATACGGTGCAGTCGAAGACCGACGCCAAAGAGACCTTATTTGCTTTGCTATGTATTTTCACTGGAGAATCGACTACACTGCATTCGCTTTCTTATGTTGAAGAAGGCGGTTCTGGATACAAGATAAATTTTCCGATTGCATATGGCTACAGAGGCACGCCCATCATCCGCCATCCCTCGCCAGTCGCTGACATCCGCGGTGGCCGACAGCTTGCGAGACAAAATCATCCGTATGGAAATCCGGGGCGGGGAGCAGTTACGCCAGGACGCGATAGCTTCCGAATTTCGGGTAAGCCGGATCCCCGTGCGAGAGGCGCTGCGGCAGTTGGAATCCGAAGGTTTGATCACCATCGTTCCGCATCATGGCGCTGTCGTTTCGTCGCTTTCGCCGAATGATATCGAGGAGTTGTTTGAAATCCGCGTGTTGCTTGAACGCGAGATTCTCAAACTTTCCATTCCGGGCTTGACCGAAGCAAACCTGGCGCAAGCCGAAGTGTGCTTGAAAGAGTATGAGAAGGGATTGTCGCGGCAAGGATATATTTCCATGTGGGGCCGTCTAAACTGGCGATTTCATTCCACCCTTTACTCCGGCGCAAATCGTCCCCATTTCATGTCGATCATCAAAAGGGTTAACAATAACGCGATGCGCTATACCGGTCTGCAGGTATACGTGACTCGCGGCTTTGAGCGCGCCAAAGAGGAACACCGGCAACTGCTTGAGTTGTGTCGAGCGCGGGATGTGGCTGCCGCCTGCGAACTGTTGGAGCTGCACATCCGGCACGCCGGTGAGTCTTTGAAGCAGGGATTACTGGAAGGGCGTACTCACGTCGATGCGGAACAACCATAGGGCAAGCGAGTCATTGGAATTGGAATTTCCAGCGGGCCATTTCGGTTACTAACCCTATGCACTTATGACCGGATAGATGGTCCCGCGTCGTTGTGAACTCGTACCCTACCTGTCTTCCCCAGATGGCGCGGCATTTTGTTTCCGCCTGGAACTGATTTCCGAAACAAGACTTCCGTAGCTCGCCTTGTCCCTTGGCGGAGTTTTTCGCGCCCCGTTGGGCCGGTTTCGTAGGACCTCGCTGATCGTATGTCGCGTCTCCTCTAATTCTGACCCCGCAAGTTCGAGCAGTGGTGGTCGCACTCGAGCATTACCCATCCCAACTTCCGACTGCACCAGCTTTATCAGCTGCACGAACTTCGGTACGGTGTCCATTCGCAGCAAGGGGAGAAACCAGCGATATAACTCGAACGCTTCGTCGCGGTCGCCGTTGAGCGCGAGAGTGAAAAGCTTTACCGACTCCCTGGGCAGTGCATTGGCGAGACCCGCAACCCAACCTGAAGCGCCGACCCCGGCTGCCTCAAGAACCGCGTCATCCACGCCTACTGAAACTTCGAGGCGATTCCCCATCAGCGCACGAATTGCGCTGACGCGTCGGGCGTCCATGCTGGACTCCTTCACGGCATGCAGATTCTTATGCTCACATGCGAGTTCCTGGATCTGAGCGGGAAGAAAATCTGTTCCGTATGCGACTGGATTGTTGTAGAGCATACAAGAAACAGCGGGGACCGCCTTGAGCACGGCGGCAACATGTGCTTTCATCTCGCGCCAGTCGCCTTGATAAACGTAGGGCGGCAAAACCATCAAGCCCGCGCATCCCAGATCGACCGCGGCCACAGCCAGCTCTACTGCTCCCGATGTTGAGAGCGAAGAAATACCGGCCACAACGGGCGCCCGCCCCTCCGCTGAACGCACACAAGTGCGGAGGACTTGAAGTTTTTCATCAAAAGTAAGTGTCGCTGCTTCACCCAAGGTGCCGAGCGCAACAATTCCTGTACAACCCTCGTCCAGCAACCACTGGCAATGGCGCGTCATGAAATCGTGATCGATCGAGTAATTCCCGGCGAAACAGGTTGAGATAGCGGGCATGACACCCTTCCACTTCATCAATTGCCTCCAGTGACTTGGGATCTCCAGTTCGGGGCATCATGGCCTCGTCTAACCGTTCCGCCCTTACGCAAACAGTATATTATATCCAAAATGGTTGTTGTGATAGGATGCCGCTTCAGTTTAGAGAAAAGTTTCGCTTGAAGTCCGAGTTAACGTTCCTGTTTTGACTCCAGTTCTCGCGGTCGGCTAAGTGCGCGAATCTAAAAATACGACTCGTTTTATGAAAGACGGTGCAGCCTCGCGGCGTCCAGGCAGTACGGTCGCAACCAGCAGTCAATTCAGGCAGGGATTGAACTTGTTTGACGCGACGATGGTTGTGGTTGGGGTGATGATCGGGTCGGGCATTTTCATAGTTTCGGCGGATATGTCGAGACTGATTGGCAGCTCGGGATGGCTGCTTGTGGCTTGGGGGATCGCGGGCATGATCACCATCACGGGCGCACTTTGCTTTGGTGAACTGGCCGGGATGATGCCGCGAGCGGGCGGCATGTACATCTACTTGCGCGAGTCATTCTCGCCGCTGTGGGGATTCCTCTACGGTTGGACGTTGTTCACGGTGATCCAGACGGGCACAATTGCGGCTGTGGCCGTGGCTTTCGGGCGGTTCCTCGGCGTGCTCTGGCCGCGTGTCGCGGAAGACAATTATCTGATCGCTCCCATCCACCTGAGTAGCCACTACGCCCTTTCGCTATCGACGGTGCAGGTGGCGGCGATCCTGCTGATCGCAGTGCTCACGTCTACGAATAGCGGCGGCCTGAGTTATGGCCGGCTGGTCCAAAACGTTTCTACGGTCGCTAAAATTGGGACGCTCTTCGCGCTGATTGCGATTGGACTTCTGCTGGGGAGTAACGCCGCGGCGGTGCACGCCAATTTCGCCAATCCCTGGACTCGGCAGGGCTTCGAGCCGATCGTTCCCGGACTGACGGCGGGCAGTGCTTTTGGTCTTTTCATTGCCCTCTGCGTGTCGCAGACCGGTTCGCTTTTTTCCGCGGATGCGTGGCACAACATCGCGTTTGCCGCCGCAGAAGTGAAAAACGCGCGCCGCAATGTGACGCTGGCCATGGTCATCGGGACTACGCTGGTGATTTTGCTGTACCTCCTGGCCAATCTGGCGTACCTGACAACTTTGCCTCTAGCCGCGATCCAGCATGCTCCCGCCGATCGCGTTGCAACTGCGACGCTGCGAGTCATTCTTCCCGGGACCGGCACCATCGCCATGGCCGTCGCCATCATGGTCTCGACATTCGGAGCGGTCAATGCGCTCATCATGACAGGGGCACGCGTTTACTATGCCATGGCCTGCGAGCAGCTTTTCTTGCCTGCCGCCGCGCGCCTCAACCAGGCACACGTGCCGGGGCGATCGCTTCTGGTGCAGGGCATCTGGGCCATGCTTCTGGTGTTGCCGCGGACCTATGATCCGGCAACCGGCCGGTACGGGAACGTCTACAGCAACCTCCTCGATTACGTAATTTCGGCGGTGCTGCTGTTCTACATTTTGACTGTGGTGGGGCTGTTTCGGCTGCGATTCACGCGGCCTGACGCGGAGCGCCCGTACCGGACTGTCGGCTACCCCGTCGTGCCGGCTCTCCACATTCTGTGCACAAGCACGATACTGCTGGCACTCCTGGCGTATCGACCTACGAGCACGTGGCCGGGATTGCTCTTAATATTATTGGGAGTTCCGGTGTATCTGGTTTTGCGATATGCCAACCGGCGTGCAGAGCGGACACAGATTGCATAATGACGCCGGACAATAGGAAATAGGAAAGGGTGGATCGATGCGATTATCACGCGTGATTTCCGCGGTGGATCTGCACGCCTGCGGCGAACCTGGGCGAGTCATCACCGGCGGGGTGCTCGACGTGCCGGGGAACACGATGTTCGAGAAGAAGACCTACCTGGAGCAGCATGCCGACGGTCTTCGGAAACTCATGCTTCGCGAGCCGCGCGGGTATCCCGCGGCCAACTGTAATCTGTTGCTTCCGCCGACCAATCCCAAGGCGCAGGCCGGGTTCGTCATCATGGAACAGGTGGAATACCCGCCCATGTCCGGCACCAACACAATCTGCGTGGTCACCACTTTGATCGAAACCGGTATGGTGGTTGCGAACGAACCAACAACCACGATCACGCTCGACACGCCGGCCGGCCTGGTGGTCGTGCATGCAGAGGTGCAAGGTGGCAAGGTGAAGCGCGTCACCTTCGAGAATGTCCCCGCGTTTGCCACGCATTTGGACGCGAAAATAGAAGTGCCGCAACTCGGAACGGTAACCGTCGACGTGGCGTTTGGGGGAATGTTTTACGTCATGGCCGAGGCTCAGCCGCTGGGCCTGCGACTCACGCCCGACGAGGGACGGGACATTGTTCGGATCGGCGAAATGATCAAAACCGCTGCCCGCGAGCAACTGCCGGTGGCGCACCCTGATAATCCCGGGATTCAGGGGATCACCATCGCAGAACTTACCGGCCCGCCGACAAACCCCGATGCGCATGCCAAGAACGCAGTAATCGTCTCAACCGGCCAACTCGACTGGAACCAGCCCGCCACGTGGACTGGCGCCATCGACCGGTCACCATGCGGAACCGGCACCTGCGCGCGCATGGCTGCGCTTTACGCCAAGGGCAAACTCCGGCTTAATGAACCGTTCCCACACGAAGGGATCCTCGGAACAATCTTCACCGGCTGCCTGGTGCACGAAGCTCAGGTCGGAGACTATCGTGCGGTTGTTCCCACGCTGAGCGGCACGGCGTGGATTACCGGCTTCGCGCAGTACGTGGTTGATCCAGAGGATCCCTTTCCGGAGGGTTTTACGGTGGGCGATATCTGGGGCGCGGCCATGGACAAACCATTGACATGAGTCGATCTGGCTGGCCATCGGCAAGGGTGAAAATATTTTTCGCCTCGACCACAAATAGCTCTTGCAATGGAGGCAAAATTGGATACAATATCCGGACTTATGAATTTAAAATATTCGCACAACCGCATGCTTGTCGTCCTTTTTCTCGTGCTGGCGACGGCTTTTTGGAGCCGACTCGCGCACGCCCAAGCCATCAGTGGCGACGTTGTGGGGACGGTCACAGATAAGTCTGGCGCAGCCGTCGCCGGCGTTCGGCTGACCGCGACAAAAGTGGAAACCGGCGTTGCCACCACGACAGTCACCAACGACCGAGGCGAGTTTCACTTTGTGAACCTGCCGATTGGCAAATACAACGTGGCTGCGGAAGCCTCCGGTTTTGCCTCGAAGCAAGTGAACGATCTGGCAGTCCTCTTGAACCAGAACGTCACTCTTGACCTCTCACTGGACCCGGCATCGGTGAAGACGGTCGTGGAAGTCAGCGAGGCAGGAGTAACGATAGATACGACAACTGCCCAGTTGGAGTCGACGTTCGACAGCCAGGAGATGACTACGCTGCCGGCCGCGTCTCAGGGTTCCGGCGTATTGAATCTGGCCCTTCTGAATGCCGGAGTATCTTCGGCCGGCGGGCTTGGTTCCGGAAGTGGTGGGCCGTCCGTCAGCGGCCAGCGTGCCTACAACAACAACTTCACCGTCGAAGGTGTGGATAACAACAACAAGAACAATCCCGGCCCGGTGGCGACGGTTCCGGATGATGCGGTAGCCAGTCTCTCTGTCCTGCAGAATCAGTTTTCACCCGAGTTCGGCCATTCTAACGGCGGGCAGTTCAATACAGTGGTTTTGAGCGGAACGAACTCTTTTCATGGAAGGGTGTACGAATATTTTCAAAATCGAAATTTGAATGCAATCGATTCGCTGTGTCAATGCACGCAGAATCCGCGATATGACAACAACCGCTTTGGTGGCCAGGTGGGTGGACCCATCATCAAAGACAAGCTGTTTTTCTTTCAGAATCTGGAATACAACCCAACCGGTTACGAAGGGTCAACCTTCCCGGTTCTTGCACCTACCTCGGCGGGTTACACCACGTTGAACAGTCTGAGTGGTCTATCCCAGACTAATCTCAAGGTTCTGCAGCAGTATCTATCGCCAGCCACTCAAGCATGCGGGGCTACAGACGCCAGCCCTTGTCCAGTCGGTGGAGTTATCCAGGTAGCAGGTACGTCGATACCGGTGGGGACGCTCTCGGTCGCCGCGCCCAGCTATCAGAACGATCTGACTGCGGTCACTTCGGTGGACTACAACATTTCGGGGAATGATAGTCTCCGGCTCCGATATATCTATGCCAAGATCGACGCCCCGGATACCTCGCCGAATCTCCCTGTTTTCTACGGGACCAGTCCGACGCGCAGCGATTTGGTGAACATCAGCGAGTACCATACGTTCTCTCCAAGTATCAGTAATGAAGCTCGTCTCGGCTATAGCCGATTTTACAACGGCACTTTTGCTCCTAACCCTACGTTTCCTGGTCTGAGTGCTTTCCCCAGCTTCAATTTCGCTGATCTTGCCGGACTGCAGTTCGGTCCTAATTCCAGCGCGCCGAATTACACCATCATTAACACCTATCAACTGATCGATAACATCGCGATTCGGAAAGGCAATCACGATCTACGGTTCGGCGGCGAGGTAAGAAAGTACATATCACCGCAAAATTTCATAGCACGTTTACGCGGCGACTACGAATACTCAACCCTGGGTATGTACCTTCAGGACCTGAGTCCGGATCAAGTTGGCGAACGCAGCGTAGGAGTCGCTGTGGACGACGATAATCAAGCCGCCGTATATGCCTACGGGAACGATAATTGGCACGTGAGGCCGAATCTGACCTTGAACTTAGGACTACGCTACGAGTACACAACGGTGCAACACGTGTTGGAACTTCAAGCGTTGAACCAGATCGCCAGCGTGCCTGGACTCATCACGTTCGGTGCGCCGCAGGCTCCGAAGAAAAATTTTATGCCGCGGCTGGGTTTCGCCTGGGCACCGGGCCGGAGCAGCAACACATCGGTGCGCGGCGGGTTTGGCATCGGTTATGACGTGCTCTTTGACAACATCATTAACAACGAGTTACCGCCGGAATTAAGCGTCACCGAGGACGTGAACCTTAATGTCCAATCCCCTAATTTCCTTGCCAACGGAGGATTGCCGGGGGGAACCGGGCAGCTGGTTACGTATCCGAACGCTGCCGCCGCTGCCGCTGCGACTTCAAACGTGATGCCCGAACATCTGAAAGATCCTTACGCGATCAACTGGAACCTGGGAATTCAACACTCGTTCGGGAAGGATTTTGTCGCCGAGGTGCGCTATGTTGGCGTGCATGCGGTCCATCAAAACGTCCAACTGCGCCCGAACGAGGGAGTACTGGTCACGCCAACGAACTTCTTGCCAACGTACCTGAGCGCTCCCACGCAGGCAACTCTGGATTCTCTTCCCTTGACTTTGGCGGATTTGCAGAATGAGTCGAATATCCTCCCCGCATATGCGAACGCCGGTTTCACGAACGCCATAAAAGAGTATTCGCCGGTTGGAACTTCGATGTATCACGGACTACAGACCCAATTGAACAAGCGACTGAGCAACGGATTGCAGTTCCAGGCGGCCTGGACGTGGAGCCGCACCATTGATGACTCCAGTACCGATTTCTTCAGTACTTATCTAACGCCACGTCGTCCACAGAATTTTCAGGATCTCGCGGCCGACCGCTCGGTCTCGGGATACAGCCGTGCCCATCGCGTAACTTTGGCCGCGATTTACAATGTCCCATGGTACAAGGGATCGTCCAGTTGGTTCCTGAGGAACGTCGTCGGCAACTATACGATCGCACCGGTCTACACCTTTGAATCGCCCGAGTGGGGCGATGTTGTGAGTGCTGACGACGCTAACTTTAACGGCGACAGCGCGGGCGACCGCACCATTTATAACCCAGGCGGAGTAAAGGGAACAGGCTCTGCTGCCACTCCTTTAATGAATAGTGGTGGCGATACCGTGGCCTATCTCGCGACTAACCCCACGGCTGAGTACATCCAGGCTCTGCCAGGGGCGCTTACTACCTCCTCGCGTAATACTTTGTCCCTCCCCCACATCAACAACTGGGACCTGGCGGCGACGAAGCGTTTCAACCTTACGGAGCGTTTCAGGTTCGAGTTCACAGTGCAGGCATTCAATCTCTGGGGTCACCCCCAGTATGTTGCCGGCTCGCTGGACGATATCAAAATCTCTCAGGCTACTGAGGGCAGCGTGTTGAACTATCTGACGCCGGGTCAACCGAACTTCAACGACCCTCGAGCCACGTTCAGCAGCAACCCGAGGAGCCTGCAGCTGGTGGCAAAGATATTTTTCTAGTTACGCGGCACGGCAGCCTCAGTTATTAGAAGACGCAGGTTTGAGATAGCTATCAAACCACTTGACGCTCCGCTCATAGTAGTCGTGCGTATGGACCGGCTGTCTTTTGATGCCATGCCCCTCGGTCGGATA
>Ga0302326_10006995_pt1 | contig 25224 bp, 24 predicted proteins | sample Palsa_T0_3_FD_202264 | JGI IMG/M metagenome (GOLD analysis project Ga0302326, IMG submission 202264) | Peat permafrost microbial communities from Stordalen Mire near Abisko, Sweden - Palsa_T0_3 | ecosystem: Environmental > Terrestrial > Soil > Palsa > Peat permafrost | place: Sweden: Abisko... | reverse complement strand
GAGCGACACAAGCGCGATCGTGTACCGGTAGCGCTCGAGCTTCCTGTAGTCACGGAAGCCGACGATCGTCGCTGCGAACAGGATCAGGCCGAGCACGAACCACTGCGCCTGCTGGCGGGCGTAGGTGGAATCGATCCGGTAGATCATCACGATCCCGAAGCACGACAGCAGCGCGACCAACGGGAACATGTACGGATCGGCGTAAGGCAAGGTCGCGCGGATCACCATGTGCCCAGCGAGGCAGAGACCGAGGAAGATCGCGCCGTAGGTCAGCGAGATGTTCGACAGTGCGTTCGAACGCTGGATGAACACTCCCGCGAAACCTGCGGTCACGAGCAGAGAGGCCGGGATCAGTCCGACCAGCTCGCGGTTACGCGCCGTCAACGAGGAGACTCCCCTCGGAAGGTCATTGCTGCACCTTGCCGAGCTCGAGGTCGTTCACGAGGTTCTGAGCGTTGGCCTGCGAGCGGAGGTCGTCGTTGAGCACGCGGGCACGCTCGGCGGGTGCCAGCGTCGACGCGGGCACCCCGGACTCATAGAAGATCTCGTAGAGCCGGACTCCCGCCACGAGGTTGTACGGCAGGCCCCGGTAGATCGTCACGAAGCCCTGCGAGTTGGTGCCGATGAAGAACAGCTGGCGCGTCGCGAGCCAGCCCCCGGACCCAAACAGGAAGAGGACGATCAAGGTTGCGAGCAGCGCGGCCGCCGGCTTGCTGTAACGCCAGCCGCGGCGGCGCGGGGAGTCGACGCTCCCATCCGGGGACCCGCGGTGAGTTCGCGCCAGGGGTGCCGGCCGGACCTCGCGGGATGAGGCGGCAACCGGCGGGGGAGCAACAGCAACGCCGCTCGCGTTCGCGACCGGCCCGGAAGATGGGAGCGGTGAGGCGACAATCGTCGGCTGATCGGTTTCGAGCCCGCTACCGACCTCCTCGAGCCGGAACAGGATGACGGTGATGTTGTCCCGTCCGCCGGCGCGGTTGGCCTCGTCGATCAGCCCCTGCGCCACGTGCTCGAGCACGGGCGAGGAGCCGACGATCTCCTTTACCTGGGCCTCGGAGATCATCGATGTCAGGCCGTCGCTGCAGAGCAGGATCACGTCCCCGGCCCGGACCGGATAGGTCCACGTGTCCACCACCACGTCAGGCTCGGGACCGAGCGCCCGCGTGATGATCGACCGCTGCGGATGGTCGGCCGCCTCCTCTTCTGTGAGCTTGCCGCGCTTGATCAGCTCCGCCATCAGCGAGTGATCCTGGGTCAGGCGAGTCAGCTCGCCGGCGCGGAAGAGATAGGCGCGGCTGTCGCCTACGTGAGCGATCGCCAGGTCGTTCTCTCCCAGGTAGGCCGCGGTCAGGGTCGTGCCCATCCCGGCGTGCTCGCTCTTCCTCCGTGACAGCTCGTAGATCCGCTGGTTGGCCGTCCGGGCGACAGCGGCGAGCCGCTCCTCGGGACTGCCCTGATCGGGGAGTCCGTCGGCGAATGCGTCGACGGCGATCTTCGATGCGACCTCACCCGCTTGCGCGCCCCCCATCCCGTCGGCGACCACGAAGACCGGCGGTTGGGCCAGCACGGCATCCTCATTCTCCCGGCGCTGAAGGCCGGTGTGAGTAAGTGGAATCCAATCGGCGGCTCGAAGCATGTGATTACTGCAGGTAAGAGAACTCGCTGTCGCCGATCCGGATCTGGTCACCCTCATGCAGCGGCTGCGGGCCCGTCAGCGGTTGATCATTCAGGTAGGTGCCGTTGGTGGAGCCTAGATCCTCGATCACGACGACATGTCCCTCGCATGAGATGCGCGCATGACGTGAGGATGCGAACGGATCATCGAGCTTGATCTCGACGTCGCCGCGTCCGAGGGTAGCGCCACCGCTCAGGTCGTAGGCGACCCCGGTCTCGTGCCCGAGCGCACGCTCGACGAGTAGCCGGGGCTCGAAGTCACCGCCGACGTCAGCCCACCCGGCCGCCGCGGCGTACATCGCGGTCGCATCCGGCGACTGGCGCTCAGGAGCGTCCATGACCCCCCCGCGTCCTCGGCGAAGATCGCGAAGTGAGCTGATCGCGACCCACATCAGGAATAGGTAGAGCACGGCGAGGAAACCGAACTTCAGCGCCACCGAGACCGGCGCAAGCTGAACCGAGCCGATCATTCGAGCTCGAACGTGAGCGTGGAGGTTCCGAGCTCAATCCGATCGCCGGGTCGCACGACCTCGGGAGCGTCGATCCGGCGCCCATTGAGCACCACGCCGTTCGTCGCGCCGAGGTCGCTGAGCACCCACGAGCCGCCGCGCGGGCGCAGTTCGGCGTGCTGGCGAGAAACGTTCGGGTCAGTCAAGACCACATCGCACTGGCGGCTGCGGCCGATCGTCGCGCCGGAAGGGCCGACGACGAGGCGCTTTCCATCGACGAGCAACAGCACGGTCGCGAAGGTCGCCCGCGCTCGCTCCTGAAGCGGCTCGGACAGGCGATCCGCTGTGCTGTGGATCATCGTCCGGCCCCCGGCGTTCCCGACCTCAGCGGGCGGGGCGTCGTCAGGGGGCTGGTGAACGACCCTGGTCTGGATCCCGAACTCCCCGAGGCCCAGCCGACCGTCGGTCTGGAACTCGATCACCGGGCGCGAAACCATTGCCAGCCGCTCGCGGCGGGCGAACTCGAGCAGATATCCGGCCAGCTCGCCCGCAAGTGCCTCCTCGTAGTCGGCGAACCGCTCGCGGTCCCGCGGGGAGAGATATACGACGTATTCGTTCGGCACGTACGTCCGTGAGACCGAGAAGGACTTGTGCTCCTCCATCTCCCGCGCGAGCCTGCGCGCGATCTCGACTGGACGGACCTCGGAGCGGAAGGCACGACTGAACGTGCCTTCTACGAGGCCGGCAATCTTACTTTCGAGGCTTCTCAGCACGCTCATCGGACGCCCCTACGGGCACTCGGATGCTACGGAACTCGCGCGGAAACCCACCCCGTGCGGCACCTTCGGACGATGCTTGGCGCGAGCACGACCACGAACCCGGTCACGCCGCCCAGCACCGCATCGTGGAGGGTGGCGCTCGCGAGCGAGCCATGCACCATCCGCAGGGCGGCGTAGGTGGCGGCCACGAGGCCGGACGCCCAGACGCTCGCGAGCACGAAGTCCAGCGCCAGCGAACGACCGCGAACAATCCAAGGCAGGACCACCGCTGCGGCCGCCCACACGGGTGCGGGCGCGATCGCGCCTGAGCTGATCAGCGGCTCGAGCACCTGGTGCACGGTGGCGCCGACCGATAGCGGCCATTGACCAGGCGGCGGCGACCCCGGCGGCGAGCGGAGATACAGGTCCACCCCGGACAGCGCGGTGCCAAGCACAACGAACACCCACCCTGTGGCGCCGAGCGCGGCTCGGGCCCAGGCTCCACGAACGCGGCCGGCGACTGCCGGCCATGCGCCGGCGATGCCGATGGCGCCGAGCGCCGGCGCGCCGGCGGCCAGGGCCCACGCCGTCCCATTCCAGGGCGCGAGCAATGACGGCAGCAGACCCCCGAGGACGACGACGACGGCCGCGCCGGTCTTGCCGTCGGCGGAGAGCCAGACCGCGAGCACGAACACGAACGCCAACCAGCCGACCCGGGGAAGGGCCGCCACCAGCGTCCCTGCCAGCAGGGCGACGGCAAACGGCGCAACGGCGGAGCTCGGCAACAGGTTCGCGGTCAGCCAGGCCGCGAGTCCAGCGGTTGCAACCCCGGCGAGCCCGCGTTCGGGCCAGCGAACCACGGCGGGGGTGGCGGCCGCGGGGGTGGGCTTGCGCTCAGACGGCTCGCGTTCAGACGGCTTGCGTTCAGACGGCTTGCGTTCAGACGGCTTGCGTTCCGGCGATCGAGGGCCGGGTGTGGTGCCGACCCCGTTGCTGCGCCATGAGCGCCACTGCGGCTCGACCACCCCGGCGGTGTCAGACATCCGATCGACCACCGCCAGGAGCGCAGCCCGCAGGTCTTCGACCGTGCCCCGCTCTCGGGCTCTCGGTCGCAGCGCGAGGTCGATCGACTGGCCGAGCTCCCGGGGGAGATCGTGCCGCTGGCGCCGGAGCGGCGGCAGATGGGCGCCAAGCCGGCGCGCGCGCCCAGCCGCGGTGCCGGTCCGAACGGGATTCACTCCCGTCAGCGCCTCGTAGAGGACGACCGCCAGGGCGTATAGGTCCGCGGCGGCTCCGGCGTCCCGACCCTCCGCCTGTTCTGGCGCCATGTAGGCGGCGGTCCCGAGCACGTCCCCGGTCCTTGTCAGCGTGTCACCGCCGACGAGCCGCGCGACGCCGAAATCCGTCAGCTTCGCAACCGCAGCCGGAGTCGACGGTCGGTCGGGGACGAGCACATTGGAGGGCTTCACGTCCCGGTGCACGACATTCTCTGTGTGAGCGTGCGACAGCGCGTCGCACAGGGCGACGCCGATCCCGACGATCTCTCGGTCTGACAGCCGTCCAGCCTCGAGCAGCTCGCCAAGCGTCGAGCCACGGACCAGCTCAGAGACGAGGTACGCGCCATCGTCATCGGTCCCCGCTTCGTAAAGGGTGACGATGCCGGGATGGGCGAGCCTCGCAGCGGCATGCGCCTCGCGCTCGAAGCGCCCGCCCACGATCCGTTCCCGAGGAACCATCTTGACCGCGACGTCTCGCTCGAGGCGCTCGTCGCGGGCCATCCACACGGTGCCGAATGCGCCGGCGCCCAGCCGGCGGCGGAGGCGGTAGCGGTCGAGCACAAGCGGTCCTTCACCGCGGGTCGCGGCACTGGCCGCAACCGTGGCGGCGGTGTGCTCGTCGGGCGCCCTGCGAACAGTGCCAGCCTCGCTTCGAGTCACAGTGGGCCTTTCCACATAAGGCGCTCAGCACCTGCGACTGGTGGCGAGCTTCCCGGCGCGTGAGTCCGATTAACCGCCGCCGGGCGGGTGGAGGTCAGCTCGAGGCCCCGTTTTTTGGCGTCTGCGGCGTGCATGAGCGCTTGCGAGGTTGCCAATCCGGCCGGACGGCCGGTCATACTGGGCTTTCGGAATCCTTTAAGGAGCGATCGAACCTTGTCGTTCTTCGACGAGACGGACGAGCCCCGGCCCGCGCCGCGAACACGCAGGCCCTCCGGGATGGGCCGGCGCCCCCCCACCGACCAGCAGGCGATCCTGGCGCGCCGGGCGGTGGCTGGTGTGGCGATCCTGGTCGTCGTGATCCTGATGGTCGTCGGAATCCACAGCTGCCAGGTGAGCTCGCGCAATAGCGCACTCAAGAACTACAACAACAGCATCGGGTCACTTGTCCGGCAGTCAGACAACACCGGTGCGCAGCTGTTCAGGATCATCGCGGCGGGAGGCCTGTCCAAGAACGAGCAGAGCGTCCAGACGTCGCTCAACAGCACGAAGCTCGCCGCTCAGTCGCAGCTCTCGACGGCGCAGAACCTGAGCGCGCCCTCCCAGGTCACGACGGCGCAGCAGAACTTCCTCGTCTCGCTCTCGCTGCGACGCGACGGAATCGCCGATATCGCGAGCAACATCCAGGCGGCGCTCAACAGGCCCACCGCCCAGGATGCGATCACCTCGATGGCGCTGGACATGCAGAGGTTCCTGGCTTCCGACGTCGTGTATACGACACAGACCGCGCCGGAGATCGCAGCCGCGCTGCACGCGGCCAGCATTCCCGTCGGGGGCGCCAGCGGCGTGCAGATTCAGGCGACGAACTTCCTGCCCAACCTCTCCTGGCTCACACCCAGCTACATCGCTTCCGAGCTCGGCGCGTCACTCTCGGCCAGTAGCGGCGGCGGCACCTCCTGCCCGACAGGCGACACCTGCGGGCACGCACTGACCTCCGTCAGCGTCGGCGGCGTGCCGCTCTCGACCGGAGGCGGCAACACGATTCCCGCCAGCCCGGCGCCGACATTCACGGCCAATTTCACGAACGGCGGACAGGTCGCAGAGACCAACGTGACCGTTCAAGTCCTGGTCACGACGTCGTCGGGCACGACGATCACCGCCCAGACGGTCGTGCCGGTTACGAAGGCCGGCCAGACGTACAACACGCCGATCACGCTGTCGAAGACGCCACCGACCGGACAGGCGCAGGTCAAAGTGACCGTTGAGAAGGTCCCAGGCGAAGTCAACCTGGGCAACAACTCGTTTACGTATCCGGTGACGTTCGACTAAGGCGCCCTTCGGGCGCTTGGGGCATTTGCCAGGGGCAATGCCCTGTGGAATTTGCAGGAGGCAAAATTCCATTGGCGCGGGCGCTTGGTGCAGGGGGCGTCTGGCGCACGGGGCGCCCGGCCCAGGATGTTCGCCGCCAGGCGAACTCCCGAGCGCGCGAAGCGCGCCCTTCCCCGTATCCTTTTACGGGTGCACGGGCTGACGAGTACGGTAGGCATCGTCGCGCTGGCCGCGGGGGGCGTGGCAGTCGTCTCGCTGGGGCTAGGCCTGGCACTGGCAGCCCAACTGCGCCGCCTGCGCGCTGACCAGCGGATGGTGATGGGGGACACGCGCCGCGACCTGCCCGCCCACGCGGCTGCACTCGAACGAAAATTCGATGCGCTTGGCGCGTACGTCCAAGACGCCTCACAGCGCCTGGATGGCCGTATGAGCGTCGCCGAGAGCCGGCTCGATGGGGCCGTGGCCCACCGAGCGCTCGTGCGCTACGACGCATACGGGGAGATGTCCGGGCGCCAGTCGACATCGATCGCGTTGCTCGACTCCACGCGCTCCGGCGTCATCCTTTCCTCCATCCACCACCGAGACCAATCGCGGCTGTACGCCAAGCAGGTGCGCAACGGCCGACCCGAGCTGGAGCTCTCGCCCGAGGAGGACGAGGCGATCCGGCTCGCACTCGAGGGAGACGCCGCCGAGGCGGCTTCGGCGTAATCGCCACCGGCGACACGAGCCCCGATGCGCGTCGGCTATTTCGGGCCCGAGGGCACGTTCACACAGGAGGCTCTGCTCGCGGCGACTGCCGGGCGATCGCTCGAGCTGGTCGCACTCCCCACGATCTACGACACCGTGATGGCGGTGCACGATCGCAGCGTCGAGCGCGCGCTCGTCCCGATCGAGAACTCGATGGAGGGCTCGGTCAATGCGACACTCGACTCACTCGCGATCGAGACCGAGGACGTGGCGATCGTCGGCGAGGTCGTGCATCCAATCCGGCACTGCCTGATCGCACGCGAGTTTCTCGAGCTGTCGGAGATCGAAGCGGTGCTCTCGCATCCGCAGGCCAACGCACAGTGCGCCCGATTCATCCGCACGCGTCTGCCGGCCGCAAAGGTGCTCGCGGCGAGTTCAACGGCGGACGCGGTCCGCATGCTGGCCGATCACGACGGACCATGGGCCGCGCTTGGGAACCGCGCCGCCGCCGAGCGCTACGGATGCGTGGTGCTGCGCGCCGGTGTCGAGGACGTCTCGGGGAACGAGACCCGCTTCGTCTGGCTGGCCCCTGCCGGCGCGCCTGCCGGAGGCCCCGGGGAGACGGACCGGGTGCTCGGTCCATGGAAGACGGCGATCCTCTTCTGGGGCGTGGGCTCGGAGGCCCCCGGATGGCTCGTGAGCTGCCTGTCCGAGCTCTCCTCGCGCGACGTCAACCTGACCCGAATCGAATCGCGTCCACGTCGCCAGGGACTCGGGCGCTACATGTTCTTTGCCGACCTCGAGGGACGCGACTCAGAACCGCACGTCGCCCAGGCACTGGCAGGTCTCCGCAACCATGTCGAGTCGCTACGCGTGCTCGGGTCGTTTCCGGCCTGGCCCGACAGCTAGACGGCCCCAGGCGCCGTCCGAGAAATCGCCCGCCGTCCCGCTAGACTGCGGGCGTCGTGTTGTCCCCAGCACCACCTGAGCCAGGGGGGTCCGTGCCGCTCACAGAGCACCAGCGGCGCGGGCGTGAGGGTGGTCGGGTGCTTGTATTGAACGCGACCTTCGAGCCGATCAACGTCTGCACCGTGCGCCGCGCGGTCGTCCTGCTGCTCAAGGAGAAGGCCGAGGTGATCGAGCACGGCGACTGGGAACTCCGATCGGCGACGCGAACCGTGACCCGCCCGGTCGTGATCCGTCTGGTCAGCTACGTGCGCGTGCCGCGCGATACTCACAGGCGCAAAATCACTCGCAGGGCCGTGTTTGCGCGGGACGACTGGACCTGCCAGTACTGCGGCGCGCGATCCAACCTCACCGTCGACCACGTGATCCCGCGCTCGAAGGGCGGCGCGTCGAGCTGGGACAACATCGTCGCTTCATGCGCGCCTTGCAACCTGCGCAAGGGGAACGCGCTCCCGCGCCAGGCCGGGATGCGGCTACAGCGCCAGCCGAGGACGCCGAGCCCGCACGTGTTCATCCACGTCGCGAGCCCCACGATCCCGGCCGCCTGGCTGCAGTACCTGGCCGCGTAGGGGGCACGGGCAGCCCACCGTTGTCTGGGGTCCTTGGCCCCGGGTGGGATCCTTGCAAGCAGCTCGGGGGAGGCACGCATCGTTTCCTCCGGATAGCAGAGGTGTTGATGCGTTCATCCCTGCAAACTGTGCGGATCCGGGCAGCCGCCGGTTAACACGAAGGGCGAGGCGCCCTGTGGCTGGGATCGCCAGCCGCCGCCGGTTAAACACGAAGGGCGAGGCGCCCTGTGGCTGGGATCGCCAGCCGCCGCCGGTTAAACACGAAGGGCGCCGTCGACAACGGCGCCCTTCGCAAACGTCAGGCTGACTCTGGTCGAAGGCCGGCTGCTCGCCGGAGGGACAACTCCCGGCACCTGCCTCGACGGTGTCTCGGTCTGGACTCCGCTACGCGGGGCCAGCCTCCGAGCTAGCGGCCGGACACCTCCAGCGTCCCGCAAGAACTGTCAGACAATGGCGGACCACCTCCTTTCTCTGGTAGAAGGCAGATTAGCGAACGGCGGGGCGGATGTACACGCACGGCCTACTCGGGGGTGGCCCCGTCATCGCCGGCGTCGAGCATTTCCGGCTCGGCACCGCCCGTCTCTGGCACGTCAGATTCCTGGTCGGCCGGCAGTAGCGGCGGTCCGTCACCGACTACGGGTGCCGCTGTCGCCTCGGAATCGATCACGAGCGCGACGGCGCTGACCTGATCATCGTCGCGAATGTTCATCACGCGAACTCCCTGGGAGGCACGGCCGTAGCGGTTGATCCCGCGCACGGACGTGCGCTGAACCATGCCGTTCTGGGAGATGAACACCAGCTCCTGGTGCTCGCGAACGACGAGCGCGCCGGCGAGCGCGCCCTTGTTCTCGGTCAGCTGGATCGTGCGTACGCCCATCGTGCCGCGACCCTTGACCGGGTAGTCGGAGATTGGTGTGCGCTTGCCGTAGCCGTTTTCGGTCACGACGAGCAGCTCCTGGTCATCGCGGGCAACGTCCATCGCCAGCACTGCATTGCCCTTCTGGGAGACGTTCATCCCCCTCATGCCGCTGGTGTCGCGACCCATCGGGCGAACCTGGCTCTCGCTGAAGCGGGCGGCCTGTCCCGAGCGCGAGATCATGATGATGTCGTCGTCGCCGCTCGTGCGACGAACCGCGATCAGCTCGTCGTCGTCGCGAATGTTGATCGCGATGATCCCGTCCGCCTTGATCGGCGTGTTGTACGCGAGGAACTCGGTCTTCTTGACGATGCCGTCGCGAGTCGCGAATACGACGTACCGGCCTTCGGTGAAATCACGCGTCGAGAGGACGGATTGCACGCGCTCACCCTCGCGCAGTGGCAACAGGTTGACGAGCGCGCGACCCTTGGCGGTGCGGGAGGCCTCGGGCAGTTCGTAGACCTTGAGCCGGTAGATCTTTCCGCGGTTGGTGAAGAACAGCAGGTAATCGTGCGTCGAGGACACGAAGAGGTGCTCGATGTAGTCCTCGTCCTTCATGTCCATTCCGGTCACGCCGATCCCGCCCCGACGCTGCTGGCGGTATGTGGAGAGCGGCAACGACTTGATGTATCCGGAGTGCGTGATCGAGATCACCATCTGCTGATCGGCGATCAGATCCTCGATGTCGATCTCGCCTTCCGCATGCGTGATCTCGGTCCTGCGCTCGTCTCCGTAGGCGCTCGCGATCTCCGCCAGCTCGTCCTTGATCAGGCCGTTTACGCGGCTCTCGTCCCCAAGGATCTCGCGCAGCTCCTTGATCCGCTCGAGCAGGTCGGCGTGCTCCTGCCTGATCTTGCCGGCCTCCAGTGCCGTGAGCCGGCTGAGCGTGAGCTGCAGGATGGCCTGTGCCTGGATCAAGGTCAGCTCGAAGCGCTCGATCAGCCCCTGCCGGGCCGTCTCCGGATCGGGAGAGCTACGGATCAGCGCGATCACCTCGTCGAGGTTGGCGAGCGCGACCAGCAGCCCTTCGAGAACGTGCGCCCGTTCCTCCGCGCGCCTGAGCTCGTACTTCGTGCGACGGATGATGACTTCGCGCTGGTGGTCGACGTAATGGCCGATCACCTCGCGCAGCGACAAGGTTCGCGGCACGTTATCGACGAGGGCGACGGTGTTGACGCCGAACGTCGTCTGCATCGGCGTGTGCTTGTAGAGCTTGTTCAGGACGACCTTCGGGATCGCGTCGCGCTTGAGCTCGATCACGAGCCGCATGCCGTGCCGGTCAGACTCGTCCCGTAGGTCGCTGATCTCGGAAATCTTCTTGTCGTGCACGAGCTCGGCGATCTTCATGATCAGCCCGCCCTCGCCACCCTTTCGCACCTGGTAGGGCAACTCGGTGACGATGATCGCCTCCTTGCCCTGCCCGATCGGCTCGATGTGCGCTTTCGCTTGCACGCGGACGCGTCCGCGTCCGGTCGCATACGCGTCGCGGATGCCCTCCCGGCCCAGAATCGTCCCGGCCGTGGGGAAGTCCGGGCCCTTGATGTAGCGCATCAGGCCATCGACGTCGATGCTCGGATCGTCGATATACGCGATCGTCGCGCCGATTACCTCTCTGAGGTTGTGGGGCGGGATATTCGTCGCCATCCCCACGGCGATTCCCGACGAGCCGTTGACCAACAGGTTGGGGAACCGAGCCGGGAGCACCACGGGCTCCTGCCGCGACCCGTCGTATGTGGGGACGAAGTCAACGGTGTCCTCGTCGAGGTCTCGCAACATCTCAGTCGCGAGGCGGTCGAGGCGGGCCTCTGTGTAGCGCATCGCGGCTGCCCCGTAGCCGTCGATGTTCCCAAAGTTACCGTGACCATCGACAAGCGGGTAACGCATCGAGAAGTCCTGCGCGAGGCGCACCAGGGTGTCATAGATCGCCGTGTCACCGTGAGGGTGATACTTGCCCATTACTTCGCCGACTATCTGGGCGCACTTGACGTGCTTGCGGTTCGGCTGCAGGCCAAGCTCGTTCATCACGTAGAGGACGCGGCGATGTACTGGCTTCAGGCCGTCACGCACATCGGGAAGCGCCCGGCCGACAATGACCGACATCGCGTAGTCGAGGTAGGCAGAGCGCATCTCCTCCTCGAGCCCACGTGGCTCGATGTTGCCGCCGCCGATAGTGTCAATCGTTGCCATAGCCGGTTACACGTCCAGGTTTGTCACGAGCCGCGCGTTCTCCTCGATGAACGCTCGCCGCGGCTCTACTTGATCGCCCATCAACATCGAAAAGACACGGTCGGCGGACGCCGCATCCTCCATCGTCACCTGTACGAGCGTCCGTGACGCCGGATCCATCGTGGTCTCGCGTAGCTCCTCTGAGTCCATCTCGCCCAAGCCCTTGAAGCGAATCACCTCGACGCCCTTTTGCGCAACCTCGAGGATGGCCGCGCGTAGTTCCTCGAAGCTGATCGACTCATTGCGCTGATCGCCTAGGCGGATCTGGAACGGCGGGGTTCCGGCGAGCTCGGCGAGCTCGGCGTGAACATCGGCCAGCCGCCGGTATTCGGTCGCATCGAGGGCCGAGCGCTTGACATGGTGTGTGCTCGCCAGGCCGGTCTTCGTCTCGATCGTGCGAACCACGATTTCAGCCTCGTCCTGCGACATCACCTCGGTCGAGAAGGTCTCGCCGTTCTGCGACGCCTTGCCAACATGGCGCAGCAATCCTTCGCTGTCCACGATCTGCTCCTCCAGCAGCCGGGCCTGCTGGATGAAGGAGACGATCCCGTGGCCGTGCGTCGAACGCAGCGCCGAAGCCCAGCCCTCGTATTGCTTGAGCAACCGCGAGAAGCGCTTCCACCTGGCGTCGGTCAGCTTGAACTGCCTGTTGAAGCGGTCGAACACGGTGATCCGCTCGAACTTGTCGCCGAGCAGGATGTCCTCGAGCTCGGACTCGCGCTCGATGTACCGATCCTTCTTACCGTGGCGGTAGCGATACAGCGGCGGCTTGGCGATGTACACGTAGCCGGCTTCGATCAGCTCCTGCATCTCCCGGAACAGGAGGGTCAGGGCGAGCGTGCGGATGTGAGCTCCGTCGACATCGGCGTCCGTGAGCAGCACGACCTTGTGATACCTCGCCTTCGAGAGGTCGAACTCGTCGCGTACCCCGGTGCCGATCGCGGTGATCAGCGCCTGGATCTCCGTGTTACCGAGAACCTTGTCAATGCGGCTCTTCTCGACGTTCAGGATCTTCCCGCGCAGCGGCAGGATCGCCTGGGTGCTGCGGTCGCGCGCGCCGACCGCCGAGCCGCCCGCGGAATCACCCTCGACGACGAACAGCTCCGACAGCGCCGGGTCCTTGATCGAGCAGTCTGCGAGCTTGCCCGGCAGGCGCGAGTTCTCAAGCGCCGACTTGCGCCGGGTGAGGTCGCGGGCCTTACGCGCGGCAGAACGCGCCTGAGCAGCCTGCACGGCCTTACGGATGACGGCCCGTGCTTCCTGCGGGTTCTCCTCGAGGAACTCGGACAGCCTCGCGTTGACGATCGACTGTACGAAGCCGGCCATGCCGGGGTTGCCAAGCTTAGTCTTCGTCTGGCCCTCAAACTGGGGGTCCGTCAGCTTCGCCGAGATCACCGCCGTCAGGCCCTCGCGAACGTCCTCGCCGGTGAGCGGGTCGTCCTTATCCTTTAGCTCGCCTTTGTCGCGCGCGTATCTGTTCAGCACCCCGGTGAGCGCCGAACGGAAGCCGGAGAGGTGGGAGCCACCCTCGTGCGTGTTGATGTTGTTAGCGAACGAGAACACGGACTCCTGGTAGGAGGCGTTCCACTGCATCGCGACCTCGACGGCGCCCTCGTCGCTCTCACCGGAGAACGAGATCACCTTCTTTTGGATCGGCTCCTTGTTCTCGTTGAGGTAGCCGACGAAGTCGACGATGCCGCCCTCGTAACGGAACTCGGCTCGATGACCCGTGCCGCGCTCATCGATGATCGCGATTCGTAGTCCTCGCGTCAGAAAGGCCGTCTCGCGCATCCGCTCCTCGAGCGTGGCGAATTCGAAGTCGAGCGTCTCGAAGATGTCCGCGTCCGCGAGAAAGGTGATCTTCGTCCCGGTGTCCGGCGTCGGCTCGCCACGGGTGAGGTCACCCTGAGGCTTGCCGCGCTCGTATGTCTGCGTCCAGTGAAAGCCGTCACGGGTGATGTCGAGGTCGAGCCGCTCCGACAGCGCGTTCACGACCGACACCCCCACCCCATGCAGCCCGCCGGAGACCTTGTAGCCACCGCCGTCACCGAACTTGCCGCCGGCGTGCAGGACCGTGAGCACGACCTCCGCCGCCGGACGCTGCTCTTTCTCCATGATCGCCACGGGGATCCCGCGGCCGTCGTCGACAACGGTCACCGAGTTGTCGGGGTGGATCGTGACCGTCACCTCGGTGCAATGGCCGGCGAGGGCCTCGTCGACCGAGTTATCGACAACCTCGTATACAAGATGGTGCAGGCCGCGCAGACCGGTCGAGCCGATATACATTCCTGGCCGTTTGCGTACCGCTTGCAGTCCCTCCAGGACGGTGATGTCCTGCGCGTCGTAGCTGCTCTCGCTCCGAGGGGGCTGCGGGGCGCCGTTGTCCTTCTCCAAAGGTCCTCCGATTACATTGAGACGCCCCGGATCCGGCCGGTTGGCGGATAGCCGGGGCGTCCGAAGTTAGTAGTCAGAAGAATAGCACACCGACCCCTCGTCCCGGCCCCTGACCGACTCATAAAGTGCCTGCAAAACGGCCAAATAGACGGGCCTGTACGGAACGTTATCCGAACCCGTTCTCAGGCTGCTGCTCAGGCTGCCTCTGGCACGACCCGGGAGCTCATTAATCCGGGGGCTCGTGAGGAGTCAGGCGTACGCTCAGCTCAGCGGGATCGCGACGCAGCGCAGGCGCTGGACGCCACCGCTCGGGAGCGCTTCGTTGAGGCGCTCCACGATCTCCGGGGCCATCAGGTCGAGCTCCTGCGCCCACACGGCAGCGGCGCAGGCCACCGTCAAGACTCCCCCCCGTTCAGAGGTCGGCTGCGCCGCTTCGGCGATCGTCTCACCGACGGTTGTACGCCACACTCGCTGTACCGCGGCAAGCAGCGTGTCCGGCTCCCATTCCGAGCGGACCTGCTCCAGCGCGAGACCAAGCGGGCGGGGGGCCAGTCTCCTCATGCCGCGGCGGCCTCGTACAGCAGCCGGCCGTCCGACACGGCCAAGAGCGACACGGCGCCGCTGTCCGCGCCGGGCACGTGCTCCGCGTCGGTGGTCGTGATGATCGCCTGTCCGGCGCCGACGCGCAGCACCTCAACCAGCGCTCGGCGCCGGTCGTGGTCGAGCTCGCTCATGACGTCGTCGAGGAGCATCACCGGAGGGAACGGGCGCACCGACGAGATCACCTCGCGCTCGGCGAGGAGCAGGGCAAGGAGCGCCAGGCGCTGCTGCCCTTGGGAGCCATACGAGCGGAGCTCGCGACCGACGCGTGTGAGCAGCAGTTCGTCGCGATGCGGGCCGTGGCCGGTAAACCCGCGCTCGAGGTCCCCATCCACCCGCGCGGCGAGCTCCCCGGCGAGCTCTTCGGGTGTGCGCGCCCTCGACCTGGGGCGGTATTCAATCGAAGGCTCGCCACTCAGGCCAAGTTCCTGCGCATATCGCGCGAACGGCACCGCAGCCGCGCGGACAGCCTCGGCGCGATCATTCATCAGCGCGACACCATGCCGTGCCAGCTGGAGATCCCACGCCGCCAGCGTGTCGCGCCTCCCGTGGCCCGAGCGGATCCGAGCCACCAACGCGTTGCGTTGAGCAAGGGCATGCGCGTAGGAGCGCCGGGTGAGCGTGCGCGAGGGCCAAAGCGCAGCCACCACCTGATCGAGATGGGCCCGTCTGACCCCAGGGCTGCCCTTTACAAGCTCGAGGCGATCGGGCATGAACACGCTCAGAAGCGGGCGTTCGGCGATGTCGAGCAGCCGATCGACCGGCGCGCCGTCGACGAGCATCCGCTTCGGCTGACCCGGCTCGAAGCCAACCGCCAGCTCATGCGCGCCGTCACTCGTGCCCAGCCTGACGACGACGCGGGCAGCCGCGGCGCCAAACCGGACGACCTCACGCTCGTTCGTCGTCCGGCACGACCGGCCGGTGCAGCCGAAATACAGGGCCTCGAGCAGATTCGTCTTACCGGCCCCGTTTGGACCCCATACAACGGTGATGCCCTCGCCAATCGGGACTTCGGCCAACTCGTAGCAACGGAAGTCACGGACGGAGAGCGATAGGACGCGCATCGTCTCGGCCAGCAGAGCCGTGCCGGCTACACGTTGAGCCGAATCGGCATGATCAGATATCGGAAGCCGCTGCCATCAGCTGCCTCGATTAGTCCCGGGCGTAGCGGACTGATCAGCTTCAGCAGTAGATCACCCTCGCCGATCGCCTCGACCCCATCGCGCAGGAACTCGGGGTTGAAGCCGATCTCGATCGGCTCGCCCTGGAACGCGACCGGCAGTGATTCGCGGGCTTCGCCGACGTCCGGCGTCTGCGACGACACCGTCAGCTCGCCGGGACTGAACGCGAGGCGAAGCGGAGCGGTCTTCTGCGCCAGCAGGCTGACCCTTCGTACTACGTCGGCGATTTCCACTGCCGACACCTTGAGCTCGTGCTCGAATGTGTCAGGGACGAGCTGGCGGTAGTTGGGGAACTGACCGTCGATCAGCCGGGAGGACAAGACGACCCGGCCGACCTCGAACAGGATCTGATTCTGGCGTACGGTGATACGTATGTCCTCGTCTTCGGTGTGGCTGGCGATCCGTGCCAGCTCCTGCAGCGCGCGAGCCGGGACGTTGACCTCAAACCCCTTCGCCAGTGGTGCAGCGAGCTGAGTCTCCTTGATGCTCAGCCGGTAGGAGTCCGTTGCGACCATGCGCAACTCCCGCTCGGACGCCGACACGAGAATGCCGGTCAGGACCGGTCGCGTCTCATCGCGCGAAGCAGAGCCGGCGACCTTCAGGGCCGTCGACACGAATACCTCGCTTGGAAGCAAAACGGCGTCGTCGGAACCGGGCTCAGGGAAAGGCGGAAAGTCCTCGGCGCGAAGCGTGCGGATGTGAAAGGTGGCGTTTCCTGACACCAGCTCGACGTCCTGCTCCGCGGCACGAAGCTCGAACGACACGGTGGGAGCCGGTAGGGCCCGAACCACGTCGACGAGCAGCCGCCCTGGGAGCACGATCACACCTTCTCGAAGGATGTTCGCCTCGATCGGGACACGAAGACCAACGTCGGTGTCGGTTGCACGAAGCTCGCAGATACCACCGAGCGCTGCGATCTGGATTCCGGATAGCGCCTGGATCGCGGTGCGCGATGAGGCGACCCGTGCCACGGTCTGAAGCTGCGTAAGCAGCCCATCGCGGTCGATTGAGATCTTCAAATGGGATACCTCTTAGAACGAAATAGCAGTCATAGTGTTGAAAAGGGCTGTTCAGAACCTGCGAATTGGACGCAGGTTGCAGGGAGTCCTTGGTGCGCGGGGCGACAGAGGAGTCTGTCAGCCGTCGCGGTCGTCGGCGTCGAGGATGGCAGCTGTGATCGCGGCGACGGTTGCTGCCGCCTTGTTATCGACAGCCAGCTGGTCTGCGACTCGTTTACATGAATGAACCACGGTGGCGTGGCTGCGACCACCGAACGCCTGGCCGATCACCGGTAAGGAGGCCTCGGTGAGTGATCGGGCCAGATGCATCGCGACTTGACGCGGCCAGGCGACCGTCACGGCGCGGCTTGGCGAGATGAGCGCCTGCACGGAGACCCCGAAGTGGGCGGCGACGACCGTCTGGATCGCAGCTATCGAGGGCGGGCCCGTCTTGTTCCTCGGCACGAGGCTGTCGAGAACTTCGCTGGTGAGCTCGAGGTCGATCGGGCGCCCGGTCAGCGAATGGCAGGCGACGACGCGGATCAGTGCTCCCTCGAGGACGCGGATGTTGGTCGTTATCCGCGTGGCGATCAAGTCGAGGACGGCCGGATCGGAGAGCGGTATACGGTCGAGCGCCGCGCGCTTGCGAAGGATTGTCAGGCGGGTTGCGAGGTCCGGCGGGCCGATGTCGGCCACGAGGCCCGATTCGAAGCGCTCGCGGAGCCGCTGGTCGAGCGCACTGAGGTCTCGCGGGAGCCGATCTGACGTGAGGACCAACTGCCGTCCTGTCTCGTAGAGCGCGTTGAAGGTGTGGAAGAACTCCTCTTCGGTCTTGGCCTTGCTGGCGAGGAACTGGACGTCGTCGATCAGGAGGACATCGGCGTCTCTGTAGGTTCGTTTGAAGCGCTCGATCGTTCGCGACGAGAGGGATGAGATGAAGTGGTTCGTGAACGACTCAACGGTGGTGTATCGGACGCTCGCGCCCCCTCCGAACGCGAGTACATAGTTCGCGATCGCGTGAAGGAGGTGCGTCTTGCCGAGGCCAGGGGGTGCGTGGAGGAACAGTGGGTTGTACGCCTGGCCGGGGAGCTCGGCGACCGCCAGGGAGGCTGCGTGCGCGAGGCGGTTACCGTCGCCGATGACGAACTGGTCGAAGCTGTGGCGCGGATTGAACGTGGACGCGCTGTCGCCGCCGCCGGCCTCGGTGATGTCGCGCAGACTTGCTCCTGCGTCAGCGGGAGTGGCGAACCGAACGTGAACGCTCGGTCCGAGGACCTGGGCCACACATGACTCGATGATCCGGCCATAGCGCTCGACGACCCAGGAGTGTGTGTCGGAGGGCACACGGAGGACGAGGACCTCGGCGTCGGACTGCTGCGCTTCGACCGAAGACAGCCACAGCTCGTAAATCGAACTGCCCACTGATCGCCGCAGCTCGTCGCGGATCTCGTGCCAGGCACGCGGGAACTCGACTTGCGCCGGCAGCGACAAGCAACTCCTTTTCGGAGGATTGAGGATCTAAGGGACGCCTTGGAGCTCCGTGGAAGGCGCTCGGGCGGGCGAATATACCAGCGCTGTGGAGCCGTTCGGACCGGCCGAGAGTGGGGTTGGCGCAAAGCGCGGGAAAAAGGAAGGCGACGCTGCCGAGACGGGCGATGGGACGCCGGAGCCGGGCGGACCGGGGGCCATGGCTATAATCGAGGGCCGCCCAACCGGGATCGTGAACTATGAAGCGTACTTATCAGCCCAAGAAGCGCAAACGCGCCCGCACGCACGGGTTTCGTGCCCGGATGCAGACGAAGGCAGGCCGGATGGCGCTCAAGCGTCGACGCGCGAAGGGGCGCAAGCGGCTGACCGTCTGATGCGCGGCCGGCAGGGCAGCTCGCCTGGGCCGAAACGGGGCCGGCTGTCGCGGAGCGCTGATTTCGATCGTGTCTTCAGACAGGGCAGATCTCATGGCGGGCGCGAATTTGTGTTGTACGTGTTCCCAAGGGCGGAGGATGCCGCTACCCCCCGCCTCGGACTCTCGGTGTCACGCAAGGTCGGTGGCGCTGTGCAGCGAAATCAGGTGAAGCGCCTGCTCCGCGAGGCGTTCGCGCTCGACGGCGACCGTTTGCCGGCGGGGAGCGATGTCGTTGTGGTCGCCAGGGCCGACGCCAGGGCGCTGGCTGAACGTGAGGGACTGAGCGGAATCCGCCGTTCGCTCGGAGAGCTGATCGATCGCACCCAGATGCCGAGCGGAGGCGCCCAGGGGCCGAGCGGGGGTACGGCGTGATCAGGAAGCTCGCGATCGCGCCGATTCGGCTCTACCAACGCGTCATATCGCCGATGATCGGGCCTCATTGCAAGTACTACCCGTCGTGTTCGGACTATGCCGCGCAGGCGATCGGCGACTACGGCATACTCCGCGGCCTGATCCTCGCGGGCTGGCGGCTGCTTCGATGCAACCCCTGGAGCCACGGAGGGTTTGATCCTGTCGAGCGCCAGCGGCTGTTCCGCCGACGGCGCGCAGAGGCCCCGACCGCGTGACCATGCTCCTCCCTGCCGCGAACATCCTACAGCCGCTGATCAACGTGTTCGAGGCGGTGCTGAAGTTCTTCCATAACAGCGTGGGAGTCGGTTGGGGGCTGTCGATCGTGCTGCTCACGGTCGTGATCCGCGCCTTCCTGGTACCGCTGACGGTGAAGCAGTACCGCTCGATGCAGAAGCTCCAGGCCCACCAGCCCGAGCTGAAGGCCCTTCAGGCGAAGTACAAGGACGACAAGCAGCGCTTGAACCAGGAGATCATGAAGTTCTACAAGGAGAACAACGTCAACCCGTTGGGCTCCTGCCTGCCGCTGCTCCTGCAGTTTCCCGTCTTCATCTCTCTGTACTACCTGCTACGCAAGGATTTGCGCGGGTACATCTGCCCACAGACCCAGAAGGCCTACCAGGCGATCCACGGCGTAGGCACGACCACGCCCTGTGGGATCCATAACCACGCCCAGTTCCTGTTCATCGGCGACCTCACCTATAAGGCGACGGGGGCCGTTCTGGTCGTACTGATGGTCCTGTATGTCGGCACGCAGCTCTGCTCGAGCATGCTGATGTCATCCCCGGCGATGGACCCGACGCAGCGGAAGATCATGATGTTCATGCCGCTGATCTTCGTCTTCTTCTTCATCAATTTCCCTGCCGGCGTGATCGTCTACTGGATCACCACGAACCTGTGGACTATGTGCCAGCAGGTGATCGTGCGGCGATGGATCGGGACTCCGCAGATGGCCGTGGCCGCCGCCGCCGCTGCTGCGGGTGGAGGGAGTGGTGCGGGCACGAAGCCACCGCCGCTTGGCGGCGGCACGAAGCCGTCGTCCGGGGGTGGCAGCAAGTCCTCCGGGGGTGGAAGCAAGTCCACAAGCGCCCCAAGCAGCGAAAAGTCATCTTCCGGACGCGCCGCGAAATCCTCTGGGAACGGCGCCCAGGCTGGGGACGGCACGAAGCCCGCGACGGTCACGGCCGGCGCGATGGCGGCCGCAACCGGGCTGCTGCGCCGTCGCCGCGAAACAGAGGGTGGCGACGGTGCTTCTGGATCGGGCGCTGGACGCAGTGTCCCCGGGGGGCCGCCTCCGCGTCCTCCACGCAAGAAGAAGAAGCGCTCGGGGCGAAGGAGGTAGCGTGGAGGGATCGCCGCGGGATCCGGCGGATCGGGTGCGCGAGCTGCTCGAACGGATCGCTGCAGCCGCGGGCGTCGTGGCGGAGGTCAAGATCCACGAGGACGCCGAGACGCTGACGGCGGCATACGTCGGCGATGATCTCGGTCTCCTGATCGGCAGGCACGGGCAGACGATCGATGCGATCCAGCATCTCTCCTACAGGGCCGCGTTCCGTGGTGAGGCTGCACGCAAGCGACTCGTTGTCGACGCGTCCGGCTATCGGGAGCAGCGCGCGCTTGCGTTGCAGGCAGACGCCGACCGCGCTGTCGATCTGGCAGCCAGAGACTCGCGCCCCGTGGCGCTCGAGCCGATGAGCGCGCTGGAGCGGAGGGTTGTCCACGAGTACCTGCGGGACCGCGCCGGGATCGAGACCTACAGCGAGGGTGAGGAGCCGGATCGCCGCCTCGTCGTCGCGCCGGTGGTCGAGTAGCTCGCGTCGCCGGAGCGGCCGATGCGTGGGGTCGTGATGGCGTTCGTTTCACGTTTTTCTTGGCGGTGAAACAGGAGTGGAGCCGCTTGAGATCGCACCGTTCGATCGTGGCTTGGTCGTCGGGCTGCTGATCGGCGAGGGGTCGTTCGGCGGAGACGGCAAGCAGCCTCAGATCACCCTGCGGATGCACGTACGCCACGAGGCGCTGTTTCGCTGGCTGGTGGCGTTGTTCCCGCGCACACGGCTCTACGGTCCCTACACCCACGGCGACCGCTCCTACTACCAGTGGATGGCGCGAGGGCAGGCGCTAGTCGAAGACGTGCTGCCGGTACTCGAGCAGGGGCTGACCCCTGAGCTCGATGCCTACGCATCGGAGCGGCTCACCCAGATGCGTGAGCGCTACGCGAGCTACATCTCGCGGGTGCAGTCGCGGGCCGGTTCATGAGCCGGCCGGTACGAGCTAGCGGCACTACTCGGTGAACGCGTGAGCGGGCCCGGCGGCGTCAATGCGGCGGTCGATGGTCTGGTGAGCAGGTACGGACTCCCCCCCGGCGCCGCCGAGGCGCTACTCGCCCTCACCGACCTGCTGGCACACGAGGAGCATGCTCCGAGCGCCGTCCGTGCTCCGAGCGCGGCGGTCGACGTGCATCTAGCGGATTCCCTGGTCGCGCTCGAACTGCTCGAAGCTGGGTCGGTCGGCACGATTGTCGACCTGGGGTCGGGCGCCGGCTTTCCTGGCCTACCGCTCGCCATCGCGCTCCCAGGGGCGCGGTTCACGCTGCTAGAGGCCAACGCGCGCCGCGCCGCGTTTCTCAGGCGCGCCGTGGCTGCCACGGGGGTGAGGGCCGTAGATGTCGTAAACGCTCGTGCAGAGGAGTGGAGCGCGGGTCTCGCCGCGTGCGATCTGGCCGTCGTTCGCGCGCTCGCGCCACTCCCGGTCGTACTCGAATATGCGGCACCGCTACTCAGGGTGGGCGGGGCCGTGATCGCATGGCGTGGCCGACCTGACCCTGAGGCTGAGAGTGCGGGCGCGCGCGCGGCCGATGAGCTTGGTTTGCAGGTACTTCCTCCGCGACGGGTCTACCCGTACGCCGGCGCCGAGCACCGATATCTACACCTTATGTCGAAGGTGAGGGAGACCCCGGCTCGCTTCCCGCGGCGACCAGGGATGGCGCTGAAGCGCCCGCTCGGCGGCGTCCCGGGGCGGCGCGCGGCTCGGTAGGCGCGCCGGGTTCGTGGCCGGACCTCGTCCGACCGCACATCTCGGTAGCTTCCATGTCGCGATGGGGACGGTCTATGCGGTCACGAATCAGAAGGGCGGCGTGGGCAAGACGACCACGGCAGTCAACCTTGCGGCGTGCGTGGCCGAGGCTGGATACGAATCGCTCCTGATCGACATCGACCCCCAGGCGAACGCCACCGTCGGGCTGGGGCTGAGCAAGGACGCGGAGCTGACGGTTTACGACGTGCTGAGCGGGTCGGCGTCGCTCGAGGACGTCATCACGCCGACCGGAATCGAACACCTGTTCGTAGCGCCGGCGGGTCCAGACCTGGCGGGCGCCACCGTTGAGCTACCGAGGATCATTGGTTCGGAGATGCGGTTGCGTGCGGCGCTCGAGCCGATTCGCGAGCGGTACGCGTTCACCCTGATCGACTGTCCTCCCTCCCTCGGACCGCTGACCGTCAACGCCCTCGTGGCTGCCGACCGGGTGATCGTGCCGGTCCAGGCCGAGTACTACGCGCTCGAGGGTCTGGCCGGCATGCTCGAGACGCTCTCGCTGATCCAGCGTGAGCTCAACCCCACTCTGACGGTCGCCGGGATGCTGCTGACGATGTACGACGCACGCACTCGGCTCGCGCAGGACGTGGAGCAGGAGGTCCGCCGGCACTTCCCCGAGCTGATGTTCGAGACCGTGATCCCGCGCAACATCCGGATCGGCGAAGCGCCCAGCTACGGCAAGCCGGTGATCCACCACGATCCTCACTGTGCCGGGGCCGACGCCTACTTCGAGCTCGCCAAGGAGGTGGCGGCACGTGGCTGACCGGCAGCGCGGTATGGGCCGCGGACTCGCTGCGATCCTTTCTGCCGCTCCGCGGGATGAGCTTGAGGAGCTGCGCGAGCTCCCAATCGAGCTGATCGGGCCCAGCCCCCACCAGCCGCGGCGGGCGTTCGACGAGGAGTCGCTCATCTCCCTGGGCGAGTCGATCAAGCTTCGCGGCGTGCTCCAGCCGGTGCTCGTCCGCCCGCTCGCCGGCGGCCGCTATGAGCTGATCGCGGGTGAGCGCCGATGGCGAGCCGCGCAGCTCGCGGAGCGGAGCACCGTGCCCGCGATCGTGCGTCAGCACGACGACGCGACCTCGCTCGAAGTCGCCCTGATCGAGAACATGGCGCGCGAGGACCTCAATCCGATTGAGGAGGCGCGTGCGTGCGCGGCCCTGGTCGAGGAGCTCGGCCTCACGCGCGAGGAGGTCGGATTGCGCGTTAGTCGCAGCCGCGTCGCAGTCTCCAACCTCATCCGCCTGCTCGACCTTCCCGACGAGGTGATCGCGATGATCGAGCGCCGTGAGCTGACCGAAGGGCACGGACGCGCCCTGCTGCTGGCCGAGGATCACGGAGACCGGCGCCGGCTCGCGGTGGAGGCCGTCCCGGCCGGCTGGTCAGTGCGCGAGCTCGAGGGACGAGCCCGTGCGGCCGGCACCAGGACCCCCCGCCGCACTCGCCGAACGGGAGGTCACGAGCAGCTGCATCCCGACCAGGAAGACGCGGTCGCACGTATCTCCGACGCGGTCGGTGCCGCGCTCGGCGCGCCTGTGGACGTGACGCCGGCGGCAGCCGGCTTCCGCGTCGCGCTCAGCTTCTCCTCGCTTGACGAAGCGCTCGACTTCGCCCGGCGGGTCGGTCTCCGCTCGGCGGCCTGACGGCCTCGGCGGATCGCCCCGGCCTTCCTGACCCGCCGCTAGAATCGCCTGCCCCGGGCGATTAGCTCAGTCGGTTAGAGCGCTTCTCTGATAAGGAAGAGGTCCCAGGTTCGAGTCCTGGATCGCCCACTGGCCGTCTGCTTGACGGCTCGTGGGTCGGAGCGTTGCTCCTTTCCGGCGGAAGGGGGGGCCGGGCCGAGGGTTTGTCCGGCTCGAGGTTCACTTCGCGAGAAGCCGCCGCCAGAGCGCGGCGAGTGCGGCGATTGCGTCCTGACGGTTTTCCGGCGTGTCGTTGCCGCTGCCGAATTTGTCGAGTAGGTATGCCCGGTGGGTTGCCATCAGTAGGAGCGCGAATTCGCGTGGGTTGGGCGGCGGGTCCGGAGCGTCGGCGACGAGCGTCTCTAATAGCCGGCGTGGACCGACGAGGGCGCGGTCGAGCGCGGCAGCGACGTCTGGGTCCGCTGCGGCGGCGTCGATTGCGCGGAGCCACCTGCCGTTGTCCGCGTACAGCCCGACTAGGCCGGTGATCATGGTGTCTATTAGGTCTTCGGGAGAGCCGCGGAGGACTTGGTCGACGAGCGGGTCCTCAGCATCGGGGAGCAACTCGGGGGCTAGCTGCGGCAGCCCCTCGAAGTGTCGGTAGAAGACGGTACGTGTGAGCCCCGCTCGGGCCATCACGTCGCCAACCGTCAGTGCTGCGAACGGACGGTCCAGCAGTAGTTCACGCGCCGCGGCCAGGATTCGGTGCCGGGCATCGTTGGCCGGGACGCGCGGAGCTCGTTGCGACATTCTGTCGCAGACTATGCAACTATTTTGCGACATGATGTCGCAACCAGAGATGAACTCTCAGATCACGCTGCCAGACGGCCGCACTCTCTCCTATGTGCAGGCCGGCGCCGACGCCGGACCGGTGGTCACCGTTCTCGATGGTCCATGCTCTCGTGGTCTCGGATGGGCTCTCGCGCCGACGGCGCGTGAGCTCGGCATCCGCCTGCTGATCCCGGACCGTCCCGGGATCCACGGCAGTGCCGCTAAGCCTGGGCGCACGATGGCTGACTGGCCAGCTGACCAGCTTGCGCTGCTCGACGCACTTGACATCGAGCGTACCGGGGTCGTGACCCAATCAGGGGGTACGGGTTACGGCGTCGCAGTTGCGGCTTCGGCGCCGCAGCGGCTGACTGCGCTCGCGCTGCTGGGCGGACTTGCCCCGATGACCAGCCGGGAGGCTCGAATGGACGCCGGTAAGCAGCTGAGGACTGCTGTCTTTCTCGCGCGCAAGGCGCCGTTCGTGCTGAAAGCTGGTCTGAGGCAGACCTTCAAGAAGCTGCCGGACTCCGCGATCGCGCAGGTGCCCGCCGCCGATCGCCCGTTTCTCGGCGACCCGTTGATTCGCGACATCCACCTCCGCACGATGCGTGAGTTCTTGGGCAACCCCGACGCCGCGATCGAGGAGATCCGCCTTCTAGCCAGACCGTGGGGCATCACCCCACCGCCAGCCGGCG
>Ga0302326_10006992_pt1 | contig 25230 bp, 26 predicted proteins | sample Palsa_T0_3_FD_202264 | JGI IMG/M metagenome (GOLD analysis project Ga0302326, IMG submission 202264) | Peat permafrost microbial communities from Stordalen Mire near Abisko, Sweden - Palsa_T0_3 | ecosystem: Environmental > Terrestrial > Soil > Palsa > Peat permafrost | place: Sweden: Abisko... | reverse complement strand
GGTGGTCGGCAACGGCAACGCATACGTCAGCGACGACAACGACGGGCGGCTACTTCGCCTCACCCCACCGCACGGCGTCCAGATCCTCCACGGACCCGCGGGTGCCCAGCTCACGGCCGTCACCCCTCACGCGCTCTGGGCGATCAACCGACACGGACAGCTGCTGCGCATCGGCCTCACAACGCGCTGACCCCCGCCCTCAGAGTCACACTGCCCCATCACGCAGGCCGAGGACGCTCTCTGATGACATCGGCGGGGGGCTTGTCGTCCCGGAGCCCGAGGAAGCGCGGCTGTCGCAGCCGGCCGTCATTCGTCCATTCAGCGAATCCGATCTGCGCGACCAGGTCGGGCGTGGTCCAGTGTGCGCCGCGGGGAATCGGTCGCGCGTCGAGGAACGGCGACTCGGGCGAGTCAAGGTCGCGCAGCCGGGCGCCGAGGTCGCGGAGCGTTGCCGCGCTGAACCCGGTGCCGACCTTCCCGGCGTATCGGAGGCGGTCGGCCTCGTAGTAGCCGACCAGCAGCGCACCGAAGTCCGTCCGGCTGCCGGCAGGATCGGTGTAACCGCCGATAACGAACTCCTGCTCCCAGACGCACTTCAGCTTCAGCCAGTCCTTCGAGCGGCCAGGCGTATACGGCGCCTCGGCGCGCTTGGCGATCAGCCCCTCCCATCCAGACCGGCACGCCTCGGCGAACCGCCGCTCCGAATCCCCACGCCACGCCTCGGTGAGCTGCAACGCCGCCCCTGGCCGGATCGCCGCCGACAGCCGCGCGCGACGCTCGAGCAGCGACCGGGGTCTGAGGTCCTCGCCGCCGACCTCGAGCAGATCAAAGACGCAATACGCGACGGGGTAGGCCACCAGCCGCCCGGGAGCGGGCTTGCTGACTCCAAGGCGCTGCTGGAGCCGGCTGAACGACGTCTGCTCGCCGTCGAAGGCCACCACCTCGCCGTCGAGCAGGAGGTGCCCCTCCGCCTGTGCGGCCACCGCGACGCGAACCTCGGGGTAAGTGGACGTGAGATCGGTACCGGTGCGCGACTCAAGCCGCACATCTCCGCCATCCTTGCGCGCGACGCAGCGCTCACCATCGAGCTTTCGCTCCAGCAGCCAGTCCTCGCCGAAGTCCCGACTGTCGGTCAAGGTCGCCAGCATCAGCGCGATCGGCATGGCGGCATCGTGCCACGCGCTGCGAGACGACGCGCTCGGGATGAATTCACGGGAAGGGTTGGCGGTTGAAAGGCGTCTAACAGGTCAACCGTCCGCGACCCCGGAGACCAAAGATGACCTTCAGAAGCATCGTCCAAGATCCACACACACGTGCGCGGCGCCGTTCCAGGCGCCGGCTCATGGCCCTTCTCGGCTGCGTGACCGGCTTCGCAACCGTGGGCCTCGTCGGCCTCGCTGCGGCAAAGGCGCCGGCCACCCTCGGAACCTCGAAGAACGCGACGCTCGACAAGACCATCGTCGTCGATTCTCGCGGGCTTACCTTGTACGAGCTACACCCGGAGAGCGCCCATCATCTGCTCTGCACGAGTGCGAACGGCTGCTTCCGCGTCTGGCTGCCGCTGACGGTGGGGTCGGCCAAGACCAAGCTCAGGGCCGCACCGGGAGTCCCGGGCAAGCTCGGCATCCTCCACCGCAACGGCATCTTCCAGGTGACGCTCGGCGGGCATCCGCTCTACCGCTTCGCCGGCGACGGCTCGAAGAAGGGCTCGGCCGCAGGTCAGGGCTTTCACAGCTTTGGTGGGATCTGGCACGTCGTCGTGGCCAAGTCGTCCACGAGCGCTCCCGCGACCACCACTACGCCCACCACAACCACGCCCACGACGACTACACCGACCACAACCACGCCCACGACGCCCTACTACCCACCTGGGTATTAGGCGATCGGTCAGTCCTCGATGTGCTCGCTGTCGGCTTCGCCGTACACCGAGTCGACCGATTCCTCCTCGGCCCCGGCGTCCCGCATGATCCGGGCCGGAGTGTGCTGGTCGGCGTGAGAGGCGTGCTCGATCAGCTCCTGCTCTGCGAGCTCAAAGCCCTCGGATTCGCCTCCCCCGGCCTCCTCGACGGCGCGGCGCTCTTCGCGGTGGCGCGCGGCGCGATCCATGATGGGCTCTGACCACGAATCATCAGCCATGCCATCACTCTACTCGCTCGGAGTTGGCCGGGTTCAGTCCCGGCGGGGCGGGTACAGCAGGCGCTGCGCGTTCGCGAACAGATCGGTCGGGACGCGGTCGGGATCGATCAGCCGCTCGAGTGCGAGGCCGTTCGCGAGGGCAAGCGTGACGATCGCCCAACTGTCGGCGCCGAGCGGCGTCGCCTCTGTCGCGAGCTCGGCGAGACCGGCGCTCATGCGGCGGTAGTGGGAGGCGAACTGGGCCAGCAGCTTCGGGTCGCGTCCGGCATGCAGCAGGAACTCCATCGCGAGCAGGAAGAACTGCTGATCGCGGTCCTCGACCGGCCGATCGGCGAGCGTGGAGATCCGCGACCCCCCCATCGGGTGGTCGGCGAACAGGGTCGCGATGGCTTCGAGCCGCTGGTCGACGATCGTGTCGAACAGAGCCATGAAGAGGTCCGCCTTGCTGTCGAATGCGGAGTAGACGGCGCCCTTGCTGAAGCCGGCCTCCTCGGCGATCGCCTCCAGTGTCGTGCCGTGGTAGCCGTCGCTGAAGAACCGCCGTTCGGCAGCTTCCAGCAGCTCGCTTCGCGTTAGCGCAGCGCTCTCAGATCGCGTCAACCGCATCCGCGCCATTGATCATCCTGCTTTACGCTTACCGTTGCCGGCGCGGTTCAACGATTGGGCTGAAGGAGCTCGTTGATCTTCGACTCTTTGATCCCGGCGGAGCGTAGGAACGCCGCCGTGCCGTCCGTCGCCACGGGCGGGGCGGCGCTGGGCGGAGGAGCGGGCAGCCACTCGCTCGGCAGCACCCGACCGACATGGCCTCCGTATTCGGGAATGACGCGGCGCGCGAGCACTGCGGCGGGACGTCCTTCGATCAGCGGCGCGAGGTCCTCTGAAATTAGAAGCGCGGAGACATTCACACCGATCTGATAGTCGGCTGCGTTGAGGTCCGCACCGCCCAACCGCCCCTCAGCGATCCACGCGTCGATCTGATCGAGGCGCTCCGGGAGCAGCGTGACGTCCTCACGGGCGGCGTCGTCGGTGGCGCGATGCGCGCCGCTGGCGAGCCGGATGATCAGCCCCGACCCGACGCGCAGAAAGATCCGCATCGGCAGCCCGCGGTCCCGCGTCATGATGCTCATGAACGCCTCGTGGTCGCGTCGCGCGACGGCGTAGAAGATCCGCCGGGTTGAGTTCTGGAACCCCTCCCCCCAGCGCTCTGCGTCCTCGACCTCTTTGCGGGCGGCAGGGTCCGCCGGGAACAAGGGCCGCGCGGGCACGAGCTCGTCGAGCGCGCGGGACATCGACCGGGTGCCCTGAACGCGGCGTCCGTCGAACTTGATCGCCGGTACGCCCATCGACTCGAACCCGAGTGCAAGCATGATGAATGCGTGCATTCCGGGCGGGAGCTTGACGAGCTTGTAATCGACTCCCTTGTGGTCGAGCATCAACTGGCCCGTCACAACCGAGTTGGATCCCGGAAACATGTAGAGCTTCACCTTTGGCTTCGACGCCACCCTGGTCTCCTCTTCTGCTCGAATACCATGGGTAGGCTAATACCGTCGGTATTCGTTGTCAAGGGCGTGATCGCGACGCGAGTGGCCTTGACCTCGGCGCACTCATGCCGCCACCGGCAGGCTGACCGTGCCGGCACGTCTCCGAGCGACCATCCTCATCCCGTGCCGCGGGCGCAGCGTGAACGTCGCCTCCCGTTCGACCGGATGCCCGGGCACGAGGTCATAGACGAAGTGGCGGCTGAGCATCGCCGCCACCAGCGTCATCTCCATCAGCGCGAAGCTCTGACCCGCGCAGACCCGCCGTCCGCCGCCGAAGGGCAGGTAAGCCGAGCGATGATGCCCGCGAGCATTCTCGCGCAGGAAGCGCGTCGGATCGAACACCTCGGGCTCAGGCCAGAACCGCTCGTCGTGGTGCAGCGCGTCGATCGGCATCAGGACAGTCGAGCCCTTGGGGATGCGATGCCCGTCGATCTCGTCCTCCCTCACGCACCGCCGGGGCAACATCCACAGTGGCGAGAACATCCGCATCGACTCCATGCAGCACGCCGCCGTCCACGGCAGGCGCTTCAGGTCCTCCGCCGTCGGCCGGCGTCCCTCGAGCACTTCGTCGACTTCGGCGAGCATCCGTTCCCGCGCCTCGTGGTTCAGTGCCAGCAGGTACCACATCCAGGTGAGCGCATTCGCCGTCGTCTCGTGCCCGGCGAGCATGAACGTGGCGGCCTCGTCGCGGACGCGGCACAGATCCAGCGGCTCGCCGTTCTCGTCGCTGACGCTGAGGAGCAGCCCCAGCAGGTCCTCGGTCTCGGTCGGGTTTGCTCGACGCTCTGCGATCACGTCCCAGACGGTCCGATCGATCGTTCGAATGATCGTGTGGAGACGGTCGAGTGGGGGCGGGAGGACGGGTGCATGGGTGATCGCGGCCGCGGTGGCTCGCGCCAGCCAGACGGGCGGATTGGTGAGCAGCACCAGCCGCATCGCGATCTCCGCGGCATGCAGCCCGTCGGTCACCATCGGCCCGATCCGCTGCGCGAGGTCCGCCATGCCACGGCCGAAGAGGGCAGAGCCGACGACGTCGAGCGTCAGTGCCGTCATCGCCTCGCTCATCTCGACCGCGATGCGATCCCGTCCGTCGTCCATGCCTGCCATGAACGTCTCGATCGGGTCGACCATGAGGTCGAACAGCCCGGTCAGGTGGCGCTTGGACAGCACCGGATTGAGCATCATCCGGTGCCGGCGCCACGACTCATCCTCGTCGGTGAAGATGCTGAGGCCGACCACCGTCGCCAGCAGCTCGTACTCGATCGTCTTGTGGTACTTGTCGGCCGCCTCGTGCAGGACGTGGTCGACGTAGTCGGGGTGCTTGAGGATGAACGCCGTCCGGCGGCTGAGCGTGAACTTGGTGATGTCGGCCCCGTCCACCCCGCGAACCAACGGCCCATCGGTCCGCAGCCCGTGCAAGAGCGTCTCGTGGGCGACCCGAAGCCCGCTGAGCTTGGGGGTTCGCCTAGTTCCACGGATCTCGTTCTCGCCCACTCGGCTGCCTTTCATACTTCGTCGGCAATCCGCCGTTCGTTCGCCGATCAGGTGATCGGTGAACGGACGATACCATCATCGATCACGTGATCGGCCAAATCTTGGATTCTTCGAGTACCGAGCCTCGCCGTCTCACCCGCGCGCAGCAGCGGGTCACAACCCGGCTCGCGATTCTCGATGCGACGGCTGAGTGCCTGGTCGAGGACGGATATGCGTCGCTCACGACCCGTCGCATCGCCGAGCGCGCCGGGATCGCGCAGAGCACACTGATGCACCACTTCGAGACGCGCGAGCGACTGCTAGTCGACGCCGTCGCTCACGTCGCGATGCGACTCGCGGAACAGACGCTCGAGGAGATCGACCTCGCCGGCCTGCGCAGCCCGGCGCACCGCGACGCCGTCCTCGACCAGGCTTGGCGCGAGTTCACGTCGCCGCCGGCGCTGGCCGCGGCGCAGCTGTGGGCCGCGGCGTGGGCCGAGCCGGAGCTCGCCGCCGCACTCAACGAACTCGAGCACCGGATCGGCGCGATCCTCGTCGCGACCGCGAACACGCTGTTCCCCGATCAGGCCGGGGATCCGGATTTCCCTGGCCTGATCGACGCCACGATCTCGCTGATCCGCGGCCTCGTGATGGCGATCCCGGTCTCTGGCCGCGCGGCCGTGGAGCGGCGCTGGGCGACGATCAGGCCGCTGCTCAGCCGCGCCGCCGCGGAGCTGCTCGATCGCTGACCCGAGTCAAGCCTGTCGGCCGGTCAGGGGCTGACTACGGGCCGATCACCGGCTCGACGGCCGTGACGAGCTGAAGACCGCTGGGCGTGATCACCGCCAGCTTCCCGTTTTCGACCTGCTCGGCGAGCCGTCGCGCGCCGGCGTGCTGAGCCAGACGCACCGCCCGGAGCACCGCATCGCCCGCGGCGACCTCGGCATCCCATCTGGGGTGGAACAGGTTCATGCCACGATATTACTTGATATCATCCGATATATGCCGGAGGAACCGCAGACCCCTCTGTACGTGCGCCTGGCGGCAGCTCAGGCCCGCCGCCTCGAGCAGGCCGTCTCGGCGTCCGGGAAGACCAAGCGTCAGCTCGTCGACGACGCCGTCCGCCACCACCTGGGTGATGACGGCCTCGTCGTCGGGCGCGTCGCGCTCCGCGAGCAGGAGCCTGAGATCCTGACGGCGGGCGAAGCCGCGGCACTGCTTCGAGTGGACGAGGACCAACTGCTGGCATCAGCCGAGCGACACGAGCTTCCTGGCCGCTCGATCGCCGGCCAATGGAGGTTCTCGCGCACGGCGCTGATTGCGTGGCTGAGCCGAGACCGTGACGGCGGCGAAGCGACACCGCAGGGCCGCGACGCCAACGAGCCGGCCGCGGACGGTGGGCACAGCCGCGGCGAAGTCAGTGTTGACACCGGCCTCGAGTACCGGCCCGGAGATCCGGTGCGTGTCCGCGTCGTGCACCGTGACCAACGGATCTCGGTAACCGATGACGGCGCCGCTGTCGAGAAGGCCGGGCGGCCACCGGGGTGGCGAGAGGCCGCCGACCGCGCGGCCGACGAGCTGGTGGTGAACGTCGGGCGGCACGGTGTCATCTCGCTGCCGGTGGTGCGGGTAGGGCCGCCCGAGGACGAGATCGTGCAGCGGATCGCGAGGGCCTCCCTCGCTGTCTACCAGGACCTTCTTGACGTGGGGGAGCAGCAGCAGCCGTAGTCACACGGCCAGAAGTGCCTGGCAGTGGCCCGATCCGACCCGGCGACCCGGGGTGGTACCGTTCGCGACGCGTGGAAACGCAGCGAAACTGGCACGACGCTGGGCGAGGGCGAGAGGCACGATGGCTGCCGTCCTGACCACGCCGATCGCCGTCGCCGCAATCGTTCTGGCCGTCGCCGGCATCGCCAAGCTCCGCTCCCCCGGGGGCGCCGCGCGAGCCCTGGCGGTGGCCGATGTCTCCGTGCCACGAGGCGCGGTCCGGACGATCGCATCCGGGGAGCTCGCTCTCTCAGCGTTCGCGCTGCTCGCCCCGGGTCGCGCCACATCCGCGCTGCTCGCCGTCGCGTACGCGCTCCTTGCCCTCCTCGCCGCCAGGCTGGCGAGCCGCGGCGCGGGATGTGGCTGCTTCGGTGAGGACGAAACACCCGCGACCGCGACCCATGTGTGGTTGAGCGTCGCCCTCGCGCTGGTCGCGGCGGCCGGCATCGCATCTCCACCACACGGGATCGCGTGGCTGCTGTCGGGCTCGCCGGATGTGGCCGGACCGCTCGCGTTCGGCATCGCCGGGGCCGTGTACGCGACCGTGATCGCCTACACCGAGCTGCCCTCGGCGTGGAGTGCCTGGAGGCCGCGGTGAGCGAGCGCCTCGCGCGAGCACTCGGAGGCCTGATCGAGCGCCGCACCTCACGGCGAGGCTTGCTCGCACGATCGGCCGTCGCCGGCGCCGCGCTCGCGGTGGCTCCGCTCCGCTATCTCGTCCGGCCCGGAACGGCCTGGGCGGTGCTGCGCTCGGGCGACTGCCCAGGCAATAGCCGCTGCAATGACGGTTACAGCGCGTTCTGCTGCGAGATCGAGCACGGACACAACCGCTGCCCGACGGGCACGTACGTGGCCGGCTGGTGGAAATGCACCGACTACCGGGGCGGCGGCCTCTGCCACGACGCCGGCGTCCGCTACTACCTCGACTGCAACCGGGTCCCGGGCGTCGGGTTCCCCGGTGGCTGTCAGTGCGCGAACGGCAGCTGCAACGAGCGGGTGATCGACTGCAATCTGTTCCGGTATGGCCAGTGCAACACCGATGTCGCTGCCACCACCGAGGTCGTCTGCCGTCTCGTGATCTGCCAGAACCCAGCGACCGTGGCCGGCCTCAACTGCAACGGAACGGTGATGATCGACAACGCGGTCTGCGGCCACGAGGCGAGCTGCCTCGACGGACTCGCTGTCGGGTTGCCGGGTGACGGCGGAGCCTGATGACGGCGCTGGTCGCATGCGAGACGGTGCTGCTCGTGCTGCTGGTGGTGCTCGTCGCCGGCCTGCTGAGAAGCCACGCCGAGATCCTTCGCCGGCTCGGCCCGCCCGGTGCGGACGCCGTCGACGGGACCGCGGCGTCGGCCATCGGTCCGCCACGCACGGTCAACCGCGACCCGGGTGCGCCTGCACCCGACGTCGCCGGGGCAACACCGGGCGGCGATGCGATCAAGCTCTCGCCGGGCGCCGCGACCGCAGTCCCGACGCTGCTCGCGTTCCTGTCGAGCGGTTGCACGACCTGCCACCGCTTCTGGGAGGGGCTCACCGAGCGTGTCGCGCCACCCGGCAGCGAGCTGCCGGGCGTGCGTGGAGCTGAGCTTGTGATCATCACCCGCGATCCGAGTCACGAGAGCCCGTCGCGGCTGCGGGCGCTGGCGCCGGCGGGCGTCCCGGTGGTGATGTCCTCGCAGGCGTACGAGGACTACGCCGTGCCCGGCGCTCCGTACTTCGTGCTTGTGGACGGCCGTGTGCGCGGCGAGGGCGTCGCGACCACATGGTCCGCGCTCGAGTCGCTGCTCGCCGACGCGACCGGGGATGCGAGCGAGGGAGGCGGAAACGGTCGGGCCCAGCAGGTCGATGCGAGGCTCGTGGCGGCGGGCGTCGCGCCCGGCGATCCGAGTCTGTACCCGCGCTCGGTGGATTCGGCAAGTCCGGGTCCTCCTCAGTGACGGAGCTGGTCGTGCTCGGCTGCGTCGCGGCAGTCGTGGGCGCGGTCCGTTCGGCCTGGTCACCATGAGGCGAGTCGATGCTCGCGAGCATCACCCCGCTCGGCGAGCGAGGCCGCCACTCCCGATGGGCGATCACCGTGACCGCGTTCGTGCTCGGCACAACGATCGCAGGCGCCGTCCTCGGCGCACTCGCAGGCGAGCTGGGAGCGGCCGTGTTGCCGAGCTCGGTCGATCCCGGTGCGCGCCTGGCTGCGCTCGCAGTGGTAGGGCTGATCGCCGCGGCACTTGACGCCACGTCCGATCGCGCCCCGGGACCTCGCAGGCAGGTCAATGAGAACTGGCTCACCGCCTTCAGGGGCTGGGTGTACGGACTCGGGTACGGTGCTCAGCTTGGGCTCGGGATCACGACCGTCGTCAGCTCGTCGGCGCTCTACGTGGCATTGGTCGTAGCCGTCGCGACGGGAGAACCAGCTCGCGGTGCGGTCGTGCTGGGGTCCTTCGGCGCCGTCCGTGGCCTGAGCCTGCTGAGCGCGGCCAGAGTGCGCCGACCGGCGCAGCTGATCGCGCTGCACTCGCGGCTGGGTCAGTGGCGCGGGCCGGCCAGGCACGCCGCCGTCGGCGCGCTCGGCGCGATCGCGGCCGCGGCGATGATCGGCGCGCTGGCATGAGACTCGAGGCGCACGGCATCGCGGTCGAGCTCCCTCACGGCTGGAACGGAAGGATCTTCCGCCTCGCCGGGGGCGGCGCGACGCTGCACGCCGGCACCTTCGCGCTCGCACTCGACGACTCGGCATTTGGCGACCGCAGCTGCGCGGCGATCCCGACCGGGGGCGCGTTCCTCTCACTGACGGAGTACGTGCCCGGAGCGGGCCTCCAACCGGGCGGGGGGCTGTTCGCGTCGCGGCGGATGCCGTGGCCGCTGGACCCCGCCGGCTTCTCGGTTCGCAAGCTAGCCCACAGGCGCCCCGGACAGTCAGCGACACAGCACTTCTTCACCGCTTCCTGCCGACCCCTCTGCCTCTATGTCGTGATCGCGACGGCGCCGTCGCGAAGCAGTGGCCGCGCGCGGCTCGACGTACTCAACCAGGTGCTGCGGTCGGTCCAGATTGCACCGGCTCAGGTGTGATCAGCGTCCCCGTGTAGACGGCGGCGTCGTGCCCGAGCACCGCAAAGCACTTGGTCCTGTTGACGCGTCTGTAGTCGCTGTAGGTGGCCCGCAGGGCCGTGGCGATCGGTGCGCCGTTGACCGTTTCGGTCGCGCTGATCTGCACGATGATCTCGAACCAGACGCGCTCACCCCGCTGGTAGATATGCGCACCGCACTGGAGCGGCGCGTAGAAGCTCCCAAACCCGACCCAGCGGCTGAACACCCGACGCTTGCGCTCCAGCGAGACCTTGTCCTCGCCGACCGTCCGCGCGCGCACCAGATCCTCGGTGGCGCACTGCCCCGCTGGGCACGGGGCGAGGAACTCCCACAGCCTGCTCACTCGCTCGCCGACGTGCTCGCCTGGCACGTCGCGCGCGACGGTGATCCGGCCGGTCATGTTGAAGACTCCCTGAAGCCGGATGTGGGCGAGCGCCGAAGCGGGAAGGGCGAGCGCGGCGACCGTCAGCAGCGCGATGACCCGGCGGCGGGGCATGGACGAGACGTTAGTCTTCTCACCCCTTGAACCTCGCCACCATCCTCACCGAATCGGCCGCCCGCGGCGGCGACCATGTCGCTCTGAAGCTCGACGACGCTGCCGTCACCTACAGCCAGCTCGACGGTGCGAGCGCGCTGATGGCAGGTCTGCTCGCCGAAAAGGGGATCTCGCCCGGTGACCGCGTCGGGATCATGCTTCCGAACGTCCCGTACTTCGCCGTGTGCTACTACGGGGTGCTGCGAGCGGGCGGCGTGGTCGTGCCGATGAACGTCTTGCTGAAGCAGCGGGAGGTGGCGTTTTACCTCCGTGACCCCGATGCAAAGCTGCTGCTCGCCTGGCACGGGTTCGCCGAGGACGCACAGAGTGGCGCGCACGACGCGGGCGTCGACTGCATGCTCGTCACGCCGGGCGAATTCGAGCAGCTGCTGTCTACGGCCCAGCCGAAGCCCGAGGTCGCCGAGACCGATGACTCCGACACCGCGGTGATCCTGTACACGTCCGGCACGACGGGGACCCCCAAGGGCGCCGAGCTGACGCACGCCAACTTGAGGCGCAACTGCGAGATCGCGCGAGACCTGTTCGGTCTCGGCTCAGAGGCTGTCACTCTCGGCGCGCTGCCGCTGTTTCACTCGTTCGGCCAGACCTGCGGGCTGAACGCGACGATCGCCGGCGGCGGGACGCTGACGCTGATTCCCCGATTCGACCCGGGCAAGGCGCTCGAGATCATCCAACGCGACCACGTCACCGTGTTCGAAGGCGTGCCGACGATGTACAACGCGATCCTCCACTACCCCGACGCCTCGAGCTTCGACACCTCGACGCTCGTCGTGTGTGCGTCGGGAGGCGCGGCGATGCCCGTCGAGCTGATGCGCGGTTTCGAGGAGAAGTTCGGATGTAAGGTGCTCGAGGGCTACGGTCTCTCCGAGACCTCGCCGGTTGCGTCTTTCAACCACCCTGACCGCGAGCGCAAGCCGGGATCGATCGGAGCGCCGATCGAAGGCGTCGAGATGAAGGTCGTGGACGATGACGGGCACGATCTGCCCGCCGGCGAGGTCGGCGAGATCGTGATCCGCGGCCACAACCTGATGAAGGGCTACTGGAACCGCGCAGATGCGACGGCGGAAGCGATCCGCGACGGCTGGTTCCACACCGGCGACATGGCCAAGGTCGACGAGGACGGCTACTTCTTCATCGTCGATCGCAAGAAGGACATGATCATCCGCGGCGGCTACAACGTCTATCCCCGCGAGATCGAGGAGGTCCTCTACGAGCACCCCGCCGTTCGCGAGGTCGCCGTCGTTGGGGTCCCACACGACGAGCTCGGCGAGGAGGTCGGTGCGGCCGTCGCGCTCAAGGAGGGCGCGACGGCGAGCCCGGACGAGCTCCGCGAGCACGTCAAGTCGCAGGTCGCCGCATACAAGTACCCTCGCCATGTCTGGCTCGTCGACGATCTCCCGAAGGGCCCGACCGGCAAGATTCTCAAGCGTCAGATCGAGCGGCCGCGGGCCGGCGATTAAGGAGCGGTCAATGCCCGCAGACAGCGATCGAACGCCGATCGTGCGACCGGCATCGCCAGGGGATGTCGACACCCTGTACGAGTTGATCGTCGCGCTCGCCGAGTACGAGCGTCTGAGGCACAAGGTCACCGGCACCCGCGAGCTACTCGAGACCGCGCTGTTCGGCCCGCGCCCGCACGCCGAGGCCTTGATCGCCACGCTCGACTCGGACCCGGTCGGCTTTGCTCTCTTCTTCCACACGTTCTCGACGTTCGTTTGCCGCCCCGGGCTCTGGCTCGAGGATCTGTTCGTCGTGCCTGAGCACCGGCGCGGCGGGATCGGACGGGCGCTCCTCTCGCACGTCGCGGCGGTCGCGGTCAAGCGTGGCTGCGCGAGGCTCGAATGGTCCGCGCTCGGCTGGAACGAGCCGGCGCTCAGCTTCTACGCCGCGCTCGGCGCCGAGACGCTCGAAGACTGGCGGACACTGCGGCTGGACGGCGCGGCGCTGCGCGCGCTCGGCAGCTAGGAGTTCGCCGCCAGGCGGAACTCGGGGCCATCCGGGCCCTTAAGGGCGCGAAGCGCCCCAACGTCCATCGGGCGGCGGTAGCTGCCGGGAGGTCTCGCCGAGCGTCGCCCGCGCAGCTTCGGCGTCGGAGCTCATCAGCCCGCACAGGGCGCAAAGGTTCTTGCCGAAGGCGGTCAGCTCGATGCTCCGGAGCACCGTTGTCGTCCGTTTGACCGACTCCCGCGCCGCAACGACCTCGGGCTGGGCTTCGAGCACCTGATACCCATCGACGTCCGACAGCGCCTCGCGCGAGAACCAGATCAATCCGAGCCGGAAGAGGTTGTTCAGGTACGCCGGTACCCGCTCGGGTTCCGCGCACCCCGCGTACAAGCCGATCATCGTGATTCCGGGCGCCAGCAGCTTGGTGCCGACCCCGAAGGGCCGTTTCGTGCGCACGTCGACCGCCGGCTGAGGCCCGTCCTGAGCGAACAGGCGAAGGATCCGCGCCTCGTCGGGTGCGAGCTCGCCGAGCAGACGGATGTAAGCCGGGTGGCCAACTGACTCGTGGTGGTGCACATCGGCCGAGATGTCCAGCAGCTCCGCGAACATCCGGGGCAAGGTCGAGGGCTCACGGGAACGGACCCGTGAGCGCCCGCTCCGGCTGCGGACGTCCACCAGCTCGATCTCGACGGTCGGCGAGAAGCCGTCCAGCGCCGCGCCGGCGCCTGCGCCGGCGTCGCCATCGATCCCGAGCGCGCGGCGAGCGCGTTCGGTGGCCTCCGCGGCGAGATCCTCGACGATCTGAGCAGGCGATTCCCCGGAGGCGGCGGCACGAACGACCGAGGCGGTCACGCCGACGCCGGTGAGCACCGACCACTGCGCCGTGCGTACGGTCGCCGAGATCCCGACGCGGGCCACCGAGGGAACCGAACCGATCAAGGGTCGCAGCCCGATGCGGCGCCCGTTTGGCGGCTCATCCAGCGGCGGCGAGTTCCCATCGTCCGGTGCTGCGCCAGTGCTCATCTGCTCACCCGAAAATGGCGAGGTGGATGCAGCCGGCGACGAGCCCGAGCACGCCGCCGTGGAGGAACAGGAGCCATTCGTCCTCCTTGATCGCGGAGCGCATCAGATCGCAGAACTCGGGCGGCGTGAGCCCGCGCAGGGCGTTGTTGATGAACCGCGAGATGTTGACCGCCTGGCGCTTGTTGAAGCCGGGGTCGTGGAGCGGCGTGGCCGAGAACTCGGTCGACTCGACGGCCAGCGACTGGCCGATCGCCTCGTAGCCCGCGGTGCCGACTGCAACCCGAGCGAACGCGCGGGCCGGGCCCATCGCGCGGTCGACCGCGGGCGCCAGCGAGTGTTCGATCAGCTTGCGCGTACGGTCGGACTTCGGGCCGTGGAGCAGGTCGTCGCCGAGGTTGGCGACGGTGATCACCTCCTCGGCCATGATCTCGGAGTAGGTCACGGCGACCTCCTCGCGGCGGCGCATGAACAGCCCGTGGAACTTGATCCCGAGGATCCGCTTCGGCTCGGCCGGTTCGAAGATCGCCTCGATCGCAAGCAGGTTGGTCATCCAGCCGATCGCGATCCCGCAGATCGGCACGAGCCACCAATCGGCGGGCAGCAGTGTCGTCAGGAACATCAGCGGGATCCCGAACATGAAGCCGAAGATGGCGCCGAAGTTGATGATCATCTTGAACTCCTTCGCGCCAACCTCCTGGAAGACGCGGTTGCAGAGTTCGGGGCGCACCTCCATCTGGCGGATCACCATCAGCTTGATGTCGGCGAGCTGATCGATGTTATGTCCGATCTCGCCGGTCAGCTCGCGGACGATCTCCGGGAGCTGCTCCTCGACGCGCCGGTGGACTGCGTCCTTCGCCCGGTCGGGCAATGCACGCCAGATCTGCGGCTGCTGGGCGAGCATGATTCCGTCGACAATCGCCCGGATCTCGGGCAGCGCAGTGGCGAGAATGTGCTCGGCGATCTTCTCCGGCTCGAGTTGCTCGTAGAAGTCGCTCAGCTTGCCCAGCCGCGCAAGACCCTTGTCGACCGCGATGCTGCCCATCTTCGAGGCGCGCGACGGGATGATCCCCTGCCACCCGAACTTACCCTTCACGAGCCCGAGCGGCACGAGCTTCAACCGGCGCGGCAGGTACGGCGCGACGGCTCCCAGCCCCGGGACGCGGAACCCGCTGTAGTACACCGGGTAGAACAGCATCCAGACCCCGCTCCAGTTCGTGACGTAGCCGATCACACCGGTGAACACCGGGATCGAGAGCTCCTTGAACGTCATCGGGCGATGGCGTCCGGGAGCCATGCGATGCAGCGACGGCCTCCCTCGAGAGTCATGCCGGGACGCATCGTACGCGGACGGAGATGGTCGGCGCTAGTTCTGAGCAACGCCGTTGGCGCTCGGTCTTGGCCGTTTTGCAGGGGTCCGGCGGGGCGGTGTTCTTTAACGCACCACTGGTTCGCTAAAGAACACCGCCCCCCCTATCCCCTCGACCGGCGCGCGGATTCCTTGACGACGCCGCGCATCAGCAGCTGGATCGCCGGGCGCACGAGTGCCGCCACGACCACGTCCGGCAACGGCACCGACGGAGTGACGTCGACGCGGTAGACGATTCGGGTGCCGTTGCCGTCCCCGCTGAGCTCGACGGTCCCGACGTAGTCACGCACCGGAAGCCCGGAGATCAGGCGATACGAGAACGTATGTGGTCGGTCGTACGTGATCGTCTGCTCGCGGAGCGGCGGGCCGACGACACGCAGGACCCGAATCGCGCCAACGCCATTTGGCGCCGGATCGCCCTCCCGCTCGAGCTTTGACGATCGCACCGGCGTGAAGTCCGCGTAGGCGGCATGGTCGGTGAGCGTGTCGAAGACGACATCGACCGGTGCGGACGCCGAGGCGTGGAGCGTGACTGTGGCCATGGCGGTGGATCCTATGGTGCCGCCGCCACCCCCGCGCGCCGGCCCCGCGCGCCGCCGCGGGGCCTGCCGCCGCGGCCACGCCTCACCGCCACACCCCCAGCAGCACCGTACAGACGACCGCTTCGCTGAGCGCGACGGTCGCCCCGAGCGTGTCGCCGGTCCTCCCGCCGAGCGTCGCGCGGACCTCTAACACGGACAGGCCCGCCACCGCCAACCCTGCAGCTACAGCTGCCAGCCCTGGCCCGAGGTCGCAGGCCAAGAGCGCGACTGCGACCGCGACCGCGCTCCCAACAACCAGCGCGCCCGGCCCGACCGTGAACGTTGCGCCGAGGCCGTCGGCCCGTGCGGGTGGTGAGAAGGCGGCGTGAAACAGCGCCGCCCATCGTCCGATAGCTGCGGCCGCGATCAATGCCTCGAGGGCGTGCAGCGCGCTGAGCTGGTCGAGGACCACGACCATCAGCAGCGCCCAGCCGATCAGGGCGAGCGTGCCGAATACGCCGGTGGCGGAGTCGCGCATCGCCGCGAGGCGCCGCTCGCGGTCGCCGCGGACTCCGAGCCCGTCGGCAGTGTCCGCGAGACCGTCCTGGTGGAGCGCGCCGGTGACGATCACGAGCGCGGCGAGCGCGAGCACGGTCGCGACGGGCGCGCCCAGAGCCGGCTGCAGCCCCGCCCTCACACCGCCGGCCAGCGCCCCCACGGCCGCCCCGACGACCGGAAACCAGACCGCCGCACGACGTATGTCTCCCCCACGCCCGAGCGGCACGACCGTCAGGAATGTGACCGCACCGGCGAGGCCCGACCACGCGGCTCCGAGCACGCCCCTCGGCTCAGAGTGGGCGGCTGGCGTTTCGAGCAACGCCTGACTCCTCGAACGTCGCCATCTCCCGGTGCAGGGCTCCTGCCGCCTCGATCAGCGGCAGCGCAAGCAGAGCGCCGGAGGCCTCGCCGAGCCGCAGCCGCAGATCCAGCAGCGGCTCGAGGCCGAGCTCTTCCAGCGCGAGGCGGTGTCCTGGCTCGGCTGACCGGTGACTCGCGATCAGCACTTCGGCAACCGCCGGATCGAGCCGCACCGCGGCGAGCGCGGCGACCGTTGCGGCGTAGCCGTCGAGCAGCACCGGCACGCGCAGGCGAGCCGCCTCAGCGGTGGCTCCGCTCAGCGCCGCGAGCTCGAGCCCCCCGACCGCCAGCAGGGCCTCCCGCGCAGGCAGCGAAGCTCCGTGGCGCGCGAGCGCCGCGGCGACGACGGACCGCTTACGCTCGAGCCCGGCAGCGTCGAGTCCGCTGCCGCGACCGACGCTCAGCTCCGGAGGTGCCCCGGTCAGAGCGCCGATCAATGCCGCCGTGGTCGCGGTGTTGCCGATCCCGATCTCCCCCAGCACGAGGCAGTCCACGCCGCCGGCGGCCAGCTCGCGAGCGAGCTCGGCACCGCCGGCGAGCGCCGCGTCGAGTTGCGCCGGCGTGATCGCCGCGCCGGAGGTCATGTCGGCCGTCCCGGAGGCGACCTTGGCGGCGCGGACCCCGGCCGGTGTCGGGCCGGCGATACCGAGGTCGGCGACGATCAGCTCGTGCCCGCCGCGCTCGCACAACACGCCGATCGCGGTCTCGCCGCGCGCCGCCGCGGCGGCGACTTGGGCGGTGACGGTGGCGTCGAACAGGCTCGTGCCGTGATTGACATGGCCGTGGTCGCCGGCGCACACGAGCACGCCCGCCCGCAGCCGCGCGGGCGGCGGCGCTCCGGTGATCTGAGCCCAGCGCTCGATCAGCGGCTCGAGCGCTCCGAGGCTCCCGGCCGGCTTGACCAGCTCGTCGAGCCGGTCGCGCGCGCGGATCGCGGCCGCGCGGTCAGGCCCCGTCCCGCCCGGCAACGCCGTGTCGGGCGCATTCGCGGCTCCGCGCCAGCGCTCCTCCATCACGACCTCGCTCAGCGGCATTCGCGCGGACCATCCCGCCGCCTCGAGACCTGGACGCTCGGGGCGCTCGTCGGGCCAGCCGAGACAAAGATAGGCGATCGGATCGACGCCCTCCGGGATGCCGAGTAGCGCACGCAGGTCCTCCTGGCGGTAAAAGCTCACCCAGCCAACCCCGAGACCCTCGGCGCGCGCGGCGAGCCAGAGGTTCTCGATCGCGCACGCTGTGCTGTACACATCGGTCTCCGGGATCGTGCCGCGGCCGAGGACCTCGACCGACGGATCGCCGTGGTCGCAGCAAACGCACACCCCGAGCGGGGCCTCGACGATGCCCTCGATCTTCTGATCGAGGAACTGCCGCGCGCGCTGATCGAAACGGTCCGCCTGACGCATCCGCTCACGCTGGGCGAGGGTGCGAACCGCGATCCGGGTATCGAGCGAACGGATCACGATCATCCGCCACGGCTGCATCAGTCCGACCGACGGAGCTCGGTGGGCCGCCTCGAGCACGCGATCGAGCACCTCCCTGGCGACATCGTCGGGCCGGAAGCGGCGGATATCGCGCCGCTCGGCGATCACCCTGTAAACCACCTCGCGCACTTCCTCGTCGTACCGCCACCCCCGCGGGTCCGCAGCGCGCTCGGCCGCTCGCGAGCGATCGAAGCCGGGCGGTGTCGGCGGGCGCTGGAAGCGGCTCTCGGCGCTCACCGGAGTAGCCCGTTCGGTCATTGCGGCAACAGTAGACCGAAGGAGGGGCGCGAGGGAGCGCCGGCGTGGATCAGGCTGGGCTTGGCGCGGGGGCGAGATCCGCCGGCATGTCTGCGGCCCTCGGCTCAGACGGAGGGCTGTCGTCGACGTCGCCCTCGACGCTCAGGTGGGGTATCAGGCGGTCCAAGCCGCTCGGTAGTGCCCAGTTTGCCTTCCCGAAGATCAGCATCAGTGCCGGGACGATGATCGAGCGGACGATCAGCGCATCGAGCAGTACGGCGCTTGCCAGGCCCAGTCCGAACATTTCGATGATGACCTGGCCGCCGAGGATGAACGAGCCGAATACGAAGATCATGATCGCGGCGGCAGCGGTGATGGTGCGGCCCGTGGCGGCGAGGCCCCGGGCCACGGCAAGCTGGTTGTCGTGGGTCTTGTGCCATTCCTCGTAGATGCGCGTGACAAGGAAGACCTCGTAGTCCATCGAGAGCCCGAACAGGATCGCGAACATCATCACCGGGATGAACGCTTCGATCGGGCCGGTGGAGTTGACCCCGAGCAGCGAGGCGAGCCACCCGAACTGGAACACGGCGGTGACGACTCCGAACGCTGCTCCGGCTGAGAGCATGTTCATGATCGCCGCGGTGGCGGGGATCACGAGGCTGCGGAATACCACGGTCAGCAGCAGGAACGAGAGCAATACGACCACGCCGATGAACAACGGCAGCTTGCTGGAGAGCACGCTTGCGAAGTCGGCGAAGATCGCGGTCTGCCCGCCGATCAGCACGTGGACGCCGGTGCCGGCGCTCGCCTTCGGCACCACCTGTCCGCGCAGCGTCGAGAGCAGGGTGCTGGTCGAGGCGGCCTGCGGCGAGCCGACAGGGTAGGCGTCGGCAGTCTCGACGCCGGATGCTCCGTCGCGGCCGGGGATGGTGAGGGGCGTGGTGACGCGCACGACGCCCTTCGTATGCGCGATTGCGCTCACGACCTTGCCAAACGCAGCCTCCTGACCGGCGCCGTTGACCTGCGCGACGAGTTGGAGCGGCCCGTTGTAACCCGGGCCGAATCCCTTGGCGAGCAGGTCATAGGCCTCCCGGGTCGTGGTCCCGGCGGGGTCCGAGCCGGCGTCGGAGGACCCGAGGCGCATCGACAGGAACGGAGTAGCGACGACGAGCATCACCACCACCGCCGCGGCTGCGATCAACGCCGGGCGAGCCTGCAGGACCCCTGCCCAACGCTCCCACCAGCCGCCGCCATCGGTCGTCGTCAGCCGTCGCTCGGACAGTGCACGGCGGGCCTTGCGTCCGAGCACCTTGGTGCCGAAGAACCCGAGGACCGCCGGCAGCAGCGTCAGCGCGGCGACGACGGTGAACAGGACCACGACCGACGCAGCGATCGCGACGCCGTAGAGGAAGCTGACTCCGAGCGCGAACATTCCGAGCAAGGCGATGCAGACGGTCGTGCCGGCGAACATCACCGCGCGGCCCGAGGTGTCGATCGCGTCGACGATCGACTCCTCGACGCTCTTGCCGCGCTGCAGACCCTGGCGGTGGCGAGTGACGATGAACAGCGCATAGTCGACCCCGACCCCGAGCCCGATCAGCAGCGACAGCTGCGAGCTGAACGATGCCATGTCGATCAGATGCGAGAGCAGCCCGATCGTGGCGGTCCCGGCGCCGAGCGCGACCCCCGCTGTGATCAGCGGCAGCGCGGCGGCCAGCAGCGATCCGAACACGATCAGCAGCACGATCAGGGCCGCGAACGCGCCCAACCCGACCGTGTTGAGGCTCATCTTGTTCGCGGCCTCGGCGACCTGCCCCTCGACCTGCACCTGAAGCCCGTCGCCGGCGCCCGCGCGGGCGGTGTTGACGAACTGCTGCGCTTGACTGACCGAGAACTTGCTCGCCGGGCCGGTCATCGTCACGTTGGCGAACGCCACCTGCCCCGACGATGAGACCTGCGAGCTCGCGTGCGCACCAAATGGCGACGCGACGGAGGCGACCTCCGGCAGTGCGGCGACCTTGGCGAGCATCCTCTGCGCCCGAGCTCTGATAGCCGGGTCGGTCACCCGGCCGTGCGCGCCGGCGATTACGACCTGCTCGACATCACCCGACGCCTTCGGGGCGGACTTCTCCAGCAGACTCAGGGCCTCGAAGCTCTGGGTGCCATTCAGGCTGAAGCTGTTCTTATAGTCAGAGCCCGCGCTCTGGCTGAGCACGGTCAGCCCGATTAGAGCGACCAGCCAGGCGGCCAGCACCACGCGACGATGCGTAACGCACCATCTGGCAATAGATCTCATGGGATTCTCCCGATTCGCATGTCGGTTGGAGCCAAGCGCCCCGGCACAGGGCCGATGGAACGTATCACTTTCTCACGGAACTTACCGGCTGTCAAGTAACTCCTAACCGGCTGGCAAGTAATGACTTGCTGGCCGGTTAGGAAGCTGATAGCTTGCGCGGGCATGGGTCCCACCTCGCCTCCAGGCATCACGACGGCGTCGCTCCCCGACACTCGCACCCGGATCCTCGACATCGCGCTCGAGCTGTTCTCAGAGCACGGTTTCGACGGCACGACGCTTCAGCAGATCGCTGACCGGCTCGGGTTCACGAAAGCCGCGCTCTACTACCACTTCCGCTCCAAGGACGACCTCCTGCAGGCGCTCGTCACCCCCGCCATCAGCGGACTCAACGAGCTGGTCGACGCCCACGAGGGGCTGCCCGATACATCGGCCCACCGCCGGCAGTTCATGGAGGACTACCTCGACTACATGCTCCGCCACCGCCGCTTGATGACCTACATGGTCTCCGATCTGGCCACGATGGCTCACCCCGCGATCGCCGCCGGCCACGCCGACCGCCGCGAACGGGTCGCAGCGCTGCTCGCAGGCGAGGGACTCGACTTCCATGAGCAGGTTCGCGTCTCGATGGCCTTCAGCGGGATCGTGGGCGTCATCTCTCAGTATCCGGACGCCGACACAGCCGAGCTACGCGAAGCTCTGCTCGAGGCCGCCCGAGCGCTGCTGCGGACCCGGCCACACCGCCCGTCTCCAGCCACGCGGGCGACCGCGACGACCGCGGCAGGCACGGGCGACTGAGGGCGGTAGGATCCGTCGATCAGCGCGGCGGCGCGAGGAACCCGGTGCAAGTCCGGGACGGTCGCGCCACTGTGACCGGAGCACGTTTCGCGCGTTCCGGAAGTCAGAGACTCAGCCGCCGCGAATCCTGCCGACGCACGGGACGCTCGATCCCGAGGAGGTGCCACCAGATGGACCTCACCGCCAGACCGGACCGGACCCGGTGGACCGCAGCGTGAGCGCAGCCGCCGTGCTCGCCGGGTACTCCGCCGACCTGCTCGTCGGCGACCCACCGCGATGGCATCCGGTCGCCGGATTCGGGCGCGTCGCGACGGCGTTCGAGGACGCCGTGTACGCGCCGACCCGCGTCCGCGGCGCCGCGTTCACGCTGGCGCTGGTCGGTATTGCGGCGCTGTCGGTCGAGCTGCTCGCACGCGCGGCGCCGCGGCGGGCCGTAATCGCCGCGGTTACCTGGACCGCGCTCGGGGGGCGGTCGCTGCGACGCGAGGCCGAGCGCGTCGCCACGTACCTCGAGAGCGACGATTACGACGCGGCGCGTGAGGCGCTCCGGGCGCTGTGCGGCCGCGACGCGGCGGAGCTCGGCGAACGCGAGCTGTGCCGGGCGGTCGTCGAGTCGCTGGCCGAGAACACCAGCGATGCCGTCGTCGGCGCACTCCTGTGGGGGGCGCTCGCCGGTCCCGCCGGCGTCGCCGCGTACCGGGCGGCGAACACGCTTGACGCGATGGTCGGCCACCGCAGCGACCGCTACGCCGAGTTCGGCTTCCCAGCGGCGAAGCTCGACGACGCGATGAGCTGGCCGGCCGCGAGGATCGGCGTGATCCTGACGGCGCTCAGCGCACCCGTCGTCGGCGGCTCCACGCGCGCTGTCGTCCGGACGGTCAGGCGCGATGGCGGGGCGCATCCGAGCCCTAACGCCGGCCGGATCGAGGCCGCGTTCGCCGGGGCGCTCGGGCTCCGGCTCGGTGGGACGATTGCGTACGGGGGCGCGGTCGAGGATCGCCCGCAGCTCGGCGACGGACGCGCGCCCGGAATCGGCGACATTCACCGCGCCGTGCAGCTCTCCTTCGCCGTCTCCACGGCGGCCGCAGTCGGCGCGGCGGCCGTCGCGGCCGCGCCGCGCCGCCACCAAGCGCGGGGGTCGCGGTGAGGGGCGCCCTGCTCGTCTGCGGCACCCATTCGGACGCAGGCAAGTCGGTCGTGACCGCAGGTATCTGCCGCTGGCTCCACCGTGCGGGCGTCAGCGTCGCGCCGTTCAAGGCCCAGAACATGGCGCTCAACTCCGTCGTAACCGCCGACGGGAGCGAGATCGGCCGCGCCCAGGCGATGCAGGCCCAGGCCGCGGGGATCGAGCCCGAGGCTGCGATGAACCCGATCCTGATCAAGCCCTCGGGCGAGCGCCACAGCCAGGTGGTGGTGATGGGCCACCCGTACGCGAACGCCGATGCCCGCTCCTACCAGGAGCTCAAGTACGAGCTGAAGCCCGTCGTCGCGGGAGCCCTCGCCGAGCTCCGCGAGCGCTTCGACGTCGTCGTCTGCGAGGGCGCCGGTAGCCCCGCCGAGATCAACCTGCGCGCCGCGGACCTGACGAACATGGGCCTCGCACGCGATGCCGGCCTGCCGGTGCTCGTGGTCGCCGACATCGATCGCGGCGGCGTGTTCGCGTCCCTGTTCGGCACGCTCGCGCTGCTCGATCCCGCCGATCAGGCGCACGTCGCCGGCTTCGTCATCAACAAGTTCCGTGGCGACGCGACGATCCTGGCTCCCGGCGTCGCACAGCTCGGGGAGCTGACCGGGCGGCCGACCTTCGGCGTCCTGCCCCACGTGGAGGATCTGTGGCTCGACGTCGAGGACTCGCTCTCGCTCGAGGCGCCACGACCAGAAACGCCGTCGGCGAGCGGCGACACGCTCGACGTCGCCGTGGTCCGCCTGCGCTGGATGAGCAACTTCACCGACCTCGACGCGCTCGCCGCCGAGCCCGGTGTGAGGGTCCGCTTCACCCGCTCGCCGGCCGACGTCGAGCGCGCAGATCTCGTCGTCCTGCCGGGCACCAAGGCCACGGTCGAGGATCTCGACCGCCTCCGCCACGGCGGCCTCGACCGAGCGATCGCGACGCGCGCGCAGGCCGGCGGACCGATCCTTGGTATCTGCGGCGGCTATCAGATCCTCGGCGAGCGGATCCTCGACGACGTCGAGTCCGGCCGCGGCGCCGTCGCCGGCCTCGGCATCCTCCCGCTCTCAACGACGTTCGCGCCCGGGAAGCTGCTGCGCCGCCGCAGCGGTCACTGTTCCTGGCTCGGGACGGCGGCCGGCGGCTACGAGATCCGCCACGGCCGTGTCGAGCGCCACGGCGGCGAGAGCTTGCTGCACGACGAGGACGGCGAGCCCGACGGCTGCCGGGTGGCGATGGCGATCGGAACCTCGTGGCACGGCGCGCTCGAGCACGACGAGTTCCGCCGCGCGCTGCTCGGGCAGGTCGCGGCCGTCCGCGGCCGCCGGTGGACCCCGGGGACGCAGCCGTTCGCCGCCGCCCGCGAGGCCAGGCTCGACGTGCTCGGCGACCTGATCGCCGATCACCTCGACACCGCACGCCTTACGGCTCTGATCGACGGCGGCCTCCCCACCGACCTACCCACGATCTCGACGGAGGTCCGCCCATGCTGCGCTTCGTGACCACCGCAGACACCGAGATCCTTGCCACCGCCGCGGCGGTGCGCAGGCTTCCCGGTGACTTCCCCGAGGTTCGCTGCGCGAACCCGAACGCGAGCGGCGACGCCGATCAGCTGATCGAGCGGGTGCTCGAGGGCGCGCGCGTAGTGCTGTGCCGGATCCTCGGTGGCCGCCGCGGCTGGCCCGAGGGCTTCGACCTGCTGCGGGCGCGCTGCCGCGAGCGCGGGATCGCGCTGATCGCGCTCGGCGGCGAGGCACAGCCTGACGCGGAGATGACCGAGCTTTCACTCGCTCCGGCCGGCGCCGTCGCCCAGGCGGGCGAGTACCTGCGCCACGGCGACGTCGAGAACGTCGAGCAGCTGCTGCGGTTCCTCGCTGACACCTTCCTGCTCGAGGGCCACGGCTTCGAGCCTCCGCACGACGTGGCGGACCTCGGCGTGTATCTCCCGGGAACCGGCGATGTATCGCTGCAAACCGCTCTCTCGCGAGGCGATCCCAACCGCCCGACCATCGGCATCTGCTTCTACCGATCGCACCGGCTGACCGGCAATACGGCGTTCGTCGACACGCTCTGCGCCGCGATCGACGATGCCGGCGCGAACCCGCTCGCGGTTTGGAGCTACACGCTGAGGCGAGACGCCGACGGGCACGTGCCCGCGCTCGCCCTGCTCGACGGACACGTCGACGCGCTGATCGTGACGATGCTCGCGACCGGCGGATCCGGAGCGGCCGACACCGCCGCGCCGGCCGCTGAGGGCGTTGGCGAGAGCTGGCAGGAGTGGGACGCCGCCGCGCTCGCCGCGCTCGACGTGCCCGTGATCCAGGCCGTCTGTGCGACCTCGTCGCGCGCCTCGTGGGAGGAGTCGAACAACGGCCTCTCACCGCTCGACGCGGCAACCCAGGTCGCGATCCCGGAGTTCGACGGACGCATCCTCGGCGGCGTGATCTCGTTCAAGGAGCGCGACGGCGCCGATTCACCTGTCGGCGTTCCCGTGCCGCACTACGTCCCCGACCCCGAGCGCTGCGCGCGCGTCGCCAGGCTCGCGGCCCGCAGCGCGCGGCTGCGCCATCTGCAGGCCGCTCGCCGCCGCGTCGCGATCCTCCTGACCAGCTTCCCGACCAAGCACGCGAAGATCGGCATGGCGGTCGGGCTCGACACCCCGGCGAGCGCGATCGCGCTGCTCGAGGCGCTGCGCGAGGACGGGATGCGGGTCGAGCACGAGTTCGGCGATGGCGACGAGCTGATGCATGCGCTGATCGCGACCGGCGCCCACGACCCCGAGTTCCTGACCGACGAGCACCTGGCGACCTCGCCGCTGCGGATGCCGGTGACCGCGTACCTGGCGTGGTACGAGACCCTGCCCGAGACGCTGCGCAACGCGATCGATGAGCGCTGGGGACCGCCGCCGGGCGACCGCTATCTCGACG
>Ga0302326_10006990_pt1 | contig 25231 bp, 24 predicted proteins | sample Palsa_T0_3_FD_202264 | JGI IMG/M metagenome (GOLD analysis project Ga0302326, IMG submission 202264) | Peat permafrost microbial communities from Stordalen Mire near Abisko, Sweden - Palsa_T0_3 | ecosystem: Environmental > Terrestrial > Soil > Palsa > Peat permafrost | place: Sweden: Abisko... | reverse complement strand
AACATCCTCGTCCGCGGGACGCGCCCGTTCCGGCTGGTGGAGCGACAGGACGACCTCCCCTACCCGGCGGCCGTCGTCGAGTTCCTCGGCGATCAAGCCGAGGAGGCCGATGCGCAGGCCGCCCACAGCGCCCGCGAGCTGTACAGGGAGCTCGTCGAGCAGGCCACCGATCAGAAACTCAAGCAGGACGAGCTCGATGAGCTGGATGCCTACCGGATGGCGGCCACCGTGGAGTTCGGCTCGGATGCCAAGCAGGAGCTGTTGGAGCTGCGCTCGGAGAACGCCCGTCTGCGCCTGCTCGCGCTGCTGCTGCGCGCGGCGATGAAGCGGCTCGAGCTCGTTGAGCGCGCCCAGACCCGTGCCCGCTCGAACGGGAAGGTCAGATTCGGTTAGAAGGGGCGTTCACATCGGCAGATGGCATATCTGCTGGGCGGTCTGCAGCACGAACAGCGCCAGGTTGTGGAACACCTTGGGCTGCGAGGCCGAGTTGTCGGCGAAGCTCACGCTGCCGTTTTCATCGCGCAGGTAGTAGCTCAGCACAGATCCCGCCCGCGCCGGCAGGGCGATGTGTTTCGACGCCGGTTCGTGGATTTCTTCCTGGATGGCCCGCGCCTGCACCAGCGCCGGGTCGCTCAGGTGAAGCGTGGCGCCGCCGTTACAGTGGACGCCGCCTTCTTCGTTGACCAGCAGGGTCAAGCGCGCGCCGGGCACGCTGCCGGTGCGCTGCACGATGAACAGATCCGGCGCCGTCACGCCCGCCCCGCAGCCGGCGCCGAGCAGCGCGGCCGCGGCCGCGGCCGCCGCGATCGCCCCGGCGCCGGTCAAGCCCGCACCGCCACCCCGCCGCGACGGGGATCGCCGGCGCCGGAGATCCCGTCCGCACGGCTCTGCACCGCCTGGACGCCGCCGAAAAACAGGTTCAGGGCGCCGAACCGCACGACCTCCATATCGTCCACGCGCAGCTCTGAGAGGTCGATCCCCGGCTCGGAGTACAGGACGCCGTTCTCGAAGTGCACGCGCGGAGCATCGACCGCCGCGCGCGCCTTGAGGCGATGGTCGACCGCTCCGACGATCGTCTGCAGCAGGGCCGAGCGGATGCGATTTGAGCCCGCGCTGCCCAGCACCAGCTCGACCTCCTCGCCGCGCATCACGATCGACGGAGCCATCATGCTCGGCATGCGCCGTCCGGCAGGATGAAGGTTGAAGCCGAACGGATTCAGATCCTCCTCGCCCATCACGTTGTTGAGGTGGATGCCCGTGCCCGGCACGACGACAGCCGAGCCCTCGCCGTTGGTGGACGTGCAGCTGCAGGCGCGTCCGTCCGAGTCGAGCACCGAGATGTGCGTGGTCGCACCCAGGCGCGTGCTCAGAAAGCGATCGAGGAAGCCCTCCTCGTCCAGCCCGTCCAGGAACCCCGGCGTACGCTCGGACTGGGCGGCCACCATCGCATCCACGACACCCTGCAGCGTCGGCGGCTGAGGACCGCGGTCGAGGAGCGCCAGCGCGTATGCCAGGAGCGTCCCTCCCGCCGACGGCGGCGGGTTGGTTAGAACCTCGCGATCGCGGTAGCCCACCCTCGCGGGCTCGCGCTCGACGGCGCCGTAGCCCGCGAGGTCCTCGGCGCTGAGCGAGCCGCCGCCCGCCCACACCCACTCGCACACCGCGGCCGCCAGGTCTCCGCGGTAAAACGGCTCGGCGCCCTCCGAGCCCAGCCGCAGGAGCGCGTCGCCGAGCTCCGGGTTGCGCAGGAGCTCCCCCTCTCTGAGCACACGGCCGCGGGGTGCCCACAGCGCCGCACACTCCGGCGTGGAGGTCAGCAGCTCAGAGAGGATCTCGGCCACGTAGGCCTGGCCGGCGTTCAGTAGCACACCCTCGCTCGCCAGGCGCGCGGCCGGCGCCACGAGCTCCTCGAGCGGCACGGTCCCCCACCGCCTCACCGCCGCGCACACGCCTGCCGGCGCTCCGTACACCCCACAGGAGGCGGGACCGATGTGAAAGACCTGCGCGGCATCGCCGAACGACACGTCGATCGCCTGAAGCTCGGCCGCCGAGCCGTCGCCGCCCGCGGCCGATGCCCGCTCGCTCGGCGCCTGCACGAAGAAGTCCAGCAGCGTGGCCTGCTCGCCGCCACCCGCCACGAGCATGTAGCCACCGGCCCCCAGCCCGGTCAGCAGTGGCTCGGCGACAAACGACGTGAGCATCGCCGCCACGGCCGCGTCGACCGCATTGCCGCCCTCCCGCAGCACCCTGGCGCCGGCCTCTGCCGTGAGCGGATGCCCGGCCGCCACCACCCCCTTTTCAGGTTCGCCCATGGCAGAGCGATAGCACAAGCAGCAGGCGCGGAGCGCCCCCCACAGAAGCGATCGAGGACGCAGTTATGCGAAGCGTCGACGGCCCTCAGAGATTGGGGATGAACTCGGGGACTTCCAACTCATCCACCGCCAGGCCGCCACGGCGCCGGCTGCCCTGGGCCCGGTCCCGGCGGAGGGCGCCCGCACCGGCGGAGCGCTGTACGGTGGGCTCGCCGGCCGGCTCCTGCATGCGCCCCGCGCGCCTGCGCGCGCCGCGATCGCCGTAGCCGGTCGCGACGACCGTCACCCATACCTGATCGTCCAGCTTCTCATCGACCATCGCGCCAAAGATGATGTTCGCGTCCGGGTGGGCGGCCTCGGACACAGACTTGGCAGCCTCGTTGACCTCCCACAGCGACAGGTTGCTGCCGCCGGTGATCGACAGCAGAATCGAGTGGGCGCCGTCCATCGACGTCTCCAGCAGCGGCGAGGAGACGGCCTGCATGGCAGCCTCCGTCGCGCGGTTCTCGCCGACGCCCATGCCGATCCCGAGCAGCGCGTTGCCCGCGTCGCTCATGATCGTGCGCACGTCGGCGAAGTCGAGATTGATCAGGCCGGGAAGGGTGACGAGGTCGGAGATCCCCTGCACTCCCTGGCGCAGGACGTCGTCGGCGACGCGGAAGGCCTCGACCATCGCGGTCTGCTTGTCGAGCACGGACAGCAGGCGGTTGTTGGGCACCACGATCAGGGTGTCCACCTCGTCGGCGAGCGCGCTCACGCCCTGCTCGGCCTGCTCGGAGCGGCGCGAGCCCTCGAAGCCGAACGGCTTCGTCACGATCGCCACGGTGAGCGCCCCGACTTCGCGCGATATGCGCGCCAGAATCGGCGCTGCGCCGGTCCCGGTGCCGCCACCGGCGCCGGCGGTGATGAAGATCATGTCCGATCCCTTCAGCAGCGCCTTGACGCGGTCGTAGTCCTCCATCGCCGCAGCGCGTCCGACGTTGGCGTCAGAGCCCGAGCCCAATCCCTTGGTCAGCTCAGCGCCGATGTGAAGGGTGATGTCGGCGGTGGACTGCTGCAGCGACTGCAGATCGGTGTTGACGGCGAGGAACTCGACGCCCTCGACCTCCGCCTCGACCATTCGGTTGACCGCGTTCACGCCGGCTCCGCCGACGCCCACGACGCGGATCACCGGCTGTTCGACGGCCGCGACCTCGCCGGCGGCGAATGAGGTCGAGCCGGCCGGGTGCTCACGCGTGTAACGGTCCATGACCGGGCCCGGGCGCGACGGGGGATCCATCACGTTCTCGGGGATCTCCGAGGAGAATGCGTGGCGCAGCCGCTCGCGGGGGGTGGGCACCTCGGCGGGCGCGTCGCGCGGATCCTGCTCGCGCGTGTCCTCCGGCGCGCTCAACGCCGGGTGCGGCGGGCCGCTGTCCCGCGAACGCTCGGGCGCGGGCGATGGGGCCGATTCCTCGGCGGCTTCGTCGGTCTTGCGAAAGAGCGCCGCGAGCGGGCCTTCGCGCATGCTCGCGCGTTTAGCGTTTGCCATTGGTGAGAACCTCCTGCGCGAGTTGCCGGTAGGACTGAGCCGCGACCCCGTCCGGCTCGTACTTCAGCACGGACATGCCCTTGACCGGCGCCTCGGCGAAGCGGACCGTCTTGCGGATGCGCGAGGCGAACACGCGGTCACCGAAGTTTTCCTCGAGGATCTCGATCGCCTCCTTGGCGTGGATGGTCCGCGAATCCACCAACGTCGGGAGAATACCCTCGATGTCAACGCCCGGGTTGAGGTTCTCGCGGATCATCGCGAGGGTGTTCTGCAGCTGGATGAGCCCGCGCATGGACAGATACTCGCATTGCACGGGGACGATCACCTTGTCGGCGGCCGTCAGCGCGTTGATCGTGAGCAGGCCGAGGCTCGGCGGGGTGTCGATGCAGATGAAGTCGTAGTCCTCGAGTATCGGCTCGAAGGCCTTCTGCAGCGATCGCTCGCGGCCGATCATCGTCGACATCGCGATCTCCGCTCCGGCCAGGTCGATCGACGCGCAGGCGATGTCGATCTCGCGCTTGCGGATGACCTCGCGGATCGAGACCTTGTGCACGAGCACGTCGTACATCGATTTCTCCAGGGTGTCCGGGTCGATCCCCTGGGACATCGTCAGGTTGCCCTGCGGGTCCATGTCCACGCACAGCACCCGGTGGCCCTCCTCGGCGAACGCGGCTGCCAGGTTGAGTGTTGTGGTCGTCTTGGCCACGCCGCCCTTCTGGTTGGCGAACGCGATGACCTTGGCCTTTCCTTCCACGGTGACTCCGATGCTCGATTGGGGGAAGCCGTCCGGTGGGTATTCGCATAGCGGGGAGCGATTCCTGCATGGCAACTACGATCCCGGGATGGCGGCGAGCAAGACGACGGGCCTGCGGGCCCGTCTGAGCAGTACGCGGGTCTGCATCTGCCTCGGCGCGGGAGGCGTAGGCAAGACCACCACCTCGGCGGCGCTCGCGCTGGGGCTTGCCGCCGGCGGCCAGAAGGTCGCTGTGATAACGATCGACCCGGCCCGGCGCCTGGCCGCGGCGCTCGGCCTGCAGGAGCTCGCGGGCGAGGGCTCGGACAGCGCTCAGCACCGGATCGACCCGGCGCTGTTCGACGCGCAGGGCGTCGCGATGAAGGGCGAGCTGTGGGCGATGATGCTCGAGCCCAAGCGCACCTTCGATGAGATCGTGACGCGTCTGGAGCCCGATCCGCGCGCACGCGAGGAGATCCTCTCGAACCCGATCTACGGCGAGCTCTCGACAGCGGTCGCAGGCTCGCAGGAGCTCAGCGCGATCGCCAAGCTGTATGAGCTCCGCCACGAGCGCGACTTCGACGTGATCGTGCTGGACACTCCCCCGTCTCGCAACGCCCTGGACTTCCTCGACGCGCCCACCCGGCTCTTGGGATTCCTTGAAGGACGAGCGCTGAAGGTGTTCATCTCTCCGGGCGGGCTCACGGCGCGCGTCTTCGGCCGCTCCACCGCGCTGATCTTCGCGATCTTCGCGCGTGTGACCGGAGTCGACATGCTCAGCGATCTGTCGAGGTTCTTCCGCTCGGTCTCGGGCGTGATCGACGGCTTCGCCGAACGCACCCGCAGCGTGGCCTCGCTGCTGCGCGACGAGGACACGACCTTCCTGATCGTCACCTCGCCCGAGCCCGAGCCGGCGGGCGAGGCCGTGTTCCTGGCCCAGGGCCTGTCCGCGAGGGGAATGGCCCGCGGCGAGCTGATCGTAAACCGGGTTCATCGCAACGGCCTCGGCTCCCACTCGGCGGAGGAGGTCGCTGCGCTGCTCGCACCGCAGCTCGGCGAGCGCCTGGCGGCGCGCGTCGCTCACAACCTGGCCGACTTCGACGTTCTCGTCCAGCGCGACCGCGACACGATCGCGAGCCTGGCGGCAGAGCTCGAGGAGCGCGACCCAATCGTGGTCCCGCACTTCGACGAGGACATCCAGGATCTGGCGGGTCTCGCGCTCGTTGCAGAGCGGCTGTTCGCCTGAGGCGGACGCTGCCAGGTCAGACCGGCACCGGCTCGGGAGCCTCCTCCTCCTCGTCCAGCAGCGGCGGCGCCTCATCCTCGGCCTGCTCGGGGCCGGCCAGCAGTTCGTCTGCAAGGGCGGGAAGATCGGCCGCCAGGTGCCCGCAGATCACGTCTCTGAGCAGTGCCCGCAGATGGTCGGCCACCTCTTTTGCGAGCGCCGGGCCGCCTGCGCGCTTCAGCGAGGTGCCCGCGATCGCCGCGTGCTCCAGCCCGACCGCCGCGACGATCCGCTCGGTCAGCTCAAGCCGTTGCTCGGGGATCGCGCACAGCGCGGCCAGCCGTCCGGCGAGCAGCCCGCTGGACGCCCCCTCCGGCTCCAGCAGCACCCGCAGCGCCAGCAGGTGGTCGGTCAGCGCCTCATACGGGCTGTCGCGCTCGCAGCCGAGCTCATATCGCCTGAGCGCCCAGGCCAGCTCGTTGCCGTGCGGCGCGCGGCGGGAGACGAGGTTGCAGAACGCTCGCAGCTCGTCCTCCTGCTCGGCGGTCACGACCAGCATCCCGTGCGGCCTGCCGCCGCTCCCCAGCGCGACCGGATTCCACGGAGCGTCGCCGAGCCGCGACCAGGCCAGCGCGCCGAGTGCCACCCGCCCGTCGCCGAACAACCTCAGCGCCCGCAGCAGGTCGTTGAGCACCTCACACCCCTGCGCGACGGCATCGCCAGCAGCGCCGTCGGTTGCCATCCCCTCCTCGTCGCGCACGGTGAGCGCGACGATCAGATGATCGCCGTCGGCGCCGTCAGCAGTCGAGCCGGCGCCGGCCGGCACATCCTGCAGGGCGTCCGGCCGGGCGATCGTCAGGCCCGTCGCCAGCGAAAGCTCCGGCGAGGTGATGGTCAACCCGTGCAGCGTCGCCACCAGCGTCATCGCGCTCGTGTTAGCGAGCTCTGAGCGCTCGAGCCGCTCGAGCGCCGCCTGCAGGCGGTCGGGGTGCAGCTCGAAGTCGGTCTGCCCGTCGAACACGTCCGCCAAAAGCGTCGTGATCGCGCGGAGAGCGCGTGATCGTGCCCGCCCGGCTCGGGTTGGAGGCGACACCGTGCCCATGCTCGAGAGATAGCGCTCGAGGCCGTCGAACCCCTCCAGCAGCCCTGCCACCTCGGTGTAGCCCGCCAGGTCTTCGAGCTCGCTCTCGCGCTCGGCGATGAACGCGCCCGTCAGCGCCTGGTAGCAATACAGCGGCGTGGCGGCACGTCCGGAGCGACCGCCCTGGGAGCCCAGCTCGAACGGGACCTCCGCGCCACCGTCGACCTCGGCCTGCAGATGACCCGCGGCTTCCTTGGCGAACTTCTCAAGCGTTGCGTGAAGCCGGCGCGAATGCATGGTGCGCTCAGTTCGCGATCGCCGATGGCGCTCCTGCTCGGCGCACCGCCTGTTGCAGGGCGCTACGCGATGACGAGCGCGTCCGGAGCGATTCGCTCGGCGCACTCGGCGTCGAGCCACTCTTCTCCGTAGGAGCGCATGTCGTCGATGATCGGCAAGAGCGCCCGTCCCTTCTCCGTCAGCGCGTACTCGACGCGCGGCGGGACCTCGGGGAACGTGTGGCGCTCGACGATCTCCTGCTCCTCGAGCGCGCGCAGGCGCAGCGACAGCGTGCGCGGGCTGATGCCCGCCAGTGAGCGTTCGAGCTCACAGAAGCGCGATCGGCCTTCGGCCAGGTCCCGCACGAGCAGCAGGGTCCACTTCCCGCACACGATCTCCGCGGTTCTACACACCGGACATGTCTCATCGACGGCCATTTGAACCTTTACTTTACCAACTGAAGTACCGGCGCCCCCGCCGCGGCGCTAGGCTGATGGTCGTCGCTGAACAGGGAGGCGCATGGTCGCAGGCGAAGCGATTGTCTTGGCCGGACGTGAACTGATCGTCCTCATCGTCGTGGTCGCATTCCTGCTCTGGGCGGCACGCCGCGTGGCGCGGGAAAGCCGCCGCTAGGTGTCGTCGAGCCCGGGCCCGACCCGCTACGCAGCGGTGAACGACGGACTGGATTCGGACTCGCGGCGATCCTCCGCGGAGGCCACGTCCTCCATGGTGGTGCCCTTGCGCCCGTCGGCCTGCATCAGCAGCTTGAAGTCGTGCGGACTCGACGCCACCCGCATTGCGTCTTCGAAGGTGACCCGGCCGGCCTTCACGTGACCGAACAGCGCCTGGTCGAAGGTCTGCATGCCGTAGTAGCCACCGGAGGTGATCACCTCCACCAGCTTCCCGGTCTGTGTCGGGTCGATGATCATGTCGCGGACCCGCCCAGTCATGCGCAGGATCTCGCAAACCGCCACGCGCCCGCCGTCGGCGCCGGGCACCAGCCGCTGCGAGATGACCCCCTTGATCGTGCCCGCGAGCATGCTGCGGGCCTGGACGTGCTGGTGGGGGGGGAAGAAGTCGAGCATCCTGTTGATCGACTCGGTGGCGTCCACGGTGTGGATGGTCGACAGCACGAGGTGACCGGTCTCGGCCGCCGACAGCGCCGTCTGGACGGTCTCTTCGTCACGCATCTCTCCGACGAGGATGACGTCCGGGTCCTGGCGCAGTACGCGCCTGAGCGCGCGCTTGAAGGAAGCCGTGTCCATGCCCACTTCTCGCTGGTTGATCGAGGAGCGTTTGTCCGCGTGCACGAACTCGATGGGATCCTCGATCGTGACGATGTGCTTGGCCGAGGTGTAGTTCATGTGGTCGATCATCGCTGCGAGCGTCGTCGACTTGCCGGACCCGGTGGTCCCCGTCAGCAGAACGATGCCGCGCTCCTCTTCGGACAGTTCCCTGACGACGTCCGGCAGCGCAAGCTCTTCGATCGTCGAGATTCTGTGCGGGATCGCGCGACAGACCATCGAGATGACCCCGCGCTGCTGAAAGGCGTTGATCCTGTAGCGGGCGACGTCCGGGATTTCGAAGGAGAAGTCGACCTCGTGCTCCTGCGCGAACTCCGCCAGCTTCGTCCGGTCGGTGAGAAGGGCCTTCAGCGCGCCCTCGGTGTCCTCCGCGGTCAGCACATCGGCGCTCTCGTCGGTCGCCAGCGTGCCGTGCACGCGGTACAGCGGCCGCGAGCTCACCTTTATGTGGAGGTCCGAGCCCTCCTTTTCGACGAGCCTGTGCAGCGCCCGCTTGACGTCGAACATGGTCTGCTGATCGGCACCCGGCGGACGCGGCTTGAGCGCCGGGAAACGTCCTGGACCAACCGCCTGAGCGGCTCAGGCCACGTCTCTGAGCTTCTGCGCCTCCGCGAGGCTCTGCAGCTTCTTCAGCGACTGATTCTCGATCTGGCGGATCCGCTCGCGGGTCACGTTGAACGTGCGTCCCACCTCGTCGAGCGTGCGCGGGTGCTCGCCGCCGAGCCCGTAGCGCAGCTCCAGCACGCGTCGTTCGCGATAGGAGAGGTTCTCGAGGGCCTCCCGCAGCGCCTCCTTGGTGAGGATCTCGGCGGCGCGCTCGTACGGCGACTCCGCGCGCTCGTCGGCGATGAACTGCCCGAACTCCGACTCCTCCTCGTCTCCCACCGGCTTCTCCAGTGACACCGGCGCCTGGGCTGAGCGCTTGATCGAGTCGACCTCCTCGGGGTCGATGCCGGTGACGTCGGCGATCTCGTCGGCCGTCGGCTCACGCCCCAGCTCGGTCACGAGCTTGCGCTCGGCGCGGCCGATCTTGTTGAGCTTCTCCACGACGTGCACCGGGATGCGGATGGTCCGCGCCTTGTCCGCCAGCGCTCGCGCGATCGCCTGGCGAATCCACCAGGTCGCGTAGGTGGAGAACTTGAAGCCCTTGCGGTAGTCGAACTTCTCGGCCGCCCTCACCAGCCCGAGCGTGCCCTCCTGGATCAGATCCAGGAACGGCAGCCCCTGGTTGCGGTAGTTCTTGGCGATCGATACCACCAGGCGCAGGTTCGACTCGACCATCTTCTGCTTCGCGTCGAGGTCCCCGCGCTCGATCCGCTTGGCCAGATCGACCTCCTCCTGGGCGGTGAGCAGCCGCACCTTGCCGATGTCCTTCAGGAAAAGCTGAAGCGAATCGGTCGTCATGTCCGGCTTCAGATCGAGCTGAGCTTTTGCTTTGCGCCGTCCGCGCTTGTCGGGCGCCCGCTCGACCTGCGAGGAGGCGGCGGTCGCCGGATCGATGTCCTCGACGAGCTCGATCTCCGATTTCTCGAAAAAGCCGTGCAGTTCCTCGACGTCCGACTCGTCCAGGTCGAGCTCGGACATCGCCTTCGTTATCTCCGTGTAGGAGAGCACTCCCACCTGCTGGCCCTTGGCCAGCAGGCCCTTGACCTCATCCAGCTCCTGAAGCTCGACTACTGACATGTGTTTCCGTTTCTTCCGTCGATCGACAACCCGGGGGCGACCACGTGGGCCCTGCCGGATTCCGGCTGAGTGCAACCGCTCCTGCCAACATACGGCCGGAGCCTGCCCAACGTTACAATGTAAAAGCAGCTTCTCCGACTCCCATGTTAACGCCTCGCCCGCCAAGATTGAGCCGGCTCGCCGATCCTCCCCCAACCGCTCCCGGCGCCACGGTGCTCTGAATGAGCGACGCGAAAGGCAACTCCCGATCGACCGGCTCCGAGCGCGACCGCGAGGTGCTGGGCAACCTGCCGCATACTCGTCCCCAGCGCTCGAGCGCGCGCCGCGACGCCGCGCGCGCCGCGGCCGCGGGAGCGACCGCCCAGAGAAGGGCGGCCGGGCGCTCCTCCGCGCGTTCTCGGATCGGCGGCGGAACCGCGCAGGGCGGACCTCGCAATGCGACGGCCAGGGCCACAGCCGCGAAGTCCAGGACCATGCCCAAGCGCAGCCCGGGCTCGACGAGGCGTCGCGACGCGGCCCCCAGGCAGGGGTTCGAGTCCGACGGCGAGAACATGAACGGCTCCGTCCAGCCGCCGGGTGGAGCCGAGCTGGTCGCGACAGCGGCGGAGATCGTCGGTGAGCTCGCGAAAGTCGGTCTGTCCGCCGGCGAGCGCCTGCTCAAGGACGCCTTCTCGCGCCTGCCGCGCTCCTGAGCCGGGGCCTGGGCCGGCCTGAGCGGGCCTGACCGGGGCCCGACCGGGGCGCGCGCCGGTCCCGGCGGAGCGGGGCGAGGATCAGGGCCGCCGTCGAGGGCCGTCTGTATACTTCTGACACGCCGAACTCCCTGTGACCCAGGTCACGGGAGGCGGGGGACCCAATGCGGATCGAGTGGATCGGTTCGCTGGGGCGAGTCGGCCTTTCAGGCCGTAGCGCTTCCTCTGGTCGCGCGAGCCCGTCAGCTCACCCCGTAGGCCGCGATAACGATGCGAACGACCTTCATGCGGAAGACCCTGCCGGCCGTGCTTGTCGCGCTTCTCAGCTGCGGCGCCTTTGCCGTGGGCGCGCTCGCCGACACCGGCGGCGTCGCGGCGGGAACCTCCCCGGCGGGCGTCAAGGCCGTCCACAGGACCGGGATCGCGACCTGGTTCGGGCCCGGTTTCTACGGCAAGAAGACGGCCTGCGGGCAGGTCATGACCCCGGCCCTGGTCGGCGTCGCCAACCGCACGCTCCCCTGTGGAACACTCGTGAAGGTCAGCTATCGGGGCCACCTGCTGACGCTGCCGGTGATCGATCGCGGGCCATACAGCCACATCGGCGCCGAGTGGGATCTCACGACGGGAGCAGCGCTGACGCTAGGAGTCGAAGAAACGGTGCGCATCGGCACGCGCATCGTCGGCAGCGCCCCCAACACCCCGACGCTCGGCCTGCCGCCCGGTGCGCTCAGCGCGGCGCCTCCCGTCGCCGCCGCCACCGGCGGCGCGGTCGCGGGCTGAGCGGCCGACGAGCCCCCAGCGGTGCCGCGAACCCTCCGGCGCGGTCTATGCGCCGGCTGGGCGCAGGGCGTACAGACCCACATCCGCGTGCGCTGCCAGCTCCGCCGCCTCGCGCCCGTCGTCGGGGCACACCGCCATGCCGACCATCACCTCGAGCGGCGCCCAGCGCGGACCGGCCAGCGGGCCGATCGTGTGCACCACCCACTCGGCAAGCCTCCTGGCCGCGACGGCGTCCGTCTCCGGCGCCAGCAGCCAGTAGCGGCCGGGGCGCTCGCAGGTGAGCGCACCATCAGACCAGCCCCGGCGCTGAGCCGGCTGGCCGCCGATTCGCTTGAGCTCCTGGATGAGGGCGCGCTCGATCCGGCTCGTCAGGCTCGAGGACGCTCCCGGCAGCGAGGCGCGCCGCAGGCGCTCTGAGTCGCTCAGTTCGACGAGCAGCACGGCGAACGGCAGCCGGTCCCGCTCAAAGCGCTCGAGCTGACGTCCGATCGAGGAGATCCAGGCGGCGGGCCCCTCCTCGGCGCGTTCGTCCCTGACCTGGATCCCGGCCGGCTCGATGGGCCCGGCCGGCTCGATGGGCCCGGCCGGCTCCGCGAGCCCCCCCGGCTCCGCGAGCCCTCCCGGCTCCACCGGCCCGTCCGGCTTCTCGACCCCCTGCGCGCGCGGGCCGGCGGCGAGCGCGGCCGAGGCGGCGGTCCTGGTGGCCGCCTGGCGAGCGGACGCATCCCACGGGCGCGGGCGAACCTGTCTCTGCTCGCCCGCGGGTGAGCGGGGCTCGGAATGGCCTGAGCCCGCAGGCGCCGTCTCGGCCTGCTCGCGTTCGTCGATGAGGATGGCTCCGCGCCGGGCGACGGGCGCGCGCTGTGGCTCGCTCGCGGCCCCGCCGGCGTGGCCGTGAGCGGTCTGCTCGCTGTGCGCCGGCACCGCTTCCTCGCCGCCCTCGGCCGCGGCAACGGCCGCGGCGAGAGCCGTCGCGCATACGGTTGCCAGCCGATCGGCGAGGTCGGCCGCCTGCCGTGCCCGCGAGCGATCGGAGATCGGCCAGCGCAACTCTTCGAGCAGGGCCTCCCACAGAACGCCTCTCAGCAACTCGACGGCCTCGATGATCTCGACCGCGGCGCTCGCCTCCCCGGTGCCCGCCAGTGCGACCAGCCTGCGTGCCGCAGAGGGCTCCCCCCGGACATCGCCTAGGTCTGCGCCGGCCAGCCGCTCGAGCTCGGTGTCCGACTCGAGCGAGCGGATGATCTGCGCGCACAGCGCCGGGGCCTCGTGCGCGACCATCTGCAGGCGGACCTCTGCCATGCGCTCCAGCGGACGCTCGAGGATCAGCGCGATCGCCCAGCGCCTGGCGAGCTCATCGACTCGCGCCAGCAGCGCGCCGATGGGCGCCTCGGCCACCGGCCTCGCGCGCGGACTCGGGCGGCTGCGAGGATTGCGGCTCATGAACGTTGAATATCAGCAAGTGGGGACGGGAACCCCGCCCGCCCGCCACGGATAGCCTGGCAGTCGGTGGGAGATAGGAAGGATCGGCCGGGCAGGGTGGTGATCGCCGACGTGCGCGACTCCACCTCCGTCGACGGGGGCACGGGAGCGGTGCGCTCGGTGCAGACGGCCGAGGTGCTGCTCGAAGGGGCGGCGCTGAGGGAGCTGTGGTCGCCCACCTACCTCGAGCGCCTGGCGCGCACCTACTGGCGCTTTCTCACGCGCGCCACACTGGGGCTGATCCGCGTGCACTACACAGAGGGGGAGCGCTCGGTGGTGCTGCTCTCAAGGCCGCTCAAGCTGCTCACCTTCGACGCGCCCGAATACGAGATGGACCCCTCGCGCGGCCTCGTGCGCTGGCGGATCACCCGCGGCCTGCTGGTGGCCAGGCGCGGACGCGACGGTGGCGGATACCTGCAGATCGAAGTCCGCCGCAGCCCGGGCACGGACCCCAACCAGGTGCAGCTGCACGTCGAGGTCGAGGTGGCCAACTTCTACCCGTCGATCGCCGACCGTCTGAGCCGCCGCCTGTACAACGCCACCCAGTCGCGCATCCACGTGATCCTCACCCGCAGCTTCCTGCGCTCGCTCGCGCGACTGGACCTCGCCGAGTCCCGCGTGGGGCGGTTCGCGCCGCACTCCGATCAGTCGTAGCGGTCGCCTGCAACAGCCCTCAGCTTCGCGCGGTCGTGAGTGGCCCTGATGCGCCTTATCGTCCCCGACCGCGAGCGTGTGACCAGCGATTCGGTCGTGGCGCCACCGGCGCTCGGGTAGCGCACACCCTGCAGCATGTCTCCGTCGGTGATGCCGGTGGCCGAGAAGAACACATCCTCGCCGGCCACCAGGTCATCGCTTGAGAGCACCCGCTCGAGGTCATAGCCGGCCTCGAGCGCAGCCGTGCGCTCGGCCTCGTCACGCGGCCACAGCCGCCCCAGGAGCTGACCCCCGAGGCACTTGACCGCGGCCGCCGAGATGACCCCCTCGGGCGTGCCGCCGATGCCCCACAGCAGGTCGACCGGCGAGCGCTCGGTCACCGCCAACAGCGCCGCCGAGACGTCGCCGTGCGCGATCAGGCGCACGCGCCCGCCGGCGGCCCGGATGGCGGCTATGCCCCGCTCGTGGCGCGGGCGATCGAGCACCACCACCATCACATCGCCCACGGCGCAGCCCTTGCGCTCGGCCACCAGCTCGACCGTCTCGCCGAGTGGGCGGTCGAGGTCGAGCAGGTCGCCGATCTCGGGCGAGCCGGCCATCTTCTCCATGTACACGCAGGGGCCTGGGTCGAACATGGTGCCGCGGCTCGACAGCGCGATCACCGCCAGCGCGCTCGGCATGCCGTGCGCGGCCAGCGTGGTGCCCTCGAGCGGATCGACGGCGATGTCGACCTGCGGCGGGGAGCCGTCTCCGATCTGCTCGCCGTTGTAGAGCATCGGCGCCTCGTCCTTCTCGCCCTCGCCGATCACGACGACGCCATCCATCTGGATCGATTGGAGCATGAAGCGCATGCCGTCGACCGCGGCCTGGTCGGCCGCCTCCTTGTCGCCCATGCCCACGAGCGGCGCCGCGGCAAGAGCCGCCGCCTCGGTCACCCGCACGAGCTCCAGCGCGAGGTTGCGGTCGGGCCGCTGGCGATTTCTCTGCGATGACAACACCGGAAACGTATAACAGCGGCTCTGCGACTACGATCGTGGCCACATTGCGCGCCCCTGACCACGAGGATCAAGGAGATGCTGTGACTCAGATCGGTTTCATCGGGCTGGGCAAGATGGGCGGCAACATGGTGCACCGCATCCGCCGCGATTCCCAGCACGAGGTGGTCGCCTTCGACTTCGACAAGAAGGCCGTCAAGCAGGCGGTCAAGAACGGCGCCTCCGGAGCGGACTCGCTGAAGGATCTCGTCAGGCAGCTGAAGGCGCCGCGGATGGTGTGGATCATGGTCCCGGCCGGCGAACCGACCCAGCAGACCGTCGACAAGCTCGCCAAGCTGCTCGACCGCGGCGACACGATCATCGACGGGGGCAACTCGCGCTGGACCGACGACAAGCTGAGGTCAAAGGCGCTGAAAGGGAAGGGCATCGACTACGTCGATGTGGGCGTCTCAGGTGGGGTGTGGGGACTCGAAGTCGGCTACTGCATGATGGTCGGCGGCCCACCCAAAGCTGTCAAGCAGCTCGCGCCGATCCTGGACGTGCTCGCCCCCGAGACCAACGATGAGAGCCGCTCGGCGATCGGCCCGCGCGGCTGGCTGCGCTTCGGCCCCTCGGGGGCCGGCCACTACGTGAAGATGGTCCACAACGGCGTCGAGTACGGGCTCATGCAGGCCTACGCGGAGGGGTTCGATCTGTTCGACAAGTGCGAGTACGAGCTCGACAACGCCCGCATCGCCCACCTGTGGGGCCAGGGCTCGGTCGTGCGCTCGTGGCTGTGCGAACTGGCCGCGCGCGCATTCGAAGCCGACGGCAACGACCTGCACACGCTCGAGGGCTACACCGCGGACTCCGGCGAGGGCCGCTGGACGATCGCCGACGCGACCGCCCACGACGTGCCAACGCCGGTGATCACGGCCTCGCTGTACGCGCGCATGCGCTCGCGCGGGAACGGCGACTACGCCGATCGGGTGCTGGCGGCGCTGCGCAACCAGTTCGGGGGCCACGCCGTAAAGAGCGCACCGGCCGGGAACGGCGCGAAGCCGGCCGCCAAGCTCGCCCGATCGAAGCCCGCGGCCGCCTCGAAGGGCGGCGGTAGACGCGGAGGCCGATGAGGTGGCGATCGCGGCCGGTCGCCCCACCGATCTCCCGGAAGCCGACAATCCGCTGACGGCCGGTCTCGAGCGACTGCCGGTCGCGCCGACGACGCTCGTCATCTTCGGCGCCACCGGCGACCTGGCCAAGCGCAAACTGCTGCCCGCGCTGTACAACCTGGCCCACGACGGCACGCTGCCCGAGCGCTTTCACCTCGTGGGCGTATCTCGCGGCGAGAAGACCGACGAGGAGTTCCGCGCCGAGTGCGAGGAGTCGATCCGCCAGTTCTCGCGGCGCGAGCCCAACGAGCAGGTGCTGCGCGCGCTGCTGGCCGACGTCAGGTATGTGACCGGCACCTTCGACGACGATTCCGTCTACACCGAGCTCGGCAAGGTCCTCGACGGCTTCGAGAAGCAGGCCGGCGAGCCGCTCAACCGGGCCTTCTATCTGTCGACCGCGCCGAGCTTCTTCCCCGTGATCGTGGAGGCGCTCGGCAGCTCGGGCATCGCCGAGCACGACCAGGCCGATGTGCGGGTGATCATCGAGAAGCCCTTCGGAACAACCCTCGAGGAGGCGCGCGAGCTGAACCGCACCGTGCTGTCCACGTTCGAGGAGCAGCAGATCTTCCGCATCGACCATTACCTGGGCAAGGAGACGGTCCAGAACATGCTGGCGTTCCGCTTCGCCAACGGCATGTTCGAGCCGCTGTGGAACCGCAACTACATCGACAGCGTGCAGATCACGGCGGCCGAGGACCTCGGCATCGGCACGCGCGCCGGCTACTACGACCAGTCCGGAGCGCTGCGCGACCTGATTCAGAACCACATGCTCCAGCTGCTGTGCCACGTGGCGATGGAGCCGCCGGTCAACTTCACCGCCGAAGAGGTGCGCAACGAGAAGGTCAAGGTGCTGCTGGCGATTCCCGAGCCGACGCTCCAGAACATCGACGAGATGTCCGTGCGCGCGCAGTACTCGCGCGGCCATTCCGGCGGCGAGGACGTGCCGGGCTACCTGGAAGAGGAGGGCGTGCCCGAGGGCTCAACGACCGAGACCTACGCGGCGATGCGCCTGGAAGTCGACAACTGGCGCTGGGCCGGCGTTCCCTTCTACCTGCGCACCGGCAAGCGGCTGGCGCGCAAGATCACCGAGATCGCGGTGACCCTGAAGCCCGTGCCCCACCTCGCCTTCAGCCAGGACGGCTCGCTGGGCGTGCAGCCCAACCAGTTGGTGCTGACGCTCCAGCCCAACGAGGGCGTGTCGCTGCGACTGGGCGCCAAGATTCCCGGCACGCGCATGAGCATCCGCCCGGTGAACATGGAGTTCCTGTACGGCACGTCGTTCCTGTCACAGTCGCCCGAGGCCTACGAGCGCCTGATCACCGATGCCATGCGCGGCGACGCCACGCTGTTCACGCGTAACGACGAGGTCGAGGCGCAATGGCGCATCTGCGACCCGATCGTGGGCGCGTGGGCGCAGACGCCCGGGCCGCTGGCGCAGTATGAAGCGGGCTCGCAGGGGCCGGCCGAGGCCAACCTGCTGCTCGACGAGGGCCACCGCTGGCGCGCGATCTGATGCCCCGCTCGGACGCCGTGTGGAGCGAGCAGGGGACGACGCCGGATGCGATCGAAGCGGCGCTGCGCCGCCTTCTGCAGGAGCGCCACGCCGAAAACGAGGGCTTCGTGCCCGCGCGGGTGCTGAACATGATCACCTTCGTCGACCGCGAATGGAGCGGGGAAATCGCCAACCGCCTGCGCGGCGTGGGCCGCTATCACGCCTCGCGCACGCTCGTCCTGTCATTCGAGCCGCGCCGAACGAGGATGGACGCTCACGTGAGCATCGTCTCCGAAGGCGATCCGACCCGAGGCGAGTTCGCGCTCCTGCGCGAGACCGTGGTGGTGGAGATCGGCGAGCGTCATCTCGACGACCTGATCACGATCGCCGACCCGCTGGTGGTGAGCGACCTGCCCACCCTGCTGTGGTCTCCGCACGGGCACAACGAGGTGGTCGGCGAGCTTCTCACGCTGGCCCAGGCGGTGCTCGTCGACTCCGTCGATGAGCCCGATGCGCACGAGGGCATCGACCGCGCGTGCCTGCTGAGCGGACAGGCATACGTCGTCGACCTGGCCTGGCTGCGCTCGACCCCGTGGCGCGAGCGCGTCGCCGCGGCATTCGATCCGCCCAGACTGCGGGGAGAGCTGCGCGCGATCGAAAGCCTCACCGTCCGTCACCATCCGGACTCGACGGTGGCCGCAATGCTCCTCATCGGCTGGCTGGCCTCGCGCCTTCGATGGGAGACCGAGCCGCTCACCGCCGAGCAGGACGCGCTCGCGGGCCGGGCCCGCGACGCCGATCGCAACGTCGTCAGCCTGCGGCTGGAGGCGGCCCCGGAGCTTCAGGTGCGCGGTCTCGAGGGCCTCACGCTGAAGACCACCAACGGGCATGAGCTGGCCCTGGACCGCGGGCCGGGCGGCCTGCACGCCCGCGACCGCAACGCGGCCGGGGAGCAGCGCGAGTGGACGATCCTCGGAGCCTCGCGCGGCGAGACGGGGATCCTCGGCGAGGGCATCCGCCAGGCGCTGCTTCGCGATCCCACATATGTGCCGGCGCTGCGCTCGGCCCAGGGGCTCTTCACGTGACCCGCCTGACGGCGTGCGCCGACGCCGAGGCTGTCGCCGTGCGCGCCGCCGCGGAGATCGCGCGCGCGCTGGAGCGCCTGTCCGCCGAGCGCGGCGCGGCCCACATCGCGCTCAGCGGGGGTACCACGCCGAAACGGACCTATGAGCTGCTCTGCACCGAGACGGTCGACTGGAGCGGTGTGCACGTGTGGTTCGCCGACGAGCGCTGTGTGGGGCCCGATGATGAGGAGAGCAACTACAGGCTCGCCGCCGACACGCTGCTCGAGCCAGCCGCCATCGCGCCCGGCCAGGTCCACCGCATGCGGGGAGAGCTCGGCCCCGAGGAGGGCGCGAGGGGGTATGCGCTCGAGCTTTCAGAGCACGCGCCCGCGGGCGCCGAGAACGTCGCGCTGCTGGATTTGATCGTGCTCGGGATAGGCCCGGATGGGCACGTCGCCTCCCTGTTTCCGGGCGCCGCCACGCTGGACGCCTCAGAGCACGAGCTGTGCCTGGGCGTGCACGACTCGCCCAAGCCTCCGCCGGAGCGCATCACGCTGAGCCTCGCTGTGCTGCGGGCGGCCGGGCGATGCCTGCTGCTGGCCACCGGCGCGAGCAAGTCCGACGCGGTCACCGCGATGCTCGCCGAGCCGAGCCGCCACGTCCCTGCGAGCCTTTTGAGGCGCGAGCGGCTGACGGTGATGGTCGACGATGCCGCCTCCCCCGACTGACACCAAGTTCGTACAGTAGGGGGTCATGGCCACGACCACCGCGACCAGGCCCGGCACGAGGACCCCGCGCAGCCCGGCGCAGTTCCTCGCAGACCTGGAGGCGGCCCGCCGCGCCACACTCGCGCTCGTGGCCCCGCTCAGCCGGGAGGATCTGGAGCGGGTGCACTCGCCGATCATGAGCCCGCTGGCGTGGGATCTCGGCCACATCGCGGCATATGAGGATCTGTGGCTGGCCCACCGCCACGGCGGCATGCCGCTGCTGCGGCCCGACCTGGCCGACTGCTACGACGCCTTTGAGACCCCGCGCGCGGTGCGCGGGGAGATCGAGGCGCTCGGAGCGGCCGAGGCGCGGGAGTACCTGCAGCTGGTGCGTGACCGCACGACCGCCGCGATCTCGACGCGCGGGGTCGGCGAAGGGATCGTCTGCGAGATGGTTCTGCGCCACGAGCTCCAGCACTCAGAGACGATGCGCCAGACGCTCGCGATCGCGGGCCTGCTCTCGCCCGGCGATGAGGCGCAGGCCGGCCGGCCGCTCGGCCCCGGCCGCGATCAGGAGTGGGCGCAGATCCCTGCCGGGCCGTTCGCCCTGGGCGCCCCCGATGACGCGTTCGCCTACGACAACGAGCGCCCGCGCCACACGGTTCACACGCCCGCCTTCGAAATCGCCCGCCATCCCGTGACCTGCGCGAGCTGGATGCGCTTCGCGGCGGACGGCGGCTACGAGCGGCGCGAGTGGTGGTCGCCGGAGGGCTGGGCCTGGAAGGCTGAGAACGAGATCGCCCCTCACCCCGCCGTGGCGAGCGGCCACCCGCAGTCGGCCGCCTGTCACGTCAGCTTCTACGAGGCCGACGCCTTCGCCACAGCCAGCGGCGCGCGCCTGCCCACCGAGGCGGAGTGGGAGAAGGCGGCAACCTGGACCACATCGACGGAGACCCCGTCCTCCCCGAGCGGGAATGCCGGCGCGCTGTCGGGCGTGGGGCAGGTGTGGGAGTGGACGCAGACCCGCTTCCACGGCTACCCCGGCTTCGTGGCGCATCCCTACCGCGAGTACTCCGAGGTCTTCTTCGGCGATGACTACCGCGTGCTGCGGGGCGGCTCATGGGCCACCAGCCCGCGCGTGAGGAGCCTCAGCTTTCGCAATTGGGACCTGCCCCAGCGCCGCCAGATCTTCGCCGGCCTGCGGCTCGCCAGAGATCCGGAATGATCGCGCGCCGGCGCTCCTGCCGCGAACAGCAGGGAAAAAGCGGGGCGTTCGACGGGCACCGCTGGATAGCGATAGCGTTCGGCTGACGGGGACGTCTGATGAAGCCGCTCATGCCACCGGAGCCCGTCGTGGAGGCGGCCATCCGGATCGACTCGCACCTTGGAGGCGCGGACGAACGCTCGCTCGCCGAGGATGTCCTTGACGGCCTCACCCGCCCGTTCAAGGAACTTCCCCCCAAGCACTTCTACGACGCCCGCGGCGCGGCGCTGTTCGACCAGATCTGCGAGCTGCCCGAGTACTACCCCACGCGCGCCGAGCGCGCGATACTGGAGCAGGCCGCCGGAGAGCTGGCGGCGCTGACCAACGCGGTCGAGCTGGTCGAGCTCGGGTCGGGCACGGCGGCCAAGACGCGCGTGCTGCTGGACGCCATGCATGCGGCGGGCACACTCGCCCGCTACATCCCCGTGGACGTCACCGAGAGCATGGTTCGCGACTGCGCCGAGGAGCTCACCGGCGAGTACCCGGGCCTGCAGGTGCACGGCGTGATCGGTGACTTCGAGCGCCATCTCGACCGCGTGCCGGCGGCTGTGGGGCCACGCGTCGTGGCGTTCCTCGGCGGCACCATCGGCAACTTCCCGCCCGGCAGCCGCCGTCGCGTGCTGCGCGAGATCGCAAGCCTTCTGGGCCCGGACGACCACCTGCTGATGGGTACCGACCTGGTCAAGGACCCGGAGGTCCTCGAGGTGGCCTACGACGACGCCCAGGGCGTCACCGCCGACTTCAACCGCAACGTGCTGCGCGTGCTGAACCGCGAGCTCGACGCCGACTTCGACCTCGAGGACTTCGACCACGTCGCCCTGTTCGACCCAGAACACGAGTGGATCGAGATGCGCCTGCGCGCACGGCGAGAGCACACCACGCACGTGCGTGCGCTCGACCTGAACGTGCACTTCCGCGCCGGTGAGGAGATGCGCACCGAGATCAGCGCGAAGTTCACGCCCGAGCGCCTGGAAGGCGATCTCTCGGCGGCGGGCCTCGAGCTCGTGCGCTGGCTGACCGACCCCGAGGAGCTGTTCGCGCTGACCCTGTCCAAGCGCAGTCCAGGCTAGGCTTCCGGACCTTGCAGATCGAGGGTTCTTCGGCAGTCGTCTTCGGCGGAGCCTCGGGGCTCGGCGAGGCGACCGCTCGCCGCCTGCACGCCGGGGGCGCGGTCGTGACCCTTGCCGACATCAACGCCGAGAAGGGCGACGCGCTGGCCTCCGAGCTCGGCGTCGCGTTCGCAACCTGCGACGTCCGCGAGGAGGACCAGGTGCAGGCGGCCGTGGAGCAGGCGGCGCAGGGCGCGGGCGGGCTGCGCATCGCCGTCTGCTGCGCGGGCACCGGCTGGGCGCAGAAGGTCTCAAGCTCCAAGGGACCGCACCCGCTGATGCCGTTTGAGACGATCATTCAGATCAACCTGATCGGCACCTTCAACGCGCTGCGGCTGGCCGCCCAGGCGATGATCGCCTCAGAGCCGCTCGACGACGGCGAACGCGGCGTGTGCATCAACACCGCCTCGATCGCCGCCTTCGACGGCCAGGTCGGCCAGATCGCCTACTCGGCGTCCAAGGGCGGCATCGTCGCGATGACGCTTCCCGCCGCGCGCGACCTCGCCCAATATGGGGTCAGGGTCAACACGATCGCCCCCGGCCTGTTCGACACGCCGCTGCTCGCCGCGCTGCCCGAGGAGGCTCGCCAGAAACTCGGCGCCGGCGTCCCCTACCCGCAGCGGCTGGGAGCGCCCGCCGAGTACGCCCAGCTCGCCTGCCAGATCATCGAGAACCGCATGCTCAACGGCGAGACGATCCGGCTCGACGGGGCGCTCAGGATGCCGCCCCGCTGATTCGGGCAGAGACCAGGCACGCCGGCCGCCGGCGGCGGCCTCATCAAGATCGCTCAGCTCAGCCGTTCGACGAGCATGGCCATGCCCATGCCCCCGGCGGCGCACATCGACTCGATGCCGTAGGTCGCATCAAGCGTGTCCAGGTCGTTCAGCAGCGTCGTCATGATGCGCGCCCCCGTCATGCCGAAGGGGTGCCCGAGCGCGATCGCCCCTCCGAAGGGGTTGAGCTTCTCCTCAGGGATGTTCAGGTCTTCCTTGCACGGCACGATCTGCGCGGCGAACGCCTCGTTGATCTCGACCACGTCGATGTCGCTCATCGACATGCCCGTGCTCTTCAGCAGTTTTTCGATCGCTGGGATCGGGCCGAGGCCCATGATCTCCGGGCGGATCGCCGCGACCGTCGAGGCGACGATCCGCGCGCGCGGCCTCATGCCCAGCGAGCTCGCCTTCTCATCGCTCATCACCAGGAGCGCCGCGGCGCCGTCGTTGAGGGGACATGCGTTGCCCGCCGTCACCGTCCCGCCCTCCTTGAACACCGGCTGGAGCGCGGCCAGCTTCTCCATCGTCGTCCCCGGACGCGGGCCGTCGTCCTTGGTCACGACCGTCTCTGCCAGCTCAAGCTCGTTTCCGTCCTTGTCGGTCTCGGTGTGCGCCGGCACGGTCACCGCCACGATCTCCGGCTCGAAGTGCCCCGACTCGACCGCGGCGACCGCCCGCGTCTGGGAGATGAGAGCCCACTCGTCCTGCGCCTCGCGGCTCACGCCGCAACGCTCGGCCACGTTCTCGGCGGTCAGGCCCATCGGGATGTACACGTTGTAGGCGTCCCCCTGCGAGCCGTCGACGAGGTGGTTGAACTCGCCCGGGGCGCCCCGTCCCACCCGGCTCACCGCCTCCACGCCCGCGGCGATGTAGGTGTCCCCCTCGCCCGTCCTGATCGCGTGGAAGGCCATGCGCGTCGTCTGCAGCGAGGAGGCGCAGAAGCGATTCACCGTGCACGCCGGCACGTGGTGATCGATGCCGGCCAGCAGTGAGGACACGCGCCCGACGTTGTAGCCGGACTCCCCCTCGCCGTAGCCGCAGCCCATCATCACGTCGCCGATCGACGTCTGCTCGAGAGCCGGATTGCGCTCGATCAGGGCCCTCAGCGGGATCGCGCCGAGGTCGTCGGCGCGCACCGACCGCAGCGATCCCTTGACGGCCCGGCCGATGGGCGTGCGAATGGCGTCAACGATCACTGCTTCAGGCATATGCGCTCTTCTCCTATAGGTCGAGGCGGCTGACGCCCAGCTCGTCGAATCCCACGTGGTGGGCGAGCTCGTGGCGCACCGTGCGCGTGACCTGATCGCGCAGCTCCTCGGCATCGTGGCCGAAGTCGCGCCGCAGCGTGTCGCGGAAGATCACGATGCGGTCGTGCACGTCGTCGCGGGCCACGCTGCCGCCCTGATAGAGCCCGTAGGCGCCCCTGCGCCGGCCGCCGTCTGAGATGACCACGGCGACGTGGGACAGCGCGTTGCGCAGCAGGTCCGGCAGGTCGTCCAGGGCGTCGCGCACGAGCTCCTCGAAATCGCGGTCGTCGAGCGGGTCGAGCTCCATGAACTCGTTTTCCTCGGGGTCGACCGCGAGCCCTTCGCGCGCCAGCTCCTCGGAGTGGCGCACGATCTCTTCGAACTCCCGCTCGGATTCAGGGTCGCGCCAACCGGCCATGCGCACGGCCACAAACGCCGCGCCTCCCATCAGGAGCGCCGCCACGAGCACGCCCAGGGCGATGTCCTCGACCGCCCGCACCGCGCCGATCGAGCTGAAGCCCTGCCCCACCACGATCGCCACCAGCCCCAGCGACAACGCGATGAGCGCCGCCACGCCGACGCGTCGAAGTTGGCCGGAGGCGCCTGGTGAACCCATGTTCGGCATGGTAGAGCCAGAGCCTATCCGCTGCCCGGCCATTCCGCGAGGCCCACCGCTGCGAGGGCCTCGCCCGGGTTCAGATACTCCTCGACACGAACGATCCTGCCGTCTGTGAGCGTGTACAGAAAGGCGATCGGCACCTCAAGGTCGGCCCCGCTGCCGATTCCCGTGCCGCACACCATCCCGACGCCGACCACACCGCTCCCGGCATCGACGAACCGGTCCACCTCAATGCGCATGTCATCAAGCGTTGCTTCCCAGTCGCGCAGATACGCCACGATCGCTCCGCGGCCGAGCAGCGTCCTTGCCTCGGGATGCTCCCTGGCGATCACCCATTCCGGCTCCTCGTGAAAGTGCTCGAACGCGGCGTCCTCGTCACCCCGCTGAAATGCTTCCGTTGCCCGTGTGACGATCTCGACGTTCGTGGCTCCTATGTCGACCACGCTTCCCGGAACCGCTATTTGAGGGTGCGGGCGATCACGAGCCGCTGGATCTCGTTGGTGCCCTCGTAGATCTGGGTGATCTTGGCGTCACGCATCATGCGCTCCACCGGGTACTCCTTGACGTAGCCGTATCCGCCCAGCACCTGCACCGCCTCGATCGTCACGGCCATCGCGGTGTCCGAGCAGAAGACCTTCGCCATCGAGGAGTACTTCCCCCGCTGCGGATGACCCTGGTCGGCCATCGCGCACGCCTTGTACAGCAGCTCGCGCCCGGCGGCCGTGCGCGTTTCCATGTCGGCCAGCTTGAACTGGATCGCCTGAAACTCGTTGATGGCCTTCCCGAACTGCCGGCGCTCGCGGGCGTAGCCGACGGCGTAGTCGGTCGCGCCCTGGGCGATTCCCACGGCCTGCGCGGCGGCCCCCAGGCGGGTGCGTTCGAGCGTGCCGAGCGCGACCGACAGCCCCCTGCCGACCTCGCCGATCACGTTCTCCTGGGGAACCCGCACGTCGTCGAAGATCGGCTGACCGGTGGGCGACGCGCGGATCCCGAGCTTGTGCTCGAGCTTGCCCACGCTGAACCCGGGACGGTCGGCCTCCACGACGAACGCGGTTAT
>Ga0302326_10006989_pt1 | contig 25233 bp, 25 predicted proteins | sample Palsa_T0_3_FD_202264 | JGI IMG/M metagenome (GOLD analysis project Ga0302326, IMG submission 202264) | Peat permafrost microbial communities from Stordalen Mire near Abisko, Sweden - Palsa_T0_3 | ecosystem: Environmental > Terrestrial > Soil > Palsa > Peat permafrost | place: Sweden: Abisko... | reverse complement strand
CTAAAAAGTTAGCAAAAGAAGTTAATACACTGGGTACATTCGATTCAGTGATTCATAATGCCGGAGTGTACCAGGTATCCGGCAAATTGATCTTTGCTGTAAATACTTTGGCTCCTTATATTCTGACCTCTCTGATTGAAAGACCTAAACGACTCATTTACTTAAGCTCTGGAATGCACAGGCAAGGTACTCCAAACCTGGAGAAGTTAGCCAGCAATGTTGATCGCATTAGTTACTCCGATTCCAAATTACATGTCCTGATGTTAAGTATGGCGGTGGCCCGCAAATGGCCTGAAGTATATTCGAATGCAGTTGACCCTGGCTGGGTAGCTACAAAGATGGGTGGACATAACGCACCGGATAATCTTCAGAAAGGTTATGAAACACAAGCATGGCTTGCAGTCAGTAGCGATAACAAAGCCAAAGTAAGTGGTCATTACTTTCATCACCAGCGTCAAGATCACTACAACACACAAGCCACTGATGTAACTGCGCAGGAGAAACTTCTAAAGTTATGCGAAGAAATAACGGGTATCCCCTTTCCACAATAGGGTTCTAAAGGGATGAAAGCATAAGGCATTACGGGGCCACAGACCAGCGGTAGCTAATGCCGATGTTAAGGTTACGGTTCATTATGTTGCCTTGTCCGATAAAAGAGTTGCCGGGTTTGGCGATGGAGCCCAGATCGCGAAGAGAGCGAATGTTAATGCCGAAGTTACTGAGGATGCCCCGCCTGAATTCGTGGCCTAATCCAAACGCCAGCCCTGATTGCGTCCCCTTGTAATAATTTTTTGTGTCGAAGGTAGTTCCATTGGAAAGGCCTGTGGCATTGTAGTTGGCGGTTGCCGCAAGCAAAAGTCCAAAAAATGGACCGGCCTCAATATAAGTGTTCAGAAAAAAATGATAGTGCACCATTAACGGAATATTGAGAAAAATTTGCCTGTCCTTGTAGGTGGCTCCCGTCGTTTCGTTTTTTAAATTATCGCCCTCGCCGGAAAGCAGGAGTTCTGCTTGAAAGGAAAATGACTTCCACGGCCGATAATTAACGAAGAGGCCTCCATAGGGCCTTGCAAGTTCTACATGCGTATAATATCCATAAGTGGATGGGGGGTTCAAATACAAATTTATTGTTGAGAATTTTTCTGTCGCGCCGTTGATGCCCCCCTTAATTCCTATTGAGAGCTGTGCGAAAAGAGGCGAAACTTGGAAGGACAGCGAGAGTATGCAAAGTGCGATTCTGATGATTATAGTCGAGTAGTTCATGATTGTAAGTATGGATTATAAAGAAGCAGCAAAATGACCATTCAAAGGTAAGCTTTCAGGCCATAAGGACCGCGTTTTGAGGAATCCGGCGAATAGCTTGAAGTCTATGTGAGTTCTACCCGTATTTAAAGAAGCGGGAATATTCAAAGGAGAGAAAGAAACCTCGCAACTAACCAAAGGCGAAACCAGCCAGGTCGGTGGTTTGAATATTTCTAAGCGCTGACCCTTACAAAATTCAACTCATAACCTACCTTTGAATTATCAAACTTTACAAAGACAAAAATGAGATTATCGAATAACAAGATTTTGATCACCGGCGGTGCAACGGGTATTGGCTTGGGGCTAACCGAAAGATTTATTAAAGAAAGCAACACCGTTATTATTTGCGGAAGACGCGAAGCCGCTCTAAAAGAAGTTTCGGGCAAATTTCCTTCGGTAATTACAAAAGTATGCGATTTGTCCATTGAGGCAGACCGTATTGAACTGTATAATTGGGTTGCGGAAAATCACGGCGACTTGAATGTATTGATAAATAATGCGGGCATTCAAAACTGGATGGACATTTCGGACGCCGACTTTTACCAAAGAGCAAATGAGGAGATTACGATAAATGTTTTAGCACCTATTCATTTGGCGACGCTGTTCACTAAACTAAAGTCGCTGAACACTCTAATTAACGTCACATCAGGTTTAGCCTTTATTCCGCTTTCGAAAGTTGCTGTTTATTGTGCTACCAAAGCATTCCTCCGTTCGTTTACCCTTTCTTCGCGGCACCTTTTGAAATCGACAAACATAGAAGTAATTGAAATGATACCACCGGCATTGAACACGGACCTGGGTGGAAAGGGCATTCATGGGGAGTTCCCAGCCGTTAGCGATTTTGTAGAATCCGTATTCCAACAGATGAAAGAGGGAAAAACAGAATTGACATTCGGAACCAGCGAAACAAGGACGAAAGCCAATAATGAAGTTATAGCAGAATATTTCAGTAAGATGAATCCATAAATAGGGACTTTTGCACGATGTGTCTCTTTTAAAAACATACCGAATTAAACCGAATGCGAACATGGCAAAAAGTAAAACAACCGAAACAAAAAAAAGCGTAATTGAATATTTGAATACTATTCAGAACGAAGATAAACGCAAAGACTGTTCGAAAATTATCAGGTTGATCAAAAAGCAAGCAGGATTTGAACCAAAAATGTGGGGTACAAGTATTGTGGGATTTGGAAGTTACCATTACAAATACGAAAGTGGACGCGAAGGTGATGCTCCTCTTATAGGAATTGCATCAAGGACAAATGCAATTACTTTATATCTTTCTTCGAACTTTGACAAAAGAGAACAATTGTTATCGAAATTTGGAAAGCATAAAACCGGTAAAGGTTGCATTTACATTCAAAAACTTGAGGACATTGACACAAGTATTTTAGCCGAAATGGTGAAATATTCTATTGACCATAAAAAGAAGCAATACCCAAGTTGACGTCCATTCAGTGCCTGGTGACGTGTGAATGGAAAAGTTATCGTCGTATGCTGTGTAGTGGTGCATTCGGCTTCCTGAATTATAATTTTTTCCGCTATCTTTCTACCTTTAAATTATTGAACGATTACCCCGCAACGACCACATACTCAAACAGTATGTTCAATTGTAAAGAAACATCATACACACCCGGAATGAATACTCGAAGAAAAGAGAATGAGCAACCGTTGGCCATTAAAGAATGGGGCTGGCGATATCATCATATAGGAGTTCCAACGAAACAGCCAATTAAAGGAGAAAGATATTTACCCCAATTTAAATTATACGTTTCCGGATTTGATACAAGTCCTTTTGGTATTGAATGGATGAGGTTTGAACCGGAAAGTCCAATTGATGAATTAATAAAAACTGTTCCCCATATTGCCTTTGAAGTAGATGATTTGGATTTGGAACTTTCGCGACATGATCTTCAAATTATCACGCCACCAAATGCGCCAGGAGAAGGGATAAGGGTCGCAATGATCAGCCATAATGGAACACCAATCGAACTTATAGAATTTAGCAAAGAAAGATATAAATAGTGCCATCTGAATACGAGCCGTCGTAGGCCATTAAAGCATCTTGATGGTAACCCTCTTCAGCAAGAAGACATTGATAGGTTTAATGAATCGGAAGGTGTGATTGCTTAGCTACCAGAATTGGCCATAGTTGCCATACCCTTCTCCCCTAATTTCAACGATCAGAAAAAGTAAGCCTCTAGGGTCATTCAAATTAGAATTTAATTTAGGCCTGGGCGAATGAGGCAATGGAAAGACGACCGAGGGACAAGGATTAACTAAATTGCAGGATCGACTGACATACATAATTTAAAGGGGGTATACGGGGAAAAAACTACCGCCAATGAAACCATCGGGACTTGACGGTTCACAGTGGATAGCTTAAACAAAATTCCAACGATATAGCCTCCAATGGCGTCTAAATGAGTAGGGGCTTGTCCTTCTGAATTCGGATGAATTCGGATTTGCAATTGTGAACCAAATAAATTGCCAACTTTTGCGTTCATTTTCCGTGGGCCAAAGGTTACCCGTTGGAAAATGGAGGGTTACTGATTTGAGTACCTGAATTAAACAAATAAAAAGCCCTGGCCGGATTCTCAAGGCTTTCTTTGATCGGAATGATTTTCTCGTGAGCCTGCAGGGATTCAAACCCCGAATCTTCTGATCCGTAGTCAGATGCTTTATTCAGTTAAGCTACAGGCCCGAATTTCTTAAAATGGTGCGCCAATTTATAAAGAATAAATCCGACAGCCAAAAAACGCTTTTGGCCACTGCCTTTAAAAAACTTATTTTTGCCGTTCGCCGGGTGCTACCGCTCAGGCACCTTAACAAAAAACAACCGTCATGACCCGAATATTTATTGCACTACCCTTGTTCATTTTATCCTCTATCATGCTCGTTGCCCAGGATAAAACCATTATCACACCGGTGAAACCAAAAACAAAAAAAGCGTACCGTCCCGACATCCCGGGTAATTTTGTTCTCGATCTGGGCATTAACCGGTCGCGGCAGGTTCCGGAAAACTGGACGCAGGCCCTTTGGGGTTCGCGGACGCTCAACCTGTATTATCAATATCCGATACGCATCCAAAAATCAAAATTCACCGTAAACCCAGGTCTGGGATTCGCTTTTGAACGCTTCAAACTAAAAGGCGGGTGGAGCATGAACCCCCAACCCAACCCCGACGGATCCTATTCACTCGAGCTGGCCAGTCAAACCCCCGAGCTGGGAGGAGATTTCGGTGCGAGTATCCGGAAAACGATGATCGTTGCCAACTACTTTGATATACCGCTCGATGTTCGCTTTGATACGAATCCCGAAGATAAGGCCAGGAGTTTTAATGTCTCTCTGGGAGGTCGTTTCGGGTTGCTCTACGACGCTTTCACCAAAATAAAATACAGGTACAACGGCGAAACCATGGTCCTTAAAGACAAACAAGACCATGGCCTGAATCCGTTCCATTACGGACTTTATACCCGATTTGGCACCGGCTCTTTTGCCTTGTTTATGTTCTGGAATCTCTCACCCTATTTTGCCACTAGCAAAGGACCTACTGATACTAATGGAAATTATACCAAAATGAATACCCTTACGTTTGGATTTTCGGTCAATGGGTTCTGATGGTCGACTGAAACCGGACGCCTGACTTACACTCCGGAAAAAACAGCTTGCCTTTTTTCCAAAAATGCGCTCACACCTTCCTGGTGATCGCGGGTGGTGCCGGCGATTTCCTGACAATAGGCTTCATACTGCAGCATTTCCTCAAGCGTGGCCGTCCCCGATTTATTCAACATTTTTTTGATCAGGCCGATGGCTTTCGTCGGGGCATTCAAGAAGTACGCCACTTGTGTTTGTACTGCTGCGTCCAGTTGATCCGCCGAAACGACTTTATTGACCAGGCCTAAGGTCAGCGCTTCCCCGGCGTTCACACGTGAACCAAGACTGCAAAGTTCAAAGGCCTTCGCCATCCCCACCAAGCGCGGAAGAAAATAGGATGAACCCGAGTCGGGAACCAACCCGATATGGATAAAAACTTCAATGAGCGTACCTTCTTCCGACGCAATGATCATGTCGCAGGCAAGAGCGAGCGAACACCCGGCCCCCGCAGCCACACCGTTTAACCGGCAAAGAATAGGCTTGGGCAAGTTCCGCATGGCACGAATAATCGGATTATAGCGTTTATTCAGCGACTCGAGAAAGGAACGGTTCGAATGCGCTGCGCGCTCTTTCAGATCCTGTCCCGAACAAAATGCTTTGCCTGCCCCGGTGAGTACAACAACGCGCACCAGATCATCCTTCGCTACCGTCTTAAAGGCATCCTGCAACTCGTAGGTGATTCCGTCATTCAACGCGTTATACACATCCGGGCGGTTTAGTGTGATGAACGCTGCTCCACCCCTAACGTCATAGTTAAGAAATTGAAAGTCCATAATCGTATTTTAAAATTGATTAAAACGAAATCTCTAAAATAAAAGCATCATCCCGCCCAGGCCGGCGACAAACCCCGTAAGGGCTCCGGACAAGACTTCGCGAAGGGTATGGGCATTCAGAAACAGTCGCGCCGACATGACCAGGCCAGCTAGCACGATGGCAACGATTGTTGGGATGAGCAAGGTGCCTTCCACCATTCTGTTCATTGATAAAAGTATTCCAACGACTCCTCCCCAGGCCAAACTGTGAATACTGATTTTGTAAAAAAAAGTAATGACTGTTGCTATACCCACCAGAGCAGCAACGATGATCATTATTCTGTTAAAGTTCATACTCAGGATGGCCTTATGAAAAAACAAAAAAGCCACGGCCATATAGATAAGGGATATCAGAATAAACGGAACCAGTCTTTCTTGCCGCGAGGCGAGGCGAAGTGAAGAAATGGTTCCCGAAAATTTAACGATCAATAAAATAGTAAGAGCGGGGAAAAAAAAGGTGATCACAAAAATAAAAAGCGAAAACAAGTAAAGCACAACCTGGTTGATGCCCAACAAGGGCGGAAAGAAAGTCCCCAGGAACAGAACCAGGTACGTGGTCAATAACAAGGGATGAAAAATAAACGAAATGACTTGGGCGGCGGACTTCACGTTACATCTCTTTTCGTAACCGGGCCACCGGTATATTGAGTTGCTCGCGGTACTTAGCCACAGTACGTCGTGCAATATTGTACCCTTTTTCATTCAACAAGTCCTCCAATTTGTCGTCCGAGAAAGGCTTGTTTTTGTCTTCCGAATCGATGAGGTCTTTAATGATCTGCTTTACTTCGCGGCTGCTGACCTCTTCGCCTGAATCGGTGGAAATACCTTCCGAGAAGAAATACTTAAGTGGAAAAATTCCAAAATCGGTTTGAATGCTCTTGCTGCTCGCCACCCGGCTTACGGTTGAAATGTCCATGTTGATCATTTGCGCGATGTCCTTAAGGATCATGGGTTTTAATTTCGTTTCGTCTCCTTCCAGGAAATACTCATATTGAAAATCGATGATCGCACGCATCGTCTTTATGAGGGTTTGCTGACGTTGTTTGATTGCGTCAATAAACCATTTGGCGGCATCCAGTTTCTGCTTTACAAAAGTAACGGCCTCCCGTAGTTTTTTGTCTTTTTTGTCACTTTTGTCGTAGGCGCTGAACATCTCGCTGTACGAACGGCTAATACGTAATTCAGGAGCATTTTTTGAATTCAAGGACAAATCCAGCTTGCCGTTGTTATTGGTGAGGATAAAATCGGGAATCACATAATGGTTCTTGACCATGCCCGACGTCGTTTCACCTCCGGGTTTGGGGTTTAATTTTACGATGAGTTCAATCGCGTCTTTTATATAATCCTCATCGTCGAGGCCTAATTTTTTCTGAATTTTGGCGTAGTGTTTTTTGGTAAATTCTTCATAGCATTCGCGAATGATCCGTTTGGCAACGATGACATCCACATCCTGCCCATCATCCATCCTGTCGAGTTGTAATAGCAGGCACTCCTGTAAATTCCGGGCCGCAATACCAGCCGGATCAAAATTCTGTATTTTCTTAAGAACTTCTTCGACTTCCTGAAGCGAGGTTTCGATCCCCTGAGAAAAAGCCAGGTCGTTGACGATCGACTCTAACTCCCGGCGGATATAGCCATCGCTTTCAATGCTGCCGATTAATTGTTTGCCGATGACATAGTGATGCTCATCCAGGCCGAGGAAGCCAAGTTGGGTCATGAGTGTTTCGTGTAGCGACGTGCCCATCGGCACCGGCATTTCGCGTTCGTCTTCATCCTCCCCCGTTTCGCTATGGGTCTTGTATCCACTGTATTCATCCTCCCCCAGGTAGTCTTTGAGATCAACTTCCTGTTCCTCCTTGGAAGGTGTTTCTTCGGCTTCCGATTCGTTTTCGGCCTCCGGCGCGGTTTCTTCCGGATCTTCGGTAGATCCCTCCTCGAGCGCGGGATTGATTTCCAACTCCTCCTCGATCCGGGTATCCAATTCAGCGGTCGGCACTTGCAACAGTTTGATAAATTGAATCTGTTGCGGGGACAGCTTCTGCTGGAGATTCTGACTTAAACCTAATTTTTGCATTCCGGAAATTTCCCTTCAAAGTTATTAATTATCATGCCTCTTTGACAAGAGAATCAAATTATCGTTTTTTGAGACTTGAAGGTAGCCGTTAGCCTTTGGCGGTTAGCCATTAGCAAATGCAGAAAACTAAAAGCCAAAAGTTAGCCGTTAGCCTTTGGTGGTTAGCCATTAGCAAATGCAGAAAACTAAAAGCCAAAGACTTCTAAAAGCTAAACGCTGTTAACATGAAGAGAACTAAGATAAAAGAACTGCTCGCGACTCAACCAAACGAACAACTCGTAAAAGTCCAGGGCTGGGTGCGCACCTTCCGCAATAACCAGTTTATCGCCATCAGCGATGGTTCAACCATAAACAATCTTCAGGCGGTAATCGAATTGAATTCCGTGGACGAAACGATTCTGAAAAGAATAACCACGGGGGCTTGCGTTTCAGTGACCGGAGAATTGATCCCGTCTCCGGCCAAAGGTCAGGCCGTAGAAATTAGAGTAAAGAATCTGGAAATTCTCGGGGATTGCGATGTTGAAAAATATCCCTTGCAGCCTAAAAAGCACTCGCTTGAATTCTTACGAGAAATATCCCACCTGAGATCACGCACCAACACCATTAGCGCCGTAATGCGTATTCGTCATGCCATGGCCTATGCCGTCCATAAATTCTTTAACGATCGTGGATTCTTCTACATTCACACGCCCATCATCACGGGGTCGGATGCCGAAGGTGCCGGGGCTTTGTTTCGGGTAACCACACTGAATGCCAGTCATCCGCCGCACAACGAAAAGGGAGAAGTCAATTACAAAGAAGATTTTTTTGGTCGTGAGACGAACCTGACCGTATCGGGTCAACTTGAAGTGGAAACCTACGCATTGGCACTGAGCGATACATACACGTTTGGTCCCACGTTTCGCGCGGAAAACTCTAACACGACGCGTCATTTGGCCGAGTTCTGGATGATTGAACCGGAGATGGCTTTTTATGATATCCACGATAATATGCAACTTGCTACGGAGTTGTTACAATACCTCGTCGGGTATGCGCTGGAGAATTGCAAAGAAGATTTGGAATTTCTGAATAAGCGAGCTCAGGAAGAAGAAGCCGGCAAACCTCAGGATCAACGCAGTGCACTGGGATTGATCGACCGGTTGAAGTTTGTAACAGAAAACGAATTCCAGAAACTAACGTACACGGAAGCTGTCGATATCCTGAAAAACTCGAATCCCAACAAAAAGAAAAAATTCCAATATGTCATCGACGACTGGGGTGTGGATTTACAATCCGAACATGAACGTTATCTCGTTGAGAAACATTTCAAAAAGCCAGTGATTCTGTACAACTATCCAAAAGGGATCAAAGCGTTCTACATGCGCCAAAATGAAGATGGTGAAACCGTAGCGGCGATGGATGTGCTTTTTCCGGGCATCGGCGAAATCATCGGAGGCTCCCAAAGAGAGGAGCGTTATGAAAACCTGGTGAAACGAATACGCGAGTTAAATCTGCCCGAGAAGGAATTATGGTGGTACATCGATCTGAGGAGGTTTGGCTCTGCGCCGCACAGTGGTTTCGGTCTTGGTTTTGAACGCCTGATTTTATTTGTTACCGGAATGACCAACATCCGCGATGTGATCCCCTTCCCGAGGTTTCCGGGGAATGCTGAGTTCTAGAACGTTTTCTAAAATCAAAAAATCGTTATGTTTTCATCCCGATCCATCGGGAAGGAATTATTTCACGAAACGATTCTATAAATCGTCCATTGCTGACTTCCGGGAACAATGTAGGGTGCTATCGCTTCCGCATATTGTTTGAATTGAGGCTGGCTCATATCGGCCAATGCCTTCTCATAATCCGCCAAGGATTCAAACAAATACTCATCTACAATATACGAAGGAGATTCTCCCACAAACCCCGTCATTACCCGGTTGGTAGAGACCTTGAAATGCGAGGAGCGGAATTTTTCAGCGCCCCACTGCTTCATAATTTCCAAAGCCTCCTTCTGTTTGCCGAAAACTATTCTCAGCGTCCATTGGCATGCATACATATACTTTGTCGGTTGGTGTTGCGCAGGTTGTTCAGGAAGGGGTGTTGCCCGAAGAGAGGTAGAGAGCAAATGAGGGATTCCCATCCCTATACCCGCCCCAATAAAAGAACGGATAAATTTCTTTCTGGTAATTTTCATTGCAGAATAGATTTCCGCTAACTTGTCTACGTTAGATAAAATTACAGAAAACTCTTCAATTCCGGTTACGGTTGCTCGGCTCTTTTTACCGGTTTCTTGCTGGCGCTATTTCCAAAACTAAATAACTTCTTCCTCGGCGGTGAGTAGGCGTAGTGGGTTCCATAGGTAGGGCAAGAGTGTTCGGCACACGCAGAAATAATCATCACAAAGGCAATCACGACCAGCAGTCTGATTTTCATATCCTCGCATTTGATTTATGAATACCCGTTGGCGCAATATGGTAACTGCAATAAAGGTTAAGGATGAATCAGGTCTTTCATCGGGACGACAGTGAATTTATTTGGAGATAGGTTTTTGTCCCCAGAGATAAAACCTAAATTGCATCGTTTCTCCATACCTCATGAAAATCATTCTATTCGTTGCGTTCGTTTTCATTACAACAAAAACTTTTTCCCAGATTCAGGAACCCAATATCCGCAAGCACATCCGGGTATTAGCGAACGACTCACTCATGGGGAGGGGGACAGGCTCTTCCGGTGAGAAGATGGCTGCCTTGTACATTGAGCACGAATTCAAAAAAATAAAACTTAAACCCAACGGAGATAACAAAATATTTTTTCAATCCTTTCCTTTTAAATCGGGAGTTCATGGTATGGGCCAGGAAGGGACAGCGAGAAACCTGATTGGGTTTATTGACAATAAAGCGGAAAACACCATCATTATAGGTGCGCACTATGACCATCTCGGCCTGGGCAATGACGGTGGTTCATTGGATGCCAATCCTCAAAATAAAATCCACAATGGCGCTGACGACAACGCCTCGGGAACAGCCGGGCTGATCGAACTCGCGCGGTATTTTCAAAAAAATAAAACCAAAGAAAAAAATAACTTTCTTTTCATCTGCTTTAGCGGAGAAGAACTCGGACTTTTCGGTTCGAAATATTTTACCGAGCACTCGACAATCGATCTTAACCATGTCAATTTCATGATTAACCTGGACATGATCGGTCGGTTAGATCCGACAACCCATCGGCTGGCAGTAAGCGGATCGGGAACCAGTGCGGTTTGGGAGACCCAGCTAAAGAGTCTCTCCACCGACAACCTGCCCATTAAAACGGATTCCTCCGGAATGGGACCCTCCGACCATACCTCATTTTACCTCAAGAACATTCCAGTCCTTCATTTCTTCACAGGCTCACATAGCGATTATCACAAGCCTTCTGACGATTCAGATAAAATCAATTATGCCGGCGAGGTCGACGTACTCGACTTGATCATCCGGCTCGTCAATCAACTGGATGGCCAACCTAAACTGACTTTTCTCGCCACCAAAAATAAATCCATGGGTTTGAACCGGTCATTCAAAGTAACAATGGGAATTATGCCGAATTACACGTCCGACGTGGACGGTTTACAAGTCGATGGTGTCAGCGAGGGAAGACCCGCACAAAAAGCAGGAGTTAAAACAGGTGACATCATCATTCAAATGGGAGAATTGACCATCAAAGATATTCAGGGTTACATGGAAGCGCTCGGGAAATTTGAAAAAGGTCAGACGGTGCCGGTGAAGGTGAAACGAGGAAATGAAATAGTCACATTATCGGTGACGTTCTGATTTGCCCCGGCATCATCGCTTGAGAAACTTGAATGTGCTTCTCACGCTGGTTTCCGGATCCCGGATCGACAGCAAATAATATCCGGCGGGCAAGTCCCTTACTTTTAATTGGATCTCGTTTTCATCTAGGATTTCGGTTTCTACGTCCATGATGTTGCCAATAATGCTATGAAGGGCAAGCTTCACTCTATTTGCACACGGAATCTCAAACTTAATGTTCAGGAAGTCTGTCGTGGGATTGGGATAGAGTTGGATCGTTTTGGCGGGAGCTGTCGGAAAACCCGGCTCATCATGACTTTGCGAAAAGCCTGAATGAAAGGCAAGGAACATTATCGCCAGCAGAACAATAACTTTTCCAGTATTCATTTCCTCAAATGTACGACCTTTAGGTACCCCTTAGACGCAAAAAACATGCTGAAAGTTTAAGTCCCCAAGCCAAATACCCCATTTTTGTCTACCTAACCCGCAATTTTCCGGAACGCCTGAGGAAATTGATCAATCAAATCGGAGGCGATCAGGGAATTCAAACCTCTCTCGCGCACCCATAAATCCCCGGATAGCCCGTGAAGGTAAACACCAATGAGGGCGGAATCTTCGGAAGAATATCCTTGGGCCAGCAACCCGGTCAGGAGGCCGGTGAGCACGTCTCCGGTACCCCCGGTGGCCATCGCCGCGTTGCCGGTGGAATTAAAGTAAACTTTTCCTTCCGGAGTGGCGATCGAGGTGTGGGCTCCTTTTACTACGATGATCGCATTCATTTCCGCAGCTAATTGCTTTTGTTTTTCCAGCCTTTGGAAGTCATCTGACCATGGGCCCACCAATCGTTCAAATTCTTTCGGGTGGGGTGTCAGGACGGATCCGTCAGGAATACTTTTGTACAACTCCTTTCGGGTAGAAAGAATATTCAGGGCGTCCGCATCAATTACCATTGGCTTGCACTGATCCAGTACGTTGATTAAACCATCCGCTGTCGTTTGCTCCTGACCTAATCCGGGACCTATTCCGATCGCGGTATAATTTTCGATCGAGTCTTCGTGCGTAAAAAAATTTTCATGAGCGTCGACTTTTGCCATGGCTTCCGGTACGGCGGTCTGAATGATAGAATACCCTGATCGGGGAACGTGCACGGTCAACAGACCCAACCCCGACCGCAATGCAGCTCTGGCCGCCAAGATACATGCCCCCATTTTTCCGTAGCTGCCGGCAATCAACAACGCCTTTCCATGATCTCCTTTATTATCGAACTTGGAACGCGTTTTTATTTTTTTCTTTATTCCCCGAAGGGTAACGTAAAAGTGGGAGACCTGTGCTTCGTGCAGGTATTTCTTACTCAGGCCAATATCAACCCGGTGCCATTCCCCGGCGTATTTATAATTTTCCGGAAACAGAAATGCAAGTTTAGGTAATTGAAAAGAAACGGTGTGATGGGCACTGACAATAAAACCAGTTGAATGTTTGTCGGCCATTAATCCGGAGGGAATATCGACGGACACCCGGATGGCGGGTGTTGTGTTAATGCTGGAAATGGTACGCGCATAGATTCCTTCCACCGGTCGTGATAGCCCGGAACCAAAAATGGCATCGACCAATATGTGATGGCTATAAAACAATCCATCGGTCACCGATGTTATCTCATCAATGTCAATCTTGCCGGCTATCCGCTCGAGATTTTTAGCAAAGTCTTGGGTTTCTTTTACGTCGCCGCGCACCACCCAAACCTTCACAGAATAGCCCCGATCCGTCAAAAGTCTGGCAATACCCAATCCATCGCCGCCATTGTTTCCCGTGCCGCAGATAATACCGATTTTATGTGCCGTGTCAAAACGGGTCGTGAACCAGGCGACAAAGGCGCGGCATGCCCGCTCCATCAGGTCGATAGAGGCAATTGGTTCGTTTTCGATCGTGTAGGCATCGCACGACCTGATCTGACCGGCGTTTAAAATCTTAAGCATGGAACGAAGATAGCCATCACCGGTCAACTTCCGCAAAGACAAATAGTAAGCGATTTAATAATTAGTCCCTATTTGGCTTCTACTATTCGAAATCTCCACAAAATGATCACCTCCATGCACCAAGAATCACACCCATGATCGTCAACGCCACCGTGCTGTAACCGGCATTGATAAGGAACAACGTAAACGATTTTCGCTCGAATAAATAGTGGGTACCCACTTGCGTCGCTACCCATCCTGCACCAGCAGCGAATCCAGCCGACGCACCAAAAATTACGTCGGCCTGAGGACCCAAAAACATGGCCAGGTTAACAGCACCAATCAAAGCAAGAATAAACGTTGTTCCGAATAGCTTTACCATGTTGGCGCCTTTCATATCATCTTCCTTAAATCCATTTTCGCGCATCCAGGCTTTCCCAAAAACGGCCGGGGAATACCAGAGGCCCCCAAGGAAAAATGTGGAAAGTGCTGCGACCAAAATAGCGAGGTAATTGAGTTTTGAAATGTCCATAATTGCGGGGTTAAGGGTTAAAAGATCAGATGATGCTTAAGGGTTAGAGTCTGTTAGTTTTAGCGATGGAATTTGCGTACTTTATACGTGCAAAACCTGAACTTCATACCGAACCGGAAAATTAACCGACCGAAACAGCCGATGAAGGCTCCGAAAGCAATCGACCCGCAGGATGTAAAGCTGAATGATGTTGCTATTCGCCTTGCTGGAATTCCCTTCTTTGGTGTTTCTATTCCTAATCTCACGGGGCTATTTGGCACCTATGGCTATGGTGATTTTTATTACTGGCTGGGGTATTTGTATTTCATTCTTCTGGCCGCCCTGATTTGGCAGGGAAACCGATATTTACTTTTCCGCACGCGTCAACGTCTCACGTGGTTTGATCGCCCGGTTGAAAAAATTGTGCTGCTGGTGGTCAATAACATTTTCTACACAGTTCCTCTGACGGCGGTCATGCTTTGGGGTTGGTATCACTGGGCGGATTTTTCCGCAGCGAATTGGAAGGTTATTCAAACGGTCTGCCTGATCAACGTTATTTGTGTTTTATTTGTGACCCACGTGTATGAGACAATTTTCCTGGTAAAAGAAAAAGAAAGCGAACTCGTCAAAAATGAACAGTTGCAGCGCGCCCGGGCGGAAGCCGAACTTGCCGCTTTGAAAAGTCAGATCGATCCGCATTTCATCTTCAACTCGATGAACACACTCTCCTACCTCATCGGCACCGATCCGAAAAAAGCGGTCCTCTTTACTGAAAACCTGGCTGAAGTCTATCGCTACATGCTGATGCAGAAAGAACAAAGTCTCGTGTTGCTGGAGGATGAACTGGCGTTTACATATAAGTACACCGATTTACTGCGTCTGCGGTTTGGCCGTGCCTTGATTATCAATAGACAGTTCCCCGGAGATGCCGGCAAGAGCTATCTCATCCCTCCGACTTCCGTTTTCGTCATGTTTGAAAATGCGGTAAAACACAATGAGATCAGTGAAAGGAACCCTTTGTATATTGACATGGATGTTCACGACGGCAATTTGACGATTGTTAACGCTATCCGGAAAAAACAACTACATCAGCCTTCGTCGCAAATCGGATTAAAAAACCTCGAGGAGCGATTCAAGCTGGTTACAGGAAAGGGCATTTCCGCGAAAATTGAAAACAATAAATTTATTGTAAGCATGCCTTTGGTGGCCCTGATGAACTGATATGAATGTCCTTATTCTGGAAGATGAACTGCCGGCCCGGGCCAAACTTGAATTGATGCTCGGTGCCCTGGATCCATCCATTCATGTAACCGGAAAATTGGGAAGCGTACGTGAAACCTTAAAATGGCTGGCCGAAAATCCGGAACCGAATCTTGCTTTTGTCGATATTCAGCTTTCGGACGACCATTCCTTTGAAATCTTTCGGCGCCATCCCGTACAGTTTCCGGTAATCTTTACAACAGCGTACGACAAGTATCTTCTTGAAAGTTTTGAATTCAACTCGATTGACTACCTTCTCAAGCCCATCACGGAAGACAAGCTCCGGCGTGCGTTGGAAAAAGCAAAGCGACTTCAGCAGCACTTTCAATCCACCATTTTGGAGTTGATTAAAAACCTGCCTCGAGAATCAAAAAGAAACCGCATTCTCGCTCAAAAGGGAACTGAGTTTGTGACCCTGAACCTGGACGATATCGCCTACTTTTACTCAGCCCACAAGATCGTTTTCATCCGGGACTTTTCGGGCCGTCAATTGATCGCCGACCGGAATCTCGGCGAATACGAAAGTTACCTGGACGCACAGCGATTTTTCCGGCTCAACCGAAAGTATATTGCCCACATCAAATCCATTGACCGATTCAAATCCGACAATGGAAGGATCCTGGTTTCTCTTACGCCGGAGACAAAAGAACAAATTTATGTGAGCAAAGAGACCGCTCCGGAGTTCAGAAAATGGATGGGTGGTCTATGAACAAGCCCGGATCACTTTATCAACCCGCTTCGAATCCAGCATCCCTCGGCTCCCAGAGCTCTATTTTATTTCCTCAGGGTCAACGACCCATCCAAATTTCCCACTGGTCGACGAAGATTTTCAACCCGGTAGTTAAGCTTAAATGTTTTTTACATTGTCTGTCATACCGTCAAATTATTAAACGGGCAATATTTCTTTTTTTCTCAGAATAACCGCACTGATCAATGCAATGACCAACCCTACGGGAAATATTTCAGACAGTGTTATTCCAAACCGCAAAAACGGATTCTTGTACATCTCTTTCGCGTTGTTTATTTCATTTACTATCTTCTGAATTTCCGCGGTTCTGGCTCCGCTTGCTTTGGCTTTTTCAATGTAATGATTGCTGTATTGTTCCATAAAATCAGGGACAAACCGATTGAGATACACTTCCCAACCTATTGCATAGAATAAGGAAGCAACTACTGCAATCAACAATCCCACCTGAAATGCTTTGCCGAATTTTATGGTTCCCCCCAAATGATTGTCGCGATACGATTTCACACCGAAAAAAATCAGCGACAAGGCAATGACCATTGACGTGTACCCCAGCCATTCCCCATTGTCGAAGTTGAGAGTGCCGTTCTCGTACAGAGGAAAGGTGATAAAAACCATGGCGACAACTATCGCACCGGCAATTGATCCAAACGTGAAAATAATTTTTTTCATAGTTTTTTGCATTACGTTTTTTTGCGGATCAAAAATGACGGATAGGACTTGGGTGGCGCTCATACTTAAGGGTGATTTTTCAAAAGTCCCTCCAAAGCATTAGCGAATAAACTGCAATTCTTTGGCTTTTTGAATAGCCTGGGTACGCCTTTTTACGTCCAGCTTCAAGAAAATGCTGGACGAATGTGTTTTTATCGTGTTGAGGGATACAAATAATTTATCGGCAATTTCCTGATTGGAAAGGCCTATAGCCATCAGCCCAAGGACTTCCAATTCCCTTGGGCTAATGCCCCGTTTCTCCAGCTCATCCCGATTGAGGGTAAAATCAGGATTGGCGAATACTATTTTCTTCCGGGTAAGTTTCAAGCCTGCCCATATCCCTAATCCGGTAAATAAAATAGCCACTAAACCAAGATAAAATTCGAGGGAAAAGTCGTGCACAAAATAGCGGTACTCAATGGACTTTAAAAAGAACACCAGCAGGGCAAGGAAAAATCCATATAGAATAATTGTTCTGCGCATAGGTTGACTAATGTTTTAATGGCATTTCTAAAAACTCTTTTTCTCCTCAACCCTCCTCCAAGCGTGAATTGTCTGTAAATTCGTTCACCCAAGATAAAAACCTGGATCGATTAAACATTAAACATTCAGCACTAAACATTAAATTATCCGGCCCAGCCCTCGCGGTCCAAACTTCGGTATTGAATCGCCTCCGCCAGGTGTTCGATTTTTATTTCCTCCGATGCCGCCAGATCGGCAATTGTTCGCGACACTTTCAAAATACGGTCGTAGGCGCGTGCCGACAGCCCTAAACGCTCCATCGCTGTTTTCAGAAGGGTACGTCCGGCGTCGTTAATGGCGCAAATATCTTTGACCTTATTGGAAGGCATCATGGCATTGCTATAGACATCAGTTTGACTTTCAAAACGCACAGATTGAATCTCCCTGGCCTTGACTACACGGATGCGAATCTCTTCACTGGTTTCCGACTTCCGGGAGGCTATCATTTCATCAAAACTGACGGGCACAACTTCTACGTGTAAATCGATACGGTCAAGTAATGGACCGCTGACCCGGCTCAGATAGCGTTGCACCACGCCCGGTCCGCAGACGCATTCTTTTTCCGGGTGATTGTAATACCCGCAGGGACAGGGGTTCATGCTCGCCACGAGCATAAAATTGGCAGGGTAATCGATAGACACTTTTGCCCGTGAGATGGTCACCCGTCTTTCTTCCATAGGTTGCCGCATTACCTCCAATACGGTGCGTTTGAATTCCGGCAGCTCATCGAGAAAAAGGACGCCATTGTGTGAAAGCGAAATTTCCCCCGGCTGGGGATTACCACCACCGCCCACTAAAGCAACATCTGAAATAGTATGGTGAGGCGAACGGAATGGCCGCGTCGTAAGTAACGCCGAATTGGAGGACAGTTTGCCAGCCACGGAATGTATTTTGGTCGTCTCCAGGGCTTCATTCAAGGAAAGCGGAGGAAGGATTGTGGGCAAGCGTTTGGCCAGCATCGTCTTTCCGGCGCCGGGAGGTCCGATCATGATCACGTTGTGTCCTCCGGCGGCGGCTATTTCCAACGCGCGTTTGATATTCTCTTGTCCCTGAACGTCTTTGAAGTCTGACTCGTAATTGCCGCGACTGTTGATAAACACTTCACGCACGTTCACATACAGAGGTTCAATGGCTTTCAGGCCTTCAAAGAAGTCAATAGCCTCCCTCAACGTGTCAACACCCAGGATTTCGATGTCGCCGACAATCGCGGCTTCTTTTGCGTTGGCGTTCGGCAAAATGAAGCCCCGGAAATTATCCTTGCGTGCCTGAATGGCGATTGGTAGAACCCCCCTTATCGGGCGCAGGGATCCGTCGAGGGCCAGTTCGCCCATGATCACATAGTCTTCGAGAAGCTCGGCACCGATTTGTCCGGATGCCTTTAAAATACACAACGCCAATGGCAAGTCATAGGCTGACCCCTCTTTCCGGATATCGGCTGGCGCCATGTTCACCACCACCTTATTTCGCGGCATAAAATATCCGGCAGTTTTCATGGAGGACTCCACCCGGTGGGCGCTTTCTTTTACGGCATTATCGGGCAGGCCGCTCATCCAAAATCCTTTGCCTTGAGTCACATTGACTTCCACAGTAATTGTTTTGGCATCGACGCCGTGTACGGCACTCCCAAAAGTCTTGGCAACCATTCTTGATGGATTCTTCCGATCTATTTAGAACCTTTTTATGAATAGAGTTCAACTTTTTATTTTCAAATCGCCGATTGTCTGGAAAACCGGGCCGTTGGACTGTGAACATTAAAAATTCAAAAGCTGAAAAGGACAAAAAATGAATACCCAAATCAAAGGTTTTGTCTTTTAACGAAGAATCTATTCCAAACACCGTGCAGCATTGAGAGGGAACTAAAATATCAACGACCTTTAGTTGTTATAAAGTCCTCTGCACACTTGACCATGGCCCACGACCCAACGTAAAAGGCGGTCTTCTGGTGAAGGTCAACGGGTTGAATATCCAGTATCCTTCGATTGCCGTCCGATGCCTTTCCTCCGGCTTGCTCAGCGATCAGGGCCAGGGCATTGCATTCATATATCAGCCGCAATTTGCCTCGTGGGTGCTTGACGGTGGCGGGATAAATGTAAATGCCTCCCTTTAGCATATTGCGGTGAAAATCGGCGACCAGGGATCCGATGTACCGCGCCGTAAAATTTTTGTCTTTGCACCATTGAATGTACTCCTTTACCGGCGACGCAAAACTGTTGAAAAGGCCCTCGTTGATTGAATAAATCTTCCCGTTCTCCGGCATTTTCAGGTTGGGGTGCGAAAGAAAGTATTCTCCGAGGGTAGGCTCGTACGTAAACCCATTGACGCCGTACCCCGTGGTGTATACCAGCATTGTGGAAGAACCGTAAAGAATATATCCTGCTGCCACCTGTTCAGATCCTTTTTGCAAAACATCTTCCTCCCGAATAGGCTTACCGGTCTGCGTTTTTCGTCGGTAAATTGAAAAGATTGTGCCAATCGAAACATTGACATCGATATTGGAGGAACCGTCGAGTGGGTCAATGGCGATCACATACCTGCCGTCGTTGTTCAGATCGACATAGTCCTCCATCTCTTCGGAAATCAGGGCGCAGACTTCGCCTCCCTTGGTCAGGGCACGTGTAAAGCGGATGTTGGCCAGAACGTCCAGTGTTTGCTGCTGGTCGCCCGACTGGTTTTGAGAACCCATCGGCCCCATAATGTCGATCAACCCTGCTTTGTTCACTTCGCGATTAACCACTTTCGAAGCCAGTGCAATATCGCGAAGGAGTTGTGAAAGTTCGCCACTGGCATACTGAAACTGGTCCTGGTTATTCTTAATGAACCGGTCCAGGGTGAACCCGATTGAGTCGGCTATGCGGGAGGCTTCGGCCATTGGTAGATTGCCCTGCACGCTTTAAAAACAAAGCGTGCAGGGGGCATGTTTTAGTGATTAGCTCTATATTCCGAACTAAATTCGCGCTTGCAAATATACATTGCAATCGTTTGAAATCAATTAGAAAAGCCAATGAACGTATTTAAATTCGGAGGGGCCTCGATCTATAATGCAGCGGCAATAAAAAATGTCACGGCCATTATTCAAGCCCATCGGCAGGAGAAGTTGTTAGTCGTTGCGTCGGCCATGGGGGAAACGACAAATGCCCTGGAGCAAATTGTTTTCGCGTCGCGATCGGACAACGACATCCGACAACTTGTCGAGGAATTGAGGGGGTATCACTTCACAATTCTCCGCGAGCTTTTTCCGGTGAACCATCCCGTGTATCATGAATTCGAAATGTTAGTCGTTAAGCTCCAAAACGAAACAACCCAACCGGGAGATGATGACCAGGTGTATGATCAAGTTGTATCGTTGGGTGAAATCATGTCAACCGTTATTCTTTCTCATTATTTGAATCTCACCTTAGTGAAGACGCATTGGATTGACGCCCGCGGCTATGTTAAAACGGATAGTACGTTTCGAGAAGGAAAAATAGACTGGGAACAAACCCGTGAAAAGATTCAGTCCCTCGGGCCGCTTCTTCAACATCAGGTTGTTCTGACACAGGGATTTATAGGCTCCGACGCTCGTGGGCTTACGACTACACTGGGCCGCGAAGGCTCTGATTTTTCGGCTGCTATTTTTGCTTCCTGCCTGAAGGCTGATTCGGTGACGATCTGGAAAGATGTGCCCGGCGTGATGAATGCCGACCCCAAGCGTTTGGCCCAAGCCATCGTCTTTGAGGAGCTGCCTTTCAAAGAAGCCGCTGAAATGACCTATTATGGAGCCTCCATAATCCACCCCAAAACGATCAGGCCTCTCGCGAATTCGGATATTCCCCTTTATGTGAAAAGTTTTGCAAATCCTGAACACACCGGAACAGTTATCCATCGCTGTAGTATAGGCCATCTTCCGCCGCTGATTATTTTCAAGGAAAACCAATGCCTGATCTCGTGTAAAGTGACCGATTACTCTTTCATAACAGAACACCAGATCGGGATTATTTTTCAAACCCTGTCGCAACGCAACATTAAAATCAATGTTATGCAAAGTTCCGCGATCACCTTTTCGTTTTGTGTAGACTTTCAGGCAAGCAAAATTCTGAAACTTATTGAGGTATTGAGCAAGGATTTTGAAGTGTACTACAATACCGGCTTAACGCTGATCACCGTAAAAAACTATAATCAAAAACTATTTCAGGAATACAGGAATAAGCCAGGAGTCATTTTAGAGCAATCCTCGCGATCGACGCTACAAGTATTGGCGAAATCATAGGTAAGAAATCAATCCATCCATTGATCTTTCCAGAATTTCAAAAACATTTTGAAAGTCCTTTTCCCCTCCGTAATAAGGATCGGGAACGTCTTTACCTTTACCAATGGGATCATAGTCCCGCATCAAATGCATTTTATCCTGGTACAACAAAGCGTTCTTGAGCCGAAGGATGTTACTATAATTACTTTCATCCATAGAAATGATCAAATCAAAATCCCGCAAATCCTCAGGGGATACCTGCTGGGCCACGTGGTTTATTTGGATTCCATTTTTTGCTGCATTCTTTATCGTGCGTGGGTCCGGCGGGTGGCCAACATGATAATTGGCTGTTCCTCGTGAGTCCGCCTGAAATCGGCTCTCCCAGCCCTTTTCCTTGATTTTATGAAGAAAAATGGCTTCTGCCAGGGGTGATCGGCAGATATTGCCCAAACAGATAAATAAAACTTTCATCCTTAAAATTCGGCAATAAATAAGGTTACCTGAAGTCTATCTGACGTATATAAAACCGCATAGCACACATTTTTTATTGCCTTTTGGTTAGAAGCGGCCCCCAAAACGTTGGGGGCCGTTCTTTTTAACGACCTTACGGGATGCCAACCACCCGAAAAACTCACAAAGAATTTGAGCCGCCCAGAGAGTGATTTCAAAGATTTCCGAATTACCTTTTCACAAAATACGGACTATGGAATTCATCAAAATTATGGAACAAAGGGAACCTTTTGTTGCCCTCATCGAACTGAATCGCCCCAAAGAATTAAATGCACTCAATCGGGAGCTTATGGAGGAGCTTCGCGATGCATTACAGGACCTCGATAAGAAAGATAGTGTTCGCGTGATCATTCTCACCGGAAACGAACAAGCATTCGCGGCCGGGGCCGACATAAAACAAATGGCCGATAAAAGCGCCATCGATATGCTTATGATCGACCAATTCAGCACGTGGGACCAAATCCGGAAAACAAAAAAACCGATTATCGCCGCCGTATCCGGTTTTGCCTTGGGAGGAGGCTGTGAGCTGACGATGATGTGCGATATCATTATTGCCTCGGAGTCGGCCAGGTTTGGCCAGCCCGAAATAAAACTCGGTACTATTCCCGGCGCCGGTGGCACGCAGCGCCTGACGAAAGCAGTCGGAAAATCGAAAGCCATGGAACTCATTCTTAGCGGACGATTTCTCTCGGCCGCAGATGCGTTATTTTACGGCTTGGTCAGTAAAGTGGTTCCGGTAGAAATGTATTTGCGCGAGGCGCTGACCCTGGCCAGCGAGATTGCTCAGATGTCGCCGGTGGCTGTGCAGTTGGCAAAAGAAGCCGTGAACCGCTCCTTTGAAACTCAATTGGATGAAGGTCTTGCGTTTGAACGCAAGAATTTCTATCTCACTTTCGCTTCAGCCGACCAGAAGGAAGGCATGAAGGCGTTTATTGAAAAAAGGAAAGCAATATACTTAGGCCGTTAGCTTTTTGCCATTAGCCATTGGTGTCCGGATAAAACTTTAATCAAGTCTTAGAAATGAATTCTCCGTGATTATCGTGTGTATTTGCTCCGTGACCTCGGCGGGTTATGACCGCCATGTCAATGATTAAATGAAATGAGTCTTCATAGCTAGTTTCGGAACACCAATAGGGCATCAGTAAAGAACATCGTCCGCCAAAAGCTAAAGGCTAAAAGCTTACTTACCGGATAGAAAGGCCAAGTCCAACCGTCAAAGCATTATACTTTTGAAGGGTATAATCTCCCACCAAATAAATAGGTCCGAATTTTAACCGGATACCCCCAGTCAGCTTCGTGGTGTTGTTTTTAAACGTAGTGGAAAATGGATTGGTGATTGAGAAATTTTGAGGAAAGGGAGGATTTGAATCAAAGTTGAATGTACCTGTAATATCGACTTTGGAACTAACGGCGCCATATCCTACACCCACATAGGCGGTGAGTACGGAAATTTTCTTAGAGATAATTGCCTGGGCCACCCAGGAATTCAGTCGATACGATATTTGACCATTCGAACTCATTGGTTTATTCGAATCGGTCGTATTCGCCAAACTGGTACTACCCCATACAGAGTTATACGCGGCCAACACCGACAAGTCAAAGGGTAACAAACTCCCGCCGGGCAGGTATTGTTTTATGTCATGCAGTAACCCGAACCCGAGCATATTGATTTTAGAGTTTGCTCTGTTAATTGTTGGAATAAATCTGACTTTTAGATCCGTATTTTTTATTAAACCGATTCCGATCTGGATCATGGGGACAGGAACGGCTGAAAACCCAATGTTCTTCTTTAACGCGAGACCTTCCGGACCATTGAAGGTAACTGATTGACCTTGATAGGTCGACGTATACGTGGTCTGGTCCTTCGGGCCAACAATCGAAGGGGCGCCGGCTCCCGGGTTAGTGGTGTTGGCGAAGGTGGTTGAAACCAGTTGAGATTGAGGTGAAAAATAATTATCGGACGAGGGTGTAAAAGCGGCCGTCAGGGAAACACCAAGATCAACGCCCAGTTTTTTATGCGTCTTAGCAGTCGTATACCAGCCTCCTGTCATCGCATACGAAGCGCCCCTGATGATGGGACCTGTATATCCTCCGATCAGGACGTTGGCATCATGGGAACTGGCTTTTAGAAAAGAGGATAAATCCGACTCGTTTTGCGCCCTGGAAAAAAAAGACACCGACAGCAGGCATCCTAGAAAGAAGCCTTTTACGCCAATCTTCATCGTATTTTTCATATGTTTTCTGGATTTCGGTATATAAATCCTAAAATATGAATTTTGGTAAACTTATATGGCAATTTTTAAAAAAAATAAAAAGAGACGCCGTTCTCTTTTTGGTATTTTTACCTCTTTTATGACGAAATTTCTCTATAACAACTCCCTCCGTCTTCTGCACCTTGTCTACCTGATGGCTTCTTTTTTTCATCCGAAGGCGAGGCAATTTGTAGAGGGACGGAAAGGGATTTTCAAACGACTTCAGAAAGCATTTCAGGCCAAAAAGCAGACGCTGATTTGGGTCCACTGCGCCTCGCTGGGAGAATTTGAACAAGGCCGTCCGGTGATGGAAGAATTAAAAAAAGAGTTCGCTTCCTCAAAAATTCTTCTCACTTTTTTTTCTCCTTCAGGTTACGAGGTGCGCAAAAAGTTCCCTGGCGCAGATCACGTTTTTTACCTGCCGATGGATACACCCCACAATGCAAGACGCTTCATCGAAATCACTCAACCTGTTCTCGCCATTTTTATTAAGTATGAGTTCTGGTATAATTATACCCATGAATTAAAAAAGAGAAACACGCCGACCCTCTCGGTTTCCAGCATCTTCCGCCCCGATCAGATTTTCTTTTCGTCCTATGGGTCGTTTTTCCGGAAAATACTTTCCCATTTCACCTACTTTTTTGTGCAAAACGAGGAGTCTGTGAACCTGTTAAAGTCAATCGGCATCACCCGCTGCATGCAGTCTGGAGATACCCGTTTTGACCGCGTTTATCAAATTGCTCAACATCGGCATGAAATTCCGTTAGTCCAGTCATTTAAAGGTACTCAAAAGATTTTTGTCATTGGCAGTTGCTGGCCCGAGGACATGGATGTTTTAGCGCCATTTATCAATGAAACCCAGCTGCTCCTTAAATTTATTATTGCACCGCACGAAATCAGTGAAGAATTCCTGGCCGCCATCGGGAAATCAATTGA
>Ga0302326_10006984_pt1 | contig 25239 bp, 21 predicted proteins | sample Palsa_T0_3_FD_202264 | JGI IMG/M metagenome (GOLD analysis project Ga0302326, IMG submission 202264) | Peat permafrost microbial communities from Stordalen Mire near Abisko, Sweden - Palsa_T0_3 | ecosystem: Environmental > Terrestrial > Soil > Palsa > Peat permafrost | place: Sweden: Abisko... | reverse complement strand
TTCGAGCGGGCGCTGGGTCGCCGACAAGCCGATGCGCTGAATCGGCTTCTTGGTCAGCGCCTGCAACCGCTCCAGCGAGAGCGCCAAATGCGCACCGCGCTTAGTGGGGACGAGAGCATGAATTTCGTCGATGATTACCGTGTCCACGGTACGCAGGGATTCAGAGGACTGCGAAGTGAGCAGCAAATACAACGACTCCGGCGTGGTGATCAAAATCTCCGCGGGCGTCTTGCGAAAGCGGGCGCGATCTTTCTGCGACGTGTCTCCGGTACGGATACTGATCTCCGGATCATGCACCGCGACACCGGTGCGGCGCGCCATATTGGCGATGCCAGCCAGAGGCGAACGCAGGTTGCGCTCCACATCGACCGCCAGGGCCTTGAGTGGCGAAACATAGATGATGCGGCAGCCTGCAGTTTTCGGCCTCTCCTGCAGCATTAGCCGGTCGAGGCACCATAAGAAGGCCGTCAGAGTCTTGCCTGTCCCGGTTGGCGCAAGGATTAGTGTGCTTTCGCCGCGCGCAATAGCCGGCCAGCCGAGGCGCTGGGGCGCAGTTGGCTCCTCAAACACCTCGCGGAACCATCTCGCGGTGACAGGATGGAAGCTGGCGAAAGGATCCCTCTCGGCTTCGGCTGATGCGGTAGGATCGGCGACGGCCTTCGAGATGGATTTGCGCAGGGCCATGTCTCCTTTCAGGATAGACCCTCAATTGGGTCAATTTCTGAGCAAGAGTACGTGTGAAGTTGAACAGTTGGAAGTATTCTGGCTTGTACGGCCGAGGGGTTAGCTTGAATCAGTCTTTGTTCATTTCGGTAGCGTAATCACATATGGTCTCAGTTGGCTGGCGCGGCCGGTAGTAGCAAGTACCTCCGGCCAGCGTTGCGGTCCAGATGGTGGGGTCGGCGGGTTGCTCGCTTGAACCGAGAAAGAGCAGGCCGTCGGAGGCGAGCAGGCGATGCACATTGGCCAGGAGCTTCTTGCGCGTCTCCTGGGAGAAATAGAGCATCACGTTGCGGAGAAAGACCACGTCAAACCTGCCCATAGACGGCGAGAACGGTAGCTGATCGGCGCACAGGTTGGCCTGGCGGAAACTGGTCAGCTTGCGCAGCTCGGGTTTGACGGTCCAGCCTTCGCCGCTGTGATCAAAGAAGCGGACGATGTGGCGCGCCGGTAGCCCACGATTCATTTCGATACGGTGGTAAGTGCCTGTCTGGCAGCGATGAACCACTTCACTGGAGATGTCGGTTCCCTCGATCTTCACATTCCAGTTGGCGAGTTGGGGAAAATGCTCCAACAGCAGCATGGCGATCGAGTAAGCCTCCTGCCCAGTGGAGCAGGCAGCACTCCAGAAGCGCAACCAACGGGTGCTGCGGCGGCTTTCTATCAGCGGCGGAAGCAGTTCAGAGCGCAACAGTTCAAACGGGCGGCCATCACGAAAGACGCTGGTTTCGTTGATGGTCATGGCTTCGGCTATCTGCCGCTCCAAAACCGGATCGCGCTTCAGGCGCAGCAACTGCATCAACTCCTCCGTGTGGGCCAGTCCATGGTTACTGAGCAGCCTGGAGAGACGCGTTTCGAAGAGGTAGTCTCGCGCGGGATCAAGTAAGTTTTGAGACTGCTCGAAGACTAACTGGCGCAGGTAACTGTAGTCGACAGTTCTAGAAGACGCGGAGGCATCGGCATCGGTGCTGGCATATTTGTTCGCGGGCGTACTTGAAGGCACATTGGAAAATGCTTTAGAGCACACGAGCCTATACCGCCGCTTCCCGAAGCTCGATGGCCTCACGCTGGCCTCGGCCTGCGAGCCGAAGGATTTCTGGAGCGATTGCGTTCAGGGGCAGAATGCGATGAGCAAGCCCAGCTTGCGCCACCGCCCCCGGCATACCCCAGACGGCGCTGGTGGGTTGATCCTGCGCGAGAACGATGCCGTTGTGTTCTCGAATGATCCGGCATCCGGCCAGACCGTCGTAGCCCATGCCGGTCAGCATAACCCCGAGCACGCGTGATCCGTAAACCGCGACTGCGTTGCGAAAGAGTACGTCCACAGCTGGGCGGCAATGATTTTCCGGAGCTCGCTGAGTGAGCCGCAAGACCGGACCTGTCGTGGGTGCGGATGCAACTTCCATATGCCAGTTGCCTTTGGCGATGTGGATAGTTCCAGGGCGAATCGGCTGATCCGCAACCGCTTCTATAACCCGCAAAGGGCAGCGGTCATCCAGGCGTTCAGCCAGCAATCTGGTAAACAACTCCGGCATATGCTGAACGACCAACACCGGCAGTGGAAAACTGGCGGGCAGTGCAGGTAGCAACACGTCCAGTGCGGCAGGGCCGCCAGTTGAAACCCCGATCAGCAAGACCGCAGGCGTGGCTCCGACGGGAATCTGGGTTTGGGCCAGCGGCGGCAAGAGGCCCTGCCTGTTAAACACCTGCGCATCATGCCCGGCGGGGAAAATTGCAGGCGAAACCAGATCAACTTCTGGCAGAGTTGAATGCGAAGCGGTGAGGGCTAATATCTTGGGCACCAGATCATGCGCCAAAATCTGCACAGCAGATTCCCGCGAGATCTGTCCGGACGGCTTAGCAACATAGTCGGCGGCTCCGCTTGCCAGGGCTTCAATAGTCACCTTGGCGCCGCGCTGGGTGAGCGAACTGCACATGATAACTGGCACTCGCTGGCCTCTGGCCTTCATCTGCTTGAGGGTGCTAAGGCCATCCATCACGGGCATCTCCACGTCCAGCAGGATGAGGTCCGGTCTCAGCGAATCCACGGCCCTTAGCGCCGATACGCCGTCGCTCGCGGTGCCCACTACCTCCAGCCGCTGATCTGAGACGACCACACTGCGGAGCAGGCTGCGCATGACGGCAGAATCATCTACTATAAGAATCCGCACTATGCGCGCGGTAGACAAAGCCATCACGAATTTAGGCCTCCACGAATCCGAGCATGGCAAGCTTCACGGTAATATCCTCATTGTCGAAGGGCTTCATCAGGTATTCGTCGGCTCCGGCGTCCAGCGAGCGGATGACGAATTCATCTTCGGCCTCCATGGTTACCATCATCACTTTCATATCGGAATAGCCCTCGGCGCGCAGATTCTTGAGCATCGCCAGGCCGTCCATCATCGGCATGTTCCAATCCACCAGGGCCAGGTCGAATGGGGCATTCTCGTACACATGCATCAGGCCAGCGTGATCATCAGCAGCTTCTTCGCATTCGATTCCCTTCTCCTCTAACAAACCGCGCAGAAAGCCTCTCACAAAGCGGGAGTCATCGACGATCAATGCACGCATTTGTTTTCCTCCGTATCTATTCCGTTTACGCTGCAATTCCAGGCCGCTTCAAGTAGCGCGTTCGCGAACAGCGCTCAGACAGCCGAAGCGGCAAGTCGCATCGGGTCAAGCCGCTCTGAGTCAAGCATGATCAGCAGACCTTCTTTCAGCTTGTAGGCCCCGGCAAAGAGAGCGCGGCGGCGCTCATCGAGAATGGATGGATTCGGTTCATAATCCGCTGTAGATACAGTGAGTACTTCGCCGACGGAATCCACCAGTAGGCCAAAGCAACCACCCGCGCTCTCAAGCACCAGAATGTCGTGGCGACCCTCCCGATACGGCAACGCGAGTAAGTGGCGCAGGCTCACAGTGGTGAGCACATCTCCGCGATAGTGCATCAGTCCACCGACAAATTCCGGAGCAAGCGGAACGGCTTGAGGGCACACGCCGCCCACAATTTCAAGAACGTGAGTGATGGGGATGCCGAAAAGCGCATGACCTATCCGCACGGAACACATCTCCAGCAACGGCGTCCCTTGCAGCGGGGCCAATTCCTTTCGAAGAGCCAAATCAGTTTTAGCGCTCATGCCATTGTCTCCGCGGCCCATTCCGAAGGCTCAACTTCGCCACCTGAACCAAGTGGAAGCGGTGCAACCGAGTCCAGGTCGACGACGCCCGTCACAGAATCGTTGAGCAGAGTGACTCCGCTGGCGCGGTGTTGCGAGCCGGCCTCGAAGAGTTCACTTCCCGCTGCAACGTCGAATACATGGCTGACCGCAATGCCCACCTGACGGTTGCCCTCGCGGCAAACAACAACGACAACCTGAGCACTGGGATCGCCGCCCGCCGCAGCCAGTACACCACCTGAGTCTTCTACCGGAAGCAGTTGGCCCTCAGAGTTGAGCACCGGGCGATAGCCGACGTACTCAATACGCGAAAACGAAATCCGTTCGATGCGCAGCACGTCACGCAGCGGAACGGCGGCGCGGCGTCCGGCAATCTCAACCAGCAAATACCGGGACCCGATCATGTCCGTTTCATGTTCGTCCTCGCGTTCTCCCTGCGCAGACTTAACCTGCTCCTCCTGCGTGCGCATGGTGACTCCAGCGCGCGAGGCAATCGAGCCAGGATCGAGAATCAGCGCCAGATCGCCTGAGCCCAATACCGTCGCACCGGAATAGAGGCCGATCGACTTGAGCACGCCAGAAAGCGGCTTGACGACAATCTCTTCGGGATCAGCCAGTCCGTCCACTACCAGACCAAATCGACGACCATCGGCGTCAAGCACAGCAATGAAGCCCTCGCCTGCGACGGCTCCTTCAGCCTTCGACTTCGCGGCCACGCTTGAGGGCCGAACTAGGGGCGAAAGCATTCGGTCCAGAAAAATGAGCGGCAGCAGTTGGCCCCGCAGCCGATAGAGCGGCGTGCCATCCATCCACTCAATCGCCGTAGCCGCCCGCTCGGAAGGAATATGCACCAGTTCCGAGAGCGAGCCCTGGGGTAGAGCGAAGCTCTGCTTAAGACTGCGCACAATCAGCGCAGGAATGATGGCCAGCGTCAGCGGAATGCGTAGCCGCAGCGTGGTTCCCTTGCCGGGCCGCGAATCGATCTCGACTTTGCCGCCGATCTTCTCCACGTTGGTCTTGACCACGTCCATGCCTACACCACGGCCGCTCACACTGGTGACAGCTTCGGCGGTTGAAAAGCCGGGCAGGAAGATCAACTGCAACAGTTCACGCTCGCCGAGAACGGCTGCGCGCTCGGTGGCGATCAGGCCGCGTTCGATTGCCTTGCGGCGCACCTTTTCCACGCAGATCCCAGCGCCGTCGTCTGAGACTTCGATGATGACGTAGCTGCTCTCCTGGTAGGCTCGCAGCCTCAGCGTGCCTTCAGGATCCTTGCCGGCGGCAATTCGAGTTTCGGGCGGTTCGATGCCGTGATCCAGCGAATTGCGCACTGCATGAGTGAGCGGGTCTTTGATCGCTTCGAGAAGACTCTTGTCCAGTTCCGTCTCCTGGCCTTCCATCACCAGCCGGACCTTGCGCTGCAACAGTTGCGAGAGATCGCGAATCATGCGCGGAAACTTAGAAAATACATTCGCAACCGGTTGCATTCGAGCCCGCATCACCGATTCGCGCAGATCGGCTGTAACCATATCCAGGCGGCGCGTAAGAATGGCGAGGCTGGGATCGAGCGATGTAGCCTGCAATATCTGGTTGCGCGTAAGCACCAGCTCGCCGACGAGATTCATCATGCGGTTGAGCAGCATCACATCCACGCGCAGAGTGCTGTCGGAAGCGGCTGAAGTCCCAGTCCTAGGCGAGGCCAAATCCGTCGCCGGCTCAAGCGCGGATGCCCCGGCAGCATCGAACATTTGAGCGACCGGTCTTGCGGCAGCCGCGTTGTTAACTGCGGCATGAACCTGAGCCGGCGCAGCCTCAGTATGCTGTAGTTCATGGAGCAGCGAGATCAGTTGAGCATCCTTATCAGCAACCGCGCCCCCATCCTCGCTTCTGTCCCCGCTCCCGCCTTCGTGGTTATGGGTTTCGATAATGCGCAAAATGCCACGCAGCGCGTCCATCAACTGCAACAGGCCGGTAATGATTGATCGATTGGCCGATAATTTTCCATCGCGCAGCAGACCGAGCAGGTTTTCGCCTGCATGGGCCAGTTTTTCCAGCCGCGTAAAGCCCAGAAACCCCGTGGTGCCCTTGATGGTGTGCACGGACCGAAAGATCTCGCCGAGCAGGTCGGCGTCCCGCGGCCTCTCTTCGAGGTCGGTCAGACAGCGCTCCATGCGGTCCAGGCCTTCCTGGCTCTCAATCAGGAACTCTCGTGTCAATTCATCCATAGTTGACCAACCGGTACCTCGCAGTTCCACATTCGAGCGTTTCCGTTCGCGACGCTCACAGGCCCCTTATCGGAGCCGCAGATGCAAAACTTGAGAGCTTCCCGATTTCCGCCTCGGAGTTGCATAGCAGCCGCAGGCGATTTAGCCTGAAACTCCGTCGCTTGGCAGAAAACGGCTACAGCGAGGAGACAATACGGAGATGGAATGGAAACTGAACAGTCAGCCATCGCGATGCAGGATCTGGTAAACGCCGCTCTTGAAGCAGCGCAGCACTCCTACTCGCCCTACTCGGGCTTTCGCGTCGGCTCAGCGCTGCTGCTTACGAACGGCGAAACCGTCACCGGCGCCAATGTGGAGAATGTGAGCTATGGACTGACAATCTGCGCCGAGCGCTCAGCGCTGGTGCGAGCCGTAGCCCAGTTCGGCCCTGAGATTCGCATCGCCGCCGCGGCCATCGTCAACCTGAACGACTCGCCCAGCCCGCCATGCGGAGCCTGCCGTCAGGTGCTAGCCGAGTTCATGGACCCCGAAGCGCCTGTCAGCTTTCCCGCCAACCGCTCAGGGATCATCGCCCCGATCACATTACCTTTCCGCGAACTGCTGCCCTACGGCTTCGATCTGAATTTGAAGTAAAGCATCAGCTTCCAGATTATCCGTCTTCAGTGAGCAACCCGGCTGTGGGACCAAGCAGACGTATGCGATCGAGAGTACCTACTCCGAAATCATCCCGATTGTCCCCAGCCAAGTTTCCACCAACTTAGGCCATCCCGTCACTGGAAACTTCGTGCGGCGCAACCCAAACGCGTGGCCGCCCTGCGCATACAAATGCATTTCCACAGGAACCCCAGCCTTCTTCAACGCAACATAGTAACTCAGTGAGTCCTCGACGCTGTCCACGTGGTCATCCTCGTCCTGAAGCAAAAACGTAGGCGGCGTTTCGTGGCTTATGCGAGCACGAATATCCGGATTCAGCTCAAGATTGTTTTTGCCAAACGACAGATGCCCGGGATAAAGAGCTACCGCAAAATCGGGGCGGCAGCTTTCTTTGTCGGCCGCATCGACAGCCGTATACAAACGTTGCTGAAAATGCACGCTCATCGCTGCCACCAGATGGCCGCCTGCCGAAAATCCGAGCACTCCAATCTTGTGCGGATCGATATGCCACTCCGCGGCGTGAAAGCGCACCAGTCCCACCGTCCTCTGCGCATCTTCCAATGCCATAGGTGATTGTGGAAATGCGCCCCAATTCGGAGACGACCTCGGAGCCGGCACGCGATACTTCAACAACACACACGTGATCCCCTCGGACGTGAGCCAGTCGCAAGCCTCCGTGCCCTCAAGATCGATGGCCAGAATCTCATAGCCTCCACCAGGAAATACGACTACCGCAGCGCCGGTATTCTTTCCAGTTGGCGAATAGACGGTCATCGTAGACTGCGAGACGTTGCTCACTGCAACCCACGGCTTACCGGCAACCAGCGATTCCTTCCCCGTCGTCGTAGTGGTCTCCGGTCCTGCTGCTGGCCGTGCATCCGGCGCCGCGCCCGGCCATATCGGCACCTGTGTATGACCCGGCGATGGCTGCCAGGCAGGCGTCTGCGCGCTTAAATCACCAGACGCAAACACGATCAAAAGAGCAAAGATCAAAGGCTTCATCACCACTCCCCACAACTTAGAAATAATCAGTCACTGCCGGAAGCCGCTGATCGGAAACTGCCAGGCATTTCTACCCAAAATATTTCTCAGGTTGAACACCTCCAGAATCCACCATTTCCAGCCCCTGGATGTTTATGAGATTGATTCCAGCATTCGTTGTGCATCGCGAATGGCCCGTTCGTGTTTATGCACATTCAGGGCAATTTCATGAACGGAAAATGTGCCTCGATTGCCGAAAAGATGACCCCAAAAAAGAGCAAAACCCCGGCGGTAATGCTTTTCTTGGCTCATCTCCAACTGAATGAATGAGTTACGATCTGTTTTCGGTATCTCTATGGGACGATTAGCCGGGGATTTGTGCCACTTTTGCGCACGTTTTGCTGCGAACGGAATGCCCGTCTGCTGTGAAACTGGAGGGTAACCGGAGTTAACTGGAAATGCTCCCGGGACGTCAAACTTTTGGGTCTATCTCCATTATGCGCCAAACAGAGTTAATTCCACGCAAACGGACGAGACGCTGGATATCGGATCGGCTGGCGCTTGCGGTAATCTCAAGTTTTAACTGAACTGAGGCTGCACTCACGATGTCCATATCCCCCAAACCTGCTGAAACCCCAATTCATGCCATCGATCTGATCCGCAAAAAGCGCGACCGCGGCGAGCTCTCAGAGGCTGAAATTCGTTTTCTGGTGCGCGGCGCTGCCAGCGAAAGCATCCCGCTGGAGCAACTTGCAGCGTGGCTGATGGCGGCATGGCTCAACGGCCTGGCTCCCGATGAAATTCGCGCTCTGACCGTGGCCATGCGCGACTCAGGCGCGAAGTTTGACCCCAGCGGCCTGGGCAAAACCGCAGTGGATAAGCACTCCACCGGCGGCGTTGGCGACAAGACCAGTTTTCTCGTCGCACCAATCGCCGCGGCCTGCGGCGTGGTTGTGCCCATGATCAGCGGACGCGCCCTCGGCCACACCGGCGGCACGTTGGACAAGCTGGAGGCAATTCCCGGCTACCGCACCGCGCTCTCGCTCGACGAATTCGACGCGGTCTTGCAGCAATGCGGCGCTTCCATCGTCAGCCAGACCCCAGCTCTGGTTCCGGCTGACCGAGTGCTCTACGCACTGCGCGATCGGACCGGCACGGTCGAGAGCCCAGGGCTGATCTGCGCGTCGATTTTGAGCAAGAAGCTGGCCGCTGGCCTCAATGCTCTGGTGCTCGATGTGAAGACTGGCTCAGGAGCTTTCCTCAGAAAGCGCGAAGACGCCGAATACCTGGCCGCGCTGATGGTTGCCACAGCCGAGGCCGCCGGAACTCGCACGGTCGCCCTGATGACAGACATGGGCCAGCCGCTTGGCGCGACCGCCGGCAACTGGATCGAACTGGTCGAGTCCGTAGAGCTATTGCGCGGCAAGCGGCCAGCCGAGAGCGAAGACCTGCGCGAGCTCTCGCTCATCCTCGCCGGGTGGATGATTCATCTCGGCGGTCAGGCCGCAACGCCCGAGGCTGGCTACACGCGAGCTGAGTCGGTAATTGCCGACGGCTCCGCGCTGCGAATTTTCATGGCCATGGTCGCGGCGCAGGGCGGCGATACTTCCGCCTTCGACGATCCGGATTTTCACAAGCCGGGCGCGACGCGGCTGGTCGAGGCTTGGGAGACAGGTTATATCGCCTCAATGGACACGACCATGCTCGGCTGGGCCGTTCAGCGCCTCGGAGCGGGACGCGAAAAAGCCGGAGAGCCAGTCGATCCGCACGCCGGCATTCACTTCCACGCCCGGCGCGGCGCATATGTAGAAAAAGGCCAGCCGCTGGCTACGTTATATGCGACGAACGCCGGCATGATGGATGAGCCTGAGGCGCTGCTGCGGAAAGCGATTGTGTTTTCCGATAATGCGCCGGATCAAGCGCCGCTAGTGAGCCGGGTGTTCGCGCGGGAGAACGCCGAGGCGCACCTATTCGGGAATCTCTAATCGGAATCTCAGCTTCGCCGTCCAAGGTTTAGCATTGGTATCAAGGAGAAAATTGGATTGCATCGTTCTGTCGCCTTCTTTTGGGCGCTGATTTTAAGTTATGTTGCTGTCGGCTCAGGAACTTTCCCTGCCCAGGCCCAAGACCTCAAGGATCTTAAACCGCGGGTGATTGTTTTCGTCCATGGCATTCACGAAGACCATGAGGCATGGCGAGCGCCAAATGGCGCCTACTGGCCGCAACTGATCCAGACAGACCCTCATCTTCAGCGATCAGATGTCGTGGTCGCCGAGTACCCTACGCCTTCCCGGCACGGCCAGTATTCGACGCAGCAGTTGTCTCAGATTTTGTGGCAAGGGCTGAAGCGGCAGAAAGTCTGGGATCACAGGGAGGTTGTGTTCATCGCCCATAGCCTGGGTGGAATCCTTACGGAAGAGATGCTGATCAACCATCCGGCGGACGCTGCCCGGGTTCGATTTGTCGTTTCCTATGCGACGCCGCATCAAGGCTCGTTCGTTGCCAATCTGGCAAAGATCTACGACAGTGACCCGTTGCTGACCGACCTGCGGGACAGCAACGACAACAGCTTCCTGATGGACCTCGAAGAAACGTGGAGAAGCACTGCAACTGTCAGCCGGATTCATCGGTACTGCGCCTATGAAGCGCTCGACACGTCTGCCGGCGAAGGCGTAGGCCGATACCTGCGGGCCCATACGCGCGTGGTGAGCTACTACAGCGCTACTTACGGCTGCGATGTGGATACAGCGCCCAAGAAGATCGTTGCCGACCACATCAACATTGTCCGGCCCGCCGATCGATCGGCGGATGCCTATACCTTCTTTGCCAGGGTTTATCACAGCAATCCAATCATCAATGTCGTCGAAAGCGTTCGGGATCGCAAGCTTCCGGATCTCGATGTGGATTGCAACAAGAAAAACTCGGCGGAGGACCTGCAGGTGCCGATCGCGCTTGACCTGAGCCTGCATGAACAACTTATCTCCGCCGAAGCTGAACTCGTGGATGGGGATAAAATCCGGGATGTCTCTGGTCCCGTAGTGGAGAAGGTCGATCCGGGAGGAATTGCGCATATTGCTTTCGCGTTCAAGGGAAAAGGAAGAAGCCTGCTGCTAGGCTGCCCGGACGGGCACGCCTCCATCCTGGTTCACTTCCATATTCGAGGCGAAGCGCCAGTGCCCGAATAGGTTTGCGACGGGGGGATTCTTTAACACGATCACCCACTCCCAGCGTCCCGCTCCCAGTTGCGTGGAATTAATCCTCTTTGGCGTATAATCGAGATAAAGCTAAGACACCGAATACTCCAGCAAGCACCCTCAGTTCCACTGCGGACCAGCGTCCATTCGCGGCAAAACGTGCGCAAATGTGTCGCATAACTCTGGCTAATCGCGCCATAGCGACACCAAAAACAGGCCGTAAGTCACACATTTATTTGAGGATAGACAGCAAGAGTAGTACCCACCCCCGGTTTTTTGCTCTTTCTGCCCATTTTTTGGCAATCGCGGGCCGCATTTTCTGTTTCTCGAATTGCCCTCATGCCATCGACTCGGGCGCCACATCAGGGCTGGGAGCACCCGCGATGCTGTAAGGTAATAAGCAATCCGTACACAAAGTTCGGCCAAGGAGCGAGCCTTTTGGAGAGATTCACTGGGGTGCTGGGAATTCTGGCCGTGCTGACCGCGGCGTGGCTGGGCTCGACTGACCGCAAAGCCATCCGCTGGCGGACTGTGGCCTGGGGGTTGTCCCTTCAAATTATCTTTGCCTTCCTGGTGCTGCGCTTGAGCTAAGGCCAGCAGGCCATGCAATGGGCCGGGGGCGTAGTTCAGAATATGCTCGCGGCCACCTTCGCCGGAACAAAGGTGCTGTTTGGCGAGCTCGGGTTGCCCAACGCGGGCGTCTTTGGCGATCTGCTGGCTGCAAATGGGCACCCCAATGCTGGCTCGATATTCGCCTTTCAAGTGCTGCCGACAATCATCTTTATTTCCGCATTCTTCGCCATGCTCTATCACATTGGCGTGATGCAGATCATCATCCGCGCGCTGGCCTGGATCATGCTCAAGACCATGCGCATCTCGGGCGCGGAAAGCATGAATGTGGCCGCTTCGATCTTCATGGGGCAGACAGAAGCTCCGCTCACCATTCGCCCGTTTCTAAGCGGAGCCACGCGCAGCGAGCTGATGACCATCATGACCAGCGGAATGGCGCATGTTTCGGGCGGCATCATGGCCATGTACATCTCGCAGGGCGTTGAAGCAAAGCACCTGCTCTCCGCAGTAATCATGACCTCACCCGGCACAATTCTGATGGCCAAGATGCTGGTGCCGGAGACTGGCGTGCCGGCGACCGAGGGCAAAGTCGTCATGCCCAAGAACGAAGAGCATAAAGACGAAAACCTGATCGGAGCCATTGCGCGCGGCACCCTCGACGGCGGCAAGCTGGCCTTCAACGTAGGCATCATGCTCATCAGCTTTCTGGCGCTGGTGGCGTTGCTGGATAGCATTCTGAACTGGTTTCACCTGGGGCATCTCTGGTTCCCGGGCAGCCTGGGGCAGATTCTGGGCTTTGTCTTTGCTCCGGTGGCGTGGCTGATCGGCGTTCCCTGGCACGATGCGGGAGCTATCGGCAATCTGCTAGGCACGCGCATGGCGCTCAACGAAGTGATCGCCTACATTGCGCTGGGCGCGCAAAAGGCTACGCTCGCGCCACGTTCGTTTACGATTGCCACCTTTGCGCTGTGCGGGTTCGCCAATCTGGGCTCGGTGGGTATGCAGATTGGCGGCATCGGAGCGCTGGTGCCTGAGCGGCGCAACGATCTGGCCAAGCTGGGCATCCGCGCGATGCTGGCGGGGACGATGGCAAACTTGATCTCCGCCTCGATTGCGGGGATGTTTCTGGGATAACAAAACAATGAACAGACGACACGTGATGCTGGGGATTGCTGTAATTGCCTTGACTTTGTGGGCCGAAGAAAAAGCGCCAGCTGGACAGGAGGGACCCCAGTTTGAAGTATCTCCTCCCGTTGTTCCGTATAAGCCTAGCCGTTCGAAGTTGCCCCCGATCCAGTCCTGTCAAGACTTCCAGAAGAATCCCGAAAAGGACGTTGTCTACAAGATCGGCGAAGGAATTACACCTCCGAAGCCTACACGATTTGTAACTGTCGGTCTCACTGAACAAGGGAAAGAAGCTTATCGCACTAATCTGTTCCAAGATCCGAATGAGGTTGTTAGCAGAATTTCGGTGGTAGTTGATACTCAAGGAAAGCCGCGTGATCCTTGTTTGGTTCGGGCTGCTGGATTTGATCTGGACCAACAGGCTGCCGAAGTAGCAATTCAGTATCGGTTCAAACCGGCACAGAAGGATGGCAAGCCAGTAGCCATGCAAATGCAAATTGAAGTGCTATATCAAACGCACTGAAAGGCAATACGATGAGCTACTTCGATCAAGTCGATGAAGCTTCAGAATTCTTACGTTCTAGGCTGGGCGGTCTTTCTCCACGCATTGGCATTGTCCTTGGCTCGGGCCTCGGAGCGGTGGCTGAAGCTGTCGTCTCGCCGGTCTTTGTTCCCTATGCCGAGATCCCGCACTCCCCGCAATCGACTGTGGAGGGACACTCGGGGCGCATTGTCGCTGGGCTGCTGGGCGGCGTGCCGGTGGTAGTGATGCAGGGGCGCGTTCACTACTACGAGGGCTACACGCCGCAGCAGGTTACTTTCCCGATGCGCGTCCTTGGCCGGCTGGGTCTCACGACTGTGATCCTGACCAACGCTGCCGGGGGCATCAATCCGAATTACCAGATCGGAGACCTGGTGCTGCTCTCGGACCACATCAATTCATTGGGATTCAACCCTCTGATTGGCGCGAATGAGCCGCGCTTTGGCGATGGAAGCAGTACCGGCCTGCGCTTCTTCGATATGACGGAAGCCTATTCTGTCGACTTGCGCGCGCTGGCGCAGAAGGCTGCTCGCAGCGAGGGCTATACGCTGCACGAAGGCGTGTACCTGGCGACATCCGGCCCCAGTTTTGAGACGCCGGCCGAGATTCGCGCCTTTGGCAAGCTGGGCGCTGATCTGGTAGGCATGTCCACTGTGCCGGAGACGATTGTGGCGCGGCACATGGGCATTCGCGTGCTGGGTATATCCTGCGTGACCAACCTTGCCGCCGGCATCAGCGCCACGCCGCTCAGCCATCAGGAGGTATTCGAGACCGGCGGGCGTGTTCAGCATCAGCTGGCAGCGTTGCTCTCGAAGCTTGTGCCCGCAATTGCAGCCGCCTATCCGGAGACGAACGAGTGACCAGGGACCGGGAGATCGGGGCCGCATCCGAGACCGACCGGCTGCCGTTTCCGCCGGTGATGCTGGCAGTCGCCGGCGCCTCTGGCTCCGGCAAATCCACTTTGGCCGCGCAACTGGCCCGCACCTTGGGCGGCTTGCACTTCTCTCTCGACAGTTATTACCGCGACCTGGGCCATCTGCCGTTCGAGGAGCGCGTCCATCAGAACTTCGACGATCCGGCCATGATTGAAGCGCCCCTCCTGGCGAGTCATATAGCTGAGTTGTCTCAGGGGCATTCGATCGAGCGCCCTGTCTACAGCTTTGGCGAGTACACCCGCATGCCCGCTGCGACGGAGACGATTCGCCCTGGCTCGCTGGTGGTAGTCGAAGGCCTGTTTACGCTTTACTTCCCTGAGCTGCGCCCCTTTTACCAGCTCAGTATTTTTGTCGACACTCCGGATGATGTCTGCTTCACCCGCCGGCTCAATCGCGACGTAGAAGAGCGCGGGAGAACGACGGAATCCGTGCGCCAGCATTACGATGCCACCGTGCGTCCCTGCGGCCTGGCATTCGTGCGGCCGCTGATCGACTTCGCCGATCTGGTCATCGATGGTACGGACGCGCTGGATTTCAAGATCGAGCAGGTGCTGAACACGATGAAGAAGCGTGGTCTGTTGAGCAAGCTCGCACCTGGCGCCGCCGTCGCAGACTGAGTTTCAAATGCGATAAATCCTGTTCCTTTCTGAGCCGTTGCTAACGACTTTGGTCCAATTCAAGAAAGCTTAATAAACATTGATGTCCCTCTACTGCAACTAATCAGGGCTGCCGATACTCTTAGAGAGTATGCAGCGCCCTCCCCATTCCCGATTCATCCGGCCAGAACTCGTTTCGGGACGCGTTTCGGATCGTGTCGCCAGACATGCCCAGTCAGCGCACCGCAGCTTGCTGGCATGGCTCAAGACCGGTATGGCGCCGCGCCAGCTCGCATTTACGCTGGCACTTGGGTTTGCCATCGGCTGCATTCCGCTGCTCGGAGTTACGACCGGGATCTGCGCGCTGCTGGCGCTTGTCCTGCGCCTGAACATGCCGGCTATTCAGGCGGCCAACTGGGCGGCTATGCCTTTCCAGGTAGCGCTGCTGATTCCCTTCCTGCGCCTTGGCCAGTGGCTCTTTCCTGGCCGCTCGGTCAGACTGGATCACGGGCTGATCGTCTCCCAGATCGCTGCGGCGCCCTGGCGCTCATTCGTGCAGATGAGCGGCCTCTTCGGTCATGCGCTCCTGGCGTGGCTGATCACCGCCGGGCCGGCGCTGCTCCTGATGACCGTGCTGCTGACTCCGCTGCTGCATCGTGTTTCCAAATTGCAGCCGGTTGCGGGTGACTAGAGCAGAGCCACGGTAGCTGTATCTTCTTCCAGAGGTAGTGCGGGGGTCGACTGCCTGACCGAGTTTCGGTTAGTACGCGTCTGGCACTGGCTTGGCGCTTTCTACCCAGGCTGTGTAGATCAGGTCGCGCAATTCGCTGGCTCCGGCGGCGATGCGTTCGGCGGTGAAATCGCGAGATTCGGGTGTGCCTGCGTTTTCAAAGGCGCCCGCTTTGTCGAAGGCGTAGACCGTCTCCACCAGGGTCGCGGAATGGCGCAGGTACGCTACATAACTGTCGAAAATGTCGCCCGAAATCAGTTGCGGCGCAGTCATCTTTGGAGCGGCCTGGGCTGCGGTGATGTTTGCGGCAACAAATGGACCTTCGAACTTCCAATGAATAGTGTGGGCAGTCGTGAATCCCTTGGGATTGTCCTTCAGCGCCCAACCGTTGTAGTTGATTGTCGTGTGCAGCGGTTGGGAACCGTCACCAACATAATGGCCCAGCCAGCCGGCGTAGAAGATGGCCACCTGCTGGACTGCGGCCAGATCATTCTGGTTCGCGGTCTTGTCGGCGGCGAGCCGGCGATATTCTCGCAGTGACGCCTTGAGCCGCTGCCAGACTTCGAGAGTCTCCCAGGGCTGGAGGCCGATCTTTTCCGGACGCTCACCGTGGGCGAAGACTGAAGCTTCAAAATCCAGGCGATTGCGCGGCAAGGGGCCAAGAGCGTCGGCGGGCTCCAGGTCTATAAAATGTTCTGGAGCCTGGGCTGCACTCAGTTCCGGTTCGGCGCGGGATCGCCAGCGATCCGGCTCAGGGCCAAGGTATTCGATCTCGTTCACCGCCGCTCCGGAGCGCAGAAACGCGGGAACATCCGCCGGAAGCGCGCTCGCAGCCAGCCGGTTGATGATGCGATGGCCCTCAGATCCCCAGCCAAAACCGGGAACGGGCAGAAAGAGAAGGGCGATCAGAGCGCCAGCAGATAAACGGCGGAGAAGAACGGTACACATAGGAAAAAGTATAGCCGCCGAAACTAGGCACTCGGCCTTGAACTGAGGGACGATGCGAAGCAAATCGGCGATCGAAAGGTCACCCGTCTGAGCTCTAATGCAGCTTTTCAGAGCGGCCTCCGGGCCGCTTTTTGCATTTTGGGCTAAGTTTCGCCCATCGCCTTTCTCTGCCGTTGGCAATTTGCAGAATTGAGCAAGAACTCCCCCTAGAGGGCAAAGTCACCCCTGCATCGCGCTCGCCGCGATGCATCTTCTCTTATGTAAGGCAGAACGCGAAAGGGAGTCAATCGAAATGCCGCAATTGAATATTAATGTTCCTTCGGAGCTGTGGAGTGCTCTGGAGATACAAGGCTACGAACGAGATGACAGCCCTACCGGCATCGTCCTCAGCGCGCTCTCGGAGTACTTCGATAACAACCGGGACAGGCTGTATCAGGTGTCCACCTCAAGTGCGCTGGTCGAGGGCGTCAGCGAAGGGGCGCTGGATGTCGGGACACTGCGGAAATATGGCGATCTCGTAATCGGTACATTCGAACATCTCGACGGGGAGATGGTGGTCGTGGACGGCCACGTCTTTCAGGTACGGAGCGATGGGTCCGTGCGGAAGTGGGCGATGAGGTTCGACATGACGGTCTGCCTTGACAAGGGTTCCTTCCACATCTGGCTCGCTCGCTACCTGTACAGCTTCCGTTCGCGTCAGGTGCTCATCAGCAACGGTCAGCAGACGATGGGAGTAGGCCTGCCGTGGGCCATTGCGGCCTCTCTGGTTCGCCCCAATGAGAAAGTGATCTCTATCTCCGGCGATGGCGGGTTCATGTTCTCGTCGATGGAACGCGATACCGCAGTCAGGCTCAAGTGCAACCTCGTCCACCTGGTCTGGATGGATGGCCATTAAGATATGGTCCGGCTCCAGCAGGTCGCGAAGTTCGGGCGTGATGCCGCGGTGAAGTTTGGTCCCATCGATGTCGCCGGCATTGCCCGGGCACACGGGCTGCTTCAGCGTACAGAGCTCTCTGTTTCTGAAATTGCGCTTTCGACAGGTTTTTCCGATCAGAGCCACTTTGCCAAGCACTTTCGCCGAATGACTGGCATGGCGCCAAGCCAAGCACGTTGGAACCGGCGCTAGTCGGCCTCCTCATGCCCAAGTTGTTCGGAACTCTTCACCTCCTAAAACGAGGAACTCCAAAGAGTTGGCGCATGTTCGTATCTGGTAGGTACAAGAAATAGAGCAAGAACGTTCTCCCGCAAGCAAAACTGTTCAAGACCGACGCTGGGACGGCTGTCAAAACTGCATGTGATGTGAAAGGAGGAGTTATGGCCGTCACCGCGACATTTCCCAGTCTTGATCAACTGCAAGCGCCATTCGATAAATTCCCGGCGAAACCATTCACGAGGCAAGGCTTGCACATCCCGCAATCCCTCCTGAATTCGTGGCGGTGGATGTGAGGACATAGACAAGTTCAGGGACCTGAAGGAAGCGTAGCGCAAAAACCACGCAGGCCGGAAATGACCTGTGGTTTGCCTCACCCAAATTCATCAACACCCTGAAATGCTGCATATTCCGAGACCAACAGCAGTATCCCGGAGAGGTGGGATGCTTCATAACCACTGGGACGCAATAACAGAAATGGAAAGAAAAACGATGCATGCTCCGAATGCGATTCGCTTACAGAAGCAACCTCCAAACCCAGAGCCCAAGGGGGCGTTACTGGCCTACTTGCCAATCGTGCGTCTCGAAGCAATCAGGATCCACAAGCGTTTGCCGGCCAGTGTCGAGATCGACGATCTTTACGCCGCAGGAGTGGTCGGATTGCTGGAAGCCTATTCGAAATTCGACCCGGACAAGAACGTCCGCTTCTCCGACTATGCGCAGTTCCGCGTTCGAGGGGCGATCCTGGACTGCCTTCGTGCAGGTGACTGGGCTCCCCGAATGCTGAGGGTCAAAGGGCGGGCGCTAAAGGCGGCGATCTGCACGGTCACATCACGGTTCATGCGTGCGCCCGCAGATGAGGAGTTAGCAGCTGAGCTGAATCTCAGCCTCAGTTCATACCATCAGCTGCTTGTCGACCTGCACGGCTTAGAGATTGGAACGCTGCATCGGACGCCTTGCGATGACTCCGGAGACGAAGTGTTGATATCCATTCCGAGCAGCGACCCGAATGACCCGTTCTCCCGTTGTTTGGAAGGAGAGATCCTGGAGCGCGTGACAACAGCGGTAGAAAACCTTCCTAAGTAGGAGCGATTGGTCTTGACCCTTTACTTCTACGAGGAGTTGACGCGCAGCGAGATTTGCTCCGTCCTTGGGCTAAGCGAATCCAGGGTGCAGCAGCTTCGCACCTCTGCCATTTTTCGCCTGCGCAAGCAGCTCTCGGATGTATCCCGCATTGGAAGCAAGAACCTCGGCTCCAGGAGCTTTGCCGGCTCACGGAACATTGCTCGACAGGCGAGGACGGAAGCAGGCCAACTGGGACAGGAATACACCCAAAATGAATCAAACAGCCGAAGTCCAAACGAGAGGTGGTTGATCCGATGAAATGTCTCTCATGTGGCAGCCTATACGTACGAATGTCTGGGTTACGTTTTACGGACGTACCTCGACTCATACTGTTAAGGTTTGCAGTTCGTTGCTTGGTTTGCGTGGACAGATTCCACGTCGGTTTTGGGGCTGCCATGAGAATGTGGCGCGGTTGACTCGAGAAATCGGCAAGTCTGCGATAGGTAACCGGCTTCGTCAACCAAAGCCAGTTATAACTCACATTATTCATCCACATAGTTCTTGTAGTTGGTGCTGCAAGTCATGTGCGGCGCGGCGGCGTCAATCGCATCATTCTGGCCGTATAGCCGCCGTCGCCCCGCACCTTGGGTTCTTCTCCATGAAATAAGTCGGGCAGCCGAAGGGCCATACACAAGCGGGCAGACAACGACTCGTGTCTCCTCACCGATCGCATCCACCTGTTGAGGATCAACGTTGAGCACTTGGAGCCTCATCGGGGCGAGATTCTGCCATCGACTAACGATGATGGAGCCATCGAGGAAGAGAATCGAGCGTCGAAGGGCCAACATCCAACAGGAGTATTTTCCAAATCGGTTGAGGTTCGCCTCCGCCGGATCTTTCATAACTTAAATTGGAGACGCTCTAAGCTCGGCTCGATAATGCGCTGCCTGATCGCTGCGATGAAGCCCATCGTAGATCGCTGCAAGATCCTTGCGTGATGCGCGCAGAAATCCGTTGTCGGCCGCCACATGCTTTACCAAGTATTGGTAGGCAGGCAATGTCTCGCCCTCCGCGTCCTTGAACCGATTTTGGCGTAACAAAGACCGGCCCAGCTTCAAGTGAGCGATCACGGCATTCAGGCTATCTTTGGAAGAAGCATCCAGACGGCGAACAGCTTCCCGATAATTTCTCTCCGCGCAGACGTAGTCTTTTTGATCCAGGCATACGCTGCCGATGTTTGAATATGCAATTGCGATGAAGGGATGCTGGTCTCCGAGCGTTGCTCTCCAATGATCCATCGCTTGTGTGAAGTAGGATCGCGCCGCGTCATATTGTTTGGCATTGTAGGCCAGCAAGCCTAGCTGGTTCAGCGTAGACGCTACCGTTGCACTCATTCCGCCGTTCACGTGCTTCTGAATCACCAAAGCCCGCTGCAGCAATACCATCGCCTCAGCATCTCGCTTCTCGTAACTCAACTGCTGGGCAATCGCTGTCAGGTTTGCAGCTGTCTCCGGATGGTCGGCCCCATACCACGCCTCGGTGATCGTCAGCGCATGGCGGTAATAGCCCTCCGAAGCAACATAGTTTCCCCTGTTGGTTTCAATCGCGCCGAGGTTATTCAAGATCTGCGCCACCGCTGGATGCTCCTCGCCATACAACCTTCGATATATATCGAATGCCTCTCGGTTGTCGGTTTCAGATAACTCGTACGCTCCCTTGTAAAACTGCACATTGGCTAACTCAGCGAGATTCTCCGCGGTGTCGGCGGTGGCCTCCCGGCTCCTGGGTTGCAGCTTGAGGGCGGTTTCCAGGACAAGCTTCGCTTCTTCATATTTTCCGCGCATCTCCAGCACCGAGCCGAGAGCGACCAGCGATCGCGCATAAGCCACGCGAGATGCCGCTGGACCATCCCGCAAAGTCGACATCCCTTCTCTGACCAATCTCTCCGCCTCGTCAAGGTGGCCCTGCTCCTTGCGCAGAAGTCCCAGTGCCACCTCGCTCTCCGCCACCTTGCCGTCGCTGGAACCCAGCATCTGCCTTCGTTCCTGCAGTGCGGAGATCAACAACGGCTCGGCCCGATCCAATTTGCCCAGCTTTTGATAGATGTCCCCCAGTGTCGCTTGCATGTCGGCCTTCATCTCAGGGTCACTGCCCAGGCCCTCCACCTCATGGCGTCCCCGATCAAGCAGCTCGACGGCGCGCAGTTCCAGAGTGGGCCCTGCCTCCTTGTCGCCTCCGTCGAACAAGCTCTCAGTGAACTGCTGAATCCGCAGCGTTCGCGCCGCTTCGCGCAGCGCCGCATTGCGCGCCTTGGTGAGTCGCACCGTGTAGAAGACGATGGTCCCGACAATCACCACCAGGGTCGCCGCGAGAACCACCAGTCCTCGCCGGTTCCGTCGCATGAACTTGCCTACTGTATAACTCCACTTGGCAGGCCTCGCCTCAAGTGGCCGTCCCTCCAGCAACGCATTCACATCTCGAATCAAAGCATCCGCCGTTGCATATCGACTTCCAACCTCCGGCTCGAGCGCCTTCATCGCCAATGTGTCGAGATCCCCCCATTCCGCCCGGCTCACCTGCGCACGCCGCTCCGGCGCCGCTCGCCGAATGAGCACCGACGGCTTCTCAGTGACTGGATCTGCCTCAGGGATTTCGCCCTCCTGAATGCGATGCGGCAATCGTCCTGTCAGCATTTCGTATAGCAGCACGCCCAGCGCATACACATCCGTGTAGACGCCTACCGCACCGCCAGCCAATTGCTCCGGCGCCGCATAGGCGAGAGTCATCAATCGCAGCCCGGTAATCGTCGGATGATCCTTCGAATCATCGGTGGATAACTGCTTGGCGATACCAAAATCCAGCAGCTTCACGTCACCACTCTCGTTGACCAGGATGTTCGATGGCTTCAGATCTCGGTGGATGATGGCATGGCTGTGCGCATATTGAACGGCCTCGCATACTCGCACAAAGATCTCCAGACAATCGCGTATTGTGCCATTCTGCTTCTTCCAATACTCGGTAAGCGGAAGCCCTTCGGCATACTCCATAACAAACCACGGAGTTCCGTCCTCGAGTGCACCGGAGTTATAAATGCGGGAGATGGAAGGATGATTCAACTGCGCCAGGGTGAGCTGCTCAATACGGAAGCGCTGGCGGCGCATCGGCGAAAGCCAGGCATCGCGCAACAACTTGATTGCAACCTGTCCGCCGATATCCGTGCGCTCCGCGAGATACACGACACCCATCCCGCCTTCACCCAGCAGGCGTAGCAGCCGGTACGGCCCAATCTGCTTTGTGATCAGCGAGGGCAGCGGACCAAAATCAAGCACAGCCCTCGCGGCCTGATCGAGTCCTGCATCGAGCAACGGTTGGCTGCGCCTGTCTTCCTGGAGCAACTCCATCACATCGGTCAGCAGGGTTTGATCGTCCCAGCACATCGCGAGCAGCGCAGAACTCTGCTCTTCCATGGGAAGATCCACGGCACTTGAAAAGATTTCCTGCACAGCCTGCCATCGTGCTTCGTCCATGCCAGCCTGCCTTCAATGTGTTTCGACCTCGGCCATTCCTGGTTCTCCGCCGAGTGATCGCCGTATTTCGACTGCAAGCCAGGCCCGCGCGGAACGCCATTCCCGCGCCACAGTGGCCTCGGAAACCTCCAGAAGCACGGCCAATTCGCTGACGTCCAACCCTCCGAAGAAACGTCCTTCCACTAACTTCGCCTGCCGTGCCGAAATTCGGCTCAGACCATCCAGAGCGCTGTCCAGTGCCAGAATATCCCTGGGTTCGGAAATGGCGTTCATGCCTGGCACAGATTCATCAAAGGTCACCAGCATCTCCCCGCTGCCTCGCCTCGTCGCGTTCCTTCGCCGCGCCGCGTCCACGAGCACCTGGCGCATCGCTCTCGCTGCGATTCGCCGAAAATGCAGGGGCGAAGTCTCCGCGATCTCCGGCGAGTGAGCCAGCTTCAACCAAGCCTCGTGGACCAGCGTGGTCGGCGTGACCCTGCCGTTCTGTTCGCCTCGCAGCACACCCGCCGCGAGCCGGCGCAGTTCCTCGTACACCAGACTGAATTGTTCGTCGAAGGAATCTCTGCCCTCTGCCGAAATCATTTTGAGCCCTCCGCTCACAAATGCGAGAAATCTGCGCTCTCCATGATAGTTTTGGCGATCCCACTGCGCAATGAACAGATGAAGGATTCCTTCCATCCTGCGTTTTCAGGTTGCGCGAAGGAATCCAGGACTAACCTAATCGACTACCACTCCTGAAATGACCTGGGTGAGTACGACAATACCCGCTTCTCATCCCCCTGAGAAGTACCAAGTAGTAATCGGAGCAGAATCTCTCGTTCCCTCCGCTTTGCGCGAAGGAGCCAGTCGCATATTCATCGTTCAACTCAAGACGCTTTCGCAGAGAGGAACACACCATCATGTCATCGACTTCGATTTCCGCCCCCGGCCACCGCACCCAATCTACTGTTTCTTACGGCAAGAGGTTCCGCGGCGTCGCCTCGACGCGCTTGTCTCGCTCCAGCTCTTTCACGGCTGCAAAAGTTAGTCTTCATCCCTGGCTGCTGCTTTGCATGGTGGTGTGCGTCCTGGCCACGCCGTTCCGCATGTGGGCACAAAAGCTGGAACCGATTCCGGCGCTCAGCTTCAGCACCACCTTTGGCCAGGATAATCCTCTCTCGCAAATGATCACCGTCAACAGCACGGGGGTGAGCTTCAACTTCACCGCGACGGCGACAACCAGCTCCGGCGGCAGTTGGCTGACCCTCACGCCAAGCGCCTATGGATATGGCGTCGCAACGCCCTACGCGATTACGGTGAGCGCCAAGCCCGCCGTCACGCTGGCTGACGGAACCTACACCGGCCAGATTGTAGTGACCCCGACCACGACTACGATCGCTCCAATGACCATTCCTGTTACGCTGGTGGTCCACGCGGCGACCGCGGCGTATTTAGACCAGATCGCGGGCGGCCTTACCTTCGCCGAAGTCACCGCGGGTGATGCGCCCCCTGGGCAGGCATTGCAGGTTAGAAACGCTGGAGCGGGCACGCTTGCCTGGACCGCTTCGACCAGCACCTCTGATGGGGGCGCATGGCTCACCCTTTCGGCAGCGAGCGGCACCGCGCCGTCCAACCTCACGGTCAGTGTGATTCCCTCCAAGTTTCCTGGGGCTGGCCTGATCGCTGGCACCTTTACCGGCCAGGTCCTGCTCAAGACTACCGGCGACTCGGTCACAGTTCCCATCACCGTCAACGTGGGTCCCGATATTTTTCTCCAGGTCAATCCATTGCGTTTCGTGAAGACCTACGCAGGGACAAATCCACTCTTCCAGGTCATAACCATGGCCAGCACCGGAACGCAATTCACGTTTACCGCGTCGGTGCAGAATTCCACCGGCGGCAACTGGCTGACCATTAACCCCAGCGCCTATGGATACGGCGTTACCACGCCTCAGACCATCACCGTGGGCGTGAATCCGGCGGTGACACTGGCTGCCGGCACATACATGGCCGAAGTTGTCGTGAACTCCGAAGACGGCCATCAGGGCTTCAGCATTCCTGTAACCTTGGCGGTGAATCCCGAAACGGCTGCGCACTTTGACGACATCGCCGGCGCTCTGAACTACTCCATGGAGACCGATGGTGACGCGCCTCCCGCACAGGAGATGCAGATCAGGAACGCGGGCTCGGGAACTCTGGCCTGGACTGCCACTGCTACTACGGCCGACGGCGGCAGTTGGTTGAGCCTGTCGGAAGCCAGCGGGACCGCGCCTGTCGATGTTTCTGTCACGGTTAACCCCAAGAATCTGCCCAACGGCGGACTTATCGCCGGAACCTTCGTGGGCCAAGTGCTGCTGCAGAACGCCACCGGCGATGTGACTGTCCCGATCAGTTATACGGTGGGTGCCAATGCCTTCCGCCAGGTGAATCCGCTCGACTTCACCAAGGTTTTTGGAGGCGCGAACCCCCTGCCGCAGGTGATTACGATCGCCAGTACGGGAACAAATTTCACTTTCACCGCCGTGGCCATCAACTCCACCGGCGGAAGCTGGATGCAGATCAATCCAAGCGCTTACGGCTATGGCATCAGTACGCCCCACTCGATTACTGTCAGCGTCAATCCAGCCGTCACACTGGCGGAGGGGACCTATTCGTCTGAAGTTGTTGTTACATCGGAAGATGGCACCCAGGTGCTTACCGTTCCTGTCACCCTGTCTATCGAGGCGCCCACCGCAACGTTCTTCGATGCACTTCCCGGTCAGATCTCCTTCACCATGCTTACCAAGGGCAACCCGCCACCCGGACAGGTACTGCCAATCCGCAATGCCGGCACGGGCACGCTGGACTGGACTGCCACCACCAGCACATCCGACGGAGGAGCTTGGTTGAACATTTCCGCCACCAGCGGAACCGCTCCATCCAACCCCACGGTCAGTGTGGTGCCGGCCAATCTGCCCGGCGGCGGACTGGTCGCAGGAACCTTCAGCGGCCAGGTTCTTCTACAGCTCAACGGCAGTTTCGCCACCGTACCCGTCAGCATGGTGGTTGGCGCAAACGTCTTCCGTCAGATCAACCCGCTGAACTTCACCATGACTTACGGCGGAGCTAATCCCCTGCCCCAAG